>Ga0058704_10001117_pt1 | contig 12751 bp, 14 predicted proteins | sample AgamicMgSfe_FD_71363 | JGI IMG/M metagenome (GOLD analysis project Ga0058704, IMG submission 71363) | Agave microbial communities from Guanajuato, Mexico - Mg.Sf.e | ecosystem: Host-associated > Plants > Phyllosphere > Phylloplane/Leaf | place: Guanajuato, Mexico | collected 2012-05-30
GGGCGAGGAGGCGGGTGAGTCGGAGACGGGGTCGGGGGATCATGGTGGGCGGTTGTTCTGGGAGGATGTGGACTCGTAGGATGGCGTATCCTCAAGTTGTGAGATGTTGAAGCTGGGAGCGGATGGTGCCAAGACTTTGGGGTTCAACTTCACGTGCCGTTCGTCTGGGTCGCTGAACGTTCGTACACTACAGATACATGCACACATGTACCTATAATTCAACAAAGCATGGTCAGGGGTACGGCTTGAAGAGAGACTAAGTTATACAGCATCGCAGTTATTCATTCGTGAAACACTCAAAATCGTACTAGAGCTTCCTCGGGCCCAGTCCAAGACGCCTCGCTTGAACGCTGAATGCAGATCACAAGACCGCCCCATACTCCAAACCCAGCAAACCACTCCAATCCCATAAACGCTCTCTCCGCCTCCGAAGACCCCCATCAGCCACCCAGAGTGCGACAACGCGGCACATCACTCTCGCGAAGTAACGGAAGCGTCGCCGACAGCACTGCTCTCGCCATCGTCTTGCGCGGTCGAGACGGCAGCCCAGTTGAAGGTACCGGGCGTGGCATACTTCTCGAACATGCCAGCGTCGTCGTTCTCATCCGACGCTGGGGTAAGCGGCTCCTTGTCGCTTCGCTCCTCGTTGGCATCCTCCTCGGACTCGTCGTCGTCGTCATCAAAGACCGGACACGACCGCCAGCTATCCTTCGGCCGTCCGCGACAAGAGGACGCGCTGGCACAGCTTGTATTGGTCCTGGCGAGCCTCGTACGCCCTTGGATCTGGAGCGGGCTCGGGCATCATCAACTTGTCGTACGGACGGGACACGCGTGGTGCGCTGGATTGGTCGCCGCTCGTCGTCTTTGCGCTGGCTTGTTGGCTTTCGTCGGAGCGTGAGCGGGGCGGCGACGGCGGATCTGTACGATCGTTGGACGAGCACTCGCGCTTGAGTCCGTCTGTGACCAGGATGAGGTCGATATTGGCCATGGTGTATCATTGATGTCGTTTTGGTAGATTATGAAGCCGTCCGATTCGTCTTGAGATGGTAGGAGGATGCGCGCTTGTTTGGCTTGTTCGTCGGTGAGTGTATATGAAGGAACAGGCAAGCGTGGTCGGAAGGAGTTTTATATCCATTGCCCCAGCCACCCAGTGAGGTTGATCAAAACCCTGAGCTTCGACAATACGACTGTTGGCTTCGACAATACCACAATAGTCGTATTGACGAAGCTCGGACGCGCCGGCGTGCGACTCGCGACATTGTCGCCCACGTTCACGCGATCATATCGACCTCCAGCGACTCATCGCTACCGTCAGCGGAGGAGAAGCTGCCGAACTGGCGCAATTTGCGCTGGCAATCCGCCGCCCGCTTCCTCGCCACATCCCGGGCGGACATGCTCGCGTCGACGTCGTCGGCGTGAAAGACGTCGAAGCTGCGCCAGTCGCGACAGCCCTTTTGCGCTTTCATGCTGTCGACGATGGCGCTGTACGTCTTGGGCTGACTGAGCCGCAAACACCTGCTCGGGCGCGGTTCGGGAGGGACGGGCATCATCATGGCCTCGACTTTGGCGTCAGAGGACCGTTTACATGGGGCCAGCTTGGAGATGCTGTCGTTGGAGATGGTGCTGGAGCGAGAGTCGGCGCTGCCGTGTCGGTGGTTTAGCCGGCTGCTGGTCTTGGCGCGGGTATTAGCCGGGCGGGGACGAGGCGCTTCGGTGGGCTCATCGTGATGATCATTATTGTTCTTGTTCTTGGAATTGTGGCCGCCGGTCCCTCGGAAACAGAGTAAAGGCATGTTGTTATATGTGTTGTCAGGCGTAGGTATTCGAAGTCGAAGATTGCGAAGGTATAAGGTATAAGAAAGATTAATCCGGCGTGGTGAAATGAATCGAGCTCTTGCACAGCTTTGGGGATCCCGCGAAGCGCGCGCGCAGTGTACGCTCCGAATGTGCTATGATCGATGGCTGAGGAGCCTATAACAATGGGTCGAAGGCGCCCGGCCGTACACTTGCTCGGTTGGGAGGTCCATGTCGATTAGGATGGTGTATGTGAAGGATGCAAGAGAAGATGGTGTTGCGAGTGAATGATTGAGAGCGGAGATGGGAGTGTGTGATGAGTAGAGAGAGCAGGAGGAATAAAGGTAGTTGGGGGCGGGATGTCCACATCAGCGATGCACAAGTACGACGGCGACAAGCAAAGAGCTTGGGCCGGGCGTGGGTCCATCTGCTATCTTACGCTATCCGGGAGAGCGGCACGATCAGTCAATGGCGCTGGGAAGCAGAGAAGCAAAAGGCAAAGGAATATTTATCCGACAAAGAATGGCAGCCAGGAATCCAGGGTGAGATCGCCAATTCCCGTCCCTTTCTTTGTTCGGCCCACGAACGAAGCTTTGTCCTAGAGACTCCCGTCACAGAACCGTGCTAATCGCTTTCTTTCCATTGAGGTATGTACGCAGCGTGAGTTTTGGTTTGTGGGTCACTTCATCAAGACATCAGGGCATTGCCGATTCACAGCCGCGCTCTGACGGTCAGACTGTCGGACAGGCTGGCGATTGTCTACTGATTCATCACTCCTCATAATGCGTATCTCTACCGTGGCATGCCCTTGGCTGCGTCGCTTTGGTGCTGAAAAAGCATTTGGATGGAATCTAGAATGCTGCCATTGGCAGACGCGCAAGCTTGGCCGACGGAAGTGGCTCTCTTGGGATCACTCGGCGACCGCCATATCGATAGATGATAGATCAAGACACTGGGGTGCCCTCGCGGCTTCGCCCGATGAGCTGCGCCAGGGAAGCTGCACGAGCAAATAAGCACCTTGATATCAAGGGTGACGGCCAATCTTTGCCCGCGTGGGGTGCGTTCGAGGGTCGTTCGTCATTCGCGAACCCCTCATCAGGCCCATGTGCTATATCAGACGACTTGTACTCATGGGACGGAGTAATAGTCCACGGTCGTACATACATGTACTCATCGTGCCACGGCGTCTGATGACTTGCTGTGCTTCCTCGTCTACCTGCATGTGCATGACCTGATCCTCCCGCTTTCTTCCGATAGAGAATCCGGGGTGCTTGAGAAGTGGTTGCATCAGGTGCGATGTGCAGGTCCATAGCATTTGTCTCTGTCTGCCGCTTCACCCGCGCATACACACGTATGTTTGTAAAATCGATCGCTCATCATTCCCGCTTCCTCCGGATGGTGCACCTGCATCCTCAGTCAGCTGTGCAACCAACATCTCACGACACGCTGGGGGGAGCAAGCTATACAGGGAGATATTCTCACGCGCATAACCGGGCCGATCGGGATCGTTCTCGACCTCCTGCACCACAAACGCCTTCCTCACAGCTTTCATGAAATGCAGATCCGCCCGTCTCCTCTTCTTGAAGGAGAAATAGCAAACCGTCTCGGGCCCGATCAGATCCTCCAACGTCCGCTGCAGGAGAGGAAAGGCGGGCTCGAAGTACACGCAATCGGCGGCGAGGACGACGTCCGCGGTAGGAACGCCGGCCGGCCGTGCACCGCCCCAGTTGTAGACGGATGCGTTCACGGCGCTTTGCAGGCCGTTCAGCGCGATGTTCCGCTGCATGAGCGCGAGCATCGGCTGCTGGTCGGTGATGTGAAGGGGCTTGTTTGGTCTGCACCCCACGGCGACGGCGAGCCTACGAAATCAAAGAAAAAGTGTCAGGGCTAGAGCAGGACACCAGGCCCGCGCATGTGCTTTCTGTGAGGGCCATTTTACCCGACAAGTCCACCACCCGCACCCAACTCGACACTGTATGCCCCCGCCACCGTGTCAGCTGTCTTGCGTCTGTAAGGCTCGCGCTGGAACGGGGGTTCCTTCCTACAGACATTGAGCAATCCTTCAATTCATCCCGCTTGGTCCGGAGCAGATATCTCGCCAGCACGAAGCCGGCCGGCCAAGCTTGACCTCCGTTGCCATTCGTCAGGTCCTCGTGCAGTTTCAGTGGGCGCGATTGCAGCAATCCGTCAAAGTCGACTGATGTAGTCGATGCTTGCTTGTAGGTAGGGGCCTGCACGAAGTCTTCGCTGATGTCGAAGTCGCCGAAGGCGTTCGATTCAGGTTCGTCTTCGAGTTTTGACATTGTCGTGTGTTCTTGTCGGGTTCTGATTGCTGCGCGGGAGCAATGTTCGTTCAGGGAGTCTGGGCTTCGTGTGGTGGGGTAGCGAGCATCGCAAAGTCAACGCACCTCACTTTCGATATTCACGATACATGCGATTTGCCTTCCTCGCACTCGAGGACAGCTATGTTCGACTGACCTCCGCTCAGAGATCGTATAGATGGCTATGGAAGGAAGGTATAGAACTTCGCGCCGATATCATCAATCGCCATCGCTCGGGCAGACTTAACTACGACTACTCGAGAGCGCAACGCTTGTGTCGCGAATGACTATGGCGAACGAACGTGAACAAACGTGCTGTGGGAGCGCTCCAGCATTCTACTGGCCATGTCGATGAGGACTTCGGCCATCTTTTCTGCACGACGTTCACTCATCCTCGAACCCATCGCACCGAACAGGGTGGCAGACCCTCCTACGTTCGAGTATACCACACACTCTACAAGTAAGACGTCTGTTTGAATAAGCAAGACTTCGCCGTCGCCTCAAGAAGCTCTTTGAAAGCCCCAGGTTGATAAGTATCGAACTTTCCTCAACTGTCTTCGAGGTGCGGTCTCGGCACATTTCATCCCTTGCTTCATGGCGCACTCTCTCATTCTTCCCTTTCCACCGTGGTTTGCAACTTTGCAGCAAGGATTGCGGGCACTCTACGCGTGGAGGCGCGCACCCTGCACGTCCTGGTGTAGTTTCCATCATTTCGAGGACTGCAAAACTTTCGCCAGCAGCGATTACATGTAGCCCAAGGTTTGAAGGCTGTCAGGCAGGAGCTGGGAAAAGAGACGGACACAGCAAGCTGACCCAACATCGACGACATGGCGTGCAGGGCTGTGGGCACATCGAGGTGGACTCTGACTGCGTACGCGACTTGCAGCTTCATCGTGACAGCATGCGCCGCTCCCAGTATCGCTTTCCCCTTCAACTCGCAGGTCCCCATCGTCGCCCGTGTCGACCAGCCGTACATGTTCCAGCTCTCCGACTCGACCTTCGCACCACAAGCGACGAACTTCACGTATAGCCTCTCCGACCAGCCGGCATGGCTATCGGTGGACGGCTCGACTCGAACACTTTCGGGCACGCCCACCGGCAGCGACGCCGGGGCCAGCACCTTCACCCTCACGGCCGTGGACGACACGGGAGCGGCACATATGCCTTGTACGTTGGTGGTCTCCTCGGATCCGGCGCCACAGATCCAGGGCGATTGGAGCAAGCAGCTTGCGGCGACGGCGAACTTATCCAGTACCCAGCCTCCCGTGGTCACCGTGCTGCCATCGAGTCCGTTCCTCTTCTCCTTCCAGCAGGACTCGTTCATCGACATCGTCCAGCGTAGGCTGTACTATTACGCCACCCTGACCGATCACACGCCACTCCCGGCTTGGCTGAGCTTCGATCCTCAGTCTCTCGCCTTTTCCGGCATGGCTCCGCTGTTGAGCGCGTTTCCGCAATCGTGGGACGTTGAATTGATCGCTTCGGATGTCGCTGGATTTGCGGGCGCCACGGTGTCCTTCACCATCACGGTGGGCATGCAACAACTGGCGTTTGTGCCGTCGCAGCAGACTGTCAATATCTCGGACGGGATGAGTCTGCACTTCACCGCGTTACAGAAGGGACTCTTCCGAAACGGTGTGCCTGTGAAGATTTCCGAGCTTGCGACGACGCGCACATCTGTGTTACCATCGTGGCTGCATTTCGACCCCAGCAGTCTCGTTTTGACCGGCACAGTACCGCCCCAATCAAGCGACGAGAGTGTGTCGGTCACAGTCACGGACGTATTAGGAGATTCAGCGACGGCGGTGGTGAACCTTGTGAGTGGGAACGCGTCGCTTTTCAGCAGCACGATTGGTACATTGACGGCATACCCGGGCCAGCCCTTCAACTATCGGTTCGCGGACACCCTGTTCAACGAGCAGGATCTGAAATTGAGCGTGACGCTTCCAGTGACGGCGAAATGGCTGCGTTTCGATTCGAACACCCGAGTCCTGCAAGGCACGATGCCGGAACAGGCGACACCGACGGCGATCGAGGCAACGTTGATGGCGAAGTCGGCAGCTTTACCTACTGGTCAGACGCAAGCATTCACGATCGATATCAAGGCTAGCTTCCAGACCATGTCAAGCTCGAGTCGGCTGGCGACACGAGCCTCGCCGACGAACAGCTCGACTTCGACACCGTTACCTGCGCCAGCGAGTCTACACAATCACTCACGCTTGAGTGCAGGGGTCATTGCAGCCATCGTCATTCTCAGCATGGTCGTGATCGCCTTTCTGATCGCCTGCCTGCTACTTTGCTTGCGGCGGAGACGAAGAGGAGGATACGAGCGGCACTCCGCGAGCCCGGTCAAGCGGAAGACCATCTCCCGGCCCATTCTACAAACCGACCCGCCGAACGTCATCACCGTCACCACAGACTTACAGACGGACATCGAGAAGACCGCCGAGAGTGACGAGAACCTTCAATCTGCGGAAACCACGGAACCTCCGCCGCAGATCGCGCTGAATCTCCCGTCGCATACGAACAGCAAACATTCGAAATGGTTCAACCGGCTCTCGCACATCAGCCAGACGTCGTCGATCGGCAACGGCGAGGCTGCGATCCGATCGGATAGGAATATCCCCGAATGGGGCCTAGACTCTGCAGCAGCACTTCACACACCGCACAATAGCTTCTCAGTCCCGGCAGAGATGGCGCGGGTTTCGAGGCAGTTGTCTCAGACATCACCCACCAAGCGCGCGTTGCAGCGGATACGGGAGCGGCATCGGTCAAGGCAGAGCGTCGGACTGGGCATCGATACCGGCGGCGCCGGGCTCATGCCACGCCATAGCTCGAGGCAGGGTCGCGGTCACCGCAGGGGCACGAGTAGTCTGGGCCTTTCGGCGGCGATGGATCGCAGTAGTCAGATCTCGATGAGCACCAGAGGGACCAGCGTGCTCTCTACCAAACCGTCGGAGTTCCCCCGGCCGCCGACCGAGTCCACCATCGGCACTAAAAGGAGGTCCATACCTACCCTCTCTCTCACGGAGGCGGACAAGCGCAGGAGCATCCGGCTCGTCGGGCGCAGCGACTCGGTCAACGATGAACGGCCGATGGCGGAGAAACGGCAGTCGTTCATCCGCAATCGGGCCAGTGGCATGCAGAGTCCGCTGTTCGCGCACGGGTCGCGGGCGCCGTCGAACACGTATCCGACCGGACAGTCCTCGGCCGCCGCTTCTTCAGCCGGCGGCAGCGTTCGCCGATCGAGGCGTGGTAAGAGCACACTGACCTCCTACTCCGAGTCCTCCTCGCTCGAGCCTCAGGGCCGCGACTCGCGCCGCCTCAGCGCCCGCATCCGCTCGACCTTTGCCCCGAATTTCCCACGACCCGTCACGAGGTCCAGTCTAGGCGCCGACGACGAAGGCGAAGACGATGGCTCCAGCTCCGGGTTCGTCACGACTTCCTCCTCCATCAGCGAGCGCGACGGAGGTTTCGAGCTGGACCGGATCAGCGAAGACGGTCTACGAGCGGAAATGGTCCTCCCGCGCCACGAACGCAGCTGGGTCTACCCGGACGAAGCGTCCCCGACGCCGCCTCCACCCGCGCCACCGCCTACGTCCCGCCAGGTTTCCAGCGTGAGAGCTAGCACGGAGATCCCGAGGCAGAAGAAGTGGAAGGAGCGCTTGGCGGAGCGGACGCCTTCGCCTCTGTCGACGGCCATCGCGGTGCCAGTGGTCGCGGAGTCCTCTATCTCGCCCTCTGCACGCCTTAGCCAGACACAGGCACAGGGGCGGCGCCAGAGCAGATTGAGCGAACCGGTCGGGCTCGCGGGTAAGGAGAGCGCGAGCAAGCCCGAACGGCCGCGGTTGGTGCAGACCGGGTCGAAGCGACCGGTGAGCGTGGACTCGGTGCAGAGGATGAGCAGTAGCCGGGCTGAGACGGACACGGGAACGGGTGGTGAGAGGTGGGAGGATGTCGACGGGAGGGAGTTGGAAGGGAGTGGGTTGCTGATGATGCCGAGGGCGGGTGGTGAAAGTAAGGGGAACACGCACCGGTCTGATATGAGCGGTCCGGCGTTCTTGTAGTTGGGTTTTTAGGGGAGAGGATGGTCATATCGTTCTCGTCATCCATGATAGCCGCGTCACTCTCGAAACGGTGGTATTGAACGGTGTTTATGCCTTCTTCTTTACTCTTCACATGTTTTTCCCAGCAAGTCCAACGCCTTCCCGAACACGTGACGCACGGGATGAATCCACCGCACCGCGTTCCGTAGTGTCCGCGACGGTCTCTCTCCGCGCCGGGCAACGTGAACGCGAGCCGCGCTGCCATTCGCCACAACTTCACCTCTTCACCTCTCCGTCACGAGTCACTGGAGGGCCGCATCGTCTGTCGAGAGCGTGTGCTTCATCATTCTGTGTTGTGCGATGATAATCCGTAACAGCGTAGGGGATGTGTGTAGGTCGGCTTGCCGGATTGCCGCGAGAACCTCGGGAGAGGGCTCAAAGTCAACGTTCTTCGAAAAGCCCCACTACATACTAATAAAGTAGTACGTACTGCCAGGTAACCGGTTCACTCCCACCACCAGCGACTTGTGCCTTATCGATAAAGACGCGCATCTCGTGTCTGCAGAGTCAAACATCCACCTCCTGCGATACACACACATCCTTCCATACCATTCACCCTCCAGCCTCATCGTCGCGTCGAGACATCAATCTCGCGCCGCGGACTGGATGTCATCCACCTTCGCGCTCATGCTCTCGTGATGCCGCGCCATCACCTCTAGCGATGCCGGACCCAGCTGCTGCCTCTACCCGACAACAACCACCTCCTTCGCCTCGTGCGAGTAACCGGTAGAAGTCTCGAGCTTCCCGATAGAGCACGTGCAGTGAGCGACCTACGGCGAGCTCCCTCCACCTGCCTCGCCTATCATGTATGTAGTGGCCAGCGTTCCTACATCCCTCCCGCAGGGTTTTAACGGAGGCGGCAAGGTACTGATGTGCATCTCAATACAGGAAGTTTGGAAAGCATATTCAAAAGCGCCAGCTTGATATCCCCGAGTATGCGACCAGCTTTGTGGACTACAAGGCGCTCAAGAAGGTGATTTCGCCGTCTCAATGGTCCGAGCGACCATTTCTGGGACCACTCGCTCACGCTTCGAATAGCTCATCAAGAAACTGAGTGCGACTCCCATCCTTCCAGCCCATCAGGTCGGTAGCCGGGGTGAGTCGTTGCAAGACTCACAAGTCTCGCTGCAGGCGAACAAGGCGACCTTTTTCTTTCGGCTCGACAGAGAGATTGAAAAGGTCAACACCTTCTATCTACAGAAGGAAGCCGAGGTAAGTGAGCGTCCTCGCCATGTGCGCATAACCTTGCGCTGCACTGGTACTGACATCCGAAAGCTCAAACTTCGCCTACGGACTTTACTGGATAAGAAGAGATCCCTTCAGTCTCGGCCGACGCACGCGTCGAAACTCTCCTCCAGCTATGTCACGCTCGACGAAGGATTCCGGCTGTTCAGTAACGATCTCGATAAGCTGCAGCAGTTTGTCGAAGTCAACCAGACCGCGTTCTCGAAGATCTTGAAGAAGGTCCGGAGTTATCCTGTTGTCCGATCGCGCCTTCTCTGCTGACGATCTGACAGTGGGACAAAACGTCAAAGGTGCCTCGCCTTGGGGATATTCTCATGTTATGTGTGTTGTACTGACCGATCATCAGTCTCGGACGAAAGAGCTTTACCTTTCCCGTGCGGTCGACGTCCAGCCATGTTTCAACCGTGACGTAATCAGCGATCTTTCCGATCAAGCCACTACAGGCTTGCTAGAGCTGCAAGCATGGGCGGAGGGAGAGAAGCTCGCCTACACGCCTGCGGTGGAGCTCGAGAACAGGGTACCGCCGGCTGGCCAAGACGACCTCGAAGTGGAGACGCAGGTGCTGCAGGCCGTCAACGCCGGCAATGTCGGACTCGTACGTGAATGGGCTGCGCGTACCATGAGCAGCGATGAAGCGAAGGAGCGGATCAGCCGGGTCTTCTTGAACACCGTCAACGCCGCCAACCCAGATGCGCAGCAGGTCTTGTACCGAACGAACGAGGTCAACTTCAACTACGCGGATCCGATCAATGAGCGCAACGCGATTCACGAAGCAGCGGTGAGCGGTAAGGTAGATGTTTTCCATGCGGCCGTTGCCAGCGGGGCAGACATTCGCGCCCCAGATGTCTACGGGAGGATACCGTTGCATTACGCTTGCATGCACGGCCGAGTCGACATGATCAATCTGCTTGCATCTGCAGCGCCCGACACCGTCAACGCCCCGGACACCGACAATTTCACGCCGCTGATCCACGGCATCGTTCACGCGCAGGCTGGCACTGTACAAGCTATGCTACAGCTGGGAGCGACGGTAAACCCGACGGGAACAAACGACCATATACCGCTCTGCTTGGCATGTCAATACGGCTCGGTTGCGATCGTCGATCAGCTCTTGCAATACAAGCCGAAGATGCTTCCGGACGCCGAAGGTCTCTTCCCGCAGCACCTCGTCGCGCGATTTGGCGGCGATCAGCAAATTCTGGCCCTGCTCAAGAACTACGGCGTGGACATGGATCAGGCAGACAAGCTGTACTCGTGGACGCCGATCTTTCACGCCGCCAGCGAAGGCCACTTGCACTGTCTGGAGCGTCTGCTGCAGTTCCACGTCAAGGCCGGCGCGATTGATGAAAAGGGGTTATCTGCGATGTACTACGCTGCGTGGGAAGGACATCTGGACTGCATGCAACTACTCGCGCAAGCAGGCGCTAGACGGGAGGAGGTCCCCATGCGGGATACGATGGATTTGCAAATGGCCGCCGGAGAGCCTCCGGCGCTGTCCACGGGCACTCCGGCTATGTCCCATCCGGACTCGGAGAACATCCCATCCTTGAGCCTGCCACCTCCGATCATCCCGCTCCGGCGCTACGGTCATAACTTCCTCGACACGACGAAGACCTTCATCCTACTCTCGTTCGATGACCTGGGAAGTGACGCCATCGAATTCTACGGTGACAGCAAGTACCCAGCTGCACGCCTGACAATCTCATCCAAATCCTCCGACCTGATCCCACGCAACGTCCCCTTGCCCGTGCAAGACGACCTCAAGAACATCTCGTTCCAGATCGAAAACCTGGACACGTTCAGCATCGAGTTCGACATCTTTCCCACCTTTGGGAGCAAAGTCATCGCACGTGCAGCCGCCTCCAGTCGCGTCTTCACCAGCAAGTCCAGCAGTTCAGGGAAATGGCATTTGGAGCTCTTCGACCCACGTCTCCGCGCTATCGGCCGCACGAGCTTTCGCTTCCAAGTCGTCACTCCCTTCCACGGCATCCCGCTCGAAATCACCCACTTCGCCACGTACTGGAAAGCGACGAGTCAGTTCGAGAACCACCCGAGTAACCTGATCACTGGCAGCAGCTTGTCGGGTGACTTCATGAGATTGTTCGTACAAGTCACGAGGGATGGCGTGCCGGTGCTCTACAACGACTGGGCGTTGCCGAAGAGTCGTAACGACCTGATCAGTCGTATGACCTACGAAGAGTTCGCCAACACCGGCCTCGAAGCCGGACGGGGTAAAGGTGTCCTTCAAGGGTTGGTCGGCTCGGGCATCGACCGTGAAGACCTGGCATCCGCGCAACGACAGACCGCGCGGTCGTACGCTTCGCTCGCGGATGCACTCGACGTCCTCCCTGCAGACCTCCACCTGGAACTGCACGTCTGCTATCCAACCCGCGCGGAAGAGGAAGCGTTGCAGCTTGGTCCGACGGACAACATCAACACCGTCGTCGACGCGGTGTTGAGGGTGGTGTTCGATCACGCGAGGCGGTTGCGAGAGACGAAGGACAGCCCGCTGCGGAGCTTCGTGTTCAGCAGCTATAATGCGGACGTGTGTACGGCGCTGAACTGGAAGCAGCCGAATTGTGAGTCCCTGATCTCGTGTTGGTGAGACTGCTTTCTGGCTGACATCCATCTCCCAGACCCCACCCTCCTCTGCAACGAACTGGGCGTCGCGACCAACACCGAACCTCACCACCGTCCGAGCACATCCATGGTGACCAATTGCGGCCGCATGTCCACGTCGATCAAAGAAGCCGTCCGCATTGCGCAATCCAACAATTTCATGGGCCTGGTCTGCACCTCGCGCCTGCTCGACCTCGTGCCCGCGCTCGTCAACTCGATCAAGGAGGCCGGCCTCGTGCTCATCTCCGACTACTCGCACGACCTCGCGCGGCCACGGCCGAGCGTGCTGAGTCTGGCGACGGGCGTGGATGGGTTGCTGATGGACAACGCCGTGTTGAGGTTTAAGGAGGCGATCGATCAGTAGATCAAGCCCAGGAGGAATGGAAGTGAAAGAGGCGTCATGGGGTTTCTTTTCCGCCAACCCCCCAGAAGCTGAAAATAGAAGCCGGCTCGATGATGTCTGTTTTCGTATTTGCGTAACTCTCCGTAATAATAACCCTTCGACAACATCCACGCCCTCACGCTCCCTTCAGCTCATACCGCGCCCTCTCCAACCACTCCAAATCCACCAGCGCCAACATCCACCTTGCGCCCATGGTCAGCGCGTAAACCCCAGCCGGCAACATGGCCTCCGCCTGCCACCCCCACCCTCCTCCGCGGCCCGAC
>Ga0058704_10001118_pt1 | contig 12744 bp, 10 predicted proteins | sample AgamicMgSfe_FD_71363 | JGI IMG/M metagenome (GOLD analysis project Ga0058704, IMG submission 71363) | Agave microbial communities from Guanajuato, Mexico - Mg.Sf.e | ecosystem: Host-associated > Plants > Phyllosphere > Phylloplane/Leaf | place: Guanajuato, Mexico | collected 2012-05-30
AGACTACACCTTCGACCGCAGCAAGTTCTACAACGACATCGTTTACTCAGCCACACCCTCCGACCCAGACGCACCAGCACCATTGACAGCCGACATCAAGCCTGCCAGCAGTACCGCTAGGGACGGTATCAGCCTGTTGCAGTCTCTCCTGTCCTCTGTCGCTTCGCGCTCAGCACCGCGTCGAGCTTTGTTCAGCAACCTCCCATTTGAGATCGGACCTGGCCTCAAGATCAGTGTCAGGGGCTTTATCTTATTCATGCGCCAAGTACCGAAGCGAACATCCTACGTCTACCTCCCACCCGACAGTGACAAGCCCCAAATAGCGATTGGTAACAGCACGCTAGTTGCGGATGACACTGCGAGGACGGTCGAGAAAGTCGAAGTACGCAGAGCGTACAAGTTCGGCGGCGAGACGATCAGCTTCACCGAAGAAGAACTTGCTAAGATTAAATCCTTCGGAGACCCGGTGTTGCGCATCGTTGGCTTCAAGCCAATCAGCATGCTGCCCATCTGGGCCAACCTCAAGTACTCGACGTTCATCTACCCGTCTGAGGATGACTACGTAGGCTCTACGCGCGTCTTCTCCGCATTACATCAGAAGCTGCTCAAGGATCAGAAGATGGCCATAGCCTGGTTCATCCCACGAAGAAACGCCATACCCACACTCGCCGCCATCATCCCCGGCGCAGAATCCCGTAGCGAAGAAGGCGAGCAGCTCACGCCACCCGGCCTCTGGATTAAGCCCTTACCCTCCGCGGACGACATTCGCCAAGCACCAGAAACCAACCCTGTCCCGGCACCAGATACGTTGACGGATGCGATGCGTGTTATAGTACAACAGCTTCAGCTACCGAAAGCGGTCTACGATCCGAGGAAGTATCCGAACCCGAGTCTGCAGTGGTTCTACCGGATCTTGCAGGCGCTGGCGTTGGAGGAGGATCTGCCGGAGGCGGCGGAGGACAAGACGTTGCCGAGGTGGAAGCAAGTGCATAAACGTGCTGGTGGGTATGTGAAGGATTGGGGATTGATATTGGATGAGCAGTTTCGGGAGTGGCAGAAGGGTAATGACAGGCATACTAAGCCTACTGTTAATGGGGCAGCCAAGCGCACTAAGGCGGATGGTGCGCCGGCTGCTTCTGCTGCTGGTAGGGCGAAGAAGGTGAAGAAGGAGGATGATGGTGATGAGGGTGTCACAGATGAGGTGATGAAGGATGCTTATGCCAAGGACGCTATCGCCAAGATGACGGTGGTGGATCTGAAGGGGTGGTTGCAGGGCAAGGGCCAGAAGGCGGTGGGGAAGAAGGCGGATTTAGTTGATGCTGTGACGAAGTATTTTGAGATGAGTATGAGTGTGGATTAACCCACCTTGGGCGAATGATGGGGTTGCTGTTGCTCGAGATACCAATGGGTTTAGCGAGGCGCTGTGGAGTCATATGATACTGTACTACTGTATGTGAAGCTTCCCGCACGATTCATCACCGTCGAGACTCTTGCCTAGCGTTGACAGTATCCACCTTTGCTCCGACCCACCGTTCCAGCAAATCCCTCCAGCACGCTCAACCCATCTCAACATCCCCACTTCCATCCGCACTCACCGTCGCCGACAGCGGCCCTTCCCGCTTCAGATCCTCGATGACAGCCCAGACATCCATCGTCCTCACCACGCCCTCTCCACCTTGCTTCGCCCGCCGTTCCTGCACTTTTTCTACCAGCAACCCATTAGTCTCATCCGGCGGTCCGTACATCGCGAGTTTCGCCAGGCTCTGCAGGAGCTTGCGATACCAATTGAACGCCGGGCCTTCGTGCCGGAGACACTGGGGTCTAGGAGCGAGTCTAAGGAGCCGTTCCAGGCTTGCTGAACTTGTGTGAGGGCTTTGAGACGGATGCGGGTATTGGTCGTTGTGGCGGTAGAATAGGAACTCTCCGCGTCCTGGGCAATAGTGCGATCTGCGTAAATCAGCCTCTGATAATGCAGCATGGTACAGTATGCGGCCATCCTTGACATACCCTCCAGCAAGGGACGTTCAGTTGGGGAGAGAACAACAACAGTTTCAGACGCCATGTTTGCTTCGCCAGCCGTCTGTGGGCTCTCGTATTATATGGTGATTGGGATTGGAGGGTTTCTGCGAAGGCGTTTCAGTTCCGGTGATGGGAACGGTGACTGCGTGGGCGGCGAAGACGAGGGTGAGGGCTGCGGCTGCTTCGTTGGCCATGGTGTTTTGCGCTTGCGAGGCATGATGTTGTTATATAAATGTCCTTTACGGCAGCACCAAGCAAGTGTTGGCTTTCAGGAGATCGTTGGTGGGTGGCCAATGAGCGCATGGTCACCGCGTGTGACGTCGACTGATGGCGCAGAGGATCACAACCTCACTACACATTCGGTATCCGGCGGGAACAGAGCGGCCGTCTGCTAGCCCCATCGTACAGCACCATGGAGGAGGTCTGGGTGAGTATTAACAAGGCATTGTTGCGAGTCGACATCGGAGAGTCGGGGTTGTATTGAGCATTCACTTGCACTCATGCAAGCTGCACGCCAAGCATGAGCCGCCGCGCTTTCGCTTAACCGCCAATCGCAGTACCGGCTCAGGCACAACACCTGCGACATGGAGTTCTCGACTATGTCGTAGCATCTCATTCATGTCAAGGTTCTACACAACGACACATTGCGCCTAGTCAACGCTTCAGACCAAGCAACTGCTTGCCCGCACGCTGCATTCGACGTTTCCCAAACTTCGCATCGAGATATTGTCACAACTTGCCATACAGCTGCACAGCTCCGGCGCCATGCTCTTGACACCAACCAAGGCTACGTCGCATCTCTACCTTCGCGACAGGACCATGGCAGCCGCTCCGCAGGCCAAGCGCACTGTCAATATCTCGGGAGGACTGCATGTCTCGTGCGATGCCGTGCCCTCGGACGCACTCACGAAGGGCACCACCCCCCCTACCGGCACCCTCCTAGCTGGGCAACCCACTACCAGCCCTGGCGCAGAGAAAAGCCAACCGCCTCTCAGCGACAGCATGTTCCGCTTTGGCACTGGGAGGAGTGCTGACTTTACCTTTTCGGTCCCTGATACTTCAACATATTCCGCTGTGGGCAGCAGACGGGACAGTGGAGGGTTCGGAACTCCAGTTGAGGAGTCTTCATGGTGGAGAGCTAAGGATGAACATGACAAAGAGTGGTGGATAGACCGCGCGTGGAGCGATCCGGTCAAGTTCGGCCTGCGTGAGGGAGTCCTGCAAGAGCGAAAGCGCCAATTTGAGCCAAGATTGTCTGTCGACCTCAAGTACGACCTACTTGGGTATGAGCTGGCAGAGATGAACCGAGCGTCTGCTGCACAGATGGCGAAGCGTAAGATTGCGCCGATGCGTGGGCGGCGGCAGCCTCTGGGTCAAGGTGTGCAAGACACATCTCCTAGCGAGAAGAGGGAGAATGGTGGTATAGCCGATATCGACGAGGAAGGCGAGCCGCTACTTGCGAAGAGACGCAAGTTCTCTGAGACAGATGGTTGAGCAGCTATCGTAGTACCGCGATGCCATCCGAGATTTGGTACGCCAGGTTAGTCGTACGGCGGAATTGCGCGTTTTTCTCTGCACAGGTCGGCGGCTGTATCGAATACGATGCAGACTTATAAGGTTGCACCTACGGGGTATCAAATTGGGAAATTGGATGTATGCTGGAGACGCTTCTGGACGATTGCGCGCGTCTATCAAGTACAAGAAGCAGACTCGAGAAGTAAGGCTGGAGTGTTGTTAGTATAGGAGCTTTGAAGAGAACGAGATGCGTTGAAGTACATCGCAATCATGAGTCCGCTTTCTGGAGCTAAATTCGCAGGTCACTGTCGTCTCCGAATCGAGCCTCAGCGTTAAAGGTAGGTCTCCGAATATGGGAGCTCAAAGTTATCAATTGCCATGACGGATCGATTGCGCCTCAGTGTGCCCCTGCGTATAACCGAGGATGCTAGAGCTAGGTACTCTAGTCGGTCAGTCACACTACCTTTTAGCGGCCATAGCAGCTCGGAGCTCCATAAACTTGGGTGCCCTTTCGAGCGTCAGCACACCTGCATTTGATTGCAAACGTTAGAGACACTAGGCATCTTATACCAAGCGTCAGACTCGAAGCCAAACTACCTTCTGCGTGTGTTGCATCCCGGCTCTTGGAGTATCAGGCTGCACATTGCTACTGCATGTTATCTATGCTTGGCACAATGAATCGCAAAAGACCATCAAACTCGCAAAAGACGACCATACTGATCTCTTCTCCTTACCCTTCACTTCAAGCGCTCTCGCTTCAATCCAAGCAATCTACGACCGGAAGCATGTCAGCATACCATCTAATCTTGAGGACGCCACCAAGGTCGATGTCCATGTGCACGTCATGTCTTCCTGATACCAAGCAGTCGTACCACTTACTGGCCAGTCACCCACGCCAAACTGGATGCTCAAGGATCATTTAGTCTTCATGGCCAATAACAGCATCGGGCACAACGTGCTGTCGATCTCGGCTTCGGTGTCGGTCGTCTATCCTGGCTCAGAGGCGACATCGGCTGCACTGGCGACAGTGTTGAATGAGTATCTTGCTGCTGTGAGGTTCTGAGCTTCGTCGGCTGGCCAGTAAAGCAATGCTGTCCGCTACGGCAGCTCAAAGGAGTGGTGACTGATGGAGACACAGCTGGTGAACAAAGTTCGGGAACATCTCTCATTCTTCACTGTGACGCCACTGCCGTACACCGGGGCTGCTTCGGTAGTAGAATACATACATTTCTATAGCATGACTGATGCAGGTTAGTATCACAGAAGCCAACCATACCCTTGGACTTCTGAGTGCTGCCGGTATCGGCCTGCTCTCGAACTATGAGGTCTACAATCTCGGCAACTAGATGTTCACGCCCTTCTTTGTGAGCATGGCCGCGCGCAATAACAGCAAAGAGGTCATTTTCGTACATCCCAATGGGCCCTGCTTGCATGTTGCCAACCGCAGCCTGATCGATGCAAACCGGAGTGAGAGTTTTCGTCCGCCTACGTGCGAGACTGCGACTAACCTGGAGGACACAGCCGTCTGTCCCGAAGGCCTAGTCGAGCTGTATTCCGAGACCGCGCGCACGTTCATGGATCTGAACACGTCCCGGACCATCATTGACTTTACTTCCATACATTGGGTGGTACCGCACGCTGGTGGCTCCTTTCCAGGCATCGAAGACAGGTTCATCACATCACAGCCATTCATCGCTGCAGGCAGAGCTGCGTATAGCACGCGGTAGGCACCGACAGCCAGCTCCACTCTTTCGTAGCCGCTCTTTACTGACCTACCTCAGCTTCTGGTGGGAAGCAGCAGGTCCAGTGTTTCCGTATCAGATTCTTGGTCCGCTCGGGTACCGCATACCCAACTCTCAGCTGGTGTACGGTTCGGTAAGCTCTCTCTCGCGCCAAAGTTCACTAATTTACTCGAGCCATTTTCTTTGATAATCTCCAGGTCTGTTCTTATACGCTGAGGGTTTTGTACAGCTTCGATATTGCATCGATCAAAAATGCCACCTTTCTCGCTACTGCGGAGAAGGAACAGCTGTTCGAGACCAACGCCAGGGCGCTATTCAATAATTGAGTGTAACCGATAATGTAACCCGTTGCCACATGGGGTGACTTCTCGTGTTGACACTCGCGAGTACCGCGGCTTCAGAACAGGTACCTTCGTGGAGAAGAGCTGTGCACTGCTTCAAGATATTCTTCTTGCACGAGCCTAATAATGCGACAGCAAACTTGTGGCTCCGTCTCCGTCGTCCACAATCGAAGGAACATCAGGCAAATATGTCGCTACCATCCAGATCCAGAAGCAGAACAGGCTGCGCAGCCTATTTTTCCAAAGTATCGCAGGCCTCTATCATGTGTACTGGCGATTGGAAGCCCCAAACGCTCAGATATGTTGCTCAAAGATGCCGTTCATGTATGACTGAAGTCTCATGTCGATTCCAGGTACCTCAGGTACAGGGTACCAGGAGTCAGGGACGCGGAATAAAGTAGAGTTTTACCACGGCGGCGTCGGGCGTGCAGTTCAGCCGATCTCCGAGATCTAAGATCATGACGACAGTTCGCGGCAGTCATCTTGGAGCTGGCCAACTTGTGAACACAAGAACGCAATGGGCTTTTGGATCAAAGAACATAGATGAGCAGACTCGGGGTGTGTAATCAAGGAGCGCACTGCCGTATACTCCAGAAGCGCAAAGATAAGGTCCGATCGTGCAGTTACGGCGATGAAACATGCCGAAAGCGTGACGTTTTCAGATCCGATGGCTTAGAAACCAAACACACGGATAGGGCGTTCGTTCACGGGTCCGTTCAAGATAGGCTTCTCTGTTACCTAACATCACTACCTCTCGTGCTTGGTTTGTTTCTGTGTTTCTCCTCCGTTTGGTCTGCTTTGTACATAGGTCTCCTTGCAATCCATTCCTTACATCCCTTGGTGCGGCACGCCGAAGCGCGACTGATGCAGTAAGCATCATCGACTACGACGCCTACTAATTAACGTTCTCGAGACCTTTTCCACACGACGCGCATTGCCAGGAACGCCAGGGTCGTTCAGAGGAAGAGGATAGGTCAGCACAAACATGGACATAAACGAAGGCGCAATCGAGGCGGATGTGGAGCTCGACCAAGCGACGCTTCAGCAAGATGAAGCCAGAGAGCACCGGCTCCAGGGCAAGATATCTGCGCAAGTCGCGAAGGGTGGCATTGCCGAAGACTCACCGTTGCTACCACAGCGGTCACGAACAGCGGATGACGATGACCCAACCCGGCCGCAATGGACGGAGGACTACAGCTATCTGCCATGGTACAAGAGACCGAATATATTCTGGGTGCTAGTGCCGTTCTTTCTGATGGCACTGGCATTCGGCGGCTCAATAACTCCCAAGATCAACCTCATACTGCAGTTGGTATGTCGGGAATACATCTCCGAGCAGCAGGTCGCGAACCCAAGTTTCCCCATGACCCCGGTGGATTTCCTCGGCGGAAACAACGACCAATGTCGAATACCGGAAGTGCAGTCGCGTGTATCACTCTTCACACTTTGGGGTAGTCTGCTGGCTGGGATGTTCTCAGCTATCGCCAGCCCGAAGTTGGGCGCGCTTTCGGATCGCTATGGCCGCAAGCCCATTCTTCTCTTTACTAGCATCGGTACTATCCTTAGCGAGATCATCACCATCTTCGCTGCGACATACCCGGAGACTTTCCCGGTGTGGATACTACTCGTCGGCTTTGCCATCGATGGCCTCACAGGCTCGTTCATTGTCACAATGGCCATTGCGAACTCGTACGCAACAGATTGCACACCACCGGCTGTGCGTAACGTCGCTTTTGGTTACTTCCACGGGTGTTTGTTCACTGGCTTGGCCTTGGGACCGATCATAGCCGGCTACTTGGTGAAGGCGACTGGGAAGATCGTGATCGTGTTCTACATCCTGACTGCGGTGCACTGCTCTTTTGCACTGTTCATTGCATTTGCTGTGCCGGAATCGTTATCGAAGAAGCGGCAGTTGCAGGCGCGCGAGAAGCACGAGATTCGCAAAGCTGAGGTGGCTCCAGCAGCAGACTGGATCCAGTCATTCCGCTCGTTGAACATACTCGAGCCGCTTAAGATACTGTGGCCGACGGGACCAGGCAGCAGCCCAGCGTTGAGATGGAATCTTCTCGTTCTCGCGGCCGTCGACACTATCTGCTTCGGCGTCGCCATGGGTAGCATGACCGTGGTCATCATCTACACCAACTACGAGTTCGGATGGAGAACTTTCGAATCTGCACGCTTCATGACCATCGTCAACAGTTCTCGGGTCTTCTGTCTGATTGCCATTCTACCAACACTGACACGGCTTGTGCGTGGGAAGATGGATCCAGCGAGGAAGAACACGGGAAGCGATCGTTTCGACCTCAATGTTATCCGCGTTGCGGTCTTCTTCGATACCCTCGGCTACCTCGGTTACGCTCTGGTTCGCAAAGGCGATCTGTTCATTCTATCTGGTGTAGTTGCAGCGATAGGTGGCATTGGGTCACCGACCTTGCAGTCAGCTCTCACGAAGCACGTACCTGCCGAGCAGACAGGGCAGCTGCTTGGAGCGAGTGGTCTGCTCCACGCGCTGGCACGCGTTGTTGCACCAACGGTCTTCAACGCCATCTACTCCAGCACGGTCGGCAAGTTCACGCAGACTGTATTCGTATGTTTGACAGCGACATTTGGAATGGCGTTCATTATCAGCTGGTTCATCAGGCCTCATGGTAAGCATTGCCACCCTCCCTCTCAAGTATATCGGGCGCACGCTAATGGTATCACAGTGTACTTCCACGAAGATGATGAACCACGAGAGGCGGGCAGAGACGCTGCTTTCGAGGCAACCAGTGGGCCCGTGGAACGCGTTCCAACGCCCATATCTCACTCGATGCGGGCCTCATTTGGTGCTTTGTTTCGACAGCTTGGGATAACGAAACAGTGAGCTTTTCTTGCATACAAGCGATGTGGATTAGAATGTACACAGCAATATCGCAGGGCATTTTTGTACGATGTGATGACTGCATAGTACATGGGCGCAAGGAGCAGATTGCATAGTATATACCCGTTGAGGTTTCTTCGTCTGTACATTGATTGCCAAGATCATGGCGCATAACTTCGTCTTCAAGTTGTATGTGCAAATGCCCAGTGGCTGTCGACATTCCAAAAGACATCTGGGTGCAGCTGATGATAATCCATCACATGATCCAAGAGACTCACAGAAGCGCCTGTCCTTGCGCGCGTTTCAGATTTGCGGCAATCCGGCCAATTGGCGGAGGTCTGCCTTGATGATTTCGTACTCATGGACTGCGCATATCTCGCCTCCCGCTGTAGATGAAATCCCATATTCCTATTTGATTGATCTCGTTCTTTTGCCACTGCGGTTTGTTAGCTACAGCCGGTCTCTGTCGTGAGAAGAGGAAAGAAACGTCGCCGCAGCTTCCGCGTCATCTGAAACGCCTCTCTTGGCTTGAAACGGCTCGCCAAGCTCCACGCCATCCCTGCAGCCGGCCTCCGGTTGCTGGCCGTTCAGGAAGTCGTCCACACCACCACCTCTTCCTCCACAACAACGCCTCGACCCCTTCTGAACGCTTTCGCTGTTTTGGCGCAAGCAAAGCCGTCGGCGCTGCATTCTTCTCTTTCGCCAGGTCTGCCACTTGTACGACGACGAGTCGCGGCCTGTCTATTACCTGGGCAACCTCCTAATTTACCAGCGTACGGGCTGACGCCGCTTCGAGTCCTACCTTCTACCTCCTTATCCATTTCCGGCTTCTTCGGCGGTGCATACCACGTTCTCTACACTATCAGCTCTTGCTCGGATCATCGTAACTCTACGGTCTTGCTGATGCACGAGATAGGCGATCTTGGCCGAGTAGATCAAAGAAGGCACAGCTGAGGACTCGATTTGCTCTGTGTTGGCCGAATCGTCGATACAATCGGGACGAAGAAACCAAGAGGGCAGATATTGGGCTCGAGTCTCCGAAGCTACGATCATATGACAAGCCGGTCTTGAAGAGCAAGCCTCGCAATACTGTACAGGCGACTGTTGCACGGTCTACCACACTCATTTGATCAACCAACATCATCATTGTAATCACATAATGGCTCCTACGACGCGACCAGACTTCAAGATGAATCTTGATGGCCTGGGCCAACTCAATATGACTCCGAGCCAGAGCCGTTCAGCCAATGCTTCGGCTACCAACTCTCCGGTCGAGCCGCCTGCAGGATCAGGCCTCCGGTATCCATTGGGCAATGGTCTAAGCAGCGGCGCGGCTCAAGCGAGCATTGGTAGAGCTGGAGCTGGCTCCCCATCGAAAGACTTTGGTGGCAGTCGGCTGTTTCCGAAACGGTAAGCGTACAGTCCTGTTTTAGTCAACTGCGATCGCTGATCATCGCTCAGAGCACGTGAGATTCGTGACCAAGAAGGCTTGTCGCCTTCGATATGGGGTCCGCCTACCACTGGAAGCGGTCACTCCACGCCTTTGCGCGAGACCATACCAGAGTCCCCAGGAAGCGACAGTTTTCCGGACTTTGACGCTGGCCAGGCGAACGCTAACGCAGGCAGTACCACGACGTCGCCAGCCGCCAACACAGCTCGACGCACCAGAGCTGGCACCGTACCATCTCGTTTTCCTCCTGTCAGCTCTTCGAACAATTCCCAACACGCCTCACTCTCGAAGTCAAGCAGGCCCACGCCGTCCACCAGCCCATATCAGTCAGCCACACCGACACTAGCCGATCTACAAGCGACCGCCGGCGCACAGTCGTCTAGCAATGCAGCGTTACTTTCGCGGCTAAGAGCAGGATCAATGCCTCAAAGAACGTTTCTTGGCAGTTCCAACCCGTTCGGGTCTTCCCTGTTTGCGAGCAACTGGTTCGCTGGACGGGAACGAGCAAGTACCCTGCAGAGCATCAGGTCTTCCGATGCGCCTTCTTCGCAAGGTGACTCGCCCGCAGACAACGATGTTAGAACGCTGGATTACCTTGGCCTGGCGGATACACCTCAACAGCTACTGGCACAGCAACGGTCTGCTGGCGTTACGATCGAACAGTTGGCTGCTTTGAATGCATACAATAACAAGAACGTTGCAAATAGATTCCGATCTTACTCAGTGAATGCGAAGGAGAAGTACGCCGATGGCGAGGAGGATGAGCTGGACGAGTACAACCAGCAGTTGCAGCAACTATACGCTTCTGGGCAATTGACACCATCTGCCGAGTCCGCCGCAGCACAAGCAGCAGCCATACATGAGGCCGTAAGACAGCACAACCTGGAGGTCCAGGCTTTTGCAAACTTCGCAAGCGCCAATAGACCGAGAGCACGAACGGCAGGAGTCCTAGACTCGCCGTCGTCACGTGTGCTACGCAGCTATTTGCCTACTCCTTCTCGCCTTGGTGACAGCATCACTGCAGCTGACTTGCAAAGTAACGACGGCGCGGAGTTCAACAACCTTGCGAGTGCTGTGCAGAGCCTGCAGCTCAATCCGAAGCCGTCTTATGACGGTGGCCTTGACGCTGGCCTGGATAGCCCGACCAGGTCACTTTGGCTTGGCAACATCCCATCTTCGACGACCGTCTCCTCACTGAATGTGATATTCAGTCCGTTTGGCTCGATTGAGTTTGCCAGGGTGCTTACACACAAGAGCTGTGGTTTCGTCAACTTCGAGAACATCCAGAGTGCAATCGCCGCAAAAGCACAATGCAATGGCAAAGAGATCTTCCCAGGATGCGGTCCGATCAGGATCGGCTTTGCTAAAGAGCAAAGCGCGTCAAACACTCCTGGAGCAAATGGCGCATACCCATCGCCTAGTCCAGATCCGTTTGTATCGAAGAGCCGTATTGACAACACTCTTCCGAGCGCGATGGCTCCAGCGGGTGGCAACATCAATGCAGAAACGGCCGCCGCGGCTCTCGTCACTCCGAATCTTGAAGAGCTGCGCGAAGAGGTCTACAACATCGTGCAGCAGTTTGGCGCTACCCAGGAAGACCAAGCGCGCATTGCTGCGAACTTAGAGACTGCCATGAGCTACCACGACTATTTGCCAGAGATTCTGTCCATACCAGAACCCAGCCACAACCGCGTTTATGATGCCCCAAGGCTGAGAGAGGTTAGGAAGCGCATCGACAATAATTCAGTTGGACCTATGGAGATCGAGAACATCGCGATGGAGATGCTCCCGGAGATCGCCGAGCTTTCTTCAGACTATCTCGGCAACACCGTAGTGCAAAAGTTGTTCGACAATTGCTCAGAGGATACGAAGGAGGCCATGCTCGCCGAAATTTCACCTCACTTGGCGGAGATCGGTGTACACAAGAATGGTACTTGGGCTGCGCAGAAGATCATTGACTCTGCTCGGACGCCGCAGCAAATGCATATGATCGTAGAAGCGGTCAAACCACACGGTGTCAACCTCTTCTTGGACCAGTATGGCAACTATGTTATGCAATGCTGCCTACGTTTTGGCGCTCCAATAAATGACTTCATCTTCGACACTATGCTCAATCGGCTGTGGGATGTGGCTCAGGGCCGGTTCGGTGCACGGGCAATGCGTGCTTGCCTGGAAAGCCACTTCGCTACGAACGACCAGAAGAGGCTGATGGCTGCGGCTATTGCGCTACACAGCGTGCAGCTGGCCACCAACTCGAATGGCGCGCTTCTGCTTACCTGGTTTTTGGACACCTGCACCTTCCCAAGGCGACGGTCTGTGCTTGCGCCTCGACTGATACCGCACCTCGTCCACCTGTGCACGCATAAGGTGGCTTACTTGACCGTGCTTAAAGTCATTAACCAGCGTAACGAGTCAGACGCTCGTGACAGCATACTGCGAGCCATCTTCTTCGACGAGCAGACCCTGACTAATATCGTCAGCGATCAGACTTGCGGCGCAACGCTCATATTCAAGGTGCTCACCACACCTTTCTTGGATGACAGCATTCGGCCTGAGTGCTTGGAGAATGTCCGCAATGTGTTGTTGCGGCTCAAAGCACAGCCATCGCAAGGCTACAAGCGCCTGATGGACGAAGTGGGGCTATCGACGCGCCAAGGTGGCACGCCTGTTAGCAACGATGGCAGGTCAAGCTCGAGGTCAAGACCTGTCAACGGCCACTTACCGCACCTCGACACGAACCAAAACGGATATGGCAGGCCTCCGTACAACTCCATGACGCCTCAACAACAGCCGCTCGAGCAGGGCATCAGCCCACAC
>Ga0058704_10001119_pt1 | contig 12743 bp, 14 predicted proteins | sample AgamicMgSfe_FD_71363 | JGI IMG/M metagenome (GOLD analysis project Ga0058704, IMG submission 71363) | Agave microbial communities from Guanajuato, Mexico - Mg.Sf.e | ecosystem: Host-associated > Plants > Phyllosphere > Phylloplane/Leaf | place: Guanajuato, Mexico | collected 2012-05-30
GCAGTGTTTGCAGGATGATGGTTCCCGTATTCTATGTACGGACAAGAACGATACCAATTGAGACAGCGGACAAGGTCGCCTCTCCACAAACCTGCAACGTATTGATCGCCAGTGACCTTGCCGAAATGCTCTGCTAAGCCGGCCAGAGCTGGAAGCATATCTTCTTGTTGTGTTAGGTTCCGCTCAGTGTAGCGGCGAACGATCTCTCGCCATTGGTGGTAGACTGTAAAAGACCTGCCGCTTTGAGACTGTAGGCGTCCTTGTGTGTAGATGGGATATGTCCATGCCATGAACCATTCAGCTGTAGCATTTGGGTTGCGGTTCCATGGTAATGGACGGCGTAGGGTGTAATAAGGCACGTTCATGACCGATGGGACTCCGATAAATCGAAGCAGACGAGAGATCTGCACCCGGAGAGTGCTGCAAGCAAGCTGACTGATCATGTTCTTGTTCCTGTAGTACTCGGTGGATTGCATATTGTGGCCAGCCTCATTAATTTGACCCTCGTAACATTCGAACATAAGCTGCTGTCGCCCAAACCAAAGCGTTCTAGGTGCCAACAGACTCTCCTGTAATGTCCACCTGCGCGAGTTGATAAAACTCGCGCGCAGTTCGGCATCCATTACCTCGATTGCCTGACGAAGAAAGACTGACTTCCCGGGCTGGTTAGGCTCATTCCACGGCAGCCAGCAGATAGTCGCAGGAGGAGTTCGGTGACAGAACATGCCTTCACTAGCGCGAGACGCCGAAGACGCACAGATGGTAACAATTGCACCACGATACACATCTCGCATTCTAGCAGCTTCCGCTGCCCAATCCTCGGGCGAATCTTGTTGGATGCAAAGGGCGTCGATCCACAGAAAACGGATGCCAAGGGTGCGAGTGACTGTCAGTGCGTCCCGCAGAGTGGCAGGGAAGTCGTTGAGGGGAATTCCTTGCCGCAATCGCTCTTTACTGCCTACGGTAAGCGTGAGCGCGCTCTCACCACCCCAGCAGTATGACAGTGCTACATAGTCTTCGCTACGTCCAGCACCATCCACAAGGCGCGGAGCAGTGTCACTTCGGTTAGGTACCAAACCTACGTCGATGACTCTAGTGGGGAGTGCGCGGCGGAAGTCTTGGGATAGCTTGCAGCTCTTGTGGTGCTGCAGACAGTCCATCAACCAACAATATGCGAGACCAATACATCCTAAATCTCCGGAGTACGGGTATATTGAGCGGAGAACCACCTTCTCACCGTCCCTAGGAACGCTCCCTGACGCAGGTTAGCTGCTGATGCGAAAGACCATTGCCGAATGTGTACCTCGATCGGCGCAAGGGTCAAAGGACGCCAGTATACGTGTGGAGTCATCAGGCCCTTTCTGGAACGCCACGATTTGCGCGAACTTTTGCCACAACTCATTGGCCGGAGTGCAGGTAATGTAAATCTGCTCCAGGCTCAGTCCTGACTTTACAGCCTGATCCGAGACCTTTGATGGGCTGCCGGTCTTGCTGTACCATCTCCAGATTGAGCGGCAAAGGTCGCAGTGAGCAATCGCTTGTTTGAGGGAAGCAAGATTGGCATGCTGCTTGAAGAAGAGATGGGGTTCGAGCCCAAGAGTCTTGAGATGAAGTCGCTCCCATACAGATGTCTCCTCGCTCACCGGCACAGCTGCTGACGCCAGAAGCAGCTTTCTGACGTCGAGGTTTCGGCATACCGAGCAGAGTCTTGGCTCGCTCGGAGTGTCGTACGCATTCGGGACCATCATATGTAGTCATATGTCATGGCCTTGTACAACCCGGTCTCACAGGCTAACAGCAAGCTATTTGCTGCCTCTCCGCACTCTCATCGACGAGGCTGTGCGCCGGGCAAAGGATGGTCTGTCGTCTGTGGTAAGCCAGAAACTAAGGTAAGGCCGCTGGACGCGCTGCGCGGGCACTGGTACCATCCGTGTAAGATGGAGAGTCCTTTAGATTCTCCTCGCAATATATATATGAACATCCAGCAGCATCGTCGCCTCACCAGAGATGCAAGCTCGGATATCAGACGAGCCGGACCGGGGTACTCAAGTGCCGAGCTCCGGTACATTTGCGTGTCTTCTCTCATCTACTTCGTAGCATACCTACCCATCTTGTGATACCCGTCATGAGACAGTATTGCTCTCGAATGGTGTTTCTTGTTGAAGATGCGCTCCACTCCCTGTTGTCTAGGCTTCGTTGCAGGCGCCATGGTGACGGTGCGCATAACATATCTGCGCCTTTGGGAGCAGTAACAGGCAGGCTTGCCAATCATCGACATAGTGCACTTCCGGTACTCACTGAGGCACGTCTACGCACATCGTTCAATAGTCATTGACGACGGCGATTACGCTTGGCCGGAGGACAGTCTGTGGGCCTCAAGCGCTTGTTGTATCGAGCTGCAAGGGTACCCGCAGTCCTTCCAGGAAGTCGAGCCGAGATCTCAGCATATTGCATACCTTGCTGTCGCAATTCTAGAAGCAGAGTATCTTCTTTATCCGTGCAGCCTCGAACGATCCTTCCATGTCTTGTCGCTATGCTATAGTACTTGTTCCTTGTAGCACTCATGCTACAACCAGAGAATTGCCGATGGACTTCCACCCACGGCAGTATAAGGTCGCGGCGAAGTTTCAAGAGCCTTGAGACATCAGTCCCAGACCAACTGATCCTGAGGCCTTGTTTGGGTAAAGAGCGTCGGAGGGGTGGCCGAAAGCGGTTTTGCCAGCGATCCTGTAGTGCCTGAATATCCCAGTGCTGAAGCTCTTAGGCGACCTCTGTCCATGCTCTGCCCGCATCGTGCAGCTCGATGATACGTTCATCGTCTGTCGGAGAGAAAGGCGCGAGGGGTTTTCTCTGCCACTTCAGCCCATGGCTGTTACCATAAATCTTAGCACATCTCCAGGACGAGCCATGGGCTGGCGTCCCATTATGGAGGCTATAGATTGAAAAGCGCGATTCGCATGTCGCAGCTTGATGAGTTGCGCATCTTCCGATTCGGTGTAACGCGCCCAGGATCGCTTCTCGGTCAATGGATTGGTCTCACTACTTCTCAAACGCCGCGATTGCGGAGACCAGAGCCTTGTCGCCGCCAGCAGGTTTGCCGCCGGATCGCAAGTCATTCTGTTCCATGGGCGAGTAGACGTCCATGGATGCAATAGACGGCTACTGTAGAGTGCAGGCATCGTGCGTGCGCCGATGACAGAGACGATCGTCTGGTTGCCTTAACAGCGTTTAGGCTATTGGTAGACGTAGCAAGCCTGGTGCCGGGAGAACGCTGTCCCACTACAGGTCCAGCGACGGTTTTATTTCTAAGTGGTTGTGGACAACAGCGGTTATGCTTCCTTTCTGGCATCGTTAGCAGCCAAGAAGAAGGGGCGAGCGGACGATGGATGTAGATCAACCACGACTTATGGAAGCGGTCAAAGTGTGTAGTCGATTGATCGCGAAACTGACACGTTATAGCTACTCCCACTGGCACCGGCTTTGTCCGGTTCGACGATCACACGAGTGGCCGTAGACGCGAGCGGCGAGAGTCCTTACTGTCTCACGAAGATCTCTGCTGGCTGCGTTCGCAAGTCGCCACCGAGTTCCCCGGCGCGGTGGCATCCCGGCCGAAGATGCTGTGAGAACGCCGCCGCGATGCAGTTTCACCATCGCCTTCTAGGGTCGCATGGCATCTCTAACATTTCTTATGTACTCGAGCGTACAGTGAATTCCCGTTTGACGTACTTTAGACGGCCTCCGTCTCTCCACATACGGCCCGCAAGCGGCCACACCTAACCCAAGGCCGTACCGAGCAGGAGTGGGAGCCCGTGGACAGAAGACGACGACAAACAGCTCGCCCGGCTTCACAGCTAAGGACACTCGTTCTATAGTATTGCGCAAGTTCTTGGGTGGACTTCTGGAAGTATTCGCCAGCGTTACAGATGTCGCCATCTTGATAGACGGACTCCCATTCCAGACATCCCGGGTTACAAGCGCTTTAGTCAAGTAGAGGACGATGTCATCGTGGCGATGCACAGAGCTGGAAGTAGCTTGCCGCTCATCGCAGCTGCGTGACCGGGACGTACGGTATCGGCCGTTAAGAACCGCTGGGAGAAAAGCTTGGATTCACCTGTAGCATTTGCTCAGAAGAGGCAATCATCGTCAACCGACGAGACTCAATTGTGACAAAGTCTGCGGGACCAAGGCAAATTCATAAAGGACCTATTGAAGAGCTTTCCAGGCCGTAGTGTCCGCGCCACCTGGTCCAAGTGGTATGAAATCGCAAATCCGCCTCCCGAAGCGAGACCGTCAAGACAGAGCTCATATAAGTTCACGCCTACGGAAGATCAGAAGCTGGTAGAGCTCCGCGCCAAAGGGCTTGAGTGGCTAGAGATCCAGAACCAGATGCCCGAACGCACTTTTCATGCACTTAAGAACCGGTTCTATCACCACTTGAGGCGCCGTATCCAGCACTAACAGCACGACGGAAACACCGTTGGTCAAATTGACATCGCATACATGTCACCACAACTCCCTAAATGCGTGCTCGAGAGCATCTGCTGTTCCTTCTTGGTCTTGAGTACAACCCAAGATCGCAGGACCCGGCATATGTCACACATTGCCAACTAGCTATGCAACCAGCGCCACTAGTCCAGGCAACAAAATCACTGCGTCATCGCGGCCGATCCAAATGTAACAGCCACGAGCACGCCTGCAATATTCATCCTTGAGTTCGCAACCTTCCACTGGTACAGTGGTACAGTGGTACAGTGGTACATGTGCGGCGGGCTGGTGAACGGGTTGTACCCTATGGCGGTGCCGTCGGCGCCTCGCTGATCGATATCTTGTCGTCCTTGAAGGTGGCGTCGAACGACCGCTTCCAGTCGGTGGTACTGTTGGAAGTCGCATTAGGTGAGACATCGACGCGCTTCGCCATCCCTTCCTGAGCGTGGCCAGCAACGACTGCGTTACGCTGAGCTGCAACCGCTGGCGTACAGATGTACAACACGATCAGCACTAGCAAAAGCGGCAGCATGACCTTGACCATCGCTTGCAAGCCGCGAAGCAGGCCGTCACTCGCTTGGTTGGGCCAGTCGCAGTACTCGTAGCAGACATCGCCTGAGATATGGGTCTCCTTTCCAGACAAACCCCAATGATCGGTCGTGGTCCCGTACGTGGTCTTAGGTGTCGTCAGGGTGCTCGCAATGCTGCTAGTGGTAATGGATGTGGCTTCAACGCCAAGCAGGTCGCTGACGTATAGCACGCAAAGCATGATCGATAATCTGAAACCCACCACGCTGAACATGGTAGCGGCGGTGATAATGATAGCGAGGAAGGTCGTATCGCTCAAGCCGATGTCGTTGGGCAAGGGAGTGGTAGTCAGATCATGAACTTCCATGAGAGCAATAACGGCGGCAGGAAATATGAGCACTGCGGCCGCGAGTCTGGTGATGAGGCCTAGGGCGGTTAAGGACGAGGCGGGGTTTCGAGCTTGCCTGAAATAATGTTAGAGGGTATGGCCGTAAACTTAAACTATCAGGGTAACGTGCCTGCTGAATCCATTGGCGTGGTAAATGTCATTGGCAGCCAAGGGCCCCAAGAATTTCGAAGTCTACCACGATCTTGTCGAGTATGTGATAGTGGATAACAAAGATCCAGGAACAAGTCGTCGTTGAGGGAAGCGAGCTTATCGGAAGAAGTTGGAGCAAGAGTCGAAGAGGAATTGGGGGGGCAACGAGAAGTTTTTTATAGTAGCCCAGTGAGGTGGAAGTCTAGTGAACGTTGGGAAGAGCGCTATAGCGAGCAGTGTGGTTATCAACAGAAAGCCGGCAAGCCGGTGCTGCTGCTGTTAACACCATACAGAGCAATGAGCTCCGCTCGCGCATATACGGCGCTTTTGGGAGCAGCATAGCAAGCAGATTGCGTGATGAGTCAAGAGAACCTGGACGATGCACAATATTTGGTGCTTATTCCATCTCCATACAGCTATCTACCAATGCTGATCATATCGTTACAGCATCCGCAGATTGCTGTCGTCGTACCTTCTTCGGCGATCACCGTTAAGTGGAGCTTCGAGTAAATATGAAGTTGCCAGTATTCCACGCAGCTCGGCCGCCGAAGGTGTCTGCAATGCAGCTGGTGAAGATAGTCATAGCGTTAAAGAGCAGTGTGAAGCCGCCCATCATCAAGGTCGTGATATCGAAGCCGAAAAGTAGCACTGCCTTCAAGCCGTCGTCCATGCTCCGGCCTGTCTCCATGATGTTCAAATCCATTTGAAACATGAAGAGTGCGATGCCAACAGATAGTGTCGCTGCCATCAACCTCGTCATAATGGACAGGCGATTTGTGTGAGGGCGCAGTTCGCGCGGGTCTGCTATGTCGTCAGGTCTACTCTAGTCCGCGTTCGCAGATTAACATACCTTCGCTGGCCATCTCGGCGGTAATTATGGGTTGCACCTTCTCCATTATCGGTTCGAGCAAAGTTTCCAGGGTTCGTGAGCTCGTAGTCGGAGGTGACTGTGTTGGTGGGAAGCACAGGGATTGCTAGCGGTGCGTTCCAGTTCGACTGAGCAGAGAGTGTTATGTGGTGCTGGGAACGGTCGGTAAGGGAGAAACGTTAGAAAAGAACACAGAACTTATACTGACCCGTAATGAGTGTATCGCAGTGAACATCAGAATAGTTGCCCGTCATGATCAATGTTTCAGTGAACACAAGGAGAGGGCGCTCCAGCCGACATAGTATCAATGCATGAAAAGCCGGCAAGCCGCGGCTATATTGGTGAATACACACAGAATCAGAAGCCTTCACTCTTGCTAACACCCCTATCTCAATGCCTATGTCGCAGCCAACCCATCGCGGTACAAGTCAAGCAAGCCCGCAATGTGTGACAACTTGCTTGCCAGATAAAACTGCGACCCAGTGACTCTGCTTACATCGTAGCAGCGGTAGCCGACGCAGCAGCTGCATACGCAGATGGCGTGGGTCCACTGATCGTCGTCGTACCCTTATAGATCGTCGACGTGCGATGAACCGTAGTCGTGCTGGTCGCGTCATCACTGCTTTGGATCAGCGTCAAAACGAGCCCAGCAAACACCCCACCCGACTTACCTCGAGGAAGCCTTCTCCACCGTCAACGTCTCATAAACGGTCGGCGCTGTCGACACCGACGCAGAGTTCTGATGCGTAGTCGTCCACGCAGTCTCGTACTCCGTCTTCATGGTCGTAGTCATACTGAACGTCGTCAATTGCTCGGTAACATTCGCTACAAATGTCTCCCAGACAATGACCTGTGACGGACCGGAGATGGTGGTGGAGATATTGAGGCTGATGGTCGAAGTCGCGGTCGCAGTCACCAGGCTAGTATGCCAGACTTGGTACTCTGTGATGCACTCCTCGGTGCCGTTGGCGAACGTCTGGCAGATTTTCTTCATGACGTCGCTGGGTGCCGTTGCTGCTGTGAGCTCTTCCCATGGAGCGAGGTAGTAGGTCGTCAGTGTCTGGATTTTCACTGCTGGGGTGATCACGGCCGTGCCTGCCGCGCTCGCGTTCGTAGCATTTGCGAATGGGTACGTAGCGTTGCTGCTTGGTGCGGGCGTTACAAGGGTGTAGCCGTACTGGCTCGAGAATGTAATGTCTTGCGCGCAGTTGGTGACTGGGTAGGTGGTAACAAGGCCGCTGAGCGTGGTATCGCAGACCATCGTCTCGGTCTGGCTGTAGATAGTCGTGCAGGTGCCAGTACCAGGTGGGATGGAGACAGAGTAATTTCGGTACGGTGCTGTGGAGAATGTCGCGGACGGAACGGGCGTAACAGAGAAGAACTCGATTGGCGGCAGCTCGCAAAGGGTGAACTGTGGCACGTAGGTCGTAACGATCTGGCTCTGCGAAGTGACCGAGACTGGCGACGCACCCGGAGACGGTGTGATCACTGTAAGGACCCCATCGCTAGCTGAGGAGCTCCTCCTCGCGCTCACTGTCGCTGGTGAAGCCACGATCGGCGGTCCTGCTTGTCGTCGTTTGACCTCAACCGCCTCATGCTTGAACGGTCGAAGGTGAGCTGCTTCCGCGACAAACAACAACGCTGCAACAGCGCCAATCGAAAGTAAACAGACCATCGTTGCGTCGTCTCTCCAGGAGGCTATCCGGCTAATGTATGATTAGTGATACTGTGATATTGTAATGAGTGACTTTGCAACCGCGCTGATGTCGTCTGAGACAACATTTCCAATGCCGACAAAAGTGTAAGTGGCTTGCGACAGCATGCCGTCCATTCCATGTCGCGAGTGTCTAAACAAATACGTTGCTGTCTTGCGGGGCGTGGAATGTATCAGCTCATGCTGCAAGGCGATGACGAACTGCAGCAGTCCTGGCTTGAATTCGAATGCCAAGCATACCGCTCAGGCGGTTTCAAAAGTTTCACATTTGACTGGTTCTTCAGTCGTCGTCGCTCGAGAAGTCGGTCTCTTTACCGCGCCGGGCGATACCATTCGGCCTCCCACCACCCTGCTTCGCCATACGCTTCTGTTCCCGCTGCAGCAGCGCTTTCCTTTCCACATTGATCTTGTCAATCTTGTCAAAACTGGCACTCTGCAGTCTGCGCAATGCATCAAGTTGTGCTCTGAGATATGCATTCTGCTCCTCAAGAGTTGCTTGGCGAGGTTTCTCCGGCTCATCATCCAGTGCCATGAAGTCATCAGATCCTTGCGCAGTATCGCCATTAGCGGTCGCAGCCGGTCCTTTGCCCGACGATGCCAACTCGCTCAAGCCTTCGTCGATGAGCGACTGCGGGAAAGATGGCGCAAAGAGCACTTGCTGGAAAGCCGATGGGCCAGCATGCAGATCCGAGTTCAGCTGAACACTGAGCGAGTAACTTCCTGGAACGGTGCCTTCAGCATTGCCAAAGGCGCCAAACTTCGGCTTAACGATGTTCTGGACCTTGAGGTTGCGCTTCGAGTCGCTTGCGAAGCCTGCCACAGGCAGGAAGCTTAGGTTCGTTACTGGGCCAGGAAGAGGCGCCTGTAGTACATTGGCATTCACCCTGCCGCTTGCGACGTCCCAAGCAAGTACAGCGCCAGATTGATGACCGGAAAGGAGCGTGCAGCTGTCGAATGAAAGGCTCATGCACAAAGCTGCGCCGATCAAAGCATCGGATGATTGCCAACGAGAAGTTGAAGAAGGTTGGACTGGCTTAGCGCCGTCTTGGACGCCGTGAAGCGAGCCTATCTGGGTGTTACCCGACTCGGGAGAAGTGTGCAGCTCGAGCCGCTGAACGCTACCGTCTTCGTAGCCTACGTAGACGGCTCGATCTGCTGCATCGAGAGCCAAGCATCGCGGTACGGCTGGGAGAAGGAAAGTGCGGAGGACGGTGTTGGTGTGATAGTCCCAGACCAGGCATATCTTGTCGTTCGAGGCTGTTACTGCGATATTGCAGAAGCTTGAGCTGTGGCCGAGCACCAAGGCCTTGATCTCAGCTCTATGTGAGGTGAACGTGGTCAACGGTGCGAGCGGTTCAGGACCAGCGTTCGAGAAGGATAGCAGAGCTGGTATGGACCATACATGCGTGGTAGAGTCGGCGGAAGCGGAGAGCAGGAAGTTCGACGTCGGGTCTACTGCTAGGACCGTGACTGCTTGCAGATGCGATTGTGCCGTAGTGATCTGCCGTCCCGTACATGTCTCCCACAGAAAGATCCTGCCTTCAGTAGTTCCAAGCACAAGTACCGTGTCATCACAAGCCAAGGCCAAGCATATGATGCGTTCAGTGAAAGGCACTATAGCTTCCTGATTGCCTTTCTCTCGATTATAAACATGAACGACAGCCTTGTCACTCTGTGCGGCAAAGACATGATCTTCGCTCACGGCCAGGCAGTTCTGCGGAGTGGCACTTTTCTTGAAGACTGCTCGTTGCGCCGCTAGTGGTTGGAATTCATGGTGGAAGATTGCTGCGTCCTTGGCGGCATTGGTGCTTGGTGGCTTCTCTGGAACACCTATGGAGGCGATGAAGAGCTCTGTGAGCATTTCGAAGCCTAGGACTCTTCTCGACTCTCGAAATGCTGGGCGAAGAAAAAGTTTGAGTCGGTGATGGTTTAGATGCTAGAAATTTGCCAGACGCGGATCTAGCGGCCGCTTTGTCCGCCATTTACCTCGAACTTTTCGTTGCGGACAGGATACCTGGACGGCAACGTGCGAGACCAACGATGTCAGACTCCGAGGACCAGGGAGGTGTGCCGCTCTTGGAGGGCCTTTCAGATCAAGAGGCGTCTGGAGATGCAACCTATCCCTCAACGAAGCGAAAGCGAGATGAAGATGCGAAGCCCGAAAGTAAGCGAGCAGCGAAACGGAAGAAGACGAAGAAGCCTAGGGATGTGGACGACGAAGCGTTAGACTTGGAGAAGGGCCTCAATCATGCGATCGGGTACATGGACAGCAAGCTCATGGCCGACCACGTTGCACAGCGAACGAAGCGCTTCCAGCCCGATCTGAGTATGGTGGAGGCTGAGGACGTCCATGTGCCGGAGAAGGCTATACTGGATACCACCAGCTGGGAGAAGGAGCGCGCCACAGACAACTTATCAGTGTTCCTGGAGCAGTACGCTGCACCGAGGCGGAAGAAGAAGGGGAGAAACAAGCTCTCCGATGCACCGGAGCAGAAGGGTAGTCCGCATACGTTGGTTGTGGCTGGTGCTGGGCTGCGTGCGGCAGATCTCACGCGTGCGTTGAGGAGGTTCCAGACCAAAGAGAGTATGGTTGCGAAGCTGTTTGCGAAGCACATTAAATTGAAGGAGGCGGTTGAGACGGTGAAGAAGACCAGGATGGGTATTGGTGTGGGAACGCCGCAGAGGGTTATCGATCTACTGGACGATGGTATGCTGCGCCATGGGTTTGATGTGATGATGGATGCGTGAAAGCTGACATTGATCCAAGGTGCGCTATCTGCGGAGCATCTCGAGAGGGTTGTAGTGGATGCTTCGCATATCGACCAGAAGAAGCGAGGCATCCTCGACATGAAGGAGACTCAGGCGCCCTTGATTCAACTGCTGTCAAGGGAGGATCTGAAAGAGCGCTACGGTACCAGCGAGAAGAAGATTGAGTTGCTGTTCTACTGATACCCTGTACATGCGAACTTACTCACTGTCCTCCCCTTTACCAATCACCAGTCAGTCTTACAGTGAAGCTTCATCTTCAGCCAACTCGTTCACTGCTCGATAGCCGCCAAAGGCTCATTGAATCGAAGATGAATGTCGCGATCGAGACGAGACTCTCCGTCGCTCTTTCCGCAAACGGTGGACGAAGCTCAAAATTAACATGTGAAAGCTCGCGTGGCCGCATTCTTAATTTCCGACGTCACTGACCGTCAGTTCGCTCAGCGAGCGAACAAAAACCTCTTCGTCCACCTTCGAAGTCCTTCCTTTCCTCTTCCTCCTCGCCACCTCGACAAACTAAACACCCTTCCACGACCACTCTTACCATTGTCCTTCATTAACACCATCATCATCATCACACTCATTACACTACTCTCATTGTCAACAACATCATCCACCGCAACCACCGCCATGGCGTTCTCGGTGGCGCACGCGTTCTTCGCGTTGCAGCTCTTCCTCGTTGCGCTGCTCTTCACGTCTCCGGTCACCTCTTCAGCTCTTCTGGTTCCGCGCGCAATCACCCCTCCTCCAGCCACTGGTACCATCATTCGTAAGCGCACAACCATACATGGAAGTCTCTTTACACTAACATTCAGTAGCTCCCAGCAGCTTACCAAACTGCAAGTACGGCAGCTGCACCAAGAAGTGCTGGGACCAGGCTGTTGTGGAGGCGAACTGCGTAGACAGCTATGACGCATGGGTCGAGAGCGCGTGTATGTGCAACGAGAACGGCGCCGCGGGCCAGAAGGTAAAACTCCTTTGCTACGAGTGCTGCAACAACACTCACTGACCACGTCCAGACCTTCCACGCGTGCCTGAACATCTGCATCGAGCTCGATGACTTCAATGGCTGTATCTGGAGTTATCAGGAGTGCCCGGGTTTCAGCCCCAAGGCCAAGCGCGAGACTATCGGAGAGCCAGCTGCTGCCGCTGCTGAGCTCATCAAGCCGGTAACTCGTTCGGAGAGCTGCACCGACACCTGCTGGAACGATGTCGCCCAAGAGTCCAACTGCACCAACGCCGACAAGACCTGCGAGAGTGAGTGTATGTGCGATAACGGCGCGGGCAAGGGTTACCAGGTATGTTTGACCATTAGTCATGCATAGCGACATTCACTGACCCGTGCTAGTCATTCCACGAGTGCCTGGACATCTGCATCGGCCTCGACAGCTTCACTGGTCTGCAGCCCCACCAGAAGTGCGTCGGCTACACCCCGAAGGTCAAGCGTGTGGCTGTGGCCGAGTCAACTTCTGTGGTCGAGCCAGCTTCTGCTAACGTTGAGCCGATGGAGCACGCCGACACCAATCCCACTTGTATGTTACGCAATTCTGTATGTTACGGACACTTCTCGCTAACAAAAGACAGCTTGCACCAGCGCGTGCTGGCTCGAGGCAGCATCGCAGTCCGGATGCATCAACGGCGACACCGACGCGGAGACCGCTTGCATCTGCAACAGCCTCACTAACTACGAGGTAAGCTTGCCATCCCCCTTCCGCCCTTGACTTTGCGCTGACTGATCCACTTCCAAGTACTTCTACGACTGCAATCTCGTGTGCATCTACACAGGCCAATGGGCCGGCTTGAACAGTGTCATGGAGTGTCAAGGCTACCACCACCGCGTTATC
>Ga0058704_10001120_pt1 | contig 12742 bp, 4 predicted proteins | sample AgamicMgSfe_FD_71363 | JGI IMG/M metagenome (GOLD analysis project Ga0058704, IMG submission 71363) | Agave microbial communities from Guanajuato, Mexico - Mg.Sf.e | ecosystem: Host-associated > Plants > Phyllosphere > Phylloplane/Leaf | place: Guanajuato, Mexico | collected 2012-05-30
TCTAGTCGTCTGGTTGTGCTTGTTGGTAGTGATAGGGGAGATCAAGCTCAGCATTGGATGATCGCGACTCCAGCATCAAGTTGCGTCAGTAGCCGAGCCGAGGCTACGCGTCCAGCCGAAATTGTGGCCCACCGTCACATGTCAAAGACGGTCCGGATTCCCCCAGACGAGTCAGTTTCAAGGTTTCATACCAGTCTCGTCCAGTCGTGGGACTTGACTTGTAGATACTAAATCACTTTCGAAGAATTGCTACGAGATCCCGCTACAACTATATTACATCGATCGCGATGGACAATCCGGCCAGTAAGCGACAAAAAGGATCTGACGGATCCCCAATTGGATCACGGTCATCAGCCACAAGGTACGCGATTATATTATTCTTATGTTATACGTTATCCCGCCGTGGTGACACTGCCATCCATTGGTTGTAGCGGCAGCAAGCGCGAAAGAGGCTCAACCATGGCAATCGCAACCGCTTCTCTCCCTTGCGTAACACTTTACGTCGACTTTGACAGACGCGCGACATTCTTACATTTCCATACGCCACATCCACCACTATGCCACCCACGCGCTCCAGTACTCGCAATTCTAACACATCCTACAGTCCTTCAGCACGAAATGCAACGACCATACAAAGAGCTTCTCCTGGCCCATCGTCAAATGCCAACAAACCATCCATAAGATTGACGGTCAAATCAGCGCCGAGCAAGCTACGACAAGCCGTAGGCACGGATGATTTACCTCCAAACCCATACGCCGCAGATGATACACCGGAACCTCCTGTGCGGACTTCAAGGTCGACGCGCAACCAAAGGACCATAGTAGAAGCCGATAGCGACGAAGAACCCGATGAGCAGGAGGAAGACGAAGACGAGGACGACGAGGAAGAAGAGGATGAAGATGGCGAGGGTGATATTGATGCGGAGCTTCTGGCAAACGAGGATAGTGAAGATGATGCCGAGGGAGAAGAGGACGCTGATGGAGACCTGGATATGGACGAGCCCCACCCACCACCTCCTGTGATCAAAACCAAACCAAAAACGCCAACAAACAAGGGCAAGCACAAAGACACTATTAAGGTTGCTGCTCCGTCAGCAGGCACTCTCAAATCCGTCGAGGCGAAGGAAGAAGAAGAAGAAGAAGAAGAAGAAGAAGAAGACGACGACGAAGAACTGTCGGAGCTTGAGAGCGACGACAACCTCGGCGAGGATGATGAGGAAGAGGACCAGGAGGAAGGTTCAGATCTAGACAACGATGATGATGGTTCTGGTACTCCAGATCTCGCCAAGCTCACACGACGTCAACGCGCCGCATACGAAGAAGGTCTGACTGGATCGCTTATGGCACTCAGTAACGAAGCGCAAAAGAAAAAGCATCTTACTGCGGAAGAACATGCCATGAGACGATTGGAGATGGCAAGACGCAGGAAAAATCTCAGCGAGAAAAGAAACGAGGAAGAAAAGGTACTTCAGACGTGTCGCATTCGTGGTTCTATACTGACCGGTCTTAGATGGACACTATCAACAAGCTTCTCAAGAAGCCCGCGCCGAAGCGACGGACCAGGGCTGAAATAATGGCCGCTGCCGCTGCAGGACATGGCTATGACGGCGATGAGCCTGCCGACGCTCTGTATGTCCGATGGGTGAATGACTCGGCCGGTTCACGTATTGGCGTGCCTACGGAATGGTTACAAGCACCAGTCGGCGGTGCATTAGAGAAAGGTTGGAAAGGCCCGCCAGAGCCGAAGCTGATTGAGGAGGTCGCTTAAATGGTATCTCACGCTACAGTATCTACAATCACAAGCCAAATAGCAACTCCTGCCTCATGCCTGATCTTCATCGCTTTCGTCGTGGTCATCATGTTCGCTCCTGAGCCAGAGCTCTTCGTCCTCGTTGTAGATTGGCTCCTCGTCGCCGTCAGCATCTAGCTTTTGGCTCGCCCTTTTTCGTCTGCGTTTGATCTTAGGCGAAGAAGCTGCGCCACTGTCGACCGTAGCAGCATCGCTGTCTTCATTCTCACTCTTCTTTGGCAGCCGTTCAGTCGCCTCTTTGGCGTCTCTCTCCTCTTGCTCTCTTTTCTTTCTCTCAATGACCTCTTCATCAATCAGAGTGCCCAGATCAGCATCTTCGAGAAATTTCCTGCCTCCCAATTTCTCAGGCAAGTACTCTTGCACCACCTCTCCTTCCACATAATCAGGATTATACTTGTACCCCTGTCCGTAATCCATCTCTTTCATCAACTTCGTTGGCGCATTCCTAATATGCATCGGGATAGGCAACCCCGCTGCTCCCGGCTCCTTGAGCGCAGCATAAGCGTTGTTCAGTCCCCGGTACGACCTCGTGGATTTTGGCGCCAGACATAACGCCACGCAACAGTGCGCGAGATTGATCCGGCACTCTGGCATACCGATCTTTTCGGCAGCAGTATACGTTGCTGTGGCGAGGGAGAGCAGGCTGTTGTCTGCGAGTCCTACGTCTTCGGATGCGATGACGACCATTCTGCGGGCTATGAAGAGGGGATCTTCGCCTGATTGGAGCATGCGTGCGAGGTAGTAAAGTGCGGCGTCTGGGTCGGAACCGCGGACGGATTTGTGCAGGGCGCTGATCGTATCGTAATGCTGGTCACCTGCGCGGTCGTATACAAGAGTCTGGGTCAGAGACTTTTTGATCTGAGCGGATGTCATTTCAGGAGTGGTAGAGAGGTCGAGGGCTAGACTGAGGAGGTTCAATGCGGTGCGTGCGTCACCGTCGGAGAAGGTCGAAAGGTAACGGACGAGATCGTAGTCGTCTCCTTCAAGGAGCTCTCGAGATCGATCTGTTGCTGGCGGTTCGAGCGTAAGAGCGCGTTTGAGGATGGCGAGGATATCTTCGTCCCCCAATTTCGAAAGAGTAAAGACCCGACAACGAGAAAGCAGGGCGTTGATGACTTTGAAAGAAGGATTCTCTGTAGTTGCGCCTATGAGAGTGACTGCCCCAGACTCTACCGGACCAAGAAAGACATCTTGCTGAGATTTGGAGAATCGATGGATCTCGTCACAAAAGATGATGGTCTTCCGTCCGGTCAAGCCCAGCTCGTTCTTTGCTTCTGCGAACAGCTTCTTGCACTCGCCGACTCCTGTCGATGTACTGTTAATCTCGACGAAACGCGTGCCTGCTGTCTGAGCGATGAGTCTCGCAATCGTAGTCTTGCCTGTACCAGGTCCACCCCAGAGGACCATTGATGGCACACGGTCTGATTCGATTAAGCTGCGTATGACTCCATTAGGCCCTACGAGTTCTTGACCATGCACTTCATCTAGGGTTTTTGGCCGCATACGCTCTGCGAGAGGAGCAACCTTTTCTAAAATGTTCGTTTTGGCCTTTTTGACCTTGGGTGTGACATCTTCGTCCTTGTCTCCATTGGCAAGGTCGGGATCTCTGGCTCGCTTGTTACCAGATTCCGGCAATGGCTGAGTTGAGCTTTGCCAATTATTTGTAGGCCAGCCTGCAACACTGAAAAAGACACCGTCATCGCCGACTCGCTTATTTGACGGATTCTTGAAGAAATCACTGCCTGTCTTTGGCTGTGACTGAGAAAATTGCTGAGTGCCTGGTGGAGAGGGCGCGTCAATGAAGTCTTCGCAACCAGAATCGAGATGTCGATTGATATTGGTTTCCTTCACCGGTTTCGTACATATCGGACACTCCACCATTGCTATTGCCTCGTTGTGTCTCCAGCACTCCCTGAGGAGTTTCCCCAAACGCGTTCCAACTTATGTGCGACGCGACGGGACTAATTAGATACCGATATGGTATAGCCTGCGGTATGACGTGCTTGCCGGCTCCACTTGATATCTGGGGAATTTGTGCCGGTTCATGTTGTTCCGCTCTTTCGACGACGTGACTCTTCGCCATGAGATCTTGTCAAGTGGCTTCGAAATACTCGAGCGGACTGTTTCAAGGTTGTAGCGTATTGAACAGCAGACAAAGAATCCCACGATTTATTTCCATTGACCGAGGAATCAAAGTCACACGATTATTTTCATCGACCAAAATGGTGCGGGGTGATCCATTTAAGCCAGCAGCAAGAGTCTCTGGTCAACGACAGGATGTCTGGTAGGTCGGCATATCTGGTATCAATGAGGGAGAAGGCTCATATGTCCAAGGTCTATTGTCAATGAGGCTGCTGCAGCATCCAAGAAACCAGTGGTCAACATGGGCCAGGGTTTCTTTGGATACAACCCTCCTCAATTCGTTATCGATGCCGCAAAGGGAGCCCTTGATCGCGTGGAATGTAACCAGTACTCGCCAACCAAGGTCAGTACCTGGACCAAGTTTCCTAGCAACATTGGCTGAGAACAGATAGGGTCGCCCACGGTTAAAGAAAGCGCTCGCGGACGCCTACACTCCCTTCTTCGGCCGCACCATCAACCCCGAGACCGAGGTAACGATAACCACTGGCGCAAATGAGGGTATGCTTTCAGCATTCATGGCATTCGTTGAGCCGGGCGACGAAGTCATTGTCTTTGAACCATTCTTCGACCAGTACATTTCCAACATCGAGATGCCCGGCGGAAAGGTCGTATACGTCCCACTACATCCTCCGACAGACGGTGATAAGCGGGTAACATCAGCCGGAGAATGGACACTGAACATGAAAGATCTCGAGAATGCAATCACGGACCGCACGAGAATGATCGTCCTCAACAGCCCACATAATCCCGTCGGCAAGGTGTTTTCCAAAGAAGAGTTACAAACAATCGGAGATCTTTGCGTCAAGAACAACATCATCATTCTCAGCGATGAGGTGTACGACCGTCTTTACTACGTTCCATTCACGCGCATGGCGACATTGTCTCCCGAAATTGCGAATCTTACGCTCACAGTCGGCTCTGGAGGTAAGAACTTCTACTGCACTGGTTGGAGAGTAGGCTGGCTTATCGGACCGGAGCCTCTGATCAAATACGTAAGCGCTGCACACACACGAATCTGCTACAGCAGTGTCAGTCCGCTCCAAGAAGCGACGGCTATTGGCTTCGAAGAGGCGGACAAGCATGGTTTCTGGGACGAGACGGTCAAGGAGATGAAGGGTAAGATGGACCGCTTTAATGAGATCTGGAAGGAGTTGGATATCCCTGTAAGTTCTTGTTTCTATTCACCCCTGGAGGGAACGCCCGACGCTAAAACTCATTAGTACTCGGAACCAGAGGGTGGTTACTTCGTCCTCGTCAACCTGAAAAAGGTCCAACTACCCGAAGACTACGACTTTCCGCCTCATGTAGCGTCCCGACCGCGCGACTTTAAACTCTGCTGGTTTGTTCTCGCGGAGCTGGGAGTGGCTGCTATTCCGCCTACCGAATTCTTCACCGATGCGAACGCACACCTAGCTGAAGACTGGCTGCGATTTGCCGTCTGCAAGAACGACAGCGTGCTCGATGATGCAAAAGAGAGGCTGAGAGGTTTGAAGAAGTACATCAAGTCTTGAGGGCTGAGAGTCGGGCACGGGTTGATTATAGTGATGATAGATGTACATACTGAAATACGCATGAACAAAACCTCATCGATGTGACGGAATCGCATCGGCTTCGTGAAGCACACCTCGGCCCTGATATGGAGCAGGTTTTGTCCTAGGTAGAAATGTAGAATTGACAAAACGTACAGCACTCGGGATTCGCTGCTGGTCACCCACGCAACTACTAATCGAGCGTTTGCTTGCTTAACGTGTGGAGAGCGGACGGGATCCAGTGTTCTCAAGCAACTATGGCAGTACGTGAAAATGAGTATAAATTTGAGATCTTATAAACCTTTAGAATATGGACTGAGACTGGTATGCATGTGGTATGCCGACCGTGGGGAACGAGAAAGGGGTATATAGCGACATACCAAGGGGCTATGTGATCATCTTAAGATACCATGTAAGCTATAGTAGCTTGTAAAAGAAGGTCTATAGTCATATAATAATTCCATAGGAAAAGTGATACTATATTCTAAGACTCATGGCATGGCAACCTGAGTTGATCAGTCTCACAGCAGACAGACATGTCTATAGATCAAACTGATGCGAAGGATATGTGTGTGGGCATCAGACCCCATTGCATTGCCGGGCTGTCTCACGGGTCATAGAGGGATAGGTCACGGGGACATACTGTAGAATGAATAGAAACAAGATATCATGAGAATAAAATATATACATTAAGAATCATCATATCAGTGCATAAACATCACAAATCTGGAACTTGATCTCTCTTTCTCTTTCTCTCTCTCTTTGCCTCTAGCACTTGGCAGTCTTTGTAACAGTACTGAAGACTGTAGAAGTACTCTTTACAGTAGAAGTCTTCAGACTTGGTGGAGGTGTGACGGTGACAAGCGTGGTCTGGCCGGCTTGAGTTGACGTCTTGTATACAGTGCTGGTTGAAGCTGGCAGAGTCGTCTTCAGTGTCGTTGTGCTGTCCTTGCTGTAGTAGACCGTTGAGGTCTGCTGGTCGAGGCTCAGGACGCTTGTCGAGGTGACGACCTTGTATGAGGTCGAGGTGCTGGCTGGGAGGACTTCAGTTGTGGTCTGGTAGGCCGTGACAACGCTGGTCACGGTGTTTCCTGGAAGGTTTTGGGTGATGACTGAGGTCGAATCGACAGTGCTGTACTGTGTGCTTCCAGGCAGGGATACGGTCTGGAACGAGGTCACAAAAGCGGTACTTGTGATAGTGTTTCCTGGCTGGCTCAGAGTGGTGACCGAGTTCTTGGTAACAAAGCTGGTGACAGTGGCATCGTCAGCAGATTGCGTGACGAAACTTGTGGAAGTAGCCAGAGATGTCTGGGTGATTGTTGATGTTGACGCCTTGAGTGTACTGGTTGGGTAAATTGACAAGGTACTGGTAATGACGGTCGAGTAGGTCTGACCAGGGAGCAAGACAGTCGAAGTTTTGACATATGAGGTCTGAGTTGCATTTACCGTGAGTGTTGTGGTTCCGAGTGCGCGAGCCAGCAACCCACGACGGAACAGGCGAGCAGGGGCAGTCGTACAGGCAGCGGTAACGGTAGTCTTCTTTGTCGTAGTCTTGAAAGAAGTGGACAGAACAGTGCTCGTGCTAGCTTTGATCGAAGTAGTCTTGGTAACGTCGTCGCCCTGGACCAGAGTTGTGCTAGTGACTGTAGATCCCTTTTGCGAAGAGGTCTGGTACACGGTGACCAGAGTTCCTTGGTTGACTGAGCTCACAATCGGAGCCGGCGAATAGGTGGATGTGATGTAGGATGTGGTCGTAGCCTTGACAGTGGCAGGCTTTTGTGTGGAAGTCTCTGTCTGGAGTTGAATGATTGTGCTTTTAATGGTCGAATCTTGACCTTGGACAGTCGAGGTGACTGTGTCAAATTCAGTGGTCTTGATTGTGGTACCCTTGCCGAAAAGAGTCGTAGGGACAACTTGGGATTCAGTAACCTTGATAGTTGTGTCCTTTCCAGAAGCGAAAGCTGTAGAGGTGACCCCGGTGGTGCTCTTTACTGTAATCGTGTCTGGAGCCACTGTAGTAGTGTAGGAGATAATGGTGGTAGACTTCAGGATCGAGGTCTTGAGGATTGGGCTTGGAGTTATTGTCGTTCCATCATTTTCAGTGACCACATACGTCGAGGTAAGTGTAGTCTCGCCAGCCGGCAGAGTGATAGTCGCCGTTTCCTTGTCGATGATGATCTTGGTAACATAAACTGTCGATAGCGAGCTCGTAAGCGAGCTCGTGCTTGAGAGTGTGGAACTAGACAGGCTAGAAGTTGTGGTGAGACCGCAAGGCGATGGCGCAGAACCGATACCTGGAGCAAAGGGCTGAACGTCAACCACGGAGAAGTCAATCCAGGATGTAGTCGTGAAGAAGTTACCAAGCTGGAATGCGAGAACAGAGGAATCGGTGAGCTGTTGTGAGAACGAGGCACGATTGCACACACTTGCGCCTGGACCGTAGTTGTGATATTCGCCGAAAATGACACCTTCAGTCTGTGGAGTGGACTTGGACCAGATGTCCCATCCTGGAGCTCCAATCATGGAGGAGAGATAACAGTCGATATAGGCGACGTTGGCATTGTTGTTCCAGGGTCTGCCCAGGCTGACGTTCTTCCACGAGGCCGAGCCAGAGGCGTCGAGGGCTGGTACGATGGAACATTGATCAAAGACAAAGCCAGCTTGTGTAGTATTGGTCGCCCGTTTAGCAGCGGTGATCGAGTCACCATCCTCGTTTGGAGAAATGGTAGAGTTCAAAAAGTATCCAGAACCTGCGCCGAAGATGAAGTCGACGTTACCCTCGATGTAAGACTTGAACGCAAACATATTGCCAGAGATGTAGAGCGTATCCTGGTTGCCGTAAATTTGACATGCGTGCATGAATGCATATTTGCTGCTCTTCACCGCAAATCCGAGCGAAGCGATATTTTGCTGAGTGCCATTATTGTTACGGAAATTGACATTATATGCGTAGAAGTAGTTTCCGGTCGCATAGACGGTCGCCGCATCAACGTCTGAGCCATCACCCTGTGTATCGACTCCGTAAGACTGCTGAATGGTGACTTGGTTCTGGTTGAAGTCGTCGGTGGAAGCCGAGTATCCCATGAAGATAGTTGTACCAGATTTGTTAACAATAAGCTGTTCCTCGTACGTACCGGGGTAGATGAAAATGGTGGCATTCGTTTTGCTCGAGGTCGGAGCAGCGTTAAGGGCGTCCTGGATGGTGAAATAAGTGGTTTGTCCGGCTATTGGGTTCTTCGAAACAATGAGAGCGCCCGACGGAGGAGTTGTACCATTGTAGGACGAGCTTCCAGAGACCGTAATGTTCGTACTTGTGGTATTCTGCACAACGGGTTGGGGCGTGGAAATCGAGTTCCAGTAGGTCATATCGATCCAGCTCGTCGAGTCCATGACGGAGGACAACGAGTAGCCGTCCGAAGTCAACAAGCTGGCATTACCGAATGCTTGACGGGCTGCGACATTGTTCTGCCAAGATCCCGGGCCGGTATTGTTGAACTCTGCGAAAGTAATGTGGTCAGTTCGCGGATCAGTCGCGGACCAGATCTTCCATCCACTTGGGTTGATGACGTCGTCGAGGTAACTGTTCTTAACTACGACAAGGGCATATGCCGAGTAGGGACGACCCAGATACACAGCCTGTGTCAAGTCGACTGTCGCCTCTGGGGACGCTGTGAACAAGCAGTTGTCAAAAATGTAACCACCAATTGCTGAGGCTGATGCTCTGCTCTGCGCGGTCATGCAGGAAGATGCACGTTTGGCACCGATAGTGCAACCCTTGAAATAGGCCTTGCTGTAACCCCAAATGAAATCAATGGCACCACCAATGTAACACGATTCGTAGTATTGGTAGCCCGTCGTAGCACCGTTCAAGAGAGTGTCTTGCCAGCCGTCGAACGAACAGGCGTAGAAGCCGATGTCGTTTCCGTAAATAGAACCTGCCAAAGTGACATAACTGTTCTCTAATCCGTCAAGATTATCAGAGTTTACAATGTTGATGTTGTAGAACGAGATACGGTTCGAGGCGGTGGAAACGGTGGCAGTCTCTGCGTCTGAATGGCCGACTGGAAGTGGAGAAACAGACAAGCCTCGAGAAAAGGTAATCGTTACCTGGTTGTCATGGTAAGACTGTCCCGAGTTACCCGTCGTGTAACCGATAATACGGACAGCTCCAGGTCGGTTGATGGATGGGATCTGCTCGTTGTACGATCCAGCGTAAATAAAGATCGTTTGATTGGTGTTGTCGCTAGGCAATGAAGCAAGAGCCGCGGTAATGTTGGAGAATGAACCGTTGACTTGACCATTTGGAGAAACAAGAACAGCATACTGTGACGGAATCAAACCACTGTCCGGGTGAGCATTCACCGAGGCAGTACTTGTGGATTGTGGGCCGGTTGAAGTGCCAGTACTGCTGGTGCTAGTTGTGTTCCAGCTGTAGGACGGCGCGTAGTTGTACGCAGTCAAGTCGAGCCACGAAGTGTCTCCGATCCAATTGCTGAGCGTGTATGGTGAAGCTTGAGCGGCTGTAAAGTTAGATGCGAAAGAAGCACGTGCGGTACCAGATTGCCAACTTCCAGGACCAGAGTTGTTGAATTCTCCGAAAATAACATTCGACGTCTGAGGGTTATTCGTAGACCACACGTTCCAACCAGCGGCGTTAATTTGTTTATCAATGTAGCTGTTCATGTATACCACAGTGGAAAAGTTGCTGTATGGTCGACCGAGGTATGAAAGACCAAATGAGCTGCCGTAAGTAGATGTGTACGTAAGATAACAGCTGTCGAAGACATAGCCAGAGACTGTTCCTTGCACACGACCTTGCGCTGAGATACAGGCGCCAGGTGTGTTTGAAGCAATGTAACACTGATGGAAGTAGGCTGTGCTGAATCCCCAAACAAAGTCAATGCTGCCTTCGATGTAGCAGTTGCTGAAGACCTGAGTACCCTTGTTCGCAAGGAGAGTGTCCTGGAAACCCTTGAAAGAGCAGCCATATGCCGCAATGTTGGCGCCATAAAAGTCGGCAGCAAGTGCGGCTGTATTGGCCGTTTTTGGATAGGTGTTTACGAAGTTGATATTGTAAAGAGCCATTCCGGAGTTATCGTTGGCCTTCTTTGCAAACAAAACAGGGGTAGATTCATCTTGACCAGCACTTGTCAGCTGACCGTTAGAGGTCTGAATTGTAACCTGATTCTGGGTGTAGTCGTTGACAAAGGTGGTTTGACCAATAAGGATGACCTTGCCGTTACGCGTCACGCTCAGCTGCTCGTTGTAAGTACCAGGCATGATAAGCACCGTGTATGGCTTGCTGTCGTTGGGGAGGGCTGCAAGGGCGGCCGTAATGTTCGAGTAAGCACATCCTGTGCCATTTTGAGACACGACCAGAGTAGCACCTGGAGTTGGAGTCGGGCAGGTCGAAGAGGCAGAACCAGAGGTTGAAGTAGCATTAGAGCTGGATGTAGGTGCCGATACGGACGAGGAGCTGCTGCTGCTTATAACAGGAGCTGAGGCGACCTGGGCAGCATCAGAGGCTTGGAGGGAGCGCAAAACATCTATATCGATCCAGCTAACGTTGCTGCTGCTGTAACCCGCAAAGTTGTTGCCAAATACCTGATCAATAGTGTATGCAGAGACCTGGCTAGCTGTAAGCTGGTAATCGCACGCAGCGACACGAGCTGCATTGTTGGCCGAAATGGAACCCGGGCCAGTAGTTAGGAATTCACCGTAAGTGGTGATCAACGAGCAGGCTGTGGAATAGACACCAGCGGAGCTGATAACATTGGCCATGGAGGTGTTGCGGTAAATGGCTGTGGTGTAATTCGACTGACCATTTGGTGTGGCAAGGTATACTCCACTGACCGACGAGCCAGGCTTTTGGATAATCGCACTTGAATCGACAACGATAGTCGAGTTGTACCAGATATTGTTGAGCTGTGCGCCCTTAGCATAGAAGATACTAGTACCAGACGCGATTGGTGCAATGACAGAGCGGTAAATATAGACCGTAGGCACATTGTAGAAAATCTTGTCACCACCCTCAATGTATGAGTCAGAGATGAGAGTCGTTCCATATGAAGCAGTGTATACACCCTGTCCACCTGAAACAAGGGCACATCCATAGAAGGCCATATTGGCAGCACGCATGTTGGCAGCGGGGGCTAGGGCAGATGTGCTAGGGTTGGTAAAGTTCAGGTTGCGGAATGTAGCGCCTTGTGCATTGTTGGTGCCAATAGCAAGAGGGCCGACGGAACCGGAAGCGGATATGACAACCTGGTTATTGGCAACAGAGGTCGCAGTAGGGCCGACTACGGTGATGGTCTGTGTGCCAACGATACTGATTGCAGAGTAGGTTCCTGCAGACACGACAACGCTTGGGATGCCGCTGTTCTGGGCATATGAAATAGCGGCGTTGACGTCGCTGAATTGAGCGGACGATGGTGCCACGGTGACAGCAGTGAGACGAGCCGAAGACGTAAGAGCTACAGTAGTCTGAGTCGGGGTCGATGAGTTACTACCAGAAGATGAAGTTGTCGAAATCATGCTTGAGCTGCCAGAGGCAGAAGACGAAAGAACACTGGCGCTAGTCGAGTTCGATGAGGCGCTAAGAGCGCTGCTAGAGCCAGAGCTGGTAGATGTAGACAGCGCAATGCTGCTCGAGCTGCTAGAGCTGGACACAACAGGCGCATTCGCCAATTGGGTTGCATCAGAGCTTTGGATGGCCTTGAGGACGGTAGAGTCGATCCAGTTGGTGTTCGAGCTTGAGAACCCAGAAAAGGCGTTGCCGAAGAGTTGATCGATGGTCAGGCTAGATGCTTGAGCAGCGGTCAAGGCCTGATCGCAGACAGCTTGACGGCTAGCAGAGTTTGACGTACTCATCGCACCAGGACCAGTAGTTTCAAACTCGCCCCACAGGGCGACGTATCCGCAGAGGTTTGCTCGAAGTGCCGTTGGCGCAATGAGACTCCCAAGAACCGTGTTGCGATAGATAGCTTGGGTGTAGTTGCCATTTGGCTGGGCAAGGTAGACGTATGTGTTGGTCAGGCCTGGCTTTTGACTAACAGTGCTTGAATCTACAACAAGGGAAGCGTTGTACCACGATCCCCCGATAGAGGCACCTTGAGCGTAGAAAATAGACGCGCTGCTAATGGTGGGTACAATGGTAGACCCATAGACGTAGGCGGTCAGGTAGTTGTAAAACAGCTTGTCGGGACCTTCAATATAAGAGTTTGCAATGCTGAATGAGTGTGTCAGTTGTTGTATGACAGAT
>Ga0058704_10001121_pt1 | contig 12737 bp, 14 predicted proteins | sample AgamicMgSfe_FD_71363 | JGI IMG/M metagenome (GOLD analysis project Ga0058704, IMG submission 71363) | Agave microbial communities from Guanajuato, Mexico - Mg.Sf.e | ecosystem: Host-associated > Plants > Phyllosphere > Phylloplane/Leaf | place: Guanajuato, Mexico | collected 2012-05-30
TACAATATCTCTGTGCCTCTCGGAGGATCCTTCAATGGCACGCTTCCAGGTTGGGGCCTCGGTCCGCTACAGGCTTGTGTGACTGGTCTTGCTGTCAACTCTACGAACGTGACGCGGCTGAATGCGCTGGTTCCAGATCCTGGAAGTCTTCCGGGCAACACAGCTCTCAATCGCACGCAGGTTACTCTTTCTGCTACAAGCTTGGAGGATGTCACTGCTCAGGTCAGCCAGGACGGACACCTCTCTGTGGACTTTTCGGGTACCAACGCTACTGGCTTGAACCACACCATATTCGCCATCTACTTGCTTCACACCGATTATCGAGCACAGGACGGTCCTCTTGATCTCGGCGGCCCTCAAACGGCTCCGGCGTCCTGGATCCAGAACGGCTCTTGGTCTGTTGACCACGTACGTATAGCGATGAGGTGATCCCTGTGGCACTTTTCTGAGACACTTACTAACCCTCCCGCTCACTCCCCTAGTTCTCCGCGCTCGGAGCAAAGACAACGACCAACTTCTGGGAACAGCACATCTTAGACAACGGCACGAAAGCCCTGCTCAAGAATGTTGGCGAATACGCTTGGGAGGATAGCGTGGAGATCAATGCGAACGTCTTCTGGACGCAGAACTTCACGAACCTTTTCAGCGCCGATCATGGGTACTCGATCACGAAGTGGCTACCCACTTTGTTCCACGAGAACGGCCACAATTTGAACTCAAATCCTAGCGTATGGTGGGTCACTGATGAGCCTGACAATGGGAACAACCATATTGCGGATTACCGTGCTACGCTGGCTCGAGGATACCAGGCCTACCTGACCGGCATCAACGAATGGGCGCAGGGATACCTCAACATGCAGTGGTCTGCTCAGATCTCGTATAATCTCCCAATGGATATGCTTGAGAACATACCTTACGTTGATGCACCGGAGACTGGTATGTTGTTTCTATGGTTGGGTTGACATAGACTTGTTACTGACTTGACTCAGAGTCCCTTGACTTCTCAGATCTAATAGATGGGTACAGACAATACGCCGGCCCTGCTCACCTAGCGGAGCGCCGCATCGTCTCGTCAGAATGCGGCGCTGTCAAGGGCGAGGGTTTTGTGCAGACGCTTCCGGAACTGATGTGGAAGGTCAAGCGCTCATACGCCGGTGCCCTGAACCAGTTCGTCTTTCACGGCTACCCTTACTCTGGGCAATACGGCAATACTACCTGGCCTGTCTTCACAACATTGTAAGCCAACTGAGAGATTATCTTTGACGTATTTGAGTTCTGACTTGTTGTTCCAGCAACTACCAGTACTCCAATATGCATGGTCCCAGTCAGCCTGGCTGGGCATATTACCCGGATCAGATGGACTTCGTTGCTCGCAATAACTGGATCGCGCAGGCTGGTGTACCGAAAATGGATGTGGCGTTCTGGCAGAAGGTTACTACGTACCCAGGCCATGTCCAGCTAAGAACATATCAGCCGGCTGATCTGGAGGAGATGGGATACACGTACGAGTACTTGAGCCCTAACAACTTCGACTTACCCTCTGCAGAGGTCGTGAACGGCGTTCTGGCGCCAGATGCGCAGGCTTTCAAGACGTTGGTTGTTCGCGCAAATGACTCCCTGACTGTCGACGGTGTCTCGAAACTGGTTGAGTTTGCCCAAGCTGGACTGCCGATCATTCTGGCCGGCGGTGTGCCTCAGCCCTATGTTGGCACGTACAATCCCATGGAGCTCCGCAAGTCGCAGAGGTCATTGCGCGAGGCTGCTGCCTTGCCGAACGTGCATGTTACCGATGACTACTCGGTCGCGTCCACCATTGCATCTCTCGGCATCCGTCCGCGTACACAAATCACTTCCATCGCACCGGCGAACGCCACCTGGTTCACCAACTGGCGCAATGACAAGAACGCCAGCGTTGACTATGTGTTTGTCTACAATGATGCCATGCACATTCCGCAAGGCCACGGCTCCTCTACCGCAACCATTGACTTTCAATCCGTCGGTGTGCCGTATGAGTACGATACCTGGACTGGCGAGCAAAAGCCGATCCTGGCTTATAACACCACCGCTAACAGCACCATCGTTCCTCTTCAGCTGGCTGGCAACCAGTCTATGGTGATTGCGTTTCGGTCAGCCGGTACCGCGGAAAATGTGTCTCATCTGTCGCAGCTTGAGAGTGGCATCGTCGGATACTGTTACGCAGACGGTTGTCTGACGCTGCAAGTTGCCTCCAGCTCAGGCAAACCGTCGAGCTACAATACCAGCGCTTTAGCCGCCGCAGAGGCTCTCAGCAACTGGACGTTGATTGTAGAGCATTGGGACCCGCCCGCTAACCTATACAACATAACGGGTGGCGCTTACAAGCACAATACCACACACTACTTGCCCGAACTGGTATCCTGGCAGAATATCACCGGTCTGCAAAACGTAAGCGGCCGAGGCTACTACAGCACTACCTTAACTTGGCCGCCCGCTTCTTCTCAACAGCCCGACGGAGCGATCCTGGACTTCGGCTGGGTCTACCACACCTTGCAAGTATCACTGAATGGATATGAGCTCCCGCCTCTGGACGTAACGAGCCCGAAGGCGGATATCAAGCCGTGGTTGCTAGCGGGCGAGAACAAGCTGGAGGCTGTAGTCTCTACGCCTCTGGGCAATGTGCTGATACCTATCTGGTATCAGTTGCAGACATCTGGCGAAGGCCCGGGGAGTCCAGACGCGAGCACGGTTCCGCCGCCTGTTGGGAACTATGGGTTGCAAGCGGATGTGACGTTGACGCCGTATATGGAGATTGAGATTAAGTAGCGCTTCACTCGTGGGCTAGATATCCGGCCCTGATATGGACCTTTCAACCGCTCTATGCCTACTTGTTGCCTTCCCGAAGCGCGGGTTCTCTAGCGCACATGTCATCTTCCGAGTCAACTGGGTCGATACGTTGTGATTCGCAATCAATTCGTGAAGCCAGGCGCATCGATATGCGGTTATTGCAGCCTGAACGATATCTGCGTTACTGACCAACAGGCCAGGTACCAGTGGGAATGGCCAGCCGTGATCTGGTAAAACTGGCTGGCCCTGTCGGCCGCGGAGCTCCAAGATCGCAAGTAGAAGTCAGTCGTCCTTAGTTCAGATTGTCGAGATCTGAAAGCCAGAAACGTGTGACATGTCACCGGCTATGTCACATCTCGATGTCTCCAGCCATGTCACCCATAATCCAGGCTCTCTCTAATAGCGTTCATACCAAACCTGATACGTCGGCTCGAAGAAAAATTCAGATCCAGGACCATACGAATGGCGCGTGTACTGCCTGAGAACTATCCGTTTTCATTTCGCGTGCAGAGTACCTCCCATTACTGCTCAAACCGACAAACGCTTATCAAGATTTCCCAATGACCCTCACTGGTGGCGACTGCTCGATCGCCTCCTCGTCACGTCCATCAAGGTACTCTACTTTTACGGCCGTTCGCTTAGACTTCTTAATCACCGGCATGGGACCCAGAGGCAGTATCCGCTCTTCGCTCGTTGTCCTGGCTCTTGCCCCACCGGTAATGGTGACCGAGTTCCCTAGGTTGGGCATTTGCATTCCTAAAGCCTGGCTCAAGTTGTACCGGATTTCATTGCTGTCTCCTGAACTTCTTCTGCTCGAATCGGTTGTCGAGCCTTTGTTGCGCGTTCGCTTGAAGATCGGACCGAGTGTTGGGATCGAACCGCCAATGATGATGATGTTACTTTCGAGGGCCGCGGCTTCGAAGTAGGGGACGAGGTAGTCTGAACAATATCAGCGAACGCTCTGAATGCTCAGGCACTTGATCGCGTACGTGTGAAGTCCCAATTAGGGTGGAAGAGGCGTTCGAGTTCGACCGTTCTCCAGATGGCTGCAACCGCGGCGCTACATAGTGTCAGTGACGGGCTTCCGTTAGATGGAGGCCGGATCAACTTACAGGCAACTAAGGCTGAGCAGAGCAACAGCAGCGCACTTCGTCCAGAAAGATGTCCTTACCCTGTGTACGATGAGTGTGGGAGCTATCGTGAGGAACAGATCGACGACGGCGTTCAGGGCTAGGATGCAATTAGCATGCTGCGAGAGCGTACAAAAAGAGAAACACTTACCGCCGACCACGAAGGAGAGACGTGACTGGGGAGACTGTCTATAGCAAGTCTTTGCCACGCTGCATAGCCAAGTCAATCGCTATTCAAGGACGTGTATCCTGGGAGGCTAGAGATGAACATACTTTCCAATCTTTGCTATATCTGTACCACATGCGGAGTACAGGGTAATAAGTAGTGCGATGTTCATGACGGCCTGTATAGCAATGAAGCCCCACAGCCAGTACCTCATCACATGTCGCGACTTTCCAACGATGGCGAGAAGGTAGAAGCCAACTGCTGCCCGACCGCACATTGGGCCAAAGAGACAGAAGACCTGCGCGATGTATATCCACTTGAGGAGCTCCAGGACGCCCGGAAGTGTGAGGTACTCGTAATGCCGACCAAATCCGTTTTGATAGGCAAGCTGGACGCAAACGGAGTATACCAGAACGCAAGCCTGGACTAGTTGTCAGCTTGAGGGCCCGCAATAGCATTCGCGAGGTGGATTGTCTCACATAGGCGATCAACATGAGCACATCATCTCGGGCGAAACGCTTGACTCTGAAAACCTTCGAATACAGTCGTGCGCCCACCAGGGCAGTCGAGATGCCAAAGAGTACCCATGCCAGGCGCGCAAGAGCAGTTCCGGCGTTGGTATTGGGTGGGAGTACGGCAGGTAAGGGGATCGTTTCCGCCATCACGAGTCCGTATCTCCCAGTCGTTGACCATACAACATCAAGTGTTCGTCAATGGACAGCGCGCCAGAATGCCCAAGAGAGAAAAGAGAGAACGCGCAAAAAGGACCGAAACTACCTTGGCCGGACGCGGGATACATACATATCAGAGGAGGAATAGGTCCTCTGCATCCTACACCCTCTCACCACGCATGAAGTGTATTTGCACAAGCTAGGACCGGAGCCAGCAAGGCTACTGATTGGCCGAAAACCATGCAACACCCCTCGCCACGGGTTTGCTCGGCCGGCAGAATAGCCTTCAATCATCGTTAGGCCTCCGGGTGGTGTCCGTGTACGTGCTGAATCGGAACTAGGCACGTCTGATTTAGAAGACGGGACAAGTGCGACACATCCTTCTGCTAGCCTGCGACTTACAGATAGACCGGGGTCCAAGATTAACTTCTGCCGATCGAACGCGGTCACCATTAGCAACGACCGACTCCGACAAGTCCTTCACCTTCACGGTTGCAATGTTGTCGACGAGCTATTCCATTGTGTCCCGTAGCGCCACCTCAAGATACCGGCAATCAAGCCTTGATCTTCATCACCGAGCTGGAAAGTGTTCAAGTATTCGAGGCGTCCAAGGGCGGCACAGCAATAACCAGTACCTGGCATCAATGCAGAGGAGGGAGGACACAGGTCAAGTAGATCTGATCTCCATGACGGCTCCACGGCAGCAGGTGATGTTATCCCTACCCGCCGTCCCGCCGCAACGCCTGTACTAGGGTACTAGTGTCCCCGTACTCATGGCATCCATGATCCTGCAGGCACCGTGCAGATGTCATTGGTGTCATGCACGAGTCGAGCTGCCTGTCACAACTTCCCCTGGATATCGCAAAAGCCAAAGGATCCTGTTTTCTAGTTGTTTAGTCGTGTCCCGTCTCAACACTTCCCGCTCTTTCCTCTCTGCTTCGATAGCTTCAGTCACCCACCCAGCCTTGATGAGTCACGGGGACCTGTCAGAACCCCGGCGGGTGGTTCATCTTGAGCGCAGCTATGGAGCGCACAGTACGCGTGGACAAAATTCAAGAAGCCACCGCTGGAAGAATAAGCTTTGCGTGGCTCTTGGATTAATTAATGTTGCGAAATCATCTGACACCTCACGACTCACGAAAGAACGATGGTGCGGAGGTAGCTCCGCACGATCTTGGCGAATTAGTCCGTACACCGCTCGAAGTCAACCCAACCAGTACATGTGGTACTCCAGCACACGGTGCGAACGTACATACCGTCGATATACTACGAGTATGCGCAGGCAGCAATGAGGGTGGCGCTAATACGGGGTACAAAGGAGCTCGTTTCTAATGTTGGCTCAAATTGCGGGGTATCTGACACTCAAAACCAGCTCCTTTGTATACACCGATGGCACTAGGACGTTGACACTTTCTGATACCGTGACAACCGTGTCCGTTTACGCCCGGAACTGAAGGCAACTTTCCTGTGAACCTTCTCTACCTAACTTACTCCGCAGACTGCCGCTCACGCCGCTCCTTGCTACGACGGCTACTACTCCGCACTGGAAATAATAACGTAAGCCGAGATGACGGCGAGATATCTCCACTCAGCCGGCTTCCGTCTTGTCTCATTCACTCTGACTGGAGACTGTGCCGTCTAGAAATCCTTTTCTTTGGCAAAGACAGTCCCATAAAGACAGCTGCTCCTACTAGGCGAGCTTGTTATGCTCGTTATAGCTATCTTGACCAAAACATTGATATGGCAGATGCGTTGCACTCGGATTGTGGGGCCAAAGAACGTAGTTGGTACCCCTCGATGATGCAACAACAGCGTTGATCTCTTGTTGAAAATGAGCTTTATTACAGCATTCTCAAGTTTCCGCTGCTGAACCAGAAGCCTTTAATGCATAGGTAGGACTAGATCTTCTACTGAACGGCTTGTTGTTATAGCGATAATGTCTCTTTCCGGTGGGCTAGCTGGAGCCAACAAGATCGATGATTCGAGATTGGTGCATCACAGAGTAAGCCTCAGCCATCAAGTCACGGCATCATTGGATACTGAGAGGAGCAGGTGCAAGTCGATGACTTTCCGTTGGCGTCGCCCGGCGTCGATGCGGGTATCATGATACATTATATCTCCTGCAAACCTCCATCTTCCGCCCAGGCCAAGGGCACTATCCTCCTCATCCACGGCTTCCCGCAAACATCGTATCAGTTCCGCCGTGTCATCACGCCCTTGTCTGACGCTGGCTACAATGTCATCATACCTGATTACCGCGGCGCCGGCGAGAGCAGTAAGCCCTGGAATGGTTATACGAAAGACATTATGGCTCGCGATCTGCACCGCTTGGTGACAGAGCATGAAGGCATCAAGGACAAGATACACGTAGTAGGTCACGACATCGGCGGTATGATCGCACACGCATACGCGGTGCTGTATCCAGGCCACACCGCCAGCGTCTGCTGGGGAGAGTGCCCGTTGCCAGGATCGAAATTTTATCATGATGGGAAAAGCACGATGCCCTTCTGGCACTTCACATTCCACACCGTACCTGATCTTCCGGAGTTGCTTGTAGCGGGCAGAGAGCGGATCTATCTCAAGCACTTCTACGACCGACTAGCACAGAATCCAAGCGCGATCAGCACGCACGACTTGGACGTTTATGCGACGTCGTACGCCATGCCAGGAGCTATGCGTGCTGGTATGAACGCATACAGAGCCTTCGAAGCTGATGGCGAAATGAACAATCGCTGGGCGAAGGACAAGGGCAAGTGCCCGGTCCGGTGCCTGTCGTTGTGGGGTTCAAAGAGCTTCGCAGATGAGGAGAGCGCGAAGACTATGTGTGATCCGTACTATGAAAGAGTCTCATTCGATACAGTGGAAGGAGCAGGACACTGGATCTCGGAAGAGAAGCCGGACATCTTCGTGGAGAAGGTTTCGAAGTGGGTCGATGGCAGCAGCTGAGAACGCCCTCGTATGATTCCATCTCGATCGGCGGCAACATACGAAGATAGTCAGCCGTAGACAAGAACAGATCGGAGACCGAGCGCTTGCAACATAGCTAAAGTAACCCTGCTGACTGCGGCAAGTCCTTCTTCTCCTGATACTTGGAGCGTCAACGTAACGCCACTGTTGAAAAGTACAATTTACTCAGGCAGCTCTGGACACCGTTCGATCAAATCCGCCTAGTCTGCAGATACACTAAGGTGCAATGAAAGTGCTTTCAAGCCAACATCGACAACGTTCGCAGTCCTCTTACTCTCCGTTATTACAACTCCGCCCGCAGTCTGTTGGGTGACGATTGTAAGACCTCGATCGCAATTTAGGGAGATGGGACCCAGATAGCCCGACGTACGCTGTACCTATAACTCTGACGATGTCTCATAACCGTGCCCGGCAACTCCATCATCGGCGGAACCCTTCCTGTTTGTGAGATTAGGCCAGCGGGCGGTATGCACGATCTCTCCAACCTGGTATCAGGCCCGAAGAGGAACACAATTAAGGTCCTCGCTATGGAGAATAGCATGGCCATGATCTGTCGACGGCGCTTACACCACTCGCACTATGCAGTTCGTGCTGTTAGCGGGTAAGTCAATCGCCAGGAAAAGGTGGCTCAAAGTCTTGACTCGATAGATCGCAACATTGAGCATAAAGATCCGCCATCATCCTACAACACTGTCCATGAGTATGTTGCAGCCCGAGGCTTAGCGTAACTCACATGGAAATGACTCGCTGCGAGCGAAGAACAGTGATTCAGTGAGATATGTATGGATGATCGCTGGACGGTCACGTGCTGACAAAGGTCGACGGCAGCAGCAGCAGCAGCATTAGTCACGAAAATCGACATTGCTCTCAGCGATGTGTAGCTACGCTCACACGTCCTGTCCACCTCGGACTCATGCCGTCTACACAGGCGAGGCACATCCGAAAGACGTAGCCACCGTTCCGCCTGGTCCGAAGATCGAAATCAAACCCTCAATGCCAGCCCAGGTGCCCATTCCAGAACAAACAAGACCACCGATGAAGTACAGCGACGTGAATGTATTGAGCAGAAAGTTCTTCATAAATCCTCGGATCCAACGCTTCAAGCCACGGTCATGTCGGACGGTTGTACCCGTAGCAGGATCGAATCCTTCGCCTGGAAGTTCGGCACCACGTTGGATCATATAGCCAACGAAGAGCAGGCCCGGGAACGTGTAGGTAAAGTTGAGACCGAAGAGACCGCCGATCACATTGACAAGACCGCTGAGGTTGGGTACTGCGGCAGCGAAGAGGAAGGCGAGGATCCAGTAGATTGGGCCTAGGGCGAACCACATCCACTTGCCCTTCTTTGTGGTAATGGCGGGAAAATGTAGAACCTCCTGGAAGACCTCGAGGTAGACCGTCTTCATACCTATGTTGAAGTAGAGGACTGGACACTACAGTTAGTGGCGTTGATTTTCGTTGAGTGAAGATATACTCACAGACGGCTATAAAACCAGTGATCAGAGTAAAAACGTTCCCCACGGTTTGTAAACCGAACGGTTCAATGACTGAGTTTGGGAGTTAGCGTTCATCTTAATACATATCAATAGTCTGCTCACCATTGCCGATATTGAAGATAGCGTATTGTCCGAGCTGGGAGTAGACAAATACGCCGAACAGCAGGTAGACCAAGCAGATGAATACTTGCGCCTACAAAGTGACCGTTAGAACTCATATATGTCTCAAAAAATCGAAGATGAGTATTTCACCATGAGCATCCCTTTCCAGAAATCCAGAGGGTGCCGCATCTCGCCCAAGAAAGCGACGAAGAGAAGGGCACCGCTGTAGGCATACACCATCGAATCCACGGCGTTGAATTGCGACGCGAACCCAGGGACCTGTTGCTGATACTGTGCTGGTGGTGGCCCTGAGAAGGTCTTGATTGGCTCTTTCGCTGTGAACAAGGTTGAAGCGAATACAGCCTGATAGTCGATAGGGTTGTTGGCAGCGGCATACATACTGTGGCGCTGTTAGCGACATTTGGCCAAAAGTACCGCGAATGAATTTCGCTATACTGACATGATGATAAAGTTGATCACATTGCACCATACAGAGGCGTTGCACAACCATCCAAGGCGTTGCAAGCTGCGAATGCTTCCTACAAGCATGCCAACAACCATGACAATGATCATGACGGCAATGAAGCAAATCTTCTCGCTTGCTATCTGGGCAATGACGGTGGAATTTCCCAGGATAAGCACGGCGACAGTGCAAAATTGCTGGATTGACTGAAGAACGTTGATAAAGTGACGGGTCCTCTTGCCAAAGACTCGGAAGAATGTGTCACCAAAGCTCATCATGGGATAGCGGGAGGAGTCGAGACCGCAGAACACTCGCCAGATAGCATAACCTGAGAAGGCAGCAAAGAGGCCGAAGATGATGTAGAGGGCGATACCAGGTCCATATCCCACAGAAGCGAACACGTAGCTTGGTGGCAGACACGTTAGCCACGGCTTGTCAAAGAACAACATATAAGAACGTGCTCAGACTTACGGGCAGCTGGACCAACCTAGGATATCGGTGGTGACCAGGAAGAAGATCGTGCCCCAGCTGGCGGTCCGCAATGCTCTCGCCGCAGTCCTCCACTCTTCATCCGTGACCTTGACCTGACCAACTGACGCCGGCTCCATGATCTGCATAGTGAGGCCGGGTTTCGATTCTTGTGACTCCTCAAGCGGCTGAAGAGCTCGCTCGCGCCTCTCCCTGTCCTCCTTCTGCTGGCTATCATGGTGAACACCCTTCGAGAAGCGGTTCTTAATGATGCCAGTCAAGGTTTTTGGGCCACGCTCCGCTATGTACCTCTTGTTCTCCTCTATTTCTAGCTCGCGTTCGATCTTCGCCCAGTAGACATATTCTTCGAACGTTACACTCTCGTCAACACGAGCCGCAAGACCCCAGACGCGCTGTTTTATGCCGGCGTCAGTGGTATCCGCGGCGTCAATCGCCGCGCCCAACTTCTCACGGCCGAAGTCGACCGAAGTTCCTCGAACGGCTTGCGCCGTGGTGAGGTTGGGTGGGTAAGGCGTAATAGGTACGACAGCCATGGTGGGCGAAGTATGGACGATGCGTCCGCGCTTTTGCAATTGGATACTACGACAAACAAACAGGGCGGAGACTGGAGTCGTCAAAGAGGGGGCGGCGCTTATATCAATATTTGGTCACATAGGATGGCTGCGATTGCCAGCTCCGTTTAGGCTGCTCGTGTGTCACTTGATAACGCCTCGTATTTACCGGCAGTGGCAATAGAGGACGCCAGATCCGCCATACCACCCACGGAAATGAGGACCAGCTTCTTGCCCTTTGTGTGGACAGAGCACAATGGCCGCGGATAGCTGCAGGTCCGATAGCTTCGGCGACCCCCGTTCTAGAAGCCAAGACTGCGGCGGACAACACAGAAGTAGACTACTACCGAATCTTCGAATATATACAGTCGACATTGCACACTCGGGCGGACCAGTAGAATGCAAAGAACCTTACCAGAAGAAGCAGGTAGTAGCAGGAATACGCCACCTAACCTGATAAGCTCCCTCGCAGCAAGCCAAGAGTCGCTTAATCACTCAAAGCTCTGCCAATGGCGTGCTTATCGCAACACGCACATGATTATTAAAGCTGAGCGCGGGCGTTCGTATCTGGGCACCGGCTCAGGACGAGCCGAAAGCTGCAGATAACACCTGCAGTCCGTTTTTCAGTTGAGTGGAGGGCTTGGATCCGTTGCCCGAGTAGGCGATGTTCTGAGAACGAACATCGAGGAAATCATCCGATGAACCGCGACGAAGAAGGTGGTTGGATCAAGGTGTCATGCGACGGTATCTGAGACCGATTGTCAATCTAAGGTCGGCTCCACAAACTTAACCCGCAAGGATTTGAGACTAGTGCGGACCGGGGTTGCGGAAAGAACTACAAGGGTCTCGGATCGCTATGCGAGTACGTAAATGCCAACTTCGTCGAGCCCAAACCGCAGCCAGCTGTGTGGATCGAGTCCAAGATTGGACGTTCTGTATGCATCAGCTGCCGACGATGCCGGTCGTAGTAGTGTACTGCACCGCGCCATCCGTCTTGTCGTTTTCTTATTGGGTTTTGGGTAGCTAAAAGCAAAAAGAACCTACGCAAGGCACCACCCATGAACCAATCCTCTTTCCATCTGTATGCAGGACTAAGCCCGTTACCATTATGCAGTCGATTGTCGTGTTCAGCCAGGCGTAGATCTAGCTATAAGTGATTTGGTTCCAGCCATGGCTTATCCCAATCTCACACCTATCGCACGTTTGCCTCATCACAACAACCTCAGTGGCGACATTCGCCTTCAGCGTCAGGTACATTGCATAGAGCTGCTGGTATTCGCCTCATACCAAGATTGACGGGTTTCGGTGTCGAAGGCCAACCCAGCGACTTTGCAGCTTCCATAATCCTTGTGGTCCTGGTGCACGTAGCAGGGTACACCAGTCGAATCCGTGATGGTGTCACCATGACCTTGGTTGGCCCTCTGACGCTTGGAGCAGACCTACCATTCGTCAACAGAACAACGTTGATGCTGACCCTTTGCCTCTTCCGCCCGTGAAAGCCACTGTTGCTCAAACTGCCACAGGCTCTTAACGATACCAAATTGCATGTGATAGTACGATACTCCAGGATCTTGCTCTCTAGAGACGACGATTCAGTGCCAGGTCCCGTCGCCTTGGCTATGAGCCTTAGCAGATGATGAGCCGAACGAAGGCCGCGGCTATATTTGTCAGCCTTCATCGATGAGACGTGCGCCTGGCTAAGAAAGCCGGCGTGTTGTATTGCGCGGTCGAGCTGCTAGAGCGGATGGCGCGTAAGACTAACAAACACGTAGCGATGTGGAAGCAGTTCATGGTAGCCGCTGGAAGCATTCAGTAGATGGTCCACGTCAGTGGAGCAAGAGGGTGCGGCACTGCAAGAATTGTTCGGTCGGTGTATCTA
>Ga0058704_10001122_pt1 | contig 12736 bp, 12 predicted proteins | sample AgamicMgSfe_FD_71363 | JGI IMG/M metagenome (GOLD analysis project Ga0058704, IMG submission 71363) | Agave microbial communities from Guanajuato, Mexico - Mg.Sf.e | ecosystem: Host-associated > Plants > Phyllosphere > Phylloplane/Leaf | place: Guanajuato, Mexico | collected 2012-05-30
AAAACACACTGACCAGACCTGCGTCTTACCGCCTTCGAAAAAGCCATCAATCCGCAATGTGACCACCACCTTGCTCCCTCGAAAGGAGATACCGAGAACCCCTGACGATGGAAGCCAATGCGTCTCTCTCACAGAGATCGCGACTTTTCTAGTTGGTCGACGTACTCAGCGACAGCTCCCTCCCAACATACCTGCGCACAAACCCGCCTCCGTACTGGCAAGACAGTGACCGGCAACAAGCGAGTGATGATAGGGTGGCGTGCATATCATATTGCAACCCCAGGAGGCAGTTCGCCACAGTCTCTTTGCTCGAAGAAAGCTGCCGTACTGCACTCATCAGCCACACGAGACATCCGTACAATTCCAAAAGACAGTCCATGTCGGTCAGTATTGCATATCCGTCAGATCTCTTCAATACATACCTCAACCTGTCGCACCTCTTCAGCGCACCAGCATAACTATTCGCTTTCACAGTCCCACCAGCAGGACCGCAGTAATAAGAGGAGAAGTCGGCAAACGATGCCTAACACACTGAACAGCTTTGCACAGAGAGGTACATAAGATCTAGACACCATAGCATAGCACAGCGCAAGTTCGCAGTGTACATCCCCACCACCAGCAAACGCCGTTTATAGTAGTCAGCCCACCTATCGAACACCCCAAACGCCGCATAATCGCCACTCCTCTCTACTTCCGAACCGAAGCACCTAGAATCCGGCGCCGACTCTACGAGCTAACCTTCTTCTTCTTCTTCCTCGGCTCCTCGTCCCCCTCATCACTCTTTCGCTTCTTCCCATCCTTCTTCGCCTCCTTCGCTTCCCGCTTAGCAGCCCGCTCAGCTTTCCGCGCCTTCTTCTCCTCCTTCGCCGCTTTCTTCGCCGCCCTCTCGTCACCTGTGGTAGGCTTCGCCGCGTTAGGCGGTGCCACACTCGGGTCTGCGCGCTCAGCCGTGCCGTTGATGTTAGTCTTGGTGATGAGACGGCCGTCGCCTTCGTCTTCTATGTCCTCATCTTCGTCGCTGTCGCCTGAGTCGACCTCCGCGGCGCCGGCTTTCGCGGACTTCTTGCTGCTTGACTCGGGGACCTCCTCCACCAGCTTCCGCTTCTTGCTCGACGATGGAGCAGCGTCGCCGTTGACCTGAGGCTTCGCGTCCGCAGAAACACCATCAGCATCCGGGTTGTACTTCCTCGCTTCCTTGATCTCCCATTTACCGGGCTGGTTGGCCTGCTGTCGCTGTCCTCCCGGGCCGATAGCCACACCAGAAGGCTTCAGCGGCTTGCCTTCCATGCCGCGTAGTCTCCGCTCGAGTGCCAGACGGCCTTGTACACCAACTGCTGCCTTCTCCTCCTCGGTCGGCTCGTCCTTGGCGGCACCCTCGCCCGCGGTACCCCAGTCACTGAGCGCATCAACACGCAGGCCAAGAGTTGTCTTGGTGGCGAGCATACGGGCAATCTTGCCCTTGTTCTTGCCTGTTGCTTGGCCAATAAGCGAGGCGTGGTAGATGAGGCCGTACTTTGGTGTGTCGTGTTTCGTCTTGAGGGCGCGGAAGAGGGCTTTCTCGGCCCCGAGAATTTGAATGGTGGAGGCGGGTGACTTGGCAAGGTTCATGAGTGAGCCGGCGTGTGCGATCAGGCGGGCGCCGACGAGCTCGCCGACGAGGGCTGTCAGGTTCGGCGCGATGGCTTGCATGCGTGCGCTAAGGTATGACGAGAGTTGCTGGCGGTATTCGGTGAAACCCACGACCTGCTCGGCAAGGGCTTGGATGTTCTCCAGGTCCTCGTCCGTGATCTCCGTACCCATCGATACCTCTGCAGCAGCCTTCACCGCACCCTCAATCTCTTCAGGCAGGATGTCAGTCAGATCAGTGTTGCCAGCGTTCGACCGCATGCCCATGGACAGGATGACGCGGGAGTATGCGAGGTTGTCGTTGATGATGCGCGCCATTTCTGGGAAATGCCAGCCATACCATTCCTTCACTCTCATGGCATACGTGTTCAGCTCCTTGTCCAAGTCGTCCAGCAGTGCAATAGCCTGGATGATCATCGTATCTACCTTGTCCGGCGAGAACTTGAGCTTGTGCCGCGACAAGCTGTGTGAAAGACCGAGTGACATTGTGCTGATCTCTTCCGGCATTAGGCCAGGTATGAGCGAAGGCAGATGCTCGCGAATGGCACGGTAGAGGTCTGCAGTCGTCGAGTCGGAGATGGGCGAGATCTGAAGGCCGGGAATCTTGGTGATGGCGTTGCCGAGCTTGGGGTCTGCGACTGCCAATGATACTTTTTTCTCTTCTTTCAGGTCGTTGAGCATGTTCGTCAGCATGGGTGTGACCTGCGGGCGCGGTATTAGTCTCCATCTTTGCGCATTCTTGTGGGAAACGACAGGCAGGTCTTTGCTGGAGGTGCCGGCAGTACGGGCGGTCTCTTGCTCCCAGAGCTTCGGATCGCTGAACCGTAGCCGCCTTGCCATAGCTATCCCACCAATCCAACATACTCAGGAGCCTTCAAACTCTCGATACATGTAACAGCCCTATAGCCAAAAGAAAGCGCATCGAACGTACCTTCCCTTCCGTCAAAGCCGCAGCTTCCTCCAACGCAGCACTCGCACTCTCAAACTTCCGGAACTGCTTCAGCTTCAACAGACTACACACTCCCTCCGCACTCTCCGTCTCTTTCGCCAAATCATCGCGCTTCAACAGCTTCTTGTCCTTCGCTTTCAACAGTGCGTAACCGGCAGAGGTCTCGGTCAGGATGAAGAGCGTCATCCTAGCGGTGCTTGGGCGCCTGGGATGCGCCTGCTGTGTTGCAGTATCCGGTATCCGGAAAGCTCGTGATATGGGTGGAGGAGGAGCGTGTCCTGGCTGTTGCGCCTACTCGTGCAGTCGCCTGGGAGTTCGGAGATGGGCAGGAAGCTCAAAATCAGAATTTCTCGAGAAAGCTGGCCCAAGCTTTCGCGATCGGGCTTGGCGGGAAACTTGCGATGCCAAACCCAACTGCACCTGTTTCCCTTTGCCCACCAAACATCAGCATGTAAATCGCAAACGACCGGCCTTGAGCCATTGCACACCTTGATACAGGCGCATCGCCGCCGCAATCGTCGTTATGTCTCGCGCCACCTCTCCTCCGCCACCGCCGCGAGGTGACTACTTCTCCGGCCGCCCAGCAGTCCGCACGCGACCTTCCGCTGCGGTCCTTGGGGCTGGCACACAAGCAAAGGTTGGCACGCCCGGATCGCCTCGCACGCCTCTTTTGGCCCGCAGCATCTCTTCCCAGTTCGGTAGTCCGGGTAGTTTCCGTGTCGAGCAAGAAGAGCATGTTGTGTATGAGCTCGGCGCAAGGCACCTGAGTGCGGGCTTCGCGGGAGAGAGTAGGCCGAGATGCGTAGTGAGGTTTGGGCCGGACATGGGCCGAAGGGTGGGCGATTATAGGGAGTTCGATCCGGAGCATGCAAGGAGGAGGGAAAGAGGCAAGAAGGAGAAGAGTGATTGGGGTGCGGAGTACGAGCTGTACAGAACGGACATACGCGCACTGGATCTGGGGTTGGTGGAAGATAAGCTCGATCAAGCTGTACGAGGCATACATGCAGACTATCTTCAACTCGACATGAAGCCGCGCAAGGCTGTGCTCGCTGTGCCTTCTTTATTTCCCACACCGCTGCTGGAGATCGCGCTGAAGGTGCTGTTCAACCATTACACACAACCGCCTTCCGTTAGGATCTTGACTACACCGATACTGGCTACGGTGAGTGCTGGGCTGAGGCATGCATTAGTGGTTGATGCGGGCTGGGAGGAGACCGTGGTCACGGCCGTGGGAGAGTATAAGGAGGTATCTCAGCGCCGGAGTGTTAGGGCTGGGAAGATGCTTGCGCAGGAGATGAGCAAAACATTGGAGACAGAGGCGAGGGGGATCGCTGGTAGCAAGTCGACATCTGTTGGCTTCGAGAATGCCGAGGAGGTCACGGAGAGGATGGGCTGGTGCCGGTCAAGGTCGAACGGCGCAGAAGATACAGCATCTGACAACACACCGGCGAAGTCCATCATGCTCTCAGCCAACCCTTCTAAAACTGTTTCGAAATCCTTCAATCGACTCTCTGATCCTGCCGAGACGGCCCTCTTCGCCGCCAACACCACCACAGCGGATCAAGACGACCACGACCTCCCAATCCATGTCCTAGCTTACCGCGTTCTGCTCGCTCTCCCGCTAGATCTCAGAGCCGTCTGCCTCTCCCGCATCGTCGTCACAGGCGGCGTAAGCCAGCTTCCAGGCCTCAAACACCGCCTCCTCCAAGAGATCCAACACCTCGTGGAAACCCGGGGCTGGGATCCTGTCACTTCCTACGGTAGCGCGAAAGCGCACCACGACCGCATTCTCCGCGAACGAGACGCCAACATTGCCTCCTCACGCCAACGGCCACCGGACGAGACTTCATTCTCACCAACCAAGAAGCCCATCCAAGACTCCTTGCCGCCGAGCCAGAGGGTGCACGACGATATCAAAGACCCTATCACGCTGAAAGCCGAACGGCATACCCTCGCCGTGCAACAGAAGGATGTGGCGAAGAGTGAGGTGAGGGGTGTGGAGACGCTGGGTGCGTGGGCGGGCGCGACTTTGGTGGCGAGTTTGAGGGTGAGGGGGGTGCATGAGGTTGAGAGGGAGGAGTTCTTGAGGTTTGGGGTGAGGGATGATGGGGGGTTGTTTTGAGCATAGACCATCTCCGCACGATACATGGAGGTCGGAGGTACGGGTGGACTGTATGTTGGCTCGTCGCCTAATTCGTGAGTCACGAGATAGAGAAGACGATACTGTGCCCGCACGATCACTCATCGCTCAGAGACGAAATGTACATTGGGCCGTGGAATGCGAGAACGCCATAGACAGACTCGCAGAAGAATTAATCGGCTACCCTTCAAACTAGCGCCTAGATCGAGACATCCTCAAGGGCACCTCCCTCTCCTTGCACTACTTCCCTGCCTTCTACGGACTCCAACTCCGCACTGAGGCGTACATACTCAGCTACCCTCTCTCTGTCCGTCCGCCGCGCTCAAAATAGCCAAGGCGAGTAACATCAACATGGGCTGAAAGGGACGTAGTTCCATTGTCATGCCTCCAAAAGACAATGCAACAATGGCGCTTTGTTGCCGGTATAGTCAGACAAGGTGATTTCATAAGTATGGCCGTCCTCGAGCCCCTTCCTATAGCCAGTACACTGTCAACCATCACCTGAGTTCTCGCCGGTACGAAAACTCTATTGCAATCACACGAATCGCTCTCTAACAACAGCAGCCCGATCACCAAGTAGGTACTCTCACACCGCATCCACTAACATCACCATGTCATTCACCCAACCCTCCAACTTCCACGCCGAAGCCCTCCAACACAACCTCACCCAAGCCCTTGCCCTGAAGTCCCAGGTCGCTGTCAAGCTCACTAAGGCTCAAGTGGCTTTCCGCGCAGCTGATGAAGCGAATATCGCCGCGGCGACTAAGGTCCTAGACTTCAAGGCCGATAAGCCTGACGGTGGACTGAGTAAGGGAAGGGCGCATTATTTGAGGAATGTGACCAGGGTGCAGAAGAAGGCGCAGAAGGAGTTTGAGAATGAAGGCTATTGAGGTTTGTGGGGTGCAGGAGGAGATGGCTGTTGCGGTTGTGGGGGTGTTGGATGCTAGAAGGGCGGTGAGGGAGGCCGCAGAGTAGCGGCGTTAGACCAGGTACGTATCTTCTTCCAAACCAGTGTAGGCCATGGCGGTATGAACCTCACCAATACGGTGACACCCTCGTGATTCGCCTTGTTGTAAGATTGCCTTCTGGAAAATCCCACGCTTTCATAAACAGCTGCATTTCGACCGGTTGGAGTCGCATTGCTGGTGGATACCTCTCGCCTACAGGTTTTTGTTTGTCGAAGATGTCTATAGCGATGCGTATGAACTGCTTTTTGTTGGCCGAGCTCGCGTTCGATACAACCATCTCTATGGGTTGTGATGTTGGATCAGGCGTTTTCCCCTGCCCCGACTGGGTGTACATGCAATTGAGCGGAAAGACATAAACTTCCTCATCCAGAGGGAATCCTAATAGCCTCTGCGCTGTAACTCGCATTTCGATGCCATTGTGCGCTAGCGAATACGTTGCAACAGATACAGCAGCGGTGTTTTGTTGGACTAGATGGCCCCACCAGAACGCCGAGGGATCGGTTGCGAACATGCCATCGCTCCACGGCCAGCGCCAATGCCAATGCCAGACGAATAGAGATTGGTCTTGCGAGCGGCGAACCAGCTCTTCTTGAAGTCTAAGGAAGGCTTTCATGCCTTCGCCATATAGTAGCGGCATATTCACCTCGAAGATGCCTAAAAGGCAGTAGGCTATGTCCTCGGACTTGGTAGTCTCTCGGTTGGCGGCCCAGCTCATCCTACACGCTATGCTCGCTTCGAAGATTTCCAGTGGCTGGACGAGGAACTGGGGCTGTATGGAGGTGGCTTCTGTAATCAAACCGTTCAGAGCCGGTCCGTACACTACTTCACAGTCACTCGGAAGCGGGCGTCCTCCGTCTTGGTGGGCACATTTGTGACCCAGAATCTCCCAGCCGATGTCGCAAAACACGACGTGCCCAGGGCGCGAGTAGGTCCTGGAGCGTCCATCCTCTTGTAAACCAATTGCTTTGGGTGAAAGTTTTGTGAAAGGTCGCCTGTTTCTGTGCATGCGGTTCCGCAGACACGTCTGCAAGATGCACGTAGCATATTGCGGCTCTGTGATACCAGTTGAACATCAAATTTATGGCCTCGGTCAGCTCGGCGCTGCTGCGCTTGTCGATACAACAGGTGTCTATCCATCCCCATTCCATTGAGACATCCTTCACCTCGAGCCTCGCCTCGTCCCAGACCCTCCCATTTCTGTGCCGAGCCAGCTCACAAAAGCCGAGTATCTTATCATATCCAGGCCCTTCGAGGTTCCGGCCTTTCAGCACATCTTTGTATGAGATCTCTTGTGTGCCCCAACGGTGGGATAGTATTCCGTACGGTGGAATGCCGTCGCCATGAAACTCCTCAAATCCGAGGCTCTCCAAATACAAAAGACGCATTGTGCACGTCGTCTGAAGGAATAGAGAGCTGTGACATACTTGCGCTCTTATGTTAGTGACTATGATGGAACGAAGCATGGCGGCACCTACACAGCCCTGTGGCGTTTGGTGTCAGCCAATCAGATCCCAGGTCGGTCTCTTTAATTCCGCTGCGCCATGAGCGAGAGGCAAATTCTCGATGTCGCCCTTTTTCGCACTGTGGAAGACAAGAGGGCGAACGCAAATGATTCGCGCATGGCAGATCAAAGATCCAGTGTCTGTAGTGGCAATCCGGACGTTCTATCGCAATGCATGTCAAGCTGCAGCCGGCCGCTCATGGCATTTTTATCAGAATTACTGCTAGGCAGATCGATCTACAAGTATGCTGATTTATAGTCTACGCGCTAAAAGCTCCAAGTATATAATCAGATCTTGGAATGACCTTGAGCTACTCCCCACGCCTCTCCAGGACCTCGCTAGGTATTTTGCCGCATCTGGGCCAGCCTTCATACCAGTCCCCAAATTCTATCGGATTGGGTTCCAATGAGTCACGGGCCGGCACCTTTGGTCTGCCAGTATGATTCTGCAGTCATCCCACATGCCGACCATCGCCACTGTAATCGACGCGCAAGATCCGACTTTGCAACAGCAAGCGCTCGCAATTATTAAGACCGTACTCACAGCAGGCCATCCATTTGGGCCGACAGGTTGGGCAGGTAGGATGAAGCCATAGTGTGCTTGAAGCGCCCGTCGAGCAGTGAAGAGCTGGTGTACTCGATCACTCAGAAAAGCAGATGGAGCGGTGAAATATGCAGAGTTGCAAGAGCTGTTCGATGACCGTGATTCGAGAGATCATGGAGTTTGCTGGGAGTCCATAGTTGTTTTGAAGGCTCTGCGTTACATGGAGGTGATACGGCAGCTCAAGGTGTGTTGACTTGTTGCCGAGGTTGAAGGATGAGTGAGTTTCAGTGACATCTGCGTCGATGGCAAACATGCAGCAAAGTGGCCGAGTGGTCATTGTCTGCTAGAACGTAGCACAGCTAATCAGATCACTTACGTGTGAATGACCTCCGACAGATCCAGTGAAGAGAACGTGAGCCTGCATGGCAATTTCGCATGCTGAAGAGCTACACTGTTTATCGTGCCGGCCAAGGAGCCGTCAGATTGTTCGCACAAATGGAGATTTGTGACAGTGATCTCTCATATCTTTACCTTTGCTGCGCTGTCACGACGCAAAGCAGCCACTCGGCTGCCTTGATATTGCCCAGAGATGCTCTGACGGTCACGATCTTTGATTCGACACGAGAACTTATGTCTCGAGGTTGCCACCAGCGCAAGGCGCTAAAGACTGCCGCGCTGTGCCGTAGGCTCTCAAGGCATCTACGCAAGAGAAATAAGGTATGAGCTGCTCGAGAGGGTCCAGGAGGATGGTATCATGAAGGCGAAGACGTGATCGACGAGCAGATCCCTCCCGAAAGCAATATCATGATGGGTCAACAGGCCGGCTGCTAGACCATGAAGCATTATGCCGGTTTCGGAGATGGTATATTCGCATTTCCAGCTGACGGTCATGCGTCGAACTGTCCACAAAGCATTGCAGTAGCATATGGAGCCTTGTATAGGTAGAGGCGGTAGCCGTAGCTCGCAACGTGCGTTGTGTGAAGATTTTCAGTCGAGGTACATGTCTTCCTTCAACTTCCGCAGGTTGCTTAGAAAGCCAAATCCTTGACCATCTAGGTTGCCGTACCGGTAATCAACGCCACCTGTTGCTGATGGGATGCCGTGCGACCTACTGCTCTGCCCCGTGCGATCCAAAGCTCTCTCGACCGGCTTCTCCAGGCTCTCGACAAGCTTGAATCTCGCCTTCTCTTCTGCGGTGCCTTTCCACACCTCAGCCAGATGGCTCAACTCGGAGATTCTTGTTGCGGCTGCATCCAGACCATTCAAGTCACTACCTATCATGTCGTTGATCTCATTACGCAAGTTCTCCGCATACTCTCTGCCTTTCTCCTCTCGACTTCGTATGTCGGCGTCCGACTCAGGTGCTGAGACTGATATGAGCGAGGAAGAAAGCTCGGAAGGTGCGACTGGCCATGCCATGGCATCGCCGAAGACCTTGATGACGGCATCGAGCCTTGATCGCACCGCGGTGAGCGTTCGCAGCTTCTCCAAATGATCAGGTTCTGGTGTGGTACTCTCAGTCTCCCCAGCTGTAGTATTTCCTGTTTGGGTAGCTGCAAACATCTCTACATCCTCCTTCAGGCCATGATCCAGTGCATCCGAGAGGCCATTCGTATCCCCGCGTAATACTTCGACCTCATATGCCAACCTACTACCGCTGCGTAGTATTTCGTCTGTAAGCTGGCTGAGAGAGTTCGATAGCCTCGTAGTTTGCGCATTGAGTTGAGACAGCTGTGATTGCAGCTGAGCGTTCAGTTCCGCCAGAGGCACGCTGCGACCATATTGCGCGTTTTTCGATGTCGAGGAGACGACCGCTAAGGTAGGCAATGTGCTATTGAGATAGTCGGCCGCATCAAAGTTCGCTTGGAGAAACGCGTTGTCTGCTGCAATCGCCATTCCGCCGGTGTGACTCGCTCGTGGAGCAGTGCGCTGTAGTCGTGATGGGAGATAGGGACGCGTGACGACTTTGAGACGTGCATGTGCTGGTCAGCCAATCGGATTGACTGAAGCTAGCGCAGGCCCAAGCTCGGAGCTTAAATGTACCCTGCAGCGATCTCGTCGCTGCCTTGGGACTGCAGCGACTTGCAGGCATTACAACTGCTAATCATCGCGAAGTAAGGCGCTGCTTCTGCCTGGACATTGAATGAGGTTGCTCGACGCACACTACTTTCGTTCCTCCTTTCTGTATCACGGTAGGTCTGCGCCAATTCTCCAGATACGCCACGATCGCTCTGCGTTCGACGAGAGAATGAAAGCAAACGCCCGTCACATGCAAAACGCGTGACATAACAAACGAAATAGATCCCACATTCACTAGATCACAGCTTTTCAGAAACACCGTCATGCTTGATGCAAGACATCTACCAAAAGTTCAAATTGCAACCTTGGATCTTCAATCTGCCGTTCCACTCCCAACATCCAACAACTTCGGCGAAGCTCAACCTCTCTGCCAGGTTGGAAACCTCAACGTCATACATTAGCTACTGCACACACCCAAGCAACAGGTCAACCTTTGTGTATCTACAGCATACAGCACCGCTACCATGCCCCGTCGGCAGTTTATCGCAGATCTCCAGAAGGCACAGCATGGCCCACTCCCGCTAGGCATTTACGACCTGAAGCAAGGCGAAGATGATGGTCAATTCGAGTTCGACTTCGCTGGCATGCTGAACGCACCGCTTCCGGAGCCAGTGAAGGTCACTGCCATGATCCCGGAGCTTAGCGACTACCCGAAGACCCACGAGTACATGATCTTCTGCGGCGACGATGCTCCGAAGCAAATCGGCGCTGCGCTACAAAACGTCCGTGGCACTGACCGCAAGACTGTCTTCGAGCTGCTGGACATTGTATCTACGACGCTCACTAGACTGTCTCCAGACAAGGATGGCGACACCCAGATGCACGACTCGCAATACGACGATGAGGATCAGCTGGAAGATGAGGACGATGACGACATCTACGACAGCGATCACGAGGCCTTCGGCGATATGAGTAGCACTCAGCATAGCACGCCGTACGCACAACCATCATCTGGCTCGAAGATTACTACCTCAGATCGAGCCTTCAGGGCACGGATACGGTCAGACATGATCGTTGCCAAGAACGCTGGCTTCAAGGTCGGCCACCTCGGTCACCTGATGGATGGATACAACTCGTTTGTCACTGTCTCGATCCGCATGTCCAAGCTCGGCATTTCAGAAGAGGCGATGCAGGCTTGGCAGGTCACACCGAACGAGTACCTCATACTCATCGTCCAGTACCCAAACGGCTACAAGACGAGCGAGGAGCTGCAGGGTCTCGACAGCCTACGGTTGGCTCCGAATATCGGCTTCCGCGTCTGTGCTAGTAAGAGGTACAAACCGACGCTCCAGGAAGCTATCAAGGCGTTCACGCTGGTGAAGAAGAATGAACGCGAGAGTATCACGACTTCAGATATTCCAGCACCGGAGGATGAGGCTGATGAGACGCTGCTTCGCGAGACCTTTATCTCTAAGCCGCTGAACAGTCTGCTTCAAGAGCGTTTGGTGCAGATTCTCCGTTATCGAGGCCTGAGTATGCCATGGCGCGGCGCGGAGGACTGGTATATTGAGGTGGTGAGCAACGGTGTGAGCGGTGCGGACGCTGTGCCGGACAGACACTTCAAGCCAGAAGTTGTGAACGATGCACTGCCAGACATCGTCAGCGCCGATCACCATGCCGCGCGTGGACTGAAGCACCACTCGTTTCCGCTTCTAGCTATGCAGTTTCTGCTACGTCATTTTGTGCGCTGCACCGACTTCTGCTTAGTCTGTCACCGTCAGCTCAATGTGGAGGTGGAGGCCATCAAGCCCTACGTCTGCGACTCAAGTCTCTGTCTGTACCAATACATGACACTTGGCTTTGGACCTAGCATTGAGCACGAGATACTTGCTCAGCCGTACGTGGTCGATCTGCTCGTGTCGTTCTGCTACAATAGCACTGCCGCAAGGAGGCTGAAGGAGTACCCTGATGGCCTGGCACTTGTGGTACCGCCAATCGATCCGACGCAATACAACGTCCAGGATCCGATAGCCAGTAGGTACAATTATCGTGGACAGGGCGCTCAGCCAGAAACGACGGAGACGAACAAAATCGCCAGCAGCAGCAAGCTCGCATATGAGGTCGGCTTTGATCGCGATAGGCTGGAGATGATCTTCTTCGACAAGCCGGCTGTGTGCCCAGTCAGGAGAGGAAGCTGGATTGTGATGAAGACTACCGGCATGCTTGAAGGCTCGGAGCTTCATTGCAGAGTTATCGAAACGACCTACTACCCGACCATCAAGATCGATGAGCCAGTCACCGTGCGCCAGGCAAACACCACCGATGAAACTCACGCGGCGAATGCTAACTCTGTGTCTACATCCGCTGCGCCGAAGACGATCACGCCTGCAGCGACGCCAAAGTGGGTGTCCGCCACGTTCCAGGTCTACGAGCAAGACTTCGAGGAGTTAGATCACAACGCGAAGTGTCTCGCTATCTGCAAGCTTCTCGACACGTTGCCGAACGTCAAGCAGATGCAGGAATATCTCGCCAAGAAGCATCCGTCAGATCTCAAGAACTGGGTCGAGCGCATTTCACCAGCCGCTCTCAGCCTCTTGCGGTGGATCGTCGCCAGTAATCGTGCTTGCATTATGCAAGTGGATGGCGATACCACGACTAGCAGTCAACCGCAGGAGAGGCTGTGCGGCATGAAGGGCTACGTGCAGTTCCGCTTCGCAATGGGTGCGCCAGACAAGGAACAACGCTTCGTTACAGAAGTGCGCAAGACCACCGGCCGTCTCAACCTCAACTACCATACCATCTTTGCCTGGCATGGCAGCCCGCTATACAACTGGCACATGATCATCCGCGAGGGCTTGCATTACAAGAATGCGGATCACGGCCGTGCTTATGGAGACGGCGTGTATCACGCGAAGGACGCGAATGTATCAACCGGCTACTCTGGCATGGGCTATTACAGTGCTGGTGGTGGCGTCAGTCAGGGCGTGTG
>Ga0058704_10001123_pt1 | contig 12710 bp, 9 predicted proteins | sample AgamicMgSfe_FD_71363 | JGI IMG/M metagenome (GOLD analysis project Ga0058704, IMG submission 71363) | Agave microbial communities from Guanajuato, Mexico - Mg.Sf.e | ecosystem: Host-associated > Plants > Phyllosphere > Phylloplane/Leaf | place: Guanajuato, Mexico | collected 2012-05-30
GGCTGGTTTTCGAATCTTGATCCGATCTCGGCGGAACGATCTGTAAGGTACGGCCCGTTGCGCGGGCAGATCACCATGCCACAGGTGGCTGATGCCGAGGAAGGGTCCGGTATGAACATCTGGACGAGGAATGTCTGACGCTTTTCTCTTCATCTGCACGGGCCCGCCAACATCGCTTCACTACTCGTGCTATCCAATCTCGACCAACTGGCCGGAAGGGTTTGTCAGCATACGTATTTCAGTCATGCGAGCACAAAGCGAACCTCGACAATAATGGTCTTCCGCGCCGCAAGCCTGCTTTGATCAATTCAGCACGCACAAAATGCCTCCCTCGGGCCCATCGACAAGACGCTACATCCTGCTTCTCGGTGCCGCCATTGCCTTCGTCATAATCCTACTCGTCTCGACCTTGCCCTCCAACGGAAAACATGGCGCCTCCCTCCTACTAACCACCATGCATGACGTCGCCAACGTCGACAAAGCCACCCTGAGCGGCGGCACCATCATGCCCAAACTAGGCAACGAAACCGCCAAAGCCGAGCTCGGACGCGCCGCGTGGAAACTCTTCCACACCATCATGTCCCGCTACCCGGACACGCCGAGCGCGGACGAACGCACGGCGCTGCAGAGCTACGTCCACCTCTTCGTGCGCCTGTACCCGTGCGGCGAGTGCGCGGAGCACTTCCGGCAGATCGTGGCCAGGTTCCCGCCGCAGGTGTCGAGCCGGAAGGCGGCGGCGGCGTGGGCGTGCCATGTGCACAACGAGGTGAATAAGAGTTTGGGCAAGGAGGTGTTTGACTGTGCGAATATCGGGGATTTTTACGATTGTGGGTGCGCGGATGAGGAGAAGGAGGCGATGGGCGCCGAGGCGGTGGCGCAGCAGGGTGAGGTCAGGAGTGCGCGTGCGGTGGAGAAGCCGGAGATGGATGTCGTGACGAAAGAGAGGATGACGGGTTCGAACGGGAGGGATACCAATCTAGATATGCTGATGGATGATCGGCCGTTGGCATTGGAGCAGGAAAGGTAGGTGTGGTCAGCAGCCTCGTGGGGCTCGTGAGGCGGCGATGCTAATCAGCTCACAGTTGGACGAGAGGTGGTTAATTCTGGGCCGTGTTGTTGATCTTAGCGTGGCGTTCGGAGTCTGCACCCTCTACTAGTTATATATCAAGTCCGAGACGCGACGTATACGTCCAGAGAGCCGAAAGCTGCCTGCCCGGCAATATGCCTCCTTCAGCAGGGATGGATCGAACGGGACAGGTCAGAGACCTTGGACAACCTGGCCAGCGCGTAGCTCACACGTGTTTCATATACCCAAGAACCTCTTGATCTCCGAGATGATATACTCCGTGTCCTCCTTCGTGCCACTCCCACCACCAGCGATATGACCCCAGACGGTCTCAATGCACCTAAACTCCCCCTTCTCCAAATGTCTCACCTCTTCCTCGTTGTCCTCGGGCGGGAAATACTGATCCGTGCGACTGGGGAAAATCAAACATCTCGCTTTGATCCTTCCCAGCGTCTTGGTCAAATCACCTTGATCCTCAGGGTGGTACAGGGTGATATCGCCCTTCTGCCACGTCCACAGCAACGCGAGCAAATCGTTCGCATCGCCCATCCCCGACCAATTCGCATCGAGATACGCTTGCAGTGAATCGAAGCCGATTTGTCCCCAGCTCTTCTGTCTAAACCATGCCTGCGACAGCGCCCAGGTCGAGTACACCCGACTGAACGCCTTGGTTCCGATCCGCGCCGGCTCGGTGTAGTGCCCTTTTTGGAAATCCACCGAACTGACCAGCGCGTACCTCGGCCCTTCCAGGAAGCACCAGTTGTGCCAGCTCGTCCGCGCGCTGCCCGCCAGACACACCATGTTCTCCACGAAGTCCGGGTAGAGTGCGCTCATGTGGTATGCTTGCTGGCCACCCATGCTGAAGCCGCAGTACAGGAACAGTTTCCGGACGCCCAGCTCTTGACACAATGCATGCTGTAAGCGGTTGTTGTCTTCGTACGTTGTGCGGGGAAAGTTTGGTCCGTCGAAAGGGGCGGCCTGGTTGGATGGGGATGAGGACTCGCTGCCGGCTAGCAGTCCAGTGACGATGATGAAGTATTCTGATGGCGGGAGGATTGGGTTGGCGTGTTTGTCAGAGTCGTAGAGGAACGGAAGTGTGTTTGCCAGGGTCCCGCCGTAGCATGAAGGGAGTAAAATGGCTGGTTTGGACGCGTCGCCGAAAGTCCAGTAGGCCAGCCGTGCTGGGAATTTGATGTTCGCCGGTTTCGAGTGAGGGGAAAGCGTGATTTCGCGCTCGAAGTATTGGGTTTCTGGCATCTTGACTGAACAAAGGAATTGTATGGGAAGGGAGAGTGTGAGAGATCTTTGGCCTACATGTATTATTTTATATCTGATGCGGGGTTGCGAAGCGAGGCCCAAAGAGGAAGGAGGGCCTGGCATCTTATGTAAGCTTCGTTTCTAGTGGCACACCGGTGCTGCGCACAGTAGGTGTTGTCTGTATCAGCAGTCAAATCAAAATCATTTGCAGAAGATGCGCCAACAGTACGTGAACAGGGGTCCGGTTCGTCAGCCCGCGCGTCAACCGCCGGCGCTCTCGTCTTCGCAGAGCAACACTCTATGTCGTACGCGAGTTTTCGAGCTTCACCACGAGAATATCCGTGGCGCCCATGGCAGTGAGGTCGTCCATAACAATCGCGATTTGACTTCTCTGCACCATGGCTGACACGGCCACCCAGCCTTCCTCCTCAAGGCTGTTGATGGTCGGCGCTCGCTTGCCGGGAGTGATTCGCGATGCTTCGGCCAGACGGCTGCGCTCGACGTTGTACGTGCAAAGCACATATTTTTGCGCAGTAATGACACCCCTGATGCGGTTCGTGATGATGTTGACCAACTTCGGATCGGAAGGGTGCTTTGACCGGATCAAGATGGCAGTCGACTCGACCACGGTATCGATCGCTTTCAATCCTGCTGCGCGCATGGTCTCTCCGGATTCTATGCCGACAGTGAGCCCGAGAAAATGTACATAAAGTAGTGAGTCCACACACGTACCGACAAGATCAACGATGCCATCCGCAACACCCAGCGCGCATGCGGCCTCAACACTGCCGCCAACAAACTTGATGTTCGTCGAGATTTTCGACTGCCCAGTCTCGCTGTCCACATGACCGTTCGACTGGGCCTTGTCCTCCAGGTTGCGAAAGTACTTCTCGCTCAACTGCGTGAAGCTAGTGACGATATTCTTACCTACAAGCTGCTCGGGCGTCTGGATGGTCCCTTGTTCAGGCACCTGAACCTGGAGCTTGCACTTTCCGAACTCCAGGTCCAGGATCTCCTCGACTCCGGTCGTGTCGGTAGGCGGTACTGTGGCTTCATGCTCCGCAACTTGGTCCCGACCAGTGATGCCAAGGTCGACCCGTCCTTCGCCGACGAAGGTTGGGATGTCTGCCGCAGGCAAAAAGACCAAAGCAAGCGGCAGGTTCTTGACCAATGCAATATCCAGGCGGTTGTGGCGGTGAAACTGGATGTCGGAGCCCGACAAAAGATCCAAACATGACTGCTGCAGCCTGCCTTTCTTCGGCACGGCGAACAGCAGCCGGTCGTTGAGGCTGTCCAGGGCGTTAGCCAGACTGGGCAGGGAACGACTGTAGCGTCTCTCCATGTCGTAGAAACTCGAGGTAGTCGCGAAGAGACGTGAGTGGGAGAAACATACTGGTTCACTAGATCCATTCTTCTCAGGCGAGAAAACAGGTCGTCTGGCTGTGCACACTAGTAGGCCCACGCGCGCACCGTAGAGAATAATGTATGTGCTCCTCCGTAGCTTTTAGCCGACACTAAGATATGTTGGCGTCCTTCCTAACGCGCCGACAGATTGAGAACGTGTGCTCGTCTATGGTTGTGGCTTCAGAGATGTATCGCGCTGACGGGGAAAGCCATTTACAACGAGGTGATCAGATCCATTGATCCGTCGTTCTCTACAGGAGCAGTTGGGGAATGTCGTTTTTGTCGCTACCGTGTCGTCCAGCGGAATTTTGATTGCCTGCCTCAGGCAGACACATGGCCCAAGCTTGATGTCCTCCCGCTAATCACCCACAATCGCCTTGGCAAACCAGAAATCCACCTCGAACTTGTCGAACCTCGTCGCTGCACCGCAATTACTCAGGCACGCACACCCCAACTCACACATCTTCCGAGCACCTGACAGAACGCAAACATGGATTCCGCCAAGTATGTATATGCGCCGGACCAAAAGTCACCAGGATCTCGGCTAACAGTACCTCGCAGAGTCCCCGTCAAGCTCGTCAAGGTCACCCGCGTCCTCGGCCGCACCGGTATGCAAATCGCAAGAGAATGAAAGACGTCGAGCAAGAGGTCTGATTGTGTTTAGGTTCGCGTGGTGGTGTGACACAAGTCCGCGTCGAGTTCATGGACGACACGACCCGCAGCATCATCCGGAACGTCAAGGGCCCAGGTAAGGAAGAGACAGACGGACAATGGTCAAGGTCACGGGGAGGCTGACGCAGGAATAGTGCGCGAGGACGACATTCTCTGCTTGCTCGAATCTGAGCGTGAGGCCAGGAGATTGAGATAAGACGATGGCTGGTATGGCTGGTGGTGTACGAAGGAGGGAAGCGTTCCCTGGTGTGGACGAGCTCGATGGGGAGTTCGTGCTGGAGATGCGAGGACGGAGATACCTTGAGCAGCATGCGGCATACGGCGTTTGGCTGTGGCGACGGCTCACATGCAGCGAATGAATTGAGATGCTTCTTTCGAATACACAGCGCAACTCGTTTCTGAGCTTCTGCCTACCAGCTTGACCGCCTGCTTCAGATGGCATCTGGAGCATAGCCATCTTTCTACGGGGGTGAAGTCAGATCAACGGGAAGTCGGTAGCGCAATCACGTGATCGTCCGCGGATTCCTGATGTCCGTGGAATCTTTGGCTAGATTCCATTCTATGGTGATGCCAGCGATCAAAGACGACGCTACCGACTTCCCATCGATCCGACTTCACCTCTGGAGAAAGTAGTAAGACTCGATGTCAACAACAACCCTCCCTCTTGGTGTCCATCACGTCAAGCCGCTCAATTGAGACTCTCCGCGTACACCCCCCACGACCGCGCTGAATGGTCTAGTAGTCGTCGCCGTAAACGAGAAAGCCGAGTGTGTTCGGAGTATGCAGAAGCCGAGGCACACTGAAGCTCGAAGTTCATCAAGCCCTCGCTAATCTTGTGCGACGAAGAAGTACGCAATGCAGCCGATGAGCCCTCCTCCATACAGGATGGCGATTCGCGTCCTTTATCCCAAAGCGGTAGGCTACTGTTACGCAAACGAATGAAGACCTCCGAGCCTGTGGTGCTGGGCATGACTCGCCATCGATCTATCGAGGTACAGAGGACACCAAGCCTTGCGGCCCGGGGCTGACATGGCCAAGCCCAACTGCGTTCTGGGAGTAAGATTCGCTTCTTGTGAACTAAATCGTTCAGACTGCATGCTTAGCAGGCAGTACAGCATCATGTCAAAACGCCCAAGCACACCCCTCGCCCGTACGGCGCAAGCGAAGATGCAGAAGCCAAGCAAGCAGCGAAATGCAAGGAGTGCGAAAGACCACCCCGACTTCACAGCTCGAAGGCGTCATGGATCTGCAGCTTCGCTATAGCTCGACGTATCTGGTGATCTGTACCACCGACGGGACGAAGCGTCGAGCTGCTGCTGCCCGGATCTGGCTCGGGCATTCAATCCGTCTGCTTTACGTGCTATGACCGATCCGGGAGCATGCTGTGACAGGCGCCGTTGGCGGTGTCGATGGTTCGACGACCGCCATACTCAATGAGAAGTCAAGCACCAGCGATGGAGGTACATCATCGGTCTCCTGACGCGTAAAAGGATGTAATATGCGGGATCGAACAATTGTGAGGCGTGCATCCATATATCCACAAGCAGTGATCGCGATCGCCCACGTCCGTTTTCGTCCGGCCCATCGCTTAGGAATAGCTGCTTGAAGATGTTGGTGACGAGGACGTTTGTCCGTTGATCACCCAAAGGAGTCTGAGGCTTTCTTCATCAACTTTGCTATTGTGATCTCGACGGCCGCCGTGTGACCATCGACTATCGGACCTGGTGGAGAGAAGCGGCCAACGTCTCTCCGGCCACGGCGGCGGCATATCATTCCTAGCCAGGGCCGTGGCCTAGACTCACGCCGCCGACACTCGGTATAGTAGTAGATACTGCGTCTTATTTTTGTATTTTCCTGATGGTCAAAGTCGTTGCAGGAGGTCCCCTCATCGACAACTACTTTGTCGTGATTTCAAATAGGCTGCATGTAATGGTAGGGATGTTTTACAGTAGTCTGCAGGGCGCCTTCTTTGTTGCCGGGCCTTCGGTTCGGTAATACCAGCCGTCTGGCCGTCGGGGCTGGAAGCGGTTACACTGCGTCCGTCTATGGCCAGTATATGCCATATGTATGATGTGCAGCTCGCGCCCTGCATACTCCTCTCTTGCGCCACCCTGCGCCAAGGTTACCAGGTCACTGGTTTTCGTCTCCAGAGCCGGATCAACATCATCAGTAGAGGGTGGACTTCGTCCTCAGATAATTTGATAGAGCCTCACTTTCGAACGCTTCATCATGTAAATCCAACGGTGGGTCTAAGTATGGAAGTAAATGCTACGGTGTGTGTATGAAACCACGGTCGACTCGTGGGCTTCGCACGGTTCGTACCGCAACGACGGTCCGCCGCCGAACGTCGCCCGACTCGCCATCGCGCGTCTCTTGTCCGCACCCTTGCCCAGAACAAGTAGTTGCATCTCAGGGGTCAACGGTGCGACCGCCGACATCCTAACATCCGACCAGGGCTGAACACTGCGACGGAGTGCACAGTCCACGAGCGACTGGCGAGGCTCTTTTGCACAGTGACGCCGGCGTGTGGACATCCGACGGTGGCCGCGGAGGATCGATCTACCGCAACCTGGCTGTTGGAACGTCGGACGTGTGACGGCGAGCGAGGGTGCCAGCCAGATCTCGCGGCGCGGCTTGCGCACCTCGAATGCGGCCAAGGGAAACGAGAGTTCGGACGCTTTGGGATGTGGAGGCGTTTGTGCCGACAAACTCGGAAGTCGTCCACGCCCAACCTCCGATCCCACCGGCGCATGTATGCATGTGTCTAGCTCTCTGCAAGGGCATGCGCTCATGCCATTCTATCCCACCCAGTGCCATCCGCTCGACCGAGGCGGAAGGCGATACCCTCCCATTACACTGCAGCGAGCGGACGATGGTTCGCCGCCCGAGCCTCATCTGGTGACGTTGGGTATGAATGCCTTTCCTGGACAGATACACTGACGGCTGAGGCTGAACAAGCATAACTTTTAAGTCGGGGTAGACTCACTAAAAAGCTATATACAGCAGTCGCGGCACGGGAGATGGACACCGGCGACTTCGTCCGCAAGATGACACCCCTACTAGCTGAATCCAATCCGGGGCCAAGGCCAATGAACTCGACGCCCGAACGCCAGGAGGCAGTGATCTCTGGGTGACATCTCGCCGCTTGCAGTCGTGGAGGAGGCACATGCTCCCCCGTCGGCATCCCAAAGCGTTCACCCAAGGCCGAGGTAGCTATGGTGAGACTTACGTACAGGTCAACGGCCATGCCCCTCAACCCGCATGAGCCTCCAAAATAGGCGCCACTGCGACCCCCCGATAGTAAACCTCACACAAACCGTCAAAGCCGGCCTGCATTGCGCACCTGCCTGCGACGCTGTCACAGAGTCACGACAAAGGTGACCCCTGATGATCGTGAAGACCATGATCGTCGATATATTGCTTGACGCTCCCCCTTCTATCATGAAGCGTGCCTGACACTGATCGCGCTTAACATACGGCATCATCTTTCACATCCGTCTCACAATGGCCAACAAGCGTGCTCTCGAGTCCCAGAAGGCTCAGTCGCGAGGAAGTCGGGCGACTTCGCCGGCACCAGCTCGCTGCCTGTCCGGCGCAACCTACTACGAGTCAGGTGGTGTTCAGTTGTCATCGCCTCAAGAACAGAGCAAGAACCAGATCGACTTCCAGTTTCTCAACTTCAGCCATCCATCCGACGCCAAAGCCTCGCGGGCTCGCAGAGCCGTCCGCAGCCACGTCACGCGGCAACAGCACCAACGCGAGCATGCCCTGCAGGCCGCTCGAAGGGCGAAGAGCTATCAGTCTCAAGGTTCAGAGCCAGAGGACCTGCCACCGCGGCGGGAACACGCCCAGACACTCCCCTCGAATCAACCCGTGAGCTCAGAGCAGCCAGGCATGGCCGCCGTAGAGAGGACAAGCAGCCCCGAGGCTTCTTCCGGATCTCCTTCGCCTACAACGACGCCGACCGTCGTTCTCGAAACCTGCGTGGACCCGTCGGAGCTGTATCCGGAGGAATGGCATCCTTATATCCCGCGCGTCATGGTAGGTTGTCACCGCACGCCCGTCCCCCACGACACGCACGCTGGCTGACCTACACAACCAAAGGACCACTATCTCTCCAACATGGCCGTCGACATAACCGACCTAGATCAGACCCAAACCCAGGCACTCCTGCAGACCCGATTCTTCCCTTTCATCATGACCGACCCGGCCCCCCTCCACGCAGTCATGCTCATGGCCGCATCTAATCACGACCACATCCGCGGCTCGCGCTCCCACACCATCGACCTGCTGCAACTCCGCGGCATGGCCATCCGCGAAATCAACCGCGCGCTCGAAGACCCCGTGCGGGCCACCAGCGACCAGCTCGTCGCCGCCGTCGCGCAGATGGCCTGCTACGAAGCGCTGTTCGGCGACCGCGACATCTTCAACACGCACATGACGGGCCTGCTGCGCATGGTGACCCTGCGAGGCGGGCTGCCCCGCCTGGGTCTCGACGGACTGTTGGAGCGCATCCTCCTCTGGATCGACGCCAACGCCGCGCACATCACCGGCTGTCGCATTTACTTCGACCGTGCCGCGTTCCCGTCGACCGCCGTGCACCCGCGACCGGATCCGGCACGCTTCGCAGGCGGTCTGCCGAGTCGGACGCAGATGGGTTGAGAATGACGAACATCGCAACGACGCCGATATATCACGCGTTAGCCGTGACCTCGGAGTATCGTCGCACACCAGACCGCTGGACGACATGCGCCTACTTGAGCACCGGACCGCATTGTACAAAACGCTCACGAAGATAGCATTGGATGGAGTTTCACGCAGTAATCATATCACGAGCAGTACCCAGCGCATTGTACGAACAAGGAAGAAATCTAATCTTCCAATAATGTCTTTCCTCGTTTCTTTCGGATACCCTCACAAATCAACATTTTACCCAGAATGGCTAGATCCCATTCCTCTCCTGTTATTCTTCCCTTTCAGTCTCCCGTCTCTTCTGGCGGTACTTAATAAAGACCGTGTCGATGGCACAAGCCGCACATCGTCGTTCCGTCCCTCCCGATAACAGCCGGAGTCAACACAAATGACGATATCAGTCGAGGAGGCTATGCGCAGGAGACACCGCGGAGTCTGCAATCTGGCTGTGTTTGCCAGCCGGCTGAGGAAGCTGGACCACTCACACGGCGGCTTGTCGGGGCTCACTGGACTGGGCGTGTGTCGAGGTTGGGCCCATGCGGTCCTGTCAATCGTCCTTGTCACTGGAAAACCGCGAGCCGTGAAAGGAGGATGGGGTACTGCTCTCACGCGGGACCCGTCGACGCTGGTTGGATGTTGCCGTTGAACCAGACGTTCCGCGCGCGTCGCGAGTACGAGGTCGTGGTAACGCGTGAAGGAGAGATGGTGCAGAAGTCGGAGTGGAAGTAATAAAGTACATATACGAACCTACCTAGGCTCACCTAGCAGCCGGGCGGGCTCAAGGGGTGGTAGGTTCGACGAGGGGGTTAGGCTGCACTGGCGCATCGACTCACAACGGCGAATCGACATTATAAGATAGAGACTACACCACTGCATGATGGAACATTGTCGATATGAAAAGAGCACCGTGCTAGACAGAGAATGTCCTTGCGATGGCACTAGGCTTGAAAGGGTCAATGCAACTTATGTGGAGCCATACAGATTTTACACGCTGTGGCCTCCGTCTACAGTAGTATCGCACATAGGCGGGAGCGTCGTACGGTAGATGGCGACACTGCAGTAGGTAGTGGTGAGGCACAGTTGTGCGATTCGTCATTTGATGAAGCATTCGGTCGATTTCTTGAGATGCAGAGTTGTCGTTTTTTACCAGGCGATCGATCGATTGATTGATTGAGAGTTGCTCGATCTATTTCTCAAGGTTTGACTCCTCGGAGTCTGCTCCAACGCTGTGGGCCCGTGGGCTTGTGGGCGAAATCGGGCTCGTTCTCGTCTTCTCACACGATGCGGAGGTTTGCGGACGTGGAGAGATGTGGTTTGCTCGTGACCGCTGGGAGAGGAGTGCACCAGCGTAGAACGAATGCGACATTGAAATGTTTCGTGAGCTAAAAGACCTGTTGGATCCGGGTCGTTGGCTTCGTTTTTGCCGACGTTCAAACGAATTGCTCCAACCTGGAAGGTTTGTATGTTCTCGATCGGCCTGGGCTCTAGGTAGAGGTGCCTACTAGTCGAACCAGGTACATCCTGATCTCCTCGCATTCCAGATAGAAGTGCGTGCGAAGTTGTTCCACTGCGATCTGGTGACAACAGCTCCGAACCAAACGGGATCGCCTTCTGCTTGCCAGGTGTGAGACAGTGAGGAGCGGGAATGGTCTACTCGTCAGATGACGGCGATGAGGAATGTCCGGCCATGAGATTCGGTCCCGTGCGTGCTGCGACTCGCTCGCGTGCTATGATCATCCTACCGACTCAACTCGTCAGTCGCATCTGTGACCCGTCGTGTTGTTAGAAGTACGTGTACCTAGGTAGGTAGGTATGTATCTTCGGGATAGACTAGACTGAAGGAAGGACGGGAGGCGGGGGAGGTCGCTGCCGAGACCACCACCGGCGCTAAGCCCGATATGGCCCGCAAAATCGTTGTTCCAGAAATAAACCCTCGCAGGCAGTGGCAGCCTCCCGCGAGCCTCGTGGTTGCCTGACCTGAAACATTTGACGCCTGATCGCTTGCACGTCGCGTGGGGTGAGAGAGGAACGCGCTTCAGGTGATCGCATCTCCTGACCCGACTTCAATAGCCTCATCAGAGCCTGGTGTGCACTTGCGCGCATTTATATCGGCAAGATGGTGTCTTTCTCGTGCGAGGTAAGGGCCCAACTCGCGCATTGTCGAGAAGCAGTGGATGCTAACTGATCGTGCTAGGCCTGCGGTGATGTTTTGGTACGCACTACAGCCTCAACGAGCAACGAGAGAGATACTAACAACCACACAGACGAAGAAGAAGCTCGATCAGCACCGCAATCAGTGCCGTGGATGCACCTTTACCTGTCTCGATTGCATGGTCCACTTCTTCGGAACGGAGTACCGCTCCCACACCTCTTGCATCAGCGAAGCGCAAAAATACCAGGGACATCTCTACAAGGAGAAGGACAAGAAGACGCCAAAGGGGGACAAGCGCCGGTCTGTCAACGGCAATTCGCAGGCCATGGTTCCAAAAGGCGCATATGTTGAAGACGCCCCGGATGGGGACGAGACGAACGCTGTGGCAGTCGTCGATGTCCCGCCCCGAGCTCCGACACCGCCACCTCCAATGAGTGCGCTTCCAGACGGTGTCAATGTCTTTGACTACTTGGTCAGCGAGCCGACGCCTAGTTCGGGGAGGAAAGAATTGGCGTCCGCGGCTCAGCCAAGGACCATTGACGTCGAGGCGCATTATGCCAACGGCGACTCCCAGTACTCGCAATACTCAAACGGCGACGGCACACGGTACCTGCAACACGGCTTCTCGTACGGCGGCGCGCCCGTACCTCCGACGTTCGAACGCTACGACTCATGGCCGAACCTGACGGACTCGCAGCAGTCCCATCAGCTCATGCCGCCGCCACCACCATACGTCACGCCCGCGCCCAACAGACACGACAAGGCGGGCAGCAAGGAGAAGCACAAGTCCGACAAGAGCGACAAGAAACGCAAACGGCAGCCCATCGAAGATCTAGACCTGTCATCGACCAAGCGGCCGTCCTCAAGGGGAGACGCGATGATGCCGGACGCTCCACGAACCGGTCCGGCCAATCGAGTGTTGCACTCCGGTCTGACCGGAGGTCTAACTCGACTAGTCACGGACCCGGAATTCTACGAAGACCGGATCGAGGCCGGGCCAACCCCCATCAGCCCGTTGAAGCGAACGCGACGGGACAAAGACGTGAAAGACGAGCGCCGGAAATCGACGTACTCGGCCTACAGCACGACGACCAAAGCCTCCTCGAGCCGACAGTCCGACGACAAACACCACCCCCACTCCCACAGCAGAGACCGCGAAAGCGAAGCCTCTAAACCCCGGCGCTACCAACACCGCGACTCCCTCTCATCCGACGACCGCCAGCGTCCCAACACCAGTAGAAAAGATCCCAAACCCCTCGACCCCTCAACCCGCACCACGTCTGTCCAGCCCCACGACGCGAACCGGCTCGCGACGAGTTCCTCCACCTCCCGCGCCGAGCTCTTCCTCTCCTTCATCAATAAGGGCCCGGACAGCGAGCGCGGCTGCAGCCTGAACAAAGCGCTGAAGCGGTACCATCGGGAGCGAGAGGCGGTGCGGAGCGAGGAGAAGGAGGAGGAGGACAAGGA
>Ga0058704_10001124_pt1 | contig 12690 bp, 13 predicted proteins | sample AgamicMgSfe_FD_71363 | JGI IMG/M metagenome (GOLD analysis project Ga0058704, IMG submission 71363) | Agave microbial communities from Guanajuato, Mexico - Mg.Sf.e | ecosystem: Host-associated > Plants > Phyllosphere > Phylloplane/Leaf | place: Guanajuato, Mexico | collected 2012-05-30
ACAAGGCCAGGCTTTACCGTCAGACGGCAAAATAGTACGAAAGGACTCCAGTACCGAAGTGAGGTTCGTCGTTGTGGACCATCCCGACAAGCTCAAAGATAAGGTGGTGATGCGAGGGAACCGGCAGCATGTCATGAAAGACTATCTCGGAAAGGAGCGCATGAATCCGGCAAGTACAGACTCGCGGGTCAACGGAAATGGGAGGGCAAGTAAGCGCCGACGCAGCGAAGTCCCATCTACTGCGACTACTGCCAATCCAGCCCTTCCCGGCAAGATCTTCCGTCGAGACATGACCCGCTTGACGCCTGCAGCGTCAGAGTATAGCAACGGAAGCTCTGACGATCTCCCAAGTCAAGATTTCGGTAGACGAAACCCAAACGTTCAAGCACCATCTTTTCAGCAGAATCTGAGGCCCGAGTCTGGTCGCGCTGTTCTGCGGCGTATGAATTACACAACCGCGAGCGATCGCGCTGTTCTGGTGGCTGCTAACAGTGCACGCTTCCGCAACAACAGCTACCTTGACACATCGCTTGAAGACGTGCCCTTTCCGATCGATCGTCTCGGAAGGTCCCTCAACCCTTTCAACACATGGCCTGCGTTCTCCGACCCCTCAGTCGATGTGAACAGACTGAAGATGTATTGTAAGTCTCAACAAACACCCCGACGCCAATAACCACCGCTAAGTGCTCTACAGGCAGCCAGCGCTTCGGCAGCAGAGGCACCGCTGTACACTGGGTCCCTACCTTGCTCAAGGCACGGCATGCCTTCCTCAGCACAATCTGCATTTCCTCTGCTCACGACGACATCATGAGTCGCGCAGCTCAACCTCCAGACCGTAGATCTCAGTTCGAGTCACCCGAGCGCTTGCGCGTCCGAGTCGAAGTCACGCGCATGATCAATGCGAGCATGAGCGACCCGCGGATGCAGACCACCGACGCTACGATGGTAGCTGTGCTCCAACTTCTGAACTCAGAGATCATGGGTTGCGATGACCATGTCATGCTCGTCCATCAGACTGGTCTCCATGCTATGGTCCAGCAGCGTGGAGGCCTGAAGGCCCTTGGAGTCAACGGCCAGCTTGCCGCAATCACGACCATGTATGCATCCGATCCATTGGGAAATGGTCGCGTGTGCTAATCGCTCGTAGTACGATGCACGTTATCGCGGCACTGCGCGAGACATTGCCGCATGCCGACTTCGTGAACTTCGCGAACGAACAGGACACCAGACTGCCAAGAGACTTTCGTGCATTGCGGGAATCGCCCTTGTACTGCCGACCCACAGGATACCACACCATCAGCGAGGTCGTGACACCGGACAGCAGCATATTCCTTGCGCTCGACCTCGGACGGAAGCTCACCCGTGCCTTCTCAGCCCAACACAGATACCGTGGACGACAGATCCTACAAGTGGCGCAAGTGGAGATCAGACACTATGCCCAAGAGCTTGAGCGGTTGGCGAACGAAGTCTTTACCTTACCACCTGCAGCAGATCTAGAGTTCCGGAGTATGGCAGAACGCTACACTTACGAGGCAATACGTCTTACGACTCGGCTGTACGCACACGCGCTCGCGAATCGGATACCGTTTTCGGAGGCTGCTGCTCAGCTGAGTGCTATGGACGCAGCTACCAATCCCACGGAGATGTTGAGCATGCGCGTCCAGATTCGCAACGCACTAATGAGAACAGTCACTACCGACTGTTGGAGTCGCATGGCTGGCGTGCTATTCTGGATTGCACTCATCACAGGGGCTGCTGCGAATCTCGCTGCTGCACCAACCCACAACACTAACCGGCAAGAACCAACGGTAGATGACGAAGAAGAAGAGGCCAGGAAATGGTTGGCCGCTGTTCTTATCCGATGCTCGATCGTAATGGGCTTTGAGCACGGCCCCTCGATTATGCAGATGATGAAGACAATGATTGGCATCCAGCAGGCGCTCGGCAGCTCGAGCACATACAGCTTCGCCACGGAAGAAGAGGCGCGTCGTTTCACTGGGTTGCCGAGGAGGTATGGTCCGCCTGTGCCACCTCCTACGCAGGCGGTGCAGAAAGGATTTGCGGAGTTCGCGCAGGATTTTCTTGACAGCTGATCTAGAGCCGAGCACATAAAACGCGTTCGAGAGGAAGACGCTTCTTTGCAGCACAGGAAGGGTTGCATACTCGACAAAAGACGCAAGTCTCGCAGGATGACTTGTCGAGACGGTAGAAAGCAAGCAAAGCGAGCTACAGCTGCTTGCAGTATCTTGTGCAGACGCGCAACGTTCTCAATGCCATCGGGTATCTCCAAGCCTCGCTATCACAAAGCTAACCTTGACGCGCCGGCCCAAGGTACCGTCCCAACCTGCAAAGGCGTGCTGCCTGGCCGGCTGTCGCCCAACCCACAGTCACAATCTACGTGCCGGAACCTCTCGAAACGCCAAAAGTCTTCACTTCAGCTCAAGTCCAGCTTCCACAGCCCGTCGCCGACATAATGTCCGTTCTCAATGCCGACACCCTTTTTCTTCTCCTTCATCTCCTTGGTGCCCATCTTCAGCACGCCGATCATACATGCGCTCTCTTTACCCTCAGCATCCACCACCACGACCTCGCCAGCCTCTAGATCCTTCCCATCGTTTCCATACTCCTCACCCGCCTCCTTGTCACCCGGTAACCGCCCACCAGGACTCGTCAATCCCGGCACCATCAACGTCGCTCCACTAAGCACGAAGCGTATGGCGCCGCGATCTATTCGTATTCTCGGAAAGCACCACGGGTACTTGTGCACAACTTGGAGGTGTGGCATGATGGCATCATCCATGTGTTGCCAGAAGAGAGCTGTGCCGCCCAGGCAATAGAGGGAGACGCGGTCGGGTATCTTGACGAGGTCGAGTTGCTCTTTCTTGGGGAGGATGTCATCGATGTATGGTTCGAGGCGCGGGTAGCTTTCGAGGACTTTGGTGCGGATGGCGCGTTGGGCGGAGGACTTGACTTTCTGTAAAGACGAGCCGAATTAGTACATGTCCCTCGTGGATGATATCTGGCAACCTCACACTTTTGGCACCGGGCCTGCATCGTCGGTGCGCAGTCAGTACGTGTCTCGCAGAGGGTCAGGCTCAATGGTTCCACATACGAGAATCTGGAAGCAGGGTGTTAGCGGTAGACAGTGTAGCGAGCGATCTGGATACGTACTGACTCTTTCTTGAACATCTTGGCCGCTGCTGATACGTGTATGTACGTGTATGTACGTGTATATGCTGGTGCAATCTTGTTGCAAGCTCGAGTCTCTCTTCTGTCGCGAACACGATCAACACAATCAGTGCCCCGCCCCCACCACCCGCCAAGCCTTTCGGCGAATGCAGGCCGACGTAACTTTGCGTCACTGATGCGCGCCAGAATGTTCCAAGAGAAACACTCGAGCCAGGTTAGAGACTGCTGTTCCTACTGTGCATCGCTTGTAGCATCATCGATTCATCGCCTGTGGTCCGTCTACATCTCCTCATCCACGACTGCGACACGCCCATCCAGCTAGCCACGAAGAACAGATCGAGCAACGACCGGCCATAAGGGCGACGACGGCGACATGGTACGACTTGATCAGAATAATCAGAATGATCAGAAGGATTGAGATAGGAGCCGTAGGCGCTAACGTACTGTAGGCCACCGATTCCCACAAGCGCTTGGCGCTATCCATCATCGACTTCCTCTCCAGCTCCCTCAAAGACGGCACGCTGCAGCCCGAAGACGCCGACTCCATCGAAATTGCATCGAATTGCATAGCAGAGTGCTTCCACGTCGATCCGACTGATCAAGCGGCTACGAAAGATGCGCTCCGTGGACAGAACTTGCTATCGATATACGGCGTATACGACAAGCTTAAGGGCAAGAGCACGGCCAGCACAGAAGGCAGCAACAGCGCCAGCGAGGCAAGGCCCAGCACACCATCCGTGCCAAAGGAAGGCCAGACGGGCGGTCCAAATCCTGCGAGTGAGAGGCTGAAGGGCCAAGGCAATCATGCAATGACGAAGAAGGACTACAAGGGCGCGATCGACTACTACACCAAGGCGCTCGAGATCGCGCCATTGAACCCGATCTACCTATCGAACCGCGCGGCAGCATACTCTGCGAACAGCCAACATGAGCTTGCAAAGAACGACGCCGAGCTTGCGACGGCGACAGACCCAAAGTACACCAAGGCATGGTCAAGACTTGGGCTGGCGCGGTATGCACTCGGCGACTCGAAAGGCGCCATGGAAGCCTACAAATCCGGTATCGACGCGGAAGGCAACGGTGGCAGTGAGGCAATGAAGAAGGGCTACGAAACCGCCAAGCGTCGCGTGGACGAAGAAGGCGCAGAAGGCGAGTCAGATGAAGACAGCACTGCGGCCGCGCGCTCAGGCTCACCTCCCAGTGGTGGCGGCATGCCTGACCTCAGCAGCCTGGCCTCTATGCTCGGCGGCGGCAGTGGCGGAGGCGGCATGCCAGATCTGAGTTCGATAATGCAGAACCCGATGATGCGCAACATGGCGCAGAACTTGATGAGCAACCCGGAGATGATGAACAACATCATGAACAACCCGCAATTACGTAACATGGCCGGCAGATTCGGCGGCGGCGGCGGTGGTGGTGCTGGTGGGCAAGGAGGCGGAATGCCAAACTTGAGCGAAATGATGAACGACCCTGCTATTGCTGAGATGTAAGTCTGACCTTGTGAGTGTGAAAGTGTGTGTTGAACGGATGCTGACAGTCTACGCAGGGCAAGGAGTTTCATGGGAGGTATGGGTGGTCAAGGTGGTGCTGGACGGGGCGCAGGCAACCAATAGTATATCGGCTGTCTACGATCTGCATCATCCCTAATGAGTGATATGTCTATGACTAGTGCATTTAATGGTATCTTAGAATAATGATCGGCCTCGCTAGGCTAGCACCTTGCAAGGTTGGTCTGGATTGTCTGGCATCCGACTCCAGCATCTATTACCTAGAGAGGATGTAGGTTGCGATGAGCATCGTCGTACTGTACGGCTTACTAAGTCGCAATCTCTTGAGCTGAGCGCCGCTCTCGATATTTGCATACGACCGCGCTGCGGAACTGGTCATGCTGGATACCATTGTAAGCCACCGGATGCGGTTACATCACGGCTTGGAGCTGTGCAAACTACTCGAGAGGCTCAAGCGCTGCCACAATCTCCTCCAGCTCCTGATACATCCTACCCTTCTCCGCCTTACCAACTTCTTTGAGTTTTTTCTTCAGGGTCGTGCGGACATGGCTTGCATTGCTCTCTTTCTTGCTCCCCATAGGCCCATAATCTATCCAATCCGGCGGGTCGCCGGTGGCAGAGTAGCTCAAGTCCAGCTGGATGCCCTTCTTGGTCGGATGCTCGCAGCGCGTCAGCCACCGGTGTAAAGTTTCTGGGTTGTGCGAACAGCTTTTCGTTACCTCCAGTTGCGCGACGATCTGCCGTTCGCCCGGTGAAGCAACAAGATCCGGGAGTGCATTCACCTCTGCGTCGGACAGCTTGTTGAGGAATGCGACGATGTGGCTGAAGTTGAAGTCTTTGACGGAGGCGATGACTTTGGGTACGGTGATGTAGAGTATGGCTTGGTATTCGTCTGCCACTTGCTTCGAGACTGATGTAAGTGGCGAGACGGTCAGTAATTTGCCACGAGCTCGACGATGGATGAAAGCTGATGAAACGTCTGCGCCGATATAGCCGTATATCTCGTTGCGCAGCTTGGCCGGCAGCGCCAGGAACCGTGAGGGACCTGGTGGCGGAATACTTGGGTCTGGTGGTGGTGCAGCTTTCTGTTTCTTCGGGCGATAAGGGCGTTGGCGTGATGCTGGCGGAGCTTCTGCTGGTCGCTTTCTCACTCTCGCAGACATCTCCGGCTATTGTGATCCGATCGAGAGCTCCAGCGATGTAGTACTGAGGCAAATACAGTAATATAAGAGACGCCTTTGACACAAAGAGTGTCGCGAAATATGTACGTGGCTCAAGAAAGAATGCTTGACGTGCCACTTACTTGTTCCACCACCAAAAATAAGTGAAGAAACACGTGGAAGATATTGTATGGAAGTCAGGAGTTCTTGCGACTGGTCTAACCACTAGGCGGTTGTAGCACGAAATTAGAAATTTCCAGCCATATCGATAACGGCAGCGCTTGGTGCTGCAAGCCTGCTCGACTCCCTAACTGCTTCCCGAATACATTCACAACCTGTCTCACTGACCCCATCCAAGGGATGCGTGTCTTGTGGACACTACCTACCTAAGTCCGCTTGACGAAGGTCTCCGAGCCCCACCCAAACAATTTCCTAAGGCGCTTGCCGATGGACCTCAGCATGACAAGGTCAATGCTCGGGTCTGGATGTGGCCGGTGGACGACGATCGCGCTCGTATGCTCTTGCTTCTCGTCCCTAAACGTGACCGCAGATCCACCGCTATGTGTTGCAGAGCACCCTGCGTCCACCATAGCCAGGACGAGCTGGTCCCAACGGAAGCTGCCTTGGATATCAGCGCCTGTCGCAAACATGCTTGTGAAGAGCGTCATGCTTGCTTTGCTTACAGCAATGGAAATCGGGTCGACGGAGCTTGGTGTTGCTGGCGCTTCGTTGTCGGCTTGGGTAATTGGGTCCCCCTGGTCCTTGACAGGACGGGTCTTCTGCTTCGCCTTGACTGGTTGTGGGCGCTGGGCGTCTTCGGTAGCAGAACCCCAAGAGGTTTGAATAGGAGTCGCTTCCGTCGAGCCAACAGCTGACTCCGTCGACTTTGCCGCATCGAGCCTCTCTGTTCGAATTGTTAGTTTAGGCAGTCTGTGCAATGTGTGCTGTCTTACCTTTCCTCAGCTTGAAATGGAGAAGGGACGACAGCTCAGCTTTCCACTGTGCAGTGTACGATGCGGTACAGGCTGCTGAGAGCGGCTCCGTATAAGCATGCACGGCAGGAAACGACCAATTGCCGTTCGGCCCTTCAGTAGCCACTACTGCTGCGGATCGCACATCCTGCCAGAAGAGACACTGAGCTGTTTGTAGGTTGTACAGCTGATTGTAACTCTTTTCGTTGACGCTCGCCGATGGCAACGGTAGTTCAAGGAAGGCCTTCAACGCGGGGTGCAAGACTGCGCCGTACTTCTGGAGCATCACAGATGCCATCCGAGTTTGCAGCCCTGACCGTTCGAGCAACCCTGTTCGTTACATCATGTCCACGTACTCTTGCGTGGTTACTCGGTACATGTTGTGGCCGGCTCAGCTTCAGCACCGTTATCGCATCGCTTAACGTAGCCATGTCGGAGAGATGACTGTATAAATTGCTGTCGATGCGGGCACGCTCGTTCGGCGATGCGCGACAGACTACATGGTCGATCAATGCGATGTGCAATGAGGCATCCAGCGACATAGGGTTGTCGTGTTCGAACAAGTCGACGATGTTCCATAACAGTGGATCTTTGTGAAGAAGCTCCGCGGGATCTTTGATGTGAAGTGCATACTTCCCGTCTGCTGTGCGCCCAATGTAGTGACTGAAGGTTTTCGAGTGTGCTGTAATGGGATACAGCGATACGGCCTGAGCGGACAACTGTGTTTTCAAAATCGCGTGGAGCTGAAGAAGGGCTTCGTCGTACTCCGTCGGCAGCGCAGTGCTTTCACTGTCGCCGACACGGTAGTTCTCTTAGATTTCAAGGACCTTCTCCGCTTCCGCAACAATAAATTGCCACATCTGTACGGTCATGAGAGGCTGCACCATCTGCGCGAGCAAGAAAGATATCTGCTGCTGCTCAGTGAACCTAGTGTGGAGCATGTTCTTGACCTATGTCATGTAATTCCGGGTGTAGGTTGCATCGACCTGTAGCAACCACAGCAGATCGGTGGCTGCGTTCAGGCGGGCCCTAAGTACCTACACAAGCCGCACGAGGTCGAATTTTGGCGAAGCAGAGTACGCTGGGTTTGGTCGAGCAATCTCCGAGGTAGAATGACCACGGAGCTTGAACCCAGTCGCAGCTTCAGTGAGCCATTTTCCTCCTCCACTCACTGCGTCGTTGAGCTGGGGTCCAACAATCGACTCAGTCACTCGTCGCAGAGATGATGCAAGGGACGCCTGAGCTTGCAGGACTAGCCTCGCTCGCGGGTACCCGATGATGTCGAATCGGTGTGCAGCGCTTTCTTCCCACGGGACCAGGTGTCCGAAGTTGTCGCCTTTCATACTCACGCAATGAGGGTTCTACGCCTCGGGTACCCAAACGCCAGCATTGAATACTAGCTTCACCTGGTCAAAGTCGAATACGACCCAATCGGCCGGGTCGTACATCGACCTGTTATGCAGGAGCGCCAATATTCTATTTGCAAAGAGACGGCACATCTAGGAACAGGAGCAGCCAGGTTTCCCCTTGCCTCTGCAAAGCCTCCAGTGCCTGGAGGTCGGCTTGGTCAACTATTGTGGCTGATGGAAGACCTCCACGTCGCGCACCCGGGACTGTCGCTTTGATCTTCCGGACGAGGTCGAAGCTTACGTGCGCAGCAGCCCACTTGTGCCTAGACAAATGGGGCACTGCTGCGAGAAGCAAGTTTGCCCGCTTTTCTGCAGTGCGCTTCTGCCATCGCTTCAACAGCGTGTCACCGTGCTGTTGAATTCTGTCTTTGACGAACGCCAAATTGTCATAGATTGTAGCGGTCAGCTTTTGTAGCTCCGCCGCCGCCTCTTCGTCGTTGTGCGTAGTCAAAGTCCTGGCCAAGGGCTCGCGTTGCCACGCGAACGGAAGGTATTGGCTCGCGCAGGTGGAACAGGGCTCCGGGCATATTGGAAGTGCCGCTGCCGAGACGTCACCACTTTTGCCGCACTCAAATGCTGGTGGCGGGTTTCGACTGCTGGATGCTCTGCTGGTAGCCATGTTCGGCAGTAGCGAATATAGCGACAAGGGGCGCACGCTGAATTGGAGTCTTAGAAGAAGACGTAAGAAAGTGGGAAATGCACAAAATTTTCGTGTGGAGAAAATCGCACTCGCATGTGAAAGGGCATGAACGCTGCGTAGACACCGGGAGTTGCCGTACAAACAACGGCGTTTGTAGCTGGAGCTCAAGCTCAGTGTTTCCATTTCGCCCTTTCGCACGACCATGTAAAGAACCGACGCCCCCACAACCCGGTAACATGCTCGCGCTACTGCGGCTGGTCCATATAATCTGTCAGTTGGTGGAGAGATCTGCTCATGTAAAGATTGGAGATTCGCTTCTCGTCCCATGTATGATCTCGGCAGGCGTGAACAGAGGGTAGGCACTGTCTTATTGATGCTTTCGCTGATGCAATATCCAGCTGCTATAATGCGCGTCACTAGTCCCCTAATTGCATCCTGCTTCTGGACTTTCCAAGCTGCCCTGCTTTGGGCTTGAATGCCTTCCACTACTTTCGCTCACTGAAGGTCTCTGCATCCCAACCGAACCACTTCCGCAACTGCTTACCCACAGACCTTAGCATAATGGAGTCCACGCTCGGGTCTGGGTGTGGACGATGGAAGACAGTAGGTCCTCGCAGATTGCGTGCGTCAGTGAGGGTGACCGCAGATCCACTACCCGTCACAGCCGAGCAACCTGCGTCGACAAGAGCAGACACAACATGCTCCCACCGCGTGAGTCTTCCTGCCATTCCGTAGCCTGCAAACATGAGGTCGGCTGTGGCTTTGCTCTCACCCATCACAGCCTTTATGAGCCGCTGCTCAGCAGGCACGTCTTGCTCAATCGCACTGGGAGGCGCTTGATCACCGTCTTCGACGGCCAAGATTGGACGAGTCTTGGATTTCAGTTTGGGTGCGTAATGCGCAGTGATCGTTTTCGGACTGAGTTCCATAGCGACGCGAAGGCCGTCGCTTAGCTCGTCTGCGGTTTCGTCCTCGCGCTTAGCGGCGGCGACGGCAGCAGCACCAGCTCTGCGACGTTGCACAGCTGAGTCAGAGCAGATATGTCTGCGACTCACCGAACGAGCAATGGATCGATGCACGTTCTCTCTCTGGCATCTTAGCCAGAGTCTGCTCCGTGCACTCTACGTAATATGCGATGTCCAGCCCATGACGATGACTGCGCCTCAGATAATTCCAGATCAACCCCAGCACGCCCCATAGTAGCGGCTGTTCCCGTAAATGCTCTTGTGGTGGTTCGAAATCGGCTACATTGTACAGGCGGCCGCCCGAGGTAATGCTGGAGGCTCATAACACGGGCACTCAATACAGCGATGCCAAGATCGTTCGCTTGCCCTTCGAGTACTGACTGGAGGCTGTAGTGCAAGCATCGACGTAGCTTTGACACAGAGCAGGCAACGCTCGGCCTACCTCGATGTCATGTTCATTCGCTCTTTCTTCCCTCAATATTGCTTCGGCCACGTGTTGGAACTAGTCCCAGAATTAAAACCGCATGACGTTACGAATCGTCTCTTGGACCAGAAACTTCCGCTCTTCGTTGGGCAAGGAGTCCATGTATGAGGTTTTGAACTGCTGAAGGACGCCTCGAAAATACACCGCATCGGTTTGCAGCAGCCAGAGCTTGTCGTGTGCGGCGTTCCGCCGTATATGGATGATCTGCAGGAGCTCTTCTGCGTTGAACATCGGCGCTGGAGACATGGCTTTCGGGAAGTATGTCGTGGTCGAGGCGAGCAGCGAAGGTGATCGAAAACCATGTGAAGTAAGAGCGTCCCACCCATCTCGCCGTTTCGCCGCCTGTGGGGTATCATGACCTATAACGAGCTCCACCATTCTCCTGAGGAAGCGAAACAGCAACCTCTGAGACTCGTACTCGAGCTTAGCACGTGGATATCCCATGATGTCATAACGATGAGCCGAGTCTGCGTTCCATGGTATTAGACGCCCGTAGTATCTGCCGTACATAACAACGCAGTGTGGATCATTACGGGTGCAGCCTAAGCGGAAGGGCATATTGAGTTGGGCCGAATCGAGAAGAACCCAGTCCGAAGGCTCATATTGTGTTCGGTAGTGTATGAGGGCTAGCAGATGCATGGGATTCTGACTCAGCGAAGGCAAGTCAATGTATGGCAGAAGTAGGGTATGTAACAATTGTGGGCCGCGTTTGATGACTTTGCGTCTGGTGTCGTACATGTAGTTGGCGAGGAGCCACTTCTCCCTGTGAATGTCCGGATTAGCGGTCAGTAACAACTTCGCCCGCTTGTCACTGTCACGCCTTCGCCACCTCTTCATAGTGGTGTCGCCATGTTGCTGGATCTGCTCGCGAATGAACGTAAGATCCACGTTGGCGTCTTCAACAAAAGCTAATACAGTAGCTTTTGCGGTCTCATCGTCGTCCCAGCACTGGGCTCTCTTCCAGACTTCCTCTTTCCATAATTCAAGTAGGTATTGATGAGCGCAGGTGATGCATGACCCTGGACAATCCGGTAACGGTGCGGCGGAGCGATGCTCGAGGACGGCATGTCCATATGCGGGACGCGGGCCGGTAGAATCCAGGGCTTGGTCGAACGCCGCAAACTGTGACCGGATTTGCAGCAAAGCTTGGTCATCGTTCGTCTGAAAAGCACGTCAAATCTTCTCTTCAGAGCCTCATGGATCGCCGGAGGCGGATCCATGTTGTTGTCAGAGCCAGCCGAGTGCGGCCGGAGGAGAGGTTGTTCGTATAACGAACAACTTTCAAGAAACTCGAGCGAGTAAGCTTGCGACGACTGTCTGCGACAAGAGGAAACAGAACTTCATGCGCTTTGCCGAAGCAAAGCCGCGATTAGCAATTTGCATTTGACGTAGGCGAGCATCCGCTACAGATTCACAAGCCGCACTCTGCACCCATAGCATCAACGTGACAGTGCCCTGACTTTGCTTTGGTCTTCCCGCATAAGAATCATGAACATCGGGATGATCGAGGGCAGGCGCGCTCTCAGTGAACTGCTGCGATGGAATCGGGTTCTTTGTAGAAGCAGGATGTCAGGAGTCTCCGACGATCGCTCTCGCGCTGCGGAAGTAGTCAATGGCTGATGGTATCATCTTCCTCCTTCCTCGCTTCTGTAGATATATATGCAGTCCAACTCGTCGTTATATTAACTGCTCAACTGTATCGAGCAGTGACCTAGGGTGGAGATCCCGTGGAGCTTATGTCTCTGACTTTCATAACACGTAAGAGTGACCGTGGCGATTAGGCAAGACAGTCTGTCTTGGCTGCCACTCCATACTTGATTCTGGCGCTCCCGGTGAGCAAGACCTACAGCTGTTTGGCATAGTCGAAGATCGCAGGATGTAGACGCAAGTTTAACAAAGCACAGGAACAGGTTCAGTCATTGCATGTATACGCATGGAAAGCCTGAGAGAGATCGGATTGTCGTGTCGTGTCGTGTCGTGTCGTGTCGTGAACAGAGCAAGCCTCGGCCCATATCGCTGGAGTGGAGATGGAAGTGTAATGAAGTGAAGCGAAGCTTCTGCGGACGCAAGAGTTTCTTGCTTACTCAGCCGTGTGCAACTCGCGTTGCACTACGTCATAAAGCCTTCGTTATCGATAAGGTGTACACTCCGTCGCCGCCGTCTCATCATGATACAAAGATACACGAAACTCTTCACACTAATTCGTACCTTCGCTTAACTTGTCGAACAGCATCCGGTAGAAGCAGTCAGCAATAAATCAATCATCTCATATTGAAGCGGACCACACGATCCAACAATGTCCTCAAACGAGCAACAACCCTCCCTCATCGGCGGCCACGCCCAATACGTCAAGGGCGCAGCAGA
>Ga0058704_10001125_pt1 | contig 12690 bp, 18 predicted proteins | sample AgamicMgSfe_FD_71363 | JGI IMG/M metagenome (GOLD analysis project Ga0058704, IMG submission 71363) | Agave microbial communities from Guanajuato, Mexico - Mg.Sf.e | ecosystem: Host-associated > Plants > Phyllosphere > Phylloplane/Leaf | place: Guanajuato, Mexico | collected 2012-05-30
GAGGAGATACCATATAGATCGAACTGTTGTTTTCTTGGAATTTCTTCCGGGGCAAGGAAGGAAAGAAAGGTGGGATCAAGGGACAGGATAGATCGCATTCACGGATGGGTTTCAGCCTGGCGTTTGGACAAGGGAGGAGTTTTTCTGCATCTCAGCTCTCTCTCATCATTTGCATCAGGTGGTAGCGGCGGGCGCTCAATACTCTTAGTCTTTGTGCTTTGCAGCTCTGTTATTTGCATACTTAGTACCTTTCATACGCCGTTGAAGACAGGAAGTTGATCGAAGTGCCAAAGTCTTTTCAAAGTCAGCCATGCTTTTGGACACTTTTCAGCATGCATGCCATTGATACACAGATGTAGACAGGCTTGGATCTCTCGTTTTTCCAATGCGCAGCTTGATGGGAAGGGGTCAATAAAACTGTCGTGATGGCTGAGGAGGAGAGGATGGCATCTCTCTCTCTTTCTCTGTTATACCAATACTCCTTACATGCAGTACGCGTGATGATCTGTGCTGGTCGGATAGGACGAAGACGCTTTACTTAGCTACCAGCAGCAGCTTCCATGTCGTTCAAATCAAGTACGCCCTAGCGAACGACCGCTGCGGCGAGCAGCGCAGAAGTGAAGCCCTGTACCCACGGAGGAGTAGCCGTATGTATGTCCTCTACACCATTGTCGCGGGATGTTTGAGGTAGGTGACTTGGCCGCGAATCGGTGGTTGAAGTAGCCAGTGGTCGATGCCCCCTTCGAACGAGTTGAATTTCCCTTACTGGAGCGGTGGACTTTCTCCGTCGGCGTGATCGTGCGGTGTGTGATGTCAGAGCACTTTCACTGGGGTGTAGCGGTGACCAAGCCCAAGAAGGGAGACACAGACGAGGAAAGGAACATAACAGAAGAGACGGTCTTCACGGTCTTCAGTAACATCTTCGGGCGTGTTTCGCATCTGAACAGGCCATTCGCTTACTTTTCTACCCCTTCGCCTCCTCCTCCACTTCACCATCAAGCCAAATCTCATGCCCGTCGCCCTCCCTCACCCACCTACCCGCCAGAGCGCCCACGACCGCCACGCCAGCCATACACCACCACGCCAACCCCACCACGCCTTTCCCCAATCCCACGCCGTACAGCCAACCCGCCAACACCGGCCCGACCGTCCTCGTCGCCGAGCTCACCGACTGCGCAATCCCGTGCACGGTCCCGAGGACGGAAGGATGGGGCGAGGCGTTGTTGACCAAGATGGCCGTGGACGGCAGCGCGAACGTGCGGGCTAGGACTTGGAAGCACAGGACGAGGGTGACGGCGGCCCAGACGAGGAAGCCCGATGCGGGGTGCGGGGCTGCGGTCCGGGATGGGGTGGTGGCGAGGTAGGGCGCGAGGGTGTAGGAGATGGGGAAGAGGAGCAGGGAGTAGCGAAAGGAGGCCTGGGTGCCGAGGTGGAAGCTGAGGCGTGGGTAGAGGAGCAGTTGGAGGCTGATGCCGATGACGCCCATGATGGCGAGGGCGGTGCCGATGCTCGGGGGTGGCAGGGCCAGGCCGCCGGTGAAGGTAAAGGGGAGGTGTGGTTTGTATCCGTCTGGTAAGTGGGGGGTCCTGCTGTCGCCGTCGTGGTTGCTGCTTCCCGGGGTGTACCGCGGCGTGGAGAGGAAGACGAACCAGAGGCTGTTGAAGGTGCCGACATGCATGGCGAGTAGGCCATGTGCGAGCAGCGTGAGCAGTAGGTTCGATGTCCAGATCCGGCGGAACGCCAGCTTCCTGCGTGGTGCTGGCTTACGCACTTCGATCGTCCCGTTTGCGGCGCTCAATTCGACATCGCCGGCCGTGCCTTCATGCGCCGCGACAAGCACGTACTTCTGTCCGGTCGGTCGTTGTCGTAGCACCGTACGCAAAACCCATCGACTGAACCTCAACCCATAATCCGGCTTGTCCCTCAACCCCTCCAACGTCTCCTCCAGCCCCAGCAAGACTCCCAACGCACTACACGTCAAGAAAGTGGCGTTGACCACATTGGGCAGCGCATACGGCCACCTCATCAACCACACCACTCCCTTCTCTCCTCCGATACTCCCTCCCGGCCCGAAGATACCTGGATAACTTCCCCCCGGATCCGCCAACAGTCCTCCCAACAGCGGGCCCACAATCACACCCACATTAAAGGTCATGGGCAGGAGCAAGAACGCCCGACTCTGGTACTTCTTCTCCCGCACAATCTCCGAGATCATCGTGCGCATGACACCCATGTTCCCATTCAGCACCCCGGCCACACCACGCCAAAAGACCGCGGCGCCGAACGAGCCCGAAAACCCGAAGCCCAGCGTCCCGATCGCGGTGCCCAGCAGTCCGAAAAGGATGACGCGTTTGCGCCCGAAGGCCTCCGAGTCCGCGAGCCGACCCCACAGCATCGCCACGAGGAACTGGGCGCCGGTGAAGGCGGCGGCGAGCATTCCCGCTTGCCGAGCGACGACTGCGTCGGATGGCGGCGGTGCGTCGGGCGCGTGGAAGGATTTGAGCTGGTAGAACATGTAGGCTTGCAGGCTCGTTTGCGTGAGGGGTTCCGAGAGGCGCGCGAGCGTGAGGATGGCCAGTTGGCTCTTCTTGGGTAGCGAGGACCACGAGACCGGCTGGCGTCTCTCTTGTCCTGCTTCCTCTGGGTGTAGAGGGGCTGGTGGAGGCTGTTCACCGTCAAGGTGACGCGCCGTCTCCGCCGCCTCCGGTACATCGTTCAAGGCGGCCGTCTCGTGCGCGAGGAGGTGCTCGTTCTCTGCCGCATCCTGTCCATCATTTTCCACGCGGCTACCGTTTGCGCTTCCATCTTCCTCTCGCCTGTATCTATGGCTCTCCCACTCATCGGATTTATCCAATACAACCTCGCTGGAGTTTCTCAACTCATCAGAAGCGTGTGCCTTCGATGACAACGCACTGGCGAGCAGTATGGACGCCGTACTGTCTACATCTCGCTCTTCAGAATCCGTTGCATGGTGCGGTTCACGGTAGTAGCGACTAAGACTCATTCAGTAGTCATGAACGCTGTCTGTGTTTCAACTTCGGTTTCTCTCGTTTCTTGGACACGCGGGGTCCAGTGCAGGAGTGGTGAGTGGGCGGTATCGGCGGTGGTCAAAGCGCCGGAAGCGGAAACGTTTCGCAGCGAAAGAGGGAGGAGAGGATATGTGATGAGTTATGTGGAAAGGATGAGAATGATTGGTGTGAAGATTCGAGCAGGAAGATGAGGGCTTATCCTGATCTTGCTTCGGCGACAAACCCGTCCGTGGATTGATGGCAGTCACCCGTTGTGCTAGCGATTGCATTGCCGGTGCCGGGTTTGCCGTTTCCGCTCCATCGTCGCATAAACATCTCTCTTCATTGGTCGCATGTGAAGGTAAGAAGTCGATTCATTCCGCGGCTTTCCACTCCAAGTCCACTCTGTCAATAAAATGTCCACAGGCAAGCCTACCGAGCCGAATACATGAGCTGTTTGCATCTCCTATCCTGCATCCCTCGCCACGCACGCCGTGCATATTGTCGTCTTCAAGCAGGTGTGCTGTTGGCTGTTTTTCCATTGTCTGGTTGAGTCCTCAAGTGACAGCGCCCGTAGATGCCGTTCATAAGAGATCTGGCACATGTGGGCTCTGTTTGATCACGGATTGAACACCCTGTCGTGTCGTTTGCATTAGCAATATGACCTTCAAGCTCACAGTCTTCTGTTAGAGTGCATCGTCTCGGTAGCGCATTCGCATACCCGAGACGAGGATCGTGTAGTCGCGGATCAGGACGAGGCAAGGGAGAAAACTCACAGATGCTGCTCGTAGTAGTCAAGTAACTTCTGCGGGCACTTTTGGCGCAACACTTTCAGCTTGTGTTGGGTCTTGCGCCCGTCGTTGGTCCACTCCAGCAAACCGGTGAGCTCCTTGCGATCCTTTTCACGGCCACTCTTCCCAACCTTCTCAGTCACTTCTTCCTCGACAATGGACGTAACGCGCGTGATGTGTTCTTCCCATGAGCCTACCGGCAATTCGCGCTTGTTCGTGACAAGGTGATCTTCGGCGCTGATACCGTTAGAGGCAGATTGGCGGCCCCTCTTCTTGCTGGCTCCGGTTGACGCTGGCGCTGGCGACTCGGGAAAGGCATTAGATGCGGTGCGCTTGGCGCCCTTCGCGGTGCCCTTCTTTTTGGAGGATGACTTCGGTTTGTCCTGGAAGACTGGCTCACCGCCGATTTTCTTGTGGTAGGTTTCGAGGATGTCCTTCGCGTTCTCACTGTGTGTAGTGTAAGTGTGAAGTCCGGTACTCGAGGAGTTGAGTTGCGGGCATACAGGTTCTCCACTGGCTCCCACGTCAGGTCCGCCTCGTCATCGTAGCCTAACCATTTGATCTGGTAGACGGTGGTGCCATCCTTCATAAAATCGTGCTTCAGGATTCGCTCTACGCGGTATTCATCTGCCTCCGCATCGTCATCGTCCTCGTCTTCTTCTTCTTTGACATCCTCTACTTTGACCGGTGCCTTCGCGCGGGCTGGGATCTGATCCGGCACATCGATACTGTCCGACTCGTCATCGCTCAGCATTGCTGGCAGTCATTAGCGTCGCGCTCGAAGGACTGCGACAAGCTTGTAAAGCTAGGTAGGGCTCACGAGGCATTGTAACAGCGGGCTACTTGCGCGCTTCGCGCGAGGATGTTGCGTCGTCTGCTTGACTGACTGGCAGGCACGAGTATCTCCGCGCTGTGCGTCGCAGGGTGAGATGATGTACGAGTAGAAGTGAAGGTGAGGATGGTCGAGGATGACGGAGAGAGGGAACGTGAAGCTGAGGAGCTCCTCGCGAGGCGCGCGTGTTCGGCCAATTGGTCCGAGCTTCAAAATTTCGCGTTTACTGTACACGGGAGACAGCAAGTAAGCGGAGAGTCGATGAACAGAAAAACTGTACACGTTTGACCGAAACACAGAACTTGTTCCGCCACTATCATCGAGTGAAGGTATTCATCAAGCATCGCCGAAACCATCACGTGGTGTAGAAGGCAGCATTTGCCCAAGAAGAGGTTCCTTTTCAAAGCAAAACTGGGCTGCCAGGCGGGCAGTGAGAAGTGAGGCGAGATGGCTGCCGGACCTATGCGTGAGCTTCTGAGTTGCTAGGTGTGATTGAATATTGAAGGCTGACGACAATGGCGAACAGAACTCGATCTGAGCAACGGTGCGCCCGCGACCTTCCCTCTCTGCGAAATGCACAACGAGACACCTCGCTGACATGTGAATGCAGCCCAGATAGCAAAGGACGAGTCAGGGCGACCATTCATCATCGTGCGCGACCAAGGCAAGAAGAAGCGCAGTCATGGCATCGACGCAGTCAAGTCACATATCCTCGCCGCCCGAACAGTCGCATCCATCGTCAAGACTTCGTTAGGACCCCGAGGGCTCGACAAGATCCTGATATCACCCGACGGCGACATTACCGTGACAAACGACGGGGCGACGATCATGGGTCAGATGGAGATCAGCAATCACATCGCAAAGCTACTGGTGTCGCTATCACAGTCCCAGGATGCGGAGATTGGTGACGGGACGACTGGCGTGGTTGTGTTGGCGGGTGCGCTTCTCGAGCAGGCTGCGGAACTGATAGACAAGGGCATTCACCCCATCCGCATAGCAGACGGCTACGATGCGGCGTGTGAGGTGGCGGTGGAGGAGCTGGATCGGATATCGGACGTCATGTCCTTCTCGCGGACAGACACCACCAATCTGACCCGAGTCGCCAAGACCTCGCTCGGCTCCAAGATCGTCTCGAAGGCACACGACCAGTTCGCCGGCATGGCTGTGGACGCCGTGCTCTCTGTGGCAGATCTCGAGCGGAAAGACGTCGACTTTGAACTGATCAAGGTGGATGGTAAGGTCGGTGGCGCGCTGGAAGACTCCCTTCTCGTCCACGGCGTCATCGTCGACAAAGACTTCTCGCACCCGCAGATGCCGTCACAGGTTAAAGACGCCAAGCTCGCCATCCTAACATGCGCATTCGAGCCCCCGAAACCCAAAACGAAGCACAAGCTCGACATCACCAGCGTGGCCGAATTCAAGGAGCTGCAGAAGTACGAGCAGGCCAAATTCACCGAGATGATCAAGCAGATCAAGGACACGGGGGCCAACGTCGTCATCTGCCAGTGGGGGTTCGACGACGAAGCCAACCATCTCCTGCTGACCAACGAGCTGCCGGCTGTCCGATGGGTCGGCGGACCCGAGATCGAACTCATCGCCATCGCGACCAACGGCCGCATCGTCCCGCGTTTCGAAGACCTCTCCGCCGCCAAACTCGGCAAAGCCGGCATCGTGCGGGAGATGTCGTTCGGCACGACGCGGGAGAAGATGCTGGTGATCGAGGACTGCGCCAACAGCCGCGCCGTCACGGCCTTCATCCGCGGCAGCAACAAGATGATCATCGACGAGGCCAAGCGCTCGCTGCACGATGCTCTGTGCGTCGTCCGCAACCTCGTCAAAGACAACCGGATCGTGTACGGTGGTGGCGCGGCGGAGATCGCGTGCTCGCTGGCCGTGGAGCGCGCGGCATTGGAGGAACCGGGGTTGGAGCAGTACTCCATGCGGGCGTTCAGTGAGGCGCTGGACGCGGTGCCCATGGCGCTGGCGGAAAACAGCGGACTCTCTCCCATCGAGACTCTGTCAGAGTTGAAGGCGAGGCAAGGGAAGGGTGAAGGCAAGGGCAGGTTGGGCGTGGATTGCATGCAGACAGGAAGTAATGGTGAGTTCTCCCGACCCTCATGTTTTCGTCAATATATCATGTTGGGCAGCTGTACTGACTGTTGTGGGCCAACAGACATGAAAGAGCACTTTGTCATCGACCCGCTCATCTCGAAGCGACAGCAGCTGTTGCTGGCGACACAACTGTGCCGCATGGTGCTCAAGGTCAACAACGTCATCATCGCCGGCAACGACGAGAATGACTTTTAGAAACCTAGTTTCAACGAGCGAGCGAGCGATTGAATGGGTCGGGTTGCGTTGCATAGCCAGGGCGCTTGCTGTCATGGAGATAGAGCATTATATGTGCATCTATGTGCATCTACGCGGTCCTGAGACGGATGAAGGCTACCCAGAGTGGTTTGCCCTGCTGGCCAACACGCAGTGTGTGAGTACAGTTCTCGATACACTCGGCCGCTGCCCCTCGTTCGAGTTGACAGTGAGGTTGAAACCGACGAGCAGATCGTGTATATCATGTGGCAAGGGCTCGTTCTGTTGTACAGCAAAGACATGACAAGACTTCTACAATAACATGCGAGTATTGCACGGCCAGCGGTCGTACTTTATAGGATAGTGCTAAACGATCGATGAGTCTGCATTGCCACCTATCTCTGTTTCCCCAGGCGAAGACTTCGAGTTGATATGTGCACTGCACATCTCCATCGGAATATCGATCCTTGAAAGGTATTGTTTCTTGGGATTTGTTCATTGTCCAGAGAGGTACTGTACCATCGCTACTCTTCTCTTTACGAAAGCCTGAGGTAGAACCAGCAACTCCACAGAGCGGGTTCTGTCATCGAGATGCTTTCGACAGCTGATGGATTTGTATGACCATGGCTTTGCGTTGGAGACCTGATGTTCTACTGTGTAGCCAGAGGATGATCTCCTTTTCTCGTGACGAGCTGATGATGGTCGAACATAAAACCAAGATCGACCTACGCTAGGAAACCGGGTACGGCCATGATCCTCCCTACTCTGCTCGTTCGAGGACCCGACTTTGTTCGGCTTACGGATCTGCGTGATGGGGAGAGAAGTGCTGCTGAACGTTAGGCAGCTGGCTGCCAGTACGTTCCAAAGCGTGATCGATATAGGGGGTGGGTCGGGGTCGGCTCGGATGCTACAACGCAGAAGACGGCATCCCGTATAATAATAATAAGCATGTCGCGTGTGCCCGAACCAAAGGCATTGGCCAATACCGGAACCACAGGAACGCGATTACTGATATCTGATTTCACAAGCCACAAAGCTTCTCACGTCCGCCCGTATCACGGAGATCGCGTCCGTCATAACCCACGTACCGCCTTGATCGTGAGTTTGGAGCCGCAGCTGTAGCTTCTGAATCGACGCAGGTACGCAGAAGGTTTGATATGCCCTCCCAGGGACCCCCCGGCCACAGTGCTGCATAATATTCGCTACAAACGGAGGCACTGCTGATCGTTGTTGGTGAACGTTGACGCGCGGATTTTCCTCGTTTGATTTGTTCGTAGCGTCTGTGTCGGGGCGGCCATGCTCGGGGGACGATCGGTGTGGGGAGTGTGGGGGACCAAGCGCAGGAGGAAGCTTCCATTTCCTCGCTTTCCACCTTTCCCACAAACAGCTTCGGGTGCAGGTAAACAGGCTTACAACGCGGTCAATGTGAGACATGCGAGGTTGGCGCACTCGTTGATGGTGACGATGGACTGCCTCGAGCAAGATGAAGTCGGATTTCGATCCGGTTTTCCTCGATAGCAATCCGGGACACCGGATACACATGTCCCTACTGAAGTGCCGCACCTCCTCCTATAAAGCATGATCCGGCTGGCGGGTAAGTTTTCTCGTTTGCAGGCTGATTGATGAAAAGGAAACAAGCCACCAATGTCCCCGCATCCATGTCGTCGGGAAAGACACACTTTATCAAGTAAGCCCTACCTAGGTAGCTTGGCGTCCGGAGAAAACAAAAGGAACCAAAGCCATCATCCCCGTGCATCGAGACGACGGGGTGGAGGTTCCGATCATCAATCATCACCAGGCGGCGGGGGAATCCTGCATTTCCCCCTGGGGTCATATCACCCGGCGCCGTGGTCGTGCACACCCTCTTTCCACCGGCGTTATCTCTGACGATGATACATGTAATCAAGATTCAAGACCCCGAGACGCCACGGTAGTATACCTTTCCATGTCCGTGAATTGTGCTTCCACCTCGCTACTGCGGATGATAGCATTGATTGATGGTTGTCACACGTCCGCTGGAAGGGAATCAAAAAAAAACACTTTTCCCTACACTCCGTGCTTGGTTCGAAGTGAACTCTCCCTCCGCCTCCGCCTTCGATATCGCGGAACAAAGGTCATCAGACGTCCTCTCTCCCCGCGTTCGGCGACCCGGGTTCGCGTGGGGAATAGCCGGGGGAATTACCCCGTCTTTCGGCTTCTGCGCTTTCCTCCGACGCGTGATCGTCTTCGGGGGGAAGCTTAGCCGACTGTAGCCCCCCACTGGAAAGCCATCCATCGGCATCTGAAATGATGAGTCTTGACGGCGGTCATCAGAGATAGGCGCTGCCAGTCGTGACTGTGCGGCGCTCGTCACAAGGTGCATGTACACAGTAGTGTACAGAAGTATGAACACCCGAAAAGGCGAAAAAATTGCAGAAGCGGAAGGATGCGGATGAAGGTCTAGAGCGACCTAGCGGTACCTCCAGACTTATACTGACCGGGCCGATTCCTTCAACTTACACATGCTGCCAACCCGCAGTACTGCCACACGTTCCCACTTTCTGGGTACCTACCTAGGTAGCTTTCATCTACAAGGACCGACAGAGCGTTGTCTGGACTCTTTGACGATGAGTTTAATAATAAGCTGCGCGGTCGGCTGTGTCGTTTATTATCAGTATGTTCGCCTGGGTTTTCTCTAATCACGCCTTGCAAGTCCTCCCTACCTACGGTGAGCGAGAGACGGGAGCGAAGGGATCGATCATGCGGTGAGGTTTGGATTGATGCGTTGGCAGGCCACCCCCCCCCCAGACTTCTAGGTCATCCGGTCGAACCACGCAGGCGAGTGCGGACGCCCATGTAGTATGTACAGGTTTGCGGCCAGTGATCATGACTTGAGATGCGCTTTCCGACACGGCGATTTGCTGTAACATGAAATCCTTACGGTTCATCGAGGGGGCAAAAGCTATTTCTTCATACCCTCTAGTCCTTGCTTCCTGTGTGAGATCAGCCGAGTGTTGTCGGCGTCTGTTGGATTATAACGCGTTATTCAGATGTCATGAGACCAGCTTGTGTGTTTGTTTTGTTGTTGTTTTTTTCAAGTCGTTCGTTCGCCTCGCTTCCCGCTGAGAGAAAGTCCGCCAATTGCAGGTGGCAGTGCTCTCCGCGTGACAGTCAGGCAACGCGTGGATGGGGGCCATGGCCCTAACGGTTTCCGTGATGACGGGTGTGGGAGGAAGTTGCATTGTATTCCTTCCCGCTCGGCGCTCATCATGCCCATGCGGTCGGATGTATATTACGACTGTTTGTTTGTTTTCCCCCGGGGGAAGGTGGCGCAATGCCGCGGCGACCGTGACATTCCCACCTCCTAAATGATCCGGAAGCACTGAATGTGTGAAAGCGGTGGTTTCCATCTCATCGCGACGACCACCTCGAGATGGCAAACAATGAGATGAGTGGGTGTTGGGAAAGAAAAAAAAAGCCAGTTCTCCAATCTTGCTCAGCCACGTGTGATGCGGTCCCCGGAGAGGCGCCGGAAAGAAAAAGCACTGTGCAATGAGTGGTGTGTGACGGGTGTCACTGACCACCTCCCCAGGGCCAATCCCCTGTGTCCAGTCCCGTCTTTAGACAGCCAGGACTCATCAGGAGGTCAGGGTTCTGCTGCTTGAGAGAACGATTCACCTTGCAGAGCTGAAGAGGCGAAAGCATGTAGATAAGTCCTATCTTCAGCTGCACAATCGCTGACGAAGATTGTCAGCATTCGTATGGAAGTAGTACTGTATGTGGTAGCACCCAGTATTGTCATGTGTTGGGGGCAAACGGGAAAAAAGAGAAGAGCTAGGAGGATTTAGCGTGCTTCCAGAAGCCGATCCGCGCCCGTCGACCTGGGACATGCTCGGCAATCATGATGATAATCTGCTGTGCAGAAAGCGCGAAGAAGAAGAAGAAGCAAAACCCGTCACGCGCACGCTAGAAGCTCAATACGGTTAAAGGTGTGTTTCAGTGTGACCATGTGTAAGAAATGATGATAAAGGCCCCGAGTTTCGCCGCAAACGGTCCGTTTATTATCCCCTCCCTTTTCCCCTTGCCCCCATGCGAACAGCCGAGGTAGTAGTAAAAGGTGTTCCTGGATAGGAGTTAGGGCGACCGGCACATGGGATGCAACCAGCCTCTGCACCGACCGACATCCGCCGTGTTCCATCCACCCTTTTCGTCCGCTCGTCTCCCGTGGTCACCGACGCGTCACAGAACAAAAACATTCTATAGACCGGGTGCCACTGTTACAGTAATGTACCTACGCGGATAGGCTGTGAGGCCGTAGCTAATCAGCGGTCCTAGCTGCTACGACGTGTCGGGAGTGGAATGGTGTTGGACGGCTGAAAGTCTCAGCTCGGATGGGTGATAGTAGGGGGCAGAAGCGGTCCAACCGCGACAGCAGCAAGCGATCTGATTCCACGACTTGACTCTCACTTGACGGTAGTGTTGATTGTATGAGACTGAGTACTGTATAGACGAGTGGTCATTTTCGGTCTAAACGATCTGGCTTTAAGGAGGGATGGGTAGCTCGCCGCCGTCGAATCGGGCCGCATGCGCATGGGGCATGTGGCCGTTCTTTGGGGACTGTACGACGCAGTACGGTGTGGTTGTCGGTCTGCTGTCAGACTCAGACATGTGACGAAGGCTTTAGCTTGATTTGTCCGGCACTTTCCTCCGCCCCCCCCCCAGTTTTTAATAAAGATACCTAAGTTATTAGCCCGGCCCAGCCCAGCGCTGTGATGAGATGAGATGAGAAGGAGAGCAGTCATAATTGATTGAACAAAGACTGCCACACGCCCACACACCCACACACCCACAACCCACCCACACTTTCGCTATAGTCCGATTTCAGCAGTCTGGCAAAGGATATTTCGGTCGTTAAGGGAAAGGGAGTCCGGCGGGCCTTGCATCGCTGATGAGCCCGCGATCGACTGCTACCTTTGTCCCTCCGCACCGGATTGCGTCAGGTGAACGCGACCGCTTCTGCAAACAGCTGGGTTGAGCGGCGACACATACACACAAACATCCCACCAAAACGCCTTCCCACCATCATCATCGCCACCTCCTTCATCATCTTCTTCGTCTTCTTCTTCTTCTGCCTTTACTTCACCGACATCCCGCAGCCTCGTTATCCTGGCGGTTGAGGTCCATCGCACACCCACCAACATGCCTTTCCGACCGCAGCACAGTCTGCTGCGCATCGAGGTTCCGGCTCTGCATACCATTGATACCGGATCGGTGGAGAATCTGTTTGGAATGGTACGTCTATCTCTGTGACGGTGCGCACCAGCACCCGCGCGCGACGGTTTACTGACCTCATGTTCAGTGGTCGTTGTTTTCCAAAACATCGCACGCAATGGAAGACGGCAAGCGGTTAGAGAACCTCAGCTGGCGATTATGGAATCGCGAGACGTTCTGCTGCGATCCCCGTCACCAAGCGAAAGCCTCCACCCTCTCGCCTCGATGCGCCTTCGCCGTCGAGCCGAAAGCGGCGACCGCCGACATTCCAATGCCCGCGTTGTCCTCCAGCCTCGAATCCGCCGTGTCGGAAGAAGACCTCGATGACGATGACGACGAGTGCACGCCATCCAGCCATACTTCGACTGCAATGTCGAAGGCCAGGCCCGAACTGCGCCGAACCGACTCAACCAGTAGTACCAGTAGAGGTCGGGAAAAGCACATCACCCCGATCGACCTGGAGAAGATCGTCGTTTCCATCAAGGAGTCGAAGCACCTTGAACCC
>Ga0058704_10001126_pt1 | contig 12675 bp, 16 predicted proteins | sample AgamicMgSfe_FD_71363 | JGI IMG/M metagenome (GOLD analysis project Ga0058704, IMG submission 71363) | Agave microbial communities from Guanajuato, Mexico - Mg.Sf.e | ecosystem: Host-associated > Plants > Phyllosphere > Phylloplane/Leaf | place: Guanajuato, Mexico | collected 2012-05-30
CCCAACTTCGGCCCCAGCGCGCCCCGATCCTGCTCCGTCGGCTCACTCTCGCTCGTCTCCGCCTTCATGCTCACCGGATCCCCCAACTGCGACGGGTTCCCCTTATCCATCTTCTCCTGCGCCATCTGCTTCAACGACTTCTCCCCGCCGTCACCGTCGCCGCCAGCGCTTTTGTTCGGTTTGTCCTGCTCCGTGGGTTGGGTGGAGGAGGTTTCGGCTTTCAGGCTCACGGGGTCGCCGAGCTGGGAGGGGGCGGCGGAGTTTTTCTCCCGCGCGATTTGGGCGAGGGATTTGTTGTCCTGACGGGGCGGAAGGGGGTTAGAGGTGGGTGGTGGAGAGAGGGAGTGGTGGAACTTACTGAGGGCGCCATTGTTACGGGAGGTGGGCCGATGGAAGTGACGAGTCGCTGGAGTGGAAGTGTTTCGATGAGGAAGTCGAGCGGAAATTTGGAGGTGATTGATGGAAGGTATGTGATGGGGTAATGTATGTACAGTCTTTCGCCTACATGTACATGCGGCGTGTGTGTTGTGCCTCACATGCAACGACGTCTGTCGACCCCGACTTTGTCCATGACGCCGCTTCAAACGCCGATGCCGAGGTCCAGAGTGATTGCCTGATTGGGGAAAAGTGCGGCTATTCCGAAGTACGGGCACGTGACATGTCACACGCTGAGATCGCGATCTACAACGCTGGCGATATATGCTTCCCGACTGATCGAATACCGGGACAGAAGATATCTCGTCGCACCCTTCTCTTCCCCTCCAACGAAAAAAACCGCCTTCCAACATCAACAAAACAGCTCCTCAAAAAGTCTGCGCAAACCGATCTCTCAACTTATAATACCGCTTCATATCCCCCACCGAGCCCTTGACCTGCGTCGCCGCATACCGAAAGTCCTCCAACCCAACCCTCCTCGACTTGCGCGAAAGCGCATGCTGACCCGCCGGTCTGAGCAAAGCCCCCAGGTCCGCGCCACTGAACCCCTCACACGCCCTCGCCAGCTCGGCAATATCCACAATATCATCGTAGGGTTTGTTCCTCAGGAGCGCACGTAGGATTTCCACCCGTTCTTGCGGGCCCGGGAGGTCGACGAAAAGCCGGGATTCCAGCCGGCCCGGTCGGAGCATGGCTTCGTCGATGATGTCGGGCCGATTGGTGGCCGCGATGACGTAGATGCCGTGGCGTTCGCTCAGGCCGTCGAGCTCGGTGAGCAGGGTGTTGACGATGCGTGCGCTCGACTCGGAGCCGGCGTCGTCGCGCCTGGGGGCCAGCGCGTCCAGTTCGTCGAAGAAGATGACGCAGGGGATGCTGGATCTCGCGCGCACAAAGACCCGGCGGACGGCGGCTTCCGACTCGCCGACGAATTTGTTCAGGAGCTCCGGGCCTTTGATGGAGATGAAGTTCGCTTTGCTCTCCGCTGCGACGGCTTTGGCTAATAGTGTCTTGCCGCAGCCTGGGGGGCCCCAAAGCAGTACACCTGTTGGCGCGGTGATACCCACGGCAGCGTACGACTCGGGTTCCTTGATGGGCTCCACGATGGTCGATTGCAGCTGTTCTCGTAGTGACGCGAGCGCTCCGATGTCCTCCCAAGAGACGTCTGGTATGGTGGCGAAGCCTTCCCGTTTCGACGACGGCGTGATGTTGGGCAGAACGGTCAGGAATGCGTCCATGGAGATTTTGTTGTCCTCGAAGCCTTGGGGGCTGGGCAGGTCGTGTCGCTTCGCTCGAGCGATGAGCTGCTTGATGCCCTTGGATGCCGCACTGCCACTGCCTGAGACTCGTGGTTAGTATCTTCCACAAGTACTATACCGCGCGAAGCGTGCAGTATGACGTTGGATCCACGTACCTTGCTCTCCCTCTACTTCCATTGGTGTATCAGAGGAATGTGCTTGTGCCTCCAGGGCTTCGAAATATTTAGACAGCTGCCATGACCCAGCCTTACTAACCAAGTCATGTAAATCCGACCCAACAAAGCCCGCCGTCATCTTGGCCAGCCTGGCGAAATCAATGTCACTCGCCAGGGGAGCCTTCCTCGTCTGCGCCGTGAGAATATGACGTCTGATCTGTTCGTTCGGTACGGGTATGTTGATCTCTGTATCGAAACGACCACCTCTCCGCAAGGCAGGGTCTATACTGTCGGGTCGGTTCGTTGTAGCAAGCACAATGACCGGCTTATCCGAGTCTCGGTTCAGCTCGTCCATCGATACGAGCAGTTGCGCCACTATACGTTTCTCCATCTGACTCTGGCTGGAATCCCGCTTGGGTGCAATGGCATCGATTTCATCGAGGAACACCAGACACGGAGCGTTCTTCTTGGCTTCGTCGAAGCGCTCCCGCACCGCCCTCTCCGACTCGCCGGACATACCGGAGACGATTGAGGGTCCCAGTATCTCGACAAAGGGCAATTCCATGGCTGAGGCAAAGGCTCGAGAGATCATCGTCTTGCCACATCCGGGCGGACCATGTAGGAGGATGCCGCGCGGCACAGGTACCTGCATGCGCGAGTAGGCTTGCGGGAAGAGTAATGGTCGGACAAGTAATTCTTTCAATTGAACCAGTATGTCGTCGATCCCGCCAATATCCTCGAGAGAGACATCGCTAGGTGGTGCCGCTGTCACTTTCTCGGATTTTGATCGCTTCGGAAGAGGTTCGCCATTGGCCATCCGTCGCTTCTTGGGTTCTGAGTCGGTCTAGCCACGCTCTTCAATCAGCTCACCAGTCATAAGCGTGGGTATTCGACGTAAATATCAAGTCTTACTTACCGCACCAGGACTCGCCGGTACAAGGTTCTGTCTCAGCGACCGATTCATCAGGTCAGCCGCCGTATCTTCTTTCAGTAATTGACTCTCGATGATAGCATCAGAATCTTCGCTAAGGACGTCTCTCTCCGGTGCGATGAATTCCAGTACCCGTTCTAGCGAAGCCTGCAATGCTTTCTTGGGCTTCCTTTTCAACGAGGAGTTCGATCGTTGAACGGCAGTATACAAGTTTTCTACATCGGCTGGTACGCCGTCTGCGAGGAATCTGCGAGTAATGATGAGAATGTCATTGTCGAGCGCACCTTGTAGCCTCATCATGGTTCATGGAGTGCGGTGATGACTTCGTTGTGAAGGAAGACACAAACGAGACAATCTTCATCTCAGATCGGGAGAATCGCTTCATCCATGTCTCCCCGGCGTTCGGCAAGCGGCCGGCCTCGTGGCTCGCTTCGGCCCGTAATCGATCAACCCGCAGCCTGGAACATGACGCCGACGACGACGCCGAGCGGATGAAGTTGCCTCGCATCATCATTACTTCGTCGAACACGTGAGCTTCGAGTCCACCGGAATACAGCCTGCCCATGGCTTCGAGAAGTCAATCGCTGTACTACCATGGGGAACTCGAGCAGTTCCAACAAGATCTCTGCACAGGACCGTGCGATCCTTGACATGAAGATCCAGCGCGATAAACTGCGGCAATATCAGAAACGAATCACGACCGTAACAGACCGTGAGACGGAGGTAGCGCGGGAATGTTTGAGGAGTGGCAACAAGTCGAAAGCGCTGTTGGCATTGCGGCGCAAGAAATATCAGCAATCACTGCTGGCGAAAACGGATCAGCAATTGGCACAATTGGAGGCCTTGACGAGCGACGTCGAGTTCGCGCTGGTGCAGAAGGATGTCCTGTTTGGTTTGCAACAGGGCACTAGTGTTCTGAAAGAGATCCACAAGGAGATGGGTGGCCTAGACAAGGTGGACCTGATCATGGGGGAGAGCGCGGAGGCTAGGGCTTATCAAGAGGTATGCCTCGTACACAAAGCTATGCGCATAGGTGTTATGCTGATTAAAACCTTAGGAAATCAATGAGATGCTCGGCGGCAAGATGTCAAACCAAGACGAGGATGAGGTGGAGGACGAGCTCGAAGCTCTGGAGCGGGAAGTTGGTGGTGTTGTACCAGCTATGCCCAACGCGCCTACTGGAGTAACAGCAGGTGACCTCCCCAATGTACCGGAGGAGACACCCGAACAGCGAGCAAAGCGGCGGAGAGAAGAGAGGGCGGCAAGGGCGCAGGCTCGTGGGCAGCCTTCGGAGCCGATTGCGGCATGAAGAGCTCCGAACTGGTAGTGCAGTATTGGGCATTTAGCGATGGCATCTGAGATACCCTCGGAGGGCATTTGTGAGGTTTCCATAGAGGGCGTCAAGGATGTATGAAAATGCCTTGTATGATCTTAGCGACAACATTTGAAGGCAACATGAGTACCTATGTAGCACGCTCGCTGCATGACGTGCCCCACATTCCTTCCTCTTTGAACTCCACCTCACTCACCTCTTCCCATCCGAAACATCGACAATGTGAATCACCCTGCCAAACCCGCTGCTGGCCAGCATACACACTCCTTCCGCCATATCCAGCATGTCTCACTGCCACGACGAACGCGGCCATCACAGCCACGACCACTCCGAGGGCGCGGCGCACGATCACACGGATGACCTGACCCCGGCGCTCCAAAACCACATCTACGAACAAATCGACTTCAGCGCCATCAACACGCTCAACGAATCCCAGCCTCGGTCCGGCGCGAAGATCGTGCAGAAGACATGGACCGAACGATTGGACGCCGAGCCCGAGTTGAAGAGCGATGCGGATGAGCAGTTGTTGATGCATATTCCGTATGTTGAAGCCTTGACCGCTGCACTACACGTGAAATGCTATACTAACCCACACACGCTCCAGCTTCACCGCCCAAATCCGCCTCCACAGCATCCTGATCCGCACCTCGGCCACCTCTCACGCACCGCAAACGCTCAAAATCCACTTGAACCGCGACGACCTCGACTTCTCCACCGCCTCCAGCCTACAACCCACGCAAACCCTCGAGCTGTCTCAATCGAACGAAGTCCAGGAAGTCCCCGTGAAGCGAGCCCTGTTCAACACGGTGCGATCGTTGGATTTGTTCTTCGAAAACAATTGGAGTCGGGGGGAGGAGGAGGAGACGGTGGTGAGTTATATTGGGTTCAAGGGCGAGTGGATGAAGTTGAGTCGGGAGCCGCTCAACTTTCTGTATGAGGCTGCGGCGAATCCGGGAGATCATAAGCTTGCGTCTGGGGTTGGGGAGAGGCTGGGCAGTAATATTGGCGCAGGCGGTAGGGATGGGATGTAGTGAGCTTTTGGACTGTGATGGTGAGGATAGTAGTTGATATGTCGTGGAGGAAGGTGCTGCTTACCACGCAGCCCTGTCACACCTAGCATACGTTTGAGGGGCGATATTGGATCGATACTCTCTTCGATGCGAAGTGGGATAGCTTAGCTGCGGGAGGGATAGGTGCAGCATCACGACCACTGCATCATGCGTATGTATGAGATAAGATCCACGGAGCCTTGAAAGTCATGCATGTGACTACAAGCCTTCGCTCACATTACCCAGCCAGCTAGTTCACACCTATTCAGCCGGCTTCTTCCCACTCGCGCTCAGCAGCTCCTCCATCTCTTTATTTCTCGTTCCCACACTGCCACTCCTCTCGCTCTCCTGCAAACCCTTCGCCACATCACCACTCGCACCCGCACTGACGCTCTGACTAGCACTCTCCTTCAGCCTCTCCGTGTCCTCCTTCCGCACCTCCTCGCCCTTCTCCTTCATCTCTTCGTCATCGTCTCCCAGGCTGAACGGATCGTTGTCTTCTTCCGCATGCGGCGCGACCGAGGTCAGCGGCTGCCACTTCTTCGCCTTACCCGCGTCCTGTCCCGCCGCGAGACCGGTGCGTTCCGCGGCGTCGACTTCGTCGACAGGACCGGACTGAGGCGGTTTCGGATGGGCTTTGAAGAGATCCGGGTTCGGCGCCTTGCGGCTTGATGTTCGCGGCGGCTGAGGTGGCGGTGCTTCTTCGTCTCGGAGTTCCAGACGTTCGAACTCGTCGTCGCCCAGCTCGTGGGGATCGGCGTCGTAGCGTTGGGCTTCCGTGCTCCGTCTCTGAGTTTCCAGACTCTTCTTGATCCCATACATCTGCTCGCGCTGACTGGGGCCAAAGTTCTGCCTCCCTCCGCTGCCTTGACCGGAGCTTGACTGAGGAGCGCCGTATAGGTCCTCTTCATCCTCGCCATCGATCCTCTTCCGCAAGGTCCCGATCCATGAGTTGAACTTCTTTTGTGTTTCCATGAAACCTTGCTGGATGTTCTTCCCAATTTCAGGTAGGTCGTCGTCAAAGAAGTTCCGTTCTCTATCTTCCTCGTCACCATACGCAGGCCTCTGCTGATTCGGCCCCCTTCGACCAGGCTCACGTTGGTTGTACTGTCTCTGCCCACCCCTCTCTTCGCCAGGAAAAGTGTTGTTGTAGTGCTCTGCTAGTCGACGGGCATACATCTCGTCGGCTTCCAGTTGGTTCTGCGGTGCACGTTGACTCGGCCGAGGGGGCTGCGGCGGTGGTCGTTGGGAGTCCTCTTCCGGCTTGAAGTCTGGATCTGACATGCCTAGTAGCGCGTTGAAGGCTGGCTCGACTCGACCAGCACTGGCGGCGAGTACTGCCTTGACAACTTTAGCGTCGATGGAAGGGAAGGCTTCGATGAGGGTGTTCTCCGCTTGCTGCTGTGGGCTTAGTGGCCGGGGTGGCTTCTGCGGTGGGATCTCTTCGTGGTTTTCCTGGAAGGACACTCGCGGCTGGGGAGAAGGCGATTTGACGGTCGTTGGTGGATCGGCGGGAGAGTCATGACCGCGCGGGCTCACAGTGCCTGTCTCCTGCACGTGCTCCTGCTCGTGCTCATGTTCGTTGTCGTCAAAGTTCATCTCCTCTCTAGTTGTTGCTGACTCTTGCGGCTTGAGGGGTGATGCCGGCGGCTGATCGGCCATCGTTATCTTTCTCGTACTGTGGTGCTCGTTCCCGTCTTTGGCGTTTCCGCTTTGCTAGTTATCTGTTCTTGAGCAACTGTGCGTGATTGCAAAACTCAAGTCCGTGCTACGCCGTGTGTCGGTTGGCGGTATAATAGTAAAGTGGTTTGGAAAGCTGTTTTGGTGAATGCCTGCAACATTCTGAGAGCTTCGCCTTCTTCGTCATCACTGCTTGGCAGGGTCGGAGAGTAAACAAGCGCTAGCCTGTTTCGGCATAGCATGGATACACAGGTCGCTGTAAATGGAAGTAGCTTTTTATAGGTCTTCCAAAACACCTCCCTCGATACTTCAATTTGCGACGTTCGCGATGCTCCTATCGCCGAGAACAAGGACAGAGAGTGTCGAGTCAACCACTGCGAGCTTCGACTTATGAACAGCGTTACAACAGCAGAGCAACGATACTTTCTTCAGTTGGAGGTCACTCTGAGAACCGCTCATAAGCCTCACCTGGGATTTCCATCCTACATTGACCGGGCAAAAGGACCAAGGAAATGGCAGACTCAGATGCCTTCATTCCGGCTCTGCATACGCCGTCCTCGCTGCTACCCATCGCTCGCCACAAGGACTCCTTGCTTTACAACATCGAGACTCACCCTGTGACCATCCTAATCGGGCAGACCGGTTCTGGCAAAACGACTCAGCTCCCGCAATACTTGCATCAAGCCGGTTGGTGCAATGATGGCAAGATGGTTGCGGTCACGCAGGCAAGCCACGCCTTCACTGTACAGATACGTGGCGACGATAGGTTGACGGTCGCTCACAGGTCCCTTGACGATGTAGCCTAGACGTGTAGCAGCAACGACAGTCGCTCGTCGCGTAGCGGAAGAAATGCGTTGCCAACTCGGTCAGGAGGTGGGTTACAGTATCCGCTTCGAGGATGTCACGTCTGCCGCTACGCGAATTAAATTTCTGACCGACGGTTTGCTCTTGCGAGAAGCGCTTGTTGACCCGTTATTAAGCCGGTACAGTGTGATCATGGTTGATGAAGCGCACGAGCGGAGCTTGAGTTCGGACGTCCTGCTCGGTGTGCTGAAGAAGATCACGAAGAAGCGACCGGAGCTGAGGATTGTGATTAGTTCAGCGACGGTCAAGGCGGAGGATTTTCGAGACTTCTTTGCCGGAGGCGAGGCTGTTCAAGGTGGAGTTGCAGATGGTGAAGAACCAACAAAGGACACGGCGGAGATCATCAGTGTCGAAGGAAGAGCTTTCCCGGTGGACATCCACTACCTCACCGATGCGTGCGAAGACTACATTGAGCGAGCCATGAAGACTGTGTTCGACATTCACACATCAGAGCCAGAAGGCGACATCCTGGTCTTCCTGACAGGCCGAGAGGAAATTGAGACGATGCTCGATATGATCGCCGACCGCCTGCCATCTCTACCCGATCCGGCCAAGAAGGTTCTACCTCTCCCACTCTACGCAGGTCTCACAACCGAGCAGCAAATGTACGTCTTCGAGCCCGCGCCCGAAAATCACCGCAAAGTCATCTGCGCGACCAACATAGCCGAAGCTTCCGTCACCATCAACGGCATCGTTTACGTGATCGACAGCGGATTCGTCAAGCTGCGCGCCTACAATCCCGTCACCGGCATCGAGACCCTCACCGCTACACCAGTGAGCAAAGCCTCCGCCATGCAGCGCGCCGGCCGTGCCGGAAGAACCAAAGCGGGCAAATGTTACCGCCTCTATACCGAGCCAGCTTACACCAGCTTATCGGAGGTGACGGTTCCAGAGATACAGCGCAGTAACCTCGCGCCGACCATCCTGCAGCTGAAGGCGCTCGGTATAGACAACATCGCACGCTTCGACTTCCTCACCCCTCCACCAGCCGAACTCGTCATCCGCGCTCTCGAGCTCCTCTACTCCCTCGGCGCCCTGGACACCTACGCCAAGCTCACCCGTCCGCTCGGCACTCGGATGGCGGAACTCGCCCTCGAGCCCATGCTGGCGAAGTGCTTGCTCTCCGCACCCACGTTCGGGTGCTTGAGCGAGATGCTGACCATCGCCGCCATGACGTCCCTGCAAGGCAATGTCTGGTTCTCGCACGAGAACAAGAAGCAGGAGGAGACGGCGAGACGGAAATTTGCGGTCGAGGAAGGCGATCATCTGACGTTGTTGAACGTCTATCAGGCTTTCGTCACGGAAGGGAGGAAGGAAGCAAAGTGGTGCCAGCAGCACTACCTGAATGTCAAGTCCATGACCCGCGCGGTCAGTATCCGGAACCAGCTCAGACGTTATCTAGAACGGTTCGGTATGGATGTGTCCGAGTCGCTCTCGACAGGTAAAGACGGCGGTGAGGTGCTCCGCGTAGGTGAGCAGCCGATGCAAGAGCGCATCCGACGGTGTCTGACGGCGGGATACTTTGCGCACGCCGCGAGGATGATGCCGGATGGGACGTTCAGGACAGTGGACGGTGGGACGACGTTGTTTGCCCATCCGAGCAGTCTGATGTTTAATCGGAAGGCGGACTGGGTGGTTTTCACGGAGGTCATGGAGACGGGGGAGAAGGTGTTTATTAGGGACGTGACGAAGATTGAGAAGGCTTGGTTGGTGGAGTATGCGCCGGACTTTTATCGCTTGAGGGGGTAGTGTCGTGATCCATTGCAGGTTCTTTGCTAGGTATCTCGCTATCACCGAATGCTTGCCCCGTCATTGAATGTCCTTGCTTCACCACAAGTTCGAGTGCACCACGCAGCGAGTCGTCCCCCATCAAGTTATCCGGGTATGTGCCACATATCAAGTACAGGTCCGGTTTATTGAAGCTGCAGTCGCGTCAGAAAGCGGCAAATTTGGTAGAAATCGTCGTTGCAGGCTACGAGATATATCTGGCCGAAGAGCAAGTTGATCAAGTAGTGAAGCCTGTCCGAATCGGGTACAAAAGATCGAGCGTGTAAAGCGCCGGCACAGCGGATAAACCAATTCCGCATCTGCTGAGGAGATAATGCTCGTCGCCTTCGTCGATCTCGAGATCGATGGCCACCACCTTTCCCGACCTTGCTAGGTTCCTTCCGCGCGCAGATGCTCTTGCTACTCAGGCATGTGCTGGATGCCACATGGTTCGTCTTTGCCGTGGTGATGATAGGAGCATGGAACACCAGAATCGAGCTCCTCAAATCGCTTGTCGTTCTTCTCCTTGCGCTCGTCCATCATTGTCTTCGCGAAGTCCGTCAAGAACTCATGGTTGAAGTGCCCTGATGAGAGCGATTTTGACGAACCGTGAAGAACAAACACGTCCACCAGCAAACGACGCATGGGCGAATCCGTTGGTGTTCCGTGATACACCATCTCAATAGGTTTACCGCCCGGATACCAATGAAGTCCTTCGGAATCAGACCACCGAGTAGATATGGTGAAGACATTGACAACTGAATCCTGGAAAGCCCTATCAAGCAGCTTTTCACCGAGAGTGTAAAGCGAAGCGAGACGAATATAGGTATCACCGCCTCTCGATTTCGGCAACTTGCAGGCGATCTTGCCGGTATACAGCCATTGGATGTAACCGTAGATTGCGTCGGCTTCGTCATCGGGCCTTTCGATTGTGCGCTCTTTGCCCTCCTGCCATTCTTTCTTCAACGCTGTAAGGAAGAACCGCGAACGAGAGAGGATCGTCTCGTGGACGTGGTATGTTGTAGGCTCCGGACCAACCTTGAGGCGGACGATACCGCCAGAGAGGCTGTCACAATGTAAGCACATGCATTTTGCAGTTTCCTTCTGGCGACGACGTACTCTATGCTTCCTTCCTCGTCGCAGCGCACGTCCGCGACTTGTGCAGCCATGGGGATGAATTTGTTGGAGGTGTTATGCCTGTCTACCCAGGTAGGTATAAAAGCAAGTGGCAGGTTGCGTCTGCTTGAGGGATGCAAGAGACGCCAAGAAGCCGCTAACGTGTTTGCATGCGTGGAGAAGACCTTTGACCTGTGAAGTGAATCTTGCCGTGAAGTGAACTTTGCCGTGAAGTGAAGTTCGCCGCTGGATGGGCTCTATTGTGAGGTGAAGGTGCGCGATAGACTATGTATCATCTTCGCCCTCCTCACGAGCACTCGCCTTCATCGCTGCGAGCTGCATTCGTACTCTGCTAGGTGATCACTTGCACGAATGTTCACGGCAACGTCAGCTCATGGAGAGCAGCAAGTGACGCCAATGTGGTCTGCCACAAGGGCGTGTAAGGAATCAGTATACGTCCATTCACTCAGTCGTGTGCCGTAGCGTCACACGGCTCGTCTACGTGAGCTTACTCGGTCTGCTCAGTAGTTCGCTGGACGGCATGAGGAAGTGAGGTCGCCTCGCGTGAGAAGTAGGTGGCAAAACTTCGGCCCTTCACTCAGCGTCTCCGACAACCACAAACCGACATCACCTCACACCTGAACATTACCCGCCCAGCATCACGCAGTCGCCTCGGATGCTCACCAAGCGAGCTTTTCTGAGATATCCGCTGCAATGTAAGGCGTACACAACAGCTCCTGGCCCTCGCCCAGTACCACTCCTCTCCAACGCCACCCTAAATACCTTTCGCCAAGAAGCTTTCACTCCATCAACACCTGCGCTGCTACCTCGCCACTCCCTGACAGGCCTTCCTGCGATTCAGAAATGGTTCGTCAGTCTATCAGATAAGTCGCAGCCTACGACGCTGAACCGCGAATACCTGTATCACTTCGGTGACACGATTGTGCCCCTTGAAATTACGGATAATGGCCAATTCGGTCGTGTCGAGCTTGCGTTTATCTATTTTCTAGAGTGCGTATATACCGATTCTCTCTACCTATAGCACACGGTCGTGACATTTCGTCTTCATCCATATATCAAGAAAATGATACTTCAGATATACGATCTAGTCTAATCCTTTTTCTCTTCAGCGCCTCAAGCACGAGTCTCCCAACCACCCGCGTCTACCTCGCACAAGCATCAATCCCAGACTTACCCCAATCAATGCAAAACGACCTGCCAACCCCAGACATAGTCCTCCACGCCGGCAAAGGCGACGTCTACGCCTCCTCCATCTGGCTCGGCCAAGCACCAACCTACACGCCCCTGCACCGGGACCCCAACCCCAACCTCTTCGTGCAGCTGGCCGGTGTCAAGCAGATTCGACTGTTCAAGCCGGAAATCGGACGGGCGATTTTCGCCAAAGTGCAGGAGAGGATTGGGGGTAGGGCGTCGGCGACGATGAGGGGGGAGGAGATGATGCAGGGGATGGAGAGGGAGGCGTTGGAGAAGGAGGTTTGGGCGGGTGAGGGGGAGTTTCGGGCGGGTGCGTGGGAGGCGGAGGTGGAGAGTGGTGATGCGTTGTTCATTCCTAAGGGGTGGTGGCATAGTGTTAAGGGTGTCGGGGAGGGGATGACGGGGTCGGTGAATTGGTGGTTTCGATGATGTTCCCCCACTTTGAGATATCATGAAATTTTTGATATTACTGGTATGTTTGTTTCCGACATCCCTCAATAGTGGACTGTATCTCCCCGTGGCAATTTCTGCCAGCCGGCACTCGTTCGCCCGCAGCCGACCACCGTCTTCTTCACAGAATGCACACTGGACATACGACCATAGCTCAGGAGAGCTCACATTCTCAGTCATCTTCATCGGATGAGTAGGCGGCTAAACCGAGTAAGGGAGCGCCTGCGGGTGGTGTGGCTTTCGCCGCCTCGAACTCCACGTCTCCTTTCTTTCCAGCATCTCTCGTAGTCGGCTCCTCGCCCGATGCATCCTTCTCCTTCGTCTCTTTGCCCTCCGGCGATGGACCAAGCCTCACGGCACCCTTCCCCAGGCCACGCTCCTCCGCTGTCGAAACCCTCCTCACCTTAACCCCACCCACCAACCC
>Ga0058704_10001127_pt1 | contig 12659 bp, 11 predicted proteins | sample AgamicMgSfe_FD_71363 | JGI IMG/M metagenome (GOLD analysis project Ga0058704, IMG submission 71363) | Agave microbial communities from Guanajuato, Mexico - Mg.Sf.e | ecosystem: Host-associated > Plants > Phyllosphere > Phylloplane/Leaf | place: Guanajuato, Mexico | collected 2012-05-30
TACGTTTCTTCACGAAGACGGGCATGCTACAACTGCAAGGGGCGTTGTTGGATACCTCTGAGCCACCTGTGCCGTACGCTGGGGACCTGTTCTTCCTGTTGGACACCCTGCGACAAGTGCCTGAGTATCAGATTGACCGAAATCATAACCACTGCGGCATTCGTACGAGAATCACTCCTCTGCTGGACCTGCTGCAAGAATGTCTTTACTACGTTAGCGTTTGCCCGGACTGCTGGGCTAGCGATCGCGCGAAGCATGCTTGGATTGACCAGAAGAGACCATTGCTATGGAAGAAGCAAAGCTTTAACCTCAGATCTCAAGGCCATGGCAATCGGCATGCAGACTTAAGGGTCATGTTTACTGCCACTGAGCGGGACTGGAGCTGAGCATGATGACTTTCGGGCTTGAGGGTATGGATGTTGCAGACCGGTCCATCCTCGCTCGTGCCATCGCCTTCAGGCGGCAAGCTGCGGTAATGAGGTATGCAGTAGCAGCATGTCAAGGCGTCTCACTGCCCGATCAGGTTGTCCTGTCACCGGTCGTTCCGCGGGCGCATGAGACAGAATGTGGACTGGAACATTCTGCAATCGCTCCCAGTGCCTTCGTGATCCATATTGCAGCGCCGTACCTGGTACCTGCAGGGCTGTGCCTTGAGGCTGTGGGCGACTTCTACGAGCTGCGCCCTTCCCCGCATTTTCTCCCTACACGACTCATGATTGGCTAGGTCTAAGCCAAGCCGCCACATGGCAATGGTAACGGTAATCGACTACACCATCGCATATTCATTCCTCTCGCGTCAGTGCCTCCACATCATCTTACGACCTTACTGCTTTGAAACACTACATGCGCACCGCCCACGTTTAATGCCTAGTCGTTGACATGGCGATATTGAACTCCGCCTCCAGGACAGGAGAGAATGAGAATCGCCTGGATGTGACCGTAGGTTCATTGCTATAAAGTTCAAGTTCTCTCCCAGGTTCAGTCTTGGGGCCATCATTCACCAGTCCCAGTACCAGAGATTCACTTACTAAGAAGTCAAGTGATAACGCTGTGTCGACCCTTCCAGTACCCCAGTTACGCACATAAGCTTACAAACAGCAAGCAGCATGGCCACAGTTGCATTTGCTCTTTCACCGGTTGCTCTATCACCTTTCGTCCCTTGCTCAAGGACACCTACAAATACCTCACTCGAGAAACCAGCGAGCATGCTCAACTCACTCAGGCACAAGCTCTCACGCAAAGAGCCGAAGAACGTCTCATTATCGAGAAGCATAAGCATCAAGCAGGACAGTATCCCGCATCCTCAAAGCGGCAATGCGCCAGCAACGAGGCGACCAGGTGAGTTGACCGTGAATGGGTGCCCACACTTCAAGCGACTGATCAACCAACCAGCGCGCCAAACCAACCCTTTCAGAGATCCAGGCGATGCACCACCGGCCTACTCGCCAGCGCCCAACGCCGCGCCTGTGGTCCAGACACCTACCGTATCCGTCACGCCCGCAGCAGCGCAAGGCGCCGACGACCCTTATACTTTCCTCTACAGCTTCGACACTGTCTTCCTGATCGACGACTCTGGCTCCATGGCGGGCAGCCGCTGGCGCGAGACAGCAGACGCTCTTGAGACCATAACACCGATCTGCACGGCACATGACGCTGACGGCATCGACATCTACTTTCTCAACCACCCAGACTCTAGCTTCCACCATAACGTTAGCAGCTCGGCGACCGTGCGCGAGATCTTTCAAACAGTACGACCTGGAGGAGGTACACCGACCGGTCAGCGATTGAACCAGATCCTCAAGCCTTACCTGCGCCGGTACGAGGCGAACCCAGAGACCACGAAGCCACTGAACATCATCTGCATCACGGACGGTGAACCAAGCGATGATGTTGAGAGCCCGCTCATTGCGGCAGCGAAGAAGCTCGATAAGTTCGACGCGGCCGCGTGGCAAGTGGGCGTGCAGTTCTTCCAGGTCGGCCGCGACGAGGAGGCCAAGAGGCACCTTAAGCAGCTAGACGACGAGCTTGCGGACATCTCGGGCAATGATGAGCTGAGAGACATTGTGGACACGGTTCCTTTCACCGGCGCGGAGGGCACGCACCTAACGGGCGACGGTATTCTCAAGGTCGTGCTTGGTGCTGTCAACCGCCGGCTGGACAGGAAGAAGAGCAAGGATCTTCACAGATAAGAATACTCGGAGTGCAGGAAAGGGAAAGGGCGGACGGTTTGCTTTTGTGATATCCAACCGACGCGCATACGGAGGAAGGCGGGTCTCTATGGACCGGCATTCTGCTTCAATTCTTTATATGTCTTAGTAATCGCTAGACGATAGACGGCCTTAGCAGGCTTTACTGATGTACAAGTTCAACTGCTTTCATGTACTTTCCTTGGATGTGCATTGCTCATGGCTGGCCTCACTCTGTCGTCACAAGGCAACAACATCGGCATTCGATGTCTTACAGCCCTTTCGTCAGGCACAGAGCCTCTACATCTCGCTGGAGTGCGCTTAAGGTTGCCGAAGTGCTTCTGCGCCCGATGCAGCTGTACAACGCAAGCACTGCCATCCTACGCAAAGTACACAAGACGTGCTTGAACCGTCACTCTACAACTCCACTCACTCAATCTTCCTTCTTCTTCTCAACTTCTACACCCATCTCTTCCAGCACCTCACCAACAGTCTGCACAATGATACCGTGATCCTGCTCTTGCCTCAAGCCCGACACAACCACCACAGCCACAATGCCCTCCACGCCTCTTACTCTCAACGGCCAGCCTCCACCATGGATGGCATAAGTACCGGCATTGTTACTCAGTGAATACTTCGCCGCAAACGCCGGCTCATCGCCAGAGAACTTGTTGTGCATATACCATGTCGAGCAGCTATATCTCAACACCGTGTTCCTCTTCCGAGATACCCATGTGTCGTTGTCGGGCGTTGTGCCAGAATGTGTCGTAGCATGGAAGAGACAGTGGTTGCCATGTGCCAGCGAGATATCGATCACGCAGGGCTTCGAGAAGGCTAGTAGCTTTGTCCGCAGTGCTGAGCCCAGATTCCATGCTATTTGCGGAGTGAAGCCTGGGAAAGCCAATGCGTTGTCTATCGACTCTATTTGGTCAAGCTCGCGAGGAGGCATTGGGATGGAGGGTTCGGCAGCCATGATTTGGATTGTATGTCCTTGTTGTCGTTATAACGAGGCGTTCGTTCTATGCTGTACTCTGGATTCGAATAATAAGAAGAGCGTTCAACCTAGTCACCTCATGGGCGGCCTCACCTGGCCCGAACCGAGTCAGAAAGCTTCCCGCGAGCTGGACGTCAACTCCACCCCCTCTTGCCCACCACTCCGGATACATTGATATCGTGCATCAGTGTCTACTTGCAGGGCCGTTGCGGAGATGGAGTAGTATCGAAATGCCTGTCATCCATAATCATACGAGATGGTGGCGGCAATCGCACCAGACGACGTGGCCGCCAAGTCCTCACAAACCTGCTCGTTGGTAGCAAACACTGCCAGTGACCAAGTCGTACATGTGCCAGTTCGGGCAATGTGACTCGCAACTATAAGATTCTCGTGACTTCCTCACTTCCCATTCACAGCGGTAGGCTGCCGCAAGACACTTCCATCAACATCGTGCCTTCTGCGTCACTTCTTCCTCCGAACACAGAGTATCAACATCCTTTAAAAGGCTCGACTTCTTCATCACTCTTGAAAACGCGATCGGAAGACATCCAGTATTGCGGACACTCGCTCTCATTGGCGCAGTCTCTGAACACTCGCTATCATCATGGGCTTCTTCAACCGCCAAAGTACAGCAGCGGCTGCCAACACTACGAACGCCGTCGGTCGCAACGAGGATCGTGCACCTACCAAGATCATGAGCCGCCGCGACCGTCGCCACAGTGCTAAGGGCTGGGCAAACGACGGTGACGGCACCCTCAACACCAGACCCGGCTTCGGACAATGGCTGAAGGTGACCTGACCAGACATTCTGACCATGATCATCATGGGCGCTATTGGCCTCGGTGTAAGTATATGTCAATCTCGCCAGTTGCTGATAGCCGCGCTGACGCTTGCATCATGTAGATCTACGAAGCGCCTCCAGCACCAAACCGCTCCTTCCCGATCTACTTCCAAAATGGCGACGTGGTCTACCCTGAGTTCGCCTACCCTCTTCGTCACGAGATCGTACCGATCTGGCTCGCCGCTCTACTGGCCAGTCTCATACCCATCGCCATCCTCCTCCTCATGCAGATCCGCACCCGATCGTTCTGGGACGTCAACAACGCCGTCATCGGTCTACTCTACAGCCTTATCACGGCAGCCGTCTTCCAGGTCTTCCTCAAATGGCTCATTGGAGGTCTCCGTCCTCACTTTCTGGCTGTCTGCAATCCCGCCGTCTCTCCAGGTACATCACAGCGTGGAGATGGCTTCGGGAGTATCATGTACACCCGCAAGATATGCCGAGGCGACAAGAACGAGATTAACGACTCCCTTGAATCCTTTCCGTCAGGCCATACCACGGCGGCCTTCGCAGGTTTTGTGTTCCTCTACCTCTACCTGAACGCCAAGCTCAAAGTCTGGAGCAACTACCACCCAGCCTACTGGAAGCTCATCGTTACCTACATGCCCATCCTCGGCGCGGTGCTCATAGGCGGAGCTCTCACGATCGATGAGTATCACAACTGGTGGGATATCGTGGCAGGTGCCATTATCGGCACGATGATGGCTTTCAGCGCCTATCGCATGGTATATGCTAGTATCTGGGACTTCCGCTTCAACCATATTCCGCTCGCGCGTCATCTGCCGTTCAGCTATGGTGCCGGCCCGACGGCTTTCGACGGCTTTGACGACACGTTGTGGACGAGAAAGGCAGGCTGGGGCACGCATGACGGTGATGCTTGGGGTGGTGCGCCGTTCGACGCTGCCGACGGTCCGCGCGGTAACGGCGGCGTGGCTGCTGAGGCTGCTGGGCTGGATGGTGCTACTGCCAAGAACGGTCAGGAAATGCATGCAATGGGTGGCAGGAGGTCTAGGGACGGGTACGCTGGGCGGAGCAGTACCGCAAGGAAGCCAATTGGCGGGAGCCCGAGGATGGGGAGAGGCGAGCAGATGGTCTGATCAAAGGCTCGGATAGCCCAAGATAACAATGTTCTGAGCGAGGAGTTCGAGGCTAATTATGGAAGGTAGCGTACATGTTACCTAAAAAAACTAATGTGACATGAAATCCTTATCGTTACTTCTTCAAACCATCACCAGCACAGACCGGATACCTTGTCATCGTAGAGACGTCCATTAAGGCCGTGCAATGTCGTTCCAAAGCTGTCCACGTCGAAGTAAACTCTTCCATATATGTACTTAACATCCATCGGGCGTCATATGGAGCGTGCTGATGCAAGCTCGTCGCCGATGATTTTGGATGTTGGATAATTTGCGCGCCTGCACTATTTAACGCCGCCCCACTTGTGCGTCTTTGGCTTCGGCGCATCAGGCTCAAGGTCGATCAACCATGAGCAGTCGTCCGAGTCCGGTTGTGGAGCGGGCGCTTGTGTCGCCAGCTGACCAGTGGAGTGATCAGTGGCATGGCCACGAGCGACACTGCGAGCAGCGTTGCTCCTGGCTGAAGCTGATGTCCGTGGCCGAGGAGATTCATCTTCCATCTCATTCGATTTCGGCTTACGCGGCGGCGAAGTCTTCGGCAGCGGCTTTGACGGCGACTCGTCAAGCGCATCGAAGGTGCTGTCCCGCTCATAGAAGTCGTCGTCCGTCTCCATCTCGTCATCGTCGGCGTCGGCCCTATCCTCATCGCCTGCTTGATGCTTAGACTGCTTCATAGTGATGTACATGTCCATCCTGACAGCGCGGTAACGCGGCATTGTCAACGACTTCAAATGACACAGCACATCGCCAGCAACGCTGAACATCATCCTTCCACCGTCGTTATGCTGAAGTCTTGCGAATGCAGAGGCTTTGACCTCTTCCCACACGGTAGGAGCGTTGCCACGTCGTCTCAGCCACTCAACAACCATTGGGTTGGACGGGTTATCAGGCTGAATGGCCGCGTACTGCTTCTCGCATTTGAGAATGATTTCGTTAAAGTCGAACATCTCTTTCTTCGCCGCTTCCATCCTGCGTCTCGCGCAAGCTTCACGCCACGTCCTCCTCGGTAAGTCGAGTGCCAGCTGCAAGGCTTTCAGTTCGCGCAAGACATCCTGGTTGGAGGACGCTGAATCCCATAGCGAATCGTACAGCGCCGTAAGATCTGTATCCAGGCTTCCGGAGTCAGCAAGTGTGGCGCGAGCCTTCTTAAGTCCCACGTCAATCTTCGGCTGCACGACGTTGAAAAATAGCCGGTCAACAATGTCAGTCTTCTTCGGCTTGTGCCAGCTACGATTCGACTCAGCGGCATCTTCGGTCCCATTGCGGGTGAACTTGCGATGGGCCGGGATGTCGAGTTGACCGATACCGTGTTTCTGCTTCAACTTTGCGTATGCTGCAGGTGTGAAGAGGAGACCTTGCTTGTCCGCGTCAATGATCAGGTCGTGTAAGTTGCACAGAGCCGTGGCCGCTGGTGTCGAGATCTTGCCATCTTTGTAGATCAAGCTGCCGTGATCTAGAGCGACCGTTGGAAGTACGCTGTACTCCATCCTTGCCAAAACGCTTCGCCTGATCCATTCTCGAACTTGCTCGTCATCAAACGGCTCCGATTCGGAGTTTGGGATACGGATGATATCTCGCAATTTCTGGTAGTCCTTCTTGATGCCAAGGTCTTCCGGCTTCGGCAGTTGCCAAGGCGCAGGTGCATTACGAAACGGTTGCACTATCGCAGGGTGCCAGGTCATCCAGAAAGTGTCACCGTCATAGTCTCCACCCGACAAGAGGTCTGCTAGTGGCCGTCTGCCTTTGGCGGAGAAGATTACGACGTTGTGCAAGTGGGCAAGCTCCGGTGGACACCTGACTCGTACCCTCTGTGCGTCTGAGTCACGTCTGCCTGGGTTACGCAGGACGATGACTTCTCGGCCATGAAGGCTTGACAGCGTCTCACCCGTGATTAGATCCTCAAAAGCTGGAGCGAAGTTGAGGCAGATCTCTCCAGGTTTCAGAGTGCCAGTTGGATCGGCAATCCCAAGCACCATGGTCGATTGACTAAGCTTAAGCCTGAATTTCTTCGCCTCAACGTTGAAGACTTGCTGGCCGGCGTGCAGCGTCTCCTCCTTCTGGAATGCGCATTTGACTGGCTCGAAGCCAGCCTCAAGCATGAACATGACCTTCTCCTCGCTCGCGGACGGAAAGCCAGCGACAAGCGGTACGCCTGCGCTTCGTGTTCTGGTCCCTATGAGGTCTTTGTGTTTGAACATCCATGGATGCAGTTCCAGCGGATCTTTCAGAGCCTCGTTAAATTCAGCTGTATCAATGTCGACCTGATCGCCGGCAATCTCAAGTATTGCTTCGGCGGGCACGCCGCGATCCTCAAAGATGGGCAAGAAGCCGGAAGGAAGGGTGGACGCTTGTGCTGGCTTGCTCCACTTGAGAACGTTGAATGCCCGCAACTCGGCACTATCTTGCATATCGCTGAGTTCGTGGAGAGCCTTTATCTGGCTCTGTCCGATCTTGATCCAAATCTCTGAGCGTGACGGGTTGGCTGTGGCATTACTAGGGCTACAGTACCAGATGCCCTTGGCACCAAAGATCCTAGCTTGAATGACAGCTGGAATATAGGATAGGCCGAGCATCTGGCGAATTATATCCATTGCCGCGATTGAGATTTCACAGCAACCATCATTCATGACCCTAGCAGGATCAAATGCCTTCTTGGCAGGATTTGGCAGAGTCGAGTCCAGAAACTCGTCATTGTCCGGCACTTTGGACGCTAGCTTGTCTGGCACATCATATATGATCTGGTCAGGCTCGAAGACCAAAGTGGGAGTTGTTCGGGACTGACCCAGGTCTAATCTGGCGTAAACTTTTGCAGCCGGTAGATGTCCGTTCTTTCGGAATGGTACAAACCAATTTAGGCACTGAGCGATGCTGATTGTCGAGAGACCAAAACCTCTCACAGCGAAGAAGGAGGCTGAGTACGTGCCCGGAACGACCACCGTGTTCTCGCCTGGTTTGCGTGTTTTCGCTTTGAGATGGTAAAGTACCCATATCCTACCGCAGAAGCGATGGTCGTTCGAAAGCATCTTCTGTAGATGCAACTGCACGCCGCCAAGCCCATTGGGTACCTTTCGGAGATTCGGCAGCTCAACGCTTAGTATCCGGTCTCTACCATACTGGCGCTCGAAGCTGTGGCTGTCCTCCTTCCGCGGTTGTAAGAGCTCGAAGTCGAAAACAGGACCGTTTTTCGACTCTGAGTAGCGCAATCTTGCGCACAGTGTCGTCTCGGCGAAGTCTCTTTTCCGCACTCGTCGAAAGCCTCTCGGTAGGCCGATGACGTCCGCTAGCTTGTAGAGGCTGGCAATAGTCCTCGGGTAATGCCATTGCCGTTCGAGATCCTCTGGCAGGGCTTTGCAGGCTCGCATCACACGATAAGCTTCAAGCTGGAGATCGAACGGCAACGTCGCGGTGGACGGTGGAAGCTGCAACGGGACCAGTCCATCTTTGACGATGCCTCTGACACGGTGATTCGCTTTAGGTTCCGTAGGCGGCGACAGCGCTTTGTCTGCTTCTACTTGTCGAGCTTGGAGAGTCCAGTCCGCATTAGCCTTGTTTTGCAGCTTTGCAACGCTCTCAAGCTGTGCTGCTGCGCTCGATGGCAAGGAGAACATCGAAAATTCGGATTTCTGCGAGCTCTGTGAGCCGCCCGTGACTGATGTAAGTGCTGTCTTTTGTGAAAGCTTTGGGATCTCCGAGTTAAAGGACGTTCGGAATGAAGTTTTCGCAGAGTCGATAGGCGGAGGCAGCACGATTTCGTCACCGTCGGCCACGGTCGATGATTCTTTAGGCAAGTGCTTCACCGCCAGTGTCGGAGACGGAGGGGCTGCCACAATGTCATCGTCCTGAACATGTGCAGCCATTTGCAAATTCTCGGTCGTAAGAGGAGTCCATCGCTGCCTGCGCGGTGTCCGCTGCTCCTTGACCACGCGTGCGGCTTGAGTCAATCTGTCCAAAATAAAGTTGAGTGGGTCATCCAGCACTGCAACACTCGGTGTGCATGTGCGCAGATGGACAAGCACCGAATCCAGCGCATCAGGGTCCAAGAAGAACAGAACCTTGATCTGGTTAGCAATGACATGACCGGGAGTATCTGGACGCTTGCTGGGAGAGTAGACGTCTGACACTGGAAGGTCAATGTCGAACTGTTTCGCAAACCGGTTCAGGGCGTCCGTGATACCGCTCCTGCCTCTCCTGCGTGGTGTCTCCGGTCCGGTAGCTCCCCGCGCTAAACCCCGCGGATCTTGTTCCGGGAAACTCATTGCAAAGCCAGTCCAAGCCAACTATTTGGACAATGTATGCTCTATCACAGCACAATGGCTGTCAAGCGCCCACAGCAGGGCGAAAGTGTGCCGCAGTAAGAACAGACAGCGAAGAAACAAGTGGTTTCAAGCGCCTGAAGGCGCTAGGTTCGCATTGATTCTCGAGCGGCAGGGGTCGGCTGACGCCCCGCTCGGCGCGTGACCGCGTTAACACGTGCGTGGGATGAGGCGCGTAAAGTGGGTGCAGCATGTGACAGGTCGCTCGGAAGAGGGATCGAACATGGGAAAGTGACGAGAGATGGAGTCGAAAATGCGATGAAAATCCAGCAAGCGACTTTTTGCAAACGAGGTGAAGCATCAGCCCATGCGAGGGTGACAATGCTACGAAAAGGCGAGTCCTTGCAGCGCTGAAGCAACCAAGCATTTGCAATGCTTAAGAGACATTGATGCACGGGAAGACTCACATGAGCCAAGGTGAGATGGTAGTAGGATACGTCTAGACCCTCGGTAACCGTCGAATGCAGTACCTCCTTGTCACACCGTTAGGAGATCGGAACTTCATGATCATGCTCGCTTTTCTATCCTCGTGCCACGCCACTCCATGCAGTAGGCTTAGACCTTCTCCTCCTTGAGACCGTGCTTCCAGATGGTAACGTACGGCGTGACACCGTCCTCGCGGTAGTTGAGAAGGATGACCCTAAGCACATGTCAGACACCGCCACCTCACAAACTTACTCCACCAGAAGGCACTCACATCCCATCCGGGTTCATGCTCTCACCGATCAGGAACTCGTAGTCCTTGAAGTTCCCGACAATCTTCTTCGCATACCCCTGCGCACCCTTCTCGAACTCCATCACCTCCTCGTCACTCGCACCCCGCTCCTTCATCTTACCCTTGACCTCCTTCATGTACCCCTTCAGATGCGAAAGGTAGCTCTTCTTGTCGAAACTCGTCTCGTTCAGGCGGAAAGAGTGCACCACATCAATGACCTGCGACTTGCCCTCGTCCAGGCCCTCCTCGGCCTCTTCAGCAGAAGCATTGGCGCCGGTATCGAAGCTCTCGCCGCCGACGCTGATCTTTGTGCAGTCGGCTTCGTAGACGGCGCCGTCGATTTCTTTGAGGTTGTAGGAGTCGGAGATCAGCTCGTCGCCGGTGATGATGTCCTAAATGAGCCGTGTTAGTAGGGTGAGCCTTCACTTCTCTCTGTATTGCGGATGGCTCGCTGTGGACTGCCTCGAATGCCCTGTGGACGTACCTTGAAGATGATCATGCTTGCGGTGTTGAGGGTATGCTGGAGACTGTTGTTATTGGGTTTCCGGTCGATGCTGACTCCAAGATAGCACGCAAGAAGTGGTCGAGGTCTCGGCCAACTTTTATCCTCGAATTCGCAAAGAAAATTGGAGAGTGTTGGCGGGGCGAGGGGCTGTCCAAGGGTCCCACCAGAACGCAGGCCAGAAGCTTGTGTTAGCGCATGGTACGTGCACGCACGGAAATTCGCTTAGATTTCTGCTGCTTGGCTTGTGAAGGAGAAACGCTGCTTCGCGACGAACAGCTACAATCAATCACTACCAGTTCGCCATCACCAATTGAGGTATGTGTGCCACTCTTGAGAGATGCCCTTCAGGAAGCCGTGGCCAGCACTCACTGTCCGCAACGGCGGTGATACTGCTGCGCCCGGACTCGACATGAGCTGAAGAACCCATCACTGCTCCACGAGCACCTGAAGGGCACTCTTTGCGCTCAACATGGCTCCTGGAGGCTAACGTACAATTTACACTGCAGATACCTCTCGCCGCACTCATCGCGCCTTGAGAATCTACCAATACCGCCGACATGGTTAAGACATCCGTCCTCAACGATGCGCTCAACGCCATCAACAACGCCGAGAAGACCGGCAAGCGCCAGGTGCTCATCCGCCCGAGCTCCAAGGTCATCGTCAAGTTCCTACAGGTCATGCAAAGGCACGGTACGTTCAGCCCATACTCTCAGCCAGCGCGCGTCCAAAGATGGGGTAGGCGAGGAAGAATAGTAGTATAGCAGGCGCACATACACCGGGTTGATAACTAGGCAATGGTCTCACAAACGTCTCCACGACCAACGCCCTTTAAGTGCTCGGAAGATTGAGACATCGGCGGAGGATCTTACACGTCTTCGGATGGCATACTGGCTGAAGAGCGCACGTTTATTCTTTCGCGACATCACTGACACTCGTATCCCAGGCTACATCGGCGAGTTCGAGGAGGTCGACGACCACCGCAACGGCAAGATCGTCATCCAGCTCAACGGCCGGTAAGCATACGCCATTCCTTTCTACAGCTCTTGCTCTGCACCTGCTAACAGTCATGCCAGCCTGAACAAGACCGGCGTCATCTCGCCACGCTACAACGTCCAGCTTCGCGATCTCGAGAAGTGGGTCGTGCAGCTCCTGCCCTCGCGTCAGTTCGGCTACGTCGTCCTCACCACTTCGGCCGGCATCATGGATCACGAGGAGGCCAGGAGAAAGCACGTTGCGGGCAAGATCATCGGCTTCTTCTACTAGAGGCTGATCCCGAAAAGTTTACCTGCTTGACGACTAGACGCCCTGCGACGGTATGCTTGAGTCAACATAGCATAGCGTTTCAGCCATGGCTGTAGCTAGGCACACTCAATCAAGACGCATGCCCAACCTGTTGCGCCTCCTTCCCTCGATCCTATCCACGTGACTTCCAGGCTGATGAGCATACCTTTGTCGAGTCTACAATGCCTTGTCCTGCCGCTCTGTCTTTGTTACTTCGAGCAGTCCTTTCGGCATTGCTCAAGGCGTGTTATTCTTGGTTCATCTCATCTCGAAGACAATGGCAATGGCTGCCCTCGACCAGACAAAGGACACGAGATGATATATCCAACCGAGATTGCACTCACAATGGCCTTTTGGTTCTTCGTTAGCCCACTCGTATCCAACAGCCCACGCACGCACAACCTTCTTTCCTCTTGCCAACAACGTCTGGTACGTTAACAAGCAAGCGCTCGAGAGATTCAAGCAACCGTCAAGCTGGATACGAACAACTACTACACATCCTTCAACAACACGTACACCACTAACCCAAACATGTCAGGAATGCACAACAACACCTTCTCGAACTTCTCGGGTGAACCAAAGCAATACAACATGCACAACAACAACTCGGCTAGCCTAGATGACTTTCTCGGCGGCGATGATTTCCAAGGCTACCTAAGCAACGATGATCCGTTCAGCGGCACAGACG
>Ga0058704_10001128_pt1 | contig 12639 bp, 10 predicted proteins | sample AgamicMgSfe_FD_71363 | JGI IMG/M metagenome (GOLD analysis project Ga0058704, IMG submission 71363) | Agave microbial communities from Guanajuato, Mexico - Mg.Sf.e | ecosystem: Host-associated > Plants > Phyllosphere > Phylloplane/Leaf | place: Guanajuato, Mexico | collected 2012-05-30
TCCGAGAACTCAGCAAGCAGGAGTGACATTCGATAGCATAAAAGCTAAAGTCAAAAGTGCATGGACCACGGCGGCCGGGAGTGAGAGATCTCATCGTTACTCCAGACTCCCGAACTTTTGGAACCCGCAGCTTGCTGTTTGAACGCCATATCAGATTCGATCAGATAAAACAATCTCCGTGCAAACGAAACCTACATCATCACCGACTCCCTTCATACGAGCAAGCGATTTTCTGGATACATGTCCACTGCTGCATCCGCCACCCTGGATACAGCGATAGTGACCTCGCCAGGGCGGATGGGGCAAGAGAAGCATTTGGCTGTAGACCCGCCTGAGGATTATGAGTATGCAAGACATTGGAGTAGGAGGAAGATGGGCATGACGTGCTAATACGGAGGACAGCTATGAGTCTCTACCGCCAAACTTCTCGCTCGCGGCGAACATGGTCGCTGGCGCATTCGCTGGCATCGCGGAGCACTCGGTCATGTATCCTATTGACCTGCTCAAGGTACGGAGATGGTTGAGAAGAGAAAGGAGTGATTGGGGTGGGCAATGGCTGACGAGTGCTGCGCAGACACGGATGCAAGTCGTCAACCCTACACCTGCGGCGATATACACCGGCCTTGGCAACGCGATAGCGACGATCTCAAGAGCAGAGGGGTACATGTCATTATGGCGAGGGTTATCGAGCGTGATAGTGGGAGCTGGTGGGTTATCACTGCCGTAGATATTGCGTGCACTGGCAGGAAAGGTAGGCTAACAGCGATATCAGGGCCCGCGCACGCCGTCTACTTCGCAACCTACGAGGTGGTCAAGCAAGCAATGGGCGGCAATGCCTCCGGCCACCATCCACTCGCCGCAGCAACCAGTGGCGCATGCGCGACAATAGCCAGCGACGCCTTCATGAACCCCTTCGACGTGATCAAGCAGCGCATGCAATTACACGGATCCACCTATCGATCACTAGGCGAATGCGCGCGAACGGTCTTCCGGAACGAGGGGCTACGAGCATTCTATGTCTCCTACCCGACTACACTTACGATGACCGTACCTTTCACCGCCTTGCAGTTCACCGCATACGAATCACTCAACAAAGTCATGCAACGGCAGAGAAGAACGGGCTATGATCCACTCACGCATTGTACGGCGGGAGGATTGGCGGGAGGGTTTGCAGCTGCTGCGACGACACCCTTGGATGTGGTGAAAACGTTGTTGCAGACACGAGGCGCGTCGACGGATGTGGAGATCAGGCATGCGAGAGGGTTGTTCGGCGCGGCGGGCATAATATGGAGAAGAGAAGGCACAAAAGGCTTCTTCCGCGGTATGAAGGCTAGGGTGGTTACAGCGGCGCCTAGCACGGCCATATGCTGGAGTGCGTACGAAGTTGCGAAGGCGTACTTCATACGGATAGAAGAGGAGAAATAGATGGTGATGCTCTCTCGCAACGGCGATGAAAGCATGACATCTGGCCCAGCCATGGGCGGGCGGACACGCTTAAACGGCCAGTCATGCTCACGCGCGCGACGATACGGCAGGTAGGCAGGCGTATGCGCGCAAAACATCGTTGCTCTCACGCGACGGAATGCGTCGTCGGAGACGCGATAAGGTGGCCTTTTCGCAAAAATCTTGAGCGATGGCGCTGGATGGAAAGCCCTTTGTATCATCAAAAAGCGAGTGCGCCACATCACGATACCATCTATAAGCGCGTTTGGCATGGCGCTGCGATGGGACATACGGCTGGAATTCTTGGACTGCATGTCTCGATAGATTGCGCCTGACTGGCGGTATAGCGGTCAGGGAATTGTATAGATACTATGCCATGAAGGGGCCGTGAAGGCTGTAAGCTGACTACCTTACTTGCCGTTTGCCGTTCATGATTGTCTTTGAGTTCCTGGTAATGTGATTTGCATTGCTCTCCTCGCAGTCATACATTATACAGAGAGTATGCGGGTGTGATAGGTACATGAAGCTTGGTATTTGGAAGTCGAAATCCTCATGCAGCCAGAGGCCTCTACGTATGTCCCTGTTCAACCGGACCAGCATAGAAGGACACGAACCCTCCTTTCCGCTGCTATGCCTCTTTGGAGAGCTACATTCCGCCATATATTGTATGATATTTGAGGATCATCTTGCAAAACTGAACATCACGTCACTGACATGGGAGTGTTACAACACGGTGACATCTTGATCAGACGCAGAGGTCTGCTGTACAGAGCATGTGAGTAATCATAGTTACACGAAGCGTAGTCTCTATTAGTCCACGTCCTCCTGCAGGTAGTCCTCTATATAGGAGGCAGCGCCCCCATCGTCGTCCATATCAAGGTCGTTGATAGGAGAAAGGCTGTCCTTATGATCGTCCACCTCAAGTTTGGAAATAGGCGGTACGCTATACCGGACCAGCTTATGAGGAGGCAAATCATCTCCTCCACTGCAACGTCTCTTCGGACTCCTGCCCCGGTCCTTCGCGTACTGTACACCGGCACTGGTGTAGTACGGGGCAAGAAGGGCATTAAACAGAGTCTCCGCAGCATCTAGCTGTTCTCGACCCCATTCAACAGTGCGGAAACTACGTTCGCCATCCACATGTCAGCACCTCAGAAGCTTCATTCTCGAAATGGGACAGCAGCAGCATAAGCGCTTCTACCACTTGGCGTGAGCCACAGATCTTGGTTGGTCCCAACTGGCCTGCCCGCCTTCCTCAACCATCTTCGGATCGACGGTCCCTGACGAACTGTCCTTCATCGCCACGTCATCCGTCGGGTTGTTCCATTGTACTGGCTCCGGCGATGGAGCCTTCTCTGGCTCACGGCAGACTGGCCGCACGAGCTGGTCCTTCATGTCGTCACGGACATAAACCGCGTACGTTGGCGTGCCTTGGTTCCACGTTTTAGCCTCGAAGATGTCCTCCAGGTTGGTGACTTCATCCACGCGCTCATCGTTGTACTGCCGCCAGATGTTGTTGGCGAAGTCGTGAATGTAGACCCAGTAGTGGCCGGCACCGCTACTGCCGCGATGTATGAAAACGGCGGCGAGGCGGTACTTGAGGTTCTTCAGGTCCTCGAACTGAGAGTCTACCATGCTCTGGATGCTCTCCATCTCGATTTTGAGGCTTTCAAGTCGCTTGGCCTGCTCGCGAGCCTCGGTCGTAAGACGTGGCGGTAGATCCGGGTTGAGCTCAATCTCATCCATGCCAACATCACGGAGCATGTCGTTGGCTTGAGCAAAGCCGCCAAGGTATTGCGCAGTTTCGGAGACGGCGGTGGGTCCATCAAGCTGGTCAACGCCCGTATGGACTAGTGCCTTCTGCTCTTCCTTCAGCTGCTGTAGCTGTTTTCGCCAACCCCAGCATCGCCTCCTCCGCTCAGGTACTTCCGGATGGCTAGTGTCGACGTAGCGGTCCATGTAGAGCTCATCCTCTAAGCGAACCAGCTTGTCTGACTTGTAGGTGCTGCCAGTAACCTTGTCGAAATCAATGCGTGGGGTGCTGATCTGCAGCAGTGGTGGCAAGTCCCGCACACTCTTGTATATCTCCACACCCGGCTTGTTGCCGTAAGGCTGCAAATCGAAGATCTGATCCAGTCCAGCGTAGATATTGGTGTTCTCGGTAGGTATGTTGAGCGTGATACTTGAATCGGTTCCTGATATCGGTTTGCCTTCGACATTGTTATCAATATGCCGCTCAGTCATGCCGATTAGGTAGAGATCGCGGAGTGGATCCTTCTGCTCCTCAGACTCGTCAACGCCGCTTGGCATCATGCCAGAGCGGAGACGGAACATTATACCATCGTGTACTTCGGTGACATCTTGTTGCAGAGTCGCATTCCTCTTAGCCTCTGCCAGCGCTTGCTCTTTGACCGTCGTTGAAGTTCTACGCGATCGTGGTGGATCGCGTGGTGGAAGAGGCGGCTTTTGGTCCGGTGGCTGCCCAGAATCGCCCGGCTTCTGATCAGGCGTCGTCGGTGGCGTGAGAGGCTTCTCGTCGTTCGTCATTTGGACATCTCCGTCTTCGCCGTTCATGATTCCTTGTAGCGTCGCGCTGCTAGCGTTCGACTCATGCCTGGTATCTGCCGCAGCGCTAGCGGTGGCCGCGTCTTGCCCGTCGGGTGCATCGGTCAGCTTCTCGTCCACTGCATTCTCCAGACCGTTCGGTGCTTGCTCGTATGCAGCAGACGCAAGCAGAGCGTAGTCTTTAGGCTCCAAGAAAGCCCGGCAAACCAAGTCTTCCTCCGGCTTGACAGCTGGCCCCGGATCCTTGATCATGCGCTGGAAGAGGTGCATCAGATCTTCAGCGAACCTCTGCCCACCCTTGATCTCAACCATAGATATCTTACGCTGGCCCACTCGCTCTTGCTTCTCCGTGCATGCCGAAGTATCCAGCTTGTACTTGTCGTAGTCGAGGACAATGTCGCGAAGTGGTTTGATGCTAAAATAGTACTGGAGGAGACTGTTGAGGTAGCAAGTGTTGCCATGGCTTGTGAGACCCACCGGCCATGTCTCTGGTGAACGCGACGCCGAGCTGGTCTTACCAGTCAGGTGTTGCTGTATTGCCGTGATTGCTTTCTCTGTGGTATCGCCAGGGCGGTCGTTACGCGCGCTCTCGAACAGGACCGGGAGGACGGTCTGATCAACGTCACCGATAGCCTGATCAATGTTGAGGTATCGTAAAGCTTCGTTAACGTCCATAGTGTAGCCGTCTGTTCGACCGGTAAGGAGCCAGTTGTTGAGCATGTTGCTTTTGCGTTCGCGAGCGATGGTGGCAATCGCTTTCTGACCGATTTCCTCGTTTGCTTTATTGTCAGAAATCTGGGGCAGTCAGCATCCACATTCAGCAAGCAACAACGGTCCAGCTGACTGGCAAGTGCCACACAGAGACTGTCGCACGTACCTTCACTGCCAGAAGTGCTAAGATGGTGTCGTCGGATGTGTCCTCTTTGGCGTCATTTCCAAGCCATGACAGGGCGTCTTCGTACGTATCGACAGATTGTCGCGATGCGTTGATGAGAAGCTGGCTGTGTCTGAAGCTTCCAATCTTGTAGAGCGCCCGACGTGCCTCTTCCGCGGCAGTGGCTCCGAGGTCGGGCTGCTGTGCCTGGAACAGCTGCACAACACGCTCATCCGAGAGCTCTTTGGCGTCACCAGGCTGTATGTTGAGGTATCGGTATGCTGCCGACAGGTCTCGCCGACTTACTATGTCCTGCGACTCCAGAGTAGCGACCTTCATTTGTAGCTGTTCGGTACCTCGTGACTGCGTGATGATCTGTAAACACTCAAAGTAGTACGATATCTTTTCGGGATCGCACAGAGACTGTCGGTCGTATGCGAACTCAATCAGCGAGTCGGCAAAGTCAGGCAGTGCACCAAGACTAGCAAAGTATCTGCGGGCCGTTAGCACAGGCTCGGCGTGTAGTGAGGTTCGCAGAGGATGACGTACACAAGCTGCTCGTTTGACGTGCCTGAGCGGCGATGGGAAACGTGGCGTGGATCTGCCGCAACCAATTAGCTTGTTCTGGAAAATGCACAAGCAAACAGAATACATACACCCCTGAGCTGCAAGCGTCCGTTCCACGTCACGGTCTGCCGACGGCCAGCCTTCTGCGGCAGCGGGATTGATGGCTCCCGTCTCGGATGAGATTTTGTACATCCAAGCTAGTAATTCTGCCTCGACGTCCTCGAGGAGCTCGCGCTGGCTGCTGCCATCGGCCTGTGACCGGTCACTGAGCTGGGGAGGATTTGGGAGTGTCCATGAATCGTCCTGTGCATACGTTAGCATCCTCTCAATGTGTTCATCACCAGCAGCAACCTTACTGCGTACTTGAAGCCAAGGCGCTCAAGCAGAACCTTGCAATCCTGGCCATACACTCCAAACGCTTCCATGAAGCGCTTGTTGTTCGCCGGAAAGCTAGGCCGGTCATGCGCGGGATTCAGCGCGTCCTTCGTGTACTTCCTCAGTCTCGACAATGCATCCATGGGCGTTGCCTGCCGTATGCCCTCTCTTGACGGATCCGAACGCACCACCGCTTCATACCGTCTCTTCAAGTTCTCAGTGTTGATCAAGGTGTCCTTAGCCTCCTTGTCTGGTATTCTCGCCTGTCTATAGACCACCTCCAGCACCGCCTGACACTGCGGTTCTGAGCATTGCCAGACGTACTTGAGGCGGGCTACACCAATCTCATCTGCCGCCTTTAGACGCTGGAAGTGGTGGAGCGGGCACTCGGCATTTGGGCATGAGTTCGATGCTCGTGTGTAGTCTACTTTCACGTCCGCATGTATCCTGCACTTCTTGCAGACCGTAGCTAGCTTGTACTTCGTTGCGCCATCAGGCCTCTGGTCGAGCGGAGGCGGCACGCTTTGATTCGTCTTCGTTGTGTACTCATGCTTGCAGCTGCCTATGCGCGGAGCGAGCAAAGGGCCCTCACCTGCAGGTGGTGTATGATCTGGGAGCACACTGGCATTTGGTCCACTGTTCAGAGGGTCGAAAACCAGGAAATCTTGAAAGATCTTGGGCGCAGTCTTTCCGGGGCCTGATGGTGATGAGGACATGTCCTTTCCGGAGAATCGGACGTGGATAGGTTGTATCGTTGGGAGTGTGCCTCAAGAAGGCTTCGGTGAGGGTATGTCACTTGTGAAGAGGACCTCAGGCCCCAATATACGTACAAAGCCTTCGTAACCAGTTTGCTCGTCAGATGTCAATCTGGAGCGAGCTCGGGCCACTATCACAAGCCCAGCGCCACGCGCGACAGGGCCGCGTTGTTTGCTCCTTCCATCACGCTTCCATCACACAATTCCCGATGTTGATGAGCTCGCGAAAGGGCAGTATATCCTCCTTGTGCGTGAACGGTAGCATACTCGCCTGTACAGCGCCTCTGGCTACTGGAGCAATCGCGGTGACTCCGCAGAGCGCCCAAGCTACACGAAGACGCCGCCGCCTCAGTCGCGCATTACCGTGCCGCTTTCCTACCCCATCTTCAAGCCATCTCCTCCCGTGCTCTCACACGTAGTTATATCTTGGAGAGTTCTCACGTCTCCGTATGCACGCTTTAACCTTCGAGCTGCTGACTATCGACAAACACTTACCGAACCAGCACTGTGGCTCGGCTGCCTGGCTGCCAAGCATACAGTCAAACTCAAACATCTCTCGAGCAGACTGATCTTCCTCATCGTTGCTTCGTAGCTCGGTGCACTCAATCATGTTGACGATTCTGGATCTCCCGCGCGAGCTCTATCTGGAGGTTTGCTCGTACCTACAGCCAACGGATCTCGCGAAGCTTGCTGGTGTTTGTAAAGACAATTACCTTGCTGTCCTGCAGCCACTCTACGCCGATGTCAAGATCACAGCATATGGGAATCTCATCAAGCTGGTGGACACTCTAAGAAAGACTCCGGTCGTCTCACATATCTCGCCGCAGCAACGCCTACGCTGGCACAAGCTCAGCGAGGCCCAGCTGTGCGAGCGCGATATTAAGCGTCTCGACCTCACGCTAGACAGTCGCACCGATGGGAAGAAGATCACTGGTGCTATCTTCGCTCGATGCATTGGAGCCATATCTCGGCAATGCTATACGGCCAAGATCAAGTTGACTCTGAACGCTGCGCATCATGACTTCTTCAAGCAGTTTCAGCAGTTCGACCTGCCAAATGTGACCAACTTAGTGCTCTTTATCGGAGCGACGGATTTCGACCACTCGGTTGACCCAAACACGCTCTACTCTAGCTTCTGGGACATGGTCTTCTCCGGGTCGACCTTCTCTGATTTACGAACTACATATGTGAACACGACGGCCAGCTCATCTGAAGATCTGCCCAAGAACATCAAGGAGTCCGTCGGCTTCTCGTCCCGGAACTGGCACGAGCGCTACCCTTCTTTATCGAAGACCAACAGCCGTGGCACGCCGCTCTATGGCCTCCGCCACATGGAAGAGATCGTCGTCGCACACAATGCCTACCTCAACGTTCCAGCTCTGGACTCCTTGTTCGGATCCGACATCATTCCGCAACGGCTGACGAAGCTCGAGATCGTGGACTGCCCGAAGCTTCACATCAAGCATCTTACTGCTCTCAGCACGCTACTGCAGAGAGCTCTTCAGTTGGTGAAGCATTTGAAGCTTCACTTGTGCAAGTTGAGAAATGCTGAGCACGGGGAGTCGTCTGAGGGCTTCCAGTATGCAGCACAGATCAACGAGCACCCCGAAGAGCATCTTTGCAATGTCATACGCGAGCTTGGACAGACCATACGAAGCCTTGATGTTGCTGTACCGTTCGCCTGCAGCAACATATTCCCTGCGCACAGCAGGACAAAGGTGTTTGACGAGCCCAAAGACTACCCGACTATCGCTCTTGAACCCTACGGAACACTGCCTGAGCGACTCGTTGCTGAACGCTACAAGTACAGAAGGCTGATCTGCTGGCATGGAGTTTGTCGAGATGCTCACGGCTGGCACGACATGCTGGACGCGGCGGATGTATTGCAGGATGACGTCAGCTGGGAGATGCTGTATCCGCCTGAGGATCGTGGCAGCTGGCACGTCAGCGGGTGCCTGCCCTTGCGGTACAGCGCAAGCGATGTGCTTTCGAAGCCATTTGCGAAGCACGACTAGGTGTCCTTGAAGGAACGGCTACGATACTATTTGCATTATCAGGTGTCAGGACGCGAGTGTGCCTGCTGGTGGTGACAGCGGGAAATGGTGGTGGCGAGTACGTCCCGTGCTTCATTGTAACTTCCATGTCATCACAGTGGATACTGTCAATGATACTACAGGCAGCAACCAGCGACTGCGTCTTGCTATGTGCTGTCGATTATTTCAGTCACTTCTGATTGGCGCTGGTGCCTTGTTTGTGAATCCGGCCCCTTGCATGATCGGCGGTCGCTCCTTCCGGAATTGGCCGCTTCTGCCTTGTTCCAGGCGGGTAGCCGCGTGACTCCACCGACTCTTCTAAGCAAGGTCTCATACAAGAACCCTCAACTTCAAACAACAGATTCAAATCTCTCACAACCGTCAACTCACCTTCAAACATACTCTGAAGCTTTTAAACACCTCCGAACTACTTCAATCCAATTACTACACCAGAGCATCCCACACTCATCAACATGTCTACGACGCACAACACCAACCCAGGCAACTTCGCCAACCGCCCGACTGAGGAGGTGAAGGGGATCGCTGCCATGGGCGGCAAGGCTAGCCACGGCGGGCACAACACCGACAGTCACGATGACGTGAGCTCAGTTGCACCTCTTGAGTAAAACTTCACTGTCAGTATACTGATGGTGTCGCAGCAGAAGGACTCCACACCCACTGGCCGCAACGCGGACGGCACGTTCACCAAAGGCTCCAAGGCTGCGAAGGAGGCTGGGCAGAAGGGCGGCGCTTACAGCCACGACCATGACGGCATGGCCAAGGAGGAGAGCGTGAGCGAGCTCGAGGTTCAGGCTGATGTCAGTATCGCCTACTCAATCGACACATTCGGGTGATGTGCTGACTGTATATAGGATCACCCCGGCCGCAACGCCGATGGGACGTTCACCAAGGGTTCGGAGGCTGCCAAGGAGGCTGGCCACAAGGGTGGTTCTCACTAAGCGATGCACGACGTGATCAGCTCCGTGATGCGCAGGGGTGCTCACGACTGGCGAGGAGATAGCTGACTTGCTTGATGCTATGAGGCGTTGGATGCTGATGTATCCTTCCCTTAGTCATGTAGCTGTCAATGCCACAAGAGTTGACTGATGCTTCCATGTCTTCCAACTGTGCTCGATGCTTCTTACAGTTCAGTATGCTGCGGCCGACGATCTGCGAATGCCAGAAAGGACTCTGCACACTCGTACGAAGCCGCGTCATTTGTATCGCCGCCGGTGTACGCCGCTACCAATGGGTAAGGGCACAGTGGCCGATGCTTCACTGGTATCTCTGTGCTCATCGATGTCGTCGCCGCTTCGAGCGAAGGTGGTGCGATACCGCTCTCGACCCATTTGGTGAGCGAGTCTAAGGCTTTGACTGGTACTGGGCCGACGCCGCCTCCGCAGTGATCAACGCCTGGTGCTTCGAAGTAGCGAAAGAAGTCTTGCGCTTGCGGATCGAGAGCTAAGACTCGCTCGTAGTAGTCAGTCGTACCGTTTGGGAAGATGAGTTGGTCAGACAGCCCTGGTATATACCGTTAGCAAACAGATTACCACATGCGAGTCAATGAGCCTGCTTACCGTGCCAGGAAATCATCTTCCCACCTGACGCTTTGAACTCAGACAAGTCGGGATCTGAAGTATCAATGATTGAACCGTACTCGTTCCTCGATCGATGCAGCGCGCTGAAGAAGTCCGCTTCGTCCATGCTCGCGACATCGAAGTCCGGGTCTTTGTGGACGAAATACCGTATCCAGCCATCGCTGAGCGGGAACGGAAGACCTTTGCACTTCTTGTTGCCAGACTCACAGGCCGTCATTGCTAGCCCCCCAAAAGGCACCGTCGGATCAAGGCCGCCGAATGTCGTCTCATGGGTAGTGCCATACCATTCCCGCTTGCCGTTTCGGTGCGGTCCTTCCCAGATGGCATTGGCGATCATAGCAGCAGCAGTGCTAATCTGGCGCTCTTCGCCTTGACAGTCAAAGCTTGAGCCAGCGACGGTCGAGGCATCGAACGTACAGAGACCTGAGGCGCCGATGATCCCATCTTTCACACCATCGAGCTCATCGCACGCTGCGATTGCGGCTTGCCTGATGGCTTCCATCTCGCATGCGGGAGGATAGTAGCCGGCTTTGCACATCACGATCTGCGGCCAGATCTCTGCCGTCACGAAGCTGGCCCAGTTGATCGCCGGTGCTGAGGCGAGAATGCCATCGTAGTTCTTCGGGTAGCGTTGAGCGGACATCAGGCCTTGCCGCCCGCCCGTTGAGCAGCCACTCCAGTACGAAAAGCTTGGTGTCTCACCGTAAAACCCTTTGATAACTTGCTTGGCGACCTTAGGTAAGTCATCCAGCGCACGAGACGCGAAGTCCTGGAGCAGAACCCAGTTGATGTTACCTGGACTCAACAAACCCCATTTCTCTGCGTTGACCGCGACATCCAAAAGATCACCCATAATGCTATGACCTGCATCGGTATTCGCGCCTGCATAACCTAGTGCGACACCTGGAGCGAGTGCGCCCTCACTACCTGCCGCCCAAGCACCACCTCCTTGAGCGAGGAACTTGCCGTTCCAAGCATCACCCAGCGGCAGCCAAACGTAAACGTGGATAGTATCATTCTGGCCCGGATGCGTGTATGTCACTGTAAAGTTGCAGAAGTCGATGGGCTTGACTTCCATAGACCCAGCGACGACTGCTTGGCTGGCCCACCTGGCGTAGTCCGTGTAGCCGTGAACTTCCTTGGCGGAAAGATCCAGGATGTCGAGGCCGAAGACCTCGATTGCTGGAAGGTCACGAGCTTTGCATGTTCGTAATTTGGCTACCGCTGAGCCTGTGAGACCCAGCAGAGTGTTGAGAAGTAGTAGGGTGGGACTCCACATGGTGGACGATGTTCTCTGCTCGCGTTGAGTGGTGGGGACGGTTGAGGTATGAGAAGGCAAGTCGTGCACAGAACGAGGGTGTGAACACAGAGTAGCGGGAACGGTGCTACTTATAAACTCCAACTCGCTTTCGTTACGCTGGTTCGATCATGAGCTTATCCTGCACCTTCATGCTTCAGCAAGGCTTCGCCGCATGAGGTAACTTAGGCTGTTCGACTCACATTTGCTGCTCTATTAGCACTCACTGGACACTATCTGACCACGTCACTATAGAACAAGCAGTATCGCGTGAGTTCCATGGGAGGAAGAGATGGTAAAGAAAGCGGGAGAGGTTCAAGAAGTGGAGTCGGTAAATCTTCGGATACGGGCATATGGAGCAGCCCTCGCCGTAGGTACGGCGGGTCAACGCCGAGGGAGACATTGGCAGACGATAAGAGGCTTTTGCACATACCAGTCTTCTCACGAAAGTTCTGTTCGTTAATTTACACATCGTGAGTCATGCTGACCCGATGCCTCTCTCGCTGTCCCAATCACCGCTTTCCGTTCATAGCAACATGCCGTGCTGAAAGAGCATTCTGAAACCCACATCCTTCAAGAGGTGAGGCGAGTCTTTGCCAGCACGTCCGTAACCGCCACCACCGTCCCATCCTCACTCGCTTCTTCAGACGACCGCCTTGCATCCGTCTCACCTCCATCCTCACCTCCACCTTCCTTCTTCTTCTCCTTCTCCTTCAGCTCCTCCGTCGCCTTGACCTCCTTCTCCCATCTCGCCATCCTCACCAACGGATCCAACACCCCATGCACATCACTCCTCAAATCCTCTACATACTCCTCATAACACTCCGTAGTATACGACAAAAAATTGCCCAGATCATGGCAAGTCACCTCAACAACCACCTGTATCTCCGCAGCCAGCTTCGGCAGCCCCTCGGACTCGAGGATGTTAATGTTACCCTCGAAAGCCGCCGTCTCGACCACCACACGGAAAGTCCTGAGTTGTGGGAAGGTGTCGAGGACCATGTCGCAGACTTCATCCATCTCCTCGAAATCCTTGCTTTGCTCGAAGGGGATGGTGAGGGTGCAGACGGCACAGCGCTCGTCGCACGTGAGCTCATCTCCTATCATGGTGAGGTAGTTCGCGGCGTCGAAG
>Ga0058704_10001129_pt1 | contig 12622 bp, 16 predicted proteins | sample AgamicMgSfe_FD_71363 | JGI IMG/M metagenome (GOLD analysis project Ga0058704, IMG submission 71363) | Agave microbial communities from Guanajuato, Mexico - Mg.Sf.e | ecosystem: Host-associated > Plants > Phyllosphere > Phylloplane/Leaf | place: Guanajuato, Mexico | collected 2012-05-30
AAAAAGGCCAAGCCAGCGAAGGACGGGGAAAAGCGCCTCAAGAAACATAGAGTCAAGGCGCCTCAAGCCTACCTACAAGTCCGCGAACGCGCCTTGACCCAGCGCATGTTCGCGCTGAGCCGTCAACGAGACACATCGAACCCTGAGCACCCTACCGAAACCATCTCTCTCGCTGGCACCACCGGCAATGTCTACACCATCGTCGTTGACAAAGTGCCCTCCTGCGACTGCCCACACGCGCGAAAAGGCAACCAATGCAAACACATCGCCTACGTAATGAGCCGCGTCCTGCGCCCTCCGGCACATCTCGAATACCAGCTCGCTTTTATCTCCTCCGAGCTGCGCGAGATCTTCGACAAAGCGCCACCTCTGCCTTCCGAAACCGCCGAGAAAAGCGACGAGCACGACGGCAACCGCAAAGCCATCGAAGGCGAATGCCCAATCTGCTGCGTCGACTTCGAGCCCGAGAGCAAAGAAGAGATCGTGTACTGCAAAGCAGCTTGCGGCAACAATATCCACAAGGACTGTTTCAAGCAGTGGGCTGCGACCAAGACGACGGGTCAGGTGCCTTGTCCGTTTTGCAGGACGCCGTGGCAGAGCGATGATCCGACGCTCAAGGGTTTGCCGAAGGGGGCGAAGACGAATAAGGAGGGTTATGTCAACGTGGCAAGCGAGCTGGGGATGAGTGGGAGGAGGGACTACTCGAGCTATCATTCGTATTGGGTTAGGGATCAGGTGAGGAGGGGAGAGGTGAACTGGGATGATGATGGGGTTATGGAGCATGAGTATACAGGAGGGTTCATGTGACATGGTCGCTTTGAATAAATTATGATTGGATACGAACAGAACAGGACGCGCTTGCATAGGTAGTAACCCAAACGAAACTGCGGTGCGCCGACCCAACATCCGTATACGCGCGCCACTCGAGCTCATTTCCGTTTCTAGTCCTCGTCCACTGCACTCCTGCGCCACCTTGCCTGGTGATCCGAGCTTATTCAGTCCGCCCACGACACGTCGATGCTGTCGAGTCGAATCAGTGCGTCTTGGTTCCACAAACAAACGTGCTTACCCATCAATCTCATCCAGAAGCTTGTCATAGACTCTGCGCCACGACTCCGGAACCGTGGTATCCAGGCCATCTGCTGTAGCGTAGAAGCTGCACTCAGCCCTGCATTCCGGGATGTCGTATGCCAGCTGCCGGAACATCCTCTTGAGGTCCCAAACGGTCATCATCGTGTCGAGCTCGACGCACAAGTCCAGTCGTTGCAGCTGCTGTTTGTCCGCAGTCACGGCCTGGAAGAGCGCATGCGCGGCATCCTTTACGAAGTCCACGTGGAACTCTGTCACCTCGCAGATCTCGATGCGCAGTTTCAGGTTCTGGAGACGATGAAGCGGCATTTCAATGCTCTCGACTGGCACGTTGCGCGTCACGATTCCTTTGGGTGGGCTGGCGTACTGGTCCGAGATTGTGGTGGCGATGGTGAGCAGGTCCCAGAGTACGGGCAATGATTCCGCGCGGAGCTGGCGGCATGTTGCTGTGATGGCGATGGCGAGGCCGGATGAGCCGCGGCGCTTGTGCAGAGTGCCTTTGACGTGTCTGAAGGTGATGGAGGTGGAGGCGAAGAGGTGAGAGTAGATGCTGAGACGGAGCTCTGGCGGCAAGTTGAGCAGGTGCCTTTTCGGGGCGGTTGACTTGGTCGACATGTCTGGCATGATGTGAGGATGATGCTTGCCTTTTCGATGGCAATAGGTCAGAGTGTTTGGCAATGTGTCCAGCAAGCATGTACGTTACTAGGGCGACGAAGCAGAGATGAGGAAGGCGCAAGCTGAATCGTTCCTGCCTCCGTGATCATCAGGGCAGAGCTGATCAGCCGCGTCATGCGAGATCATGAAATCTATCATCTATGATGTATCTTGAGAGCGTAACCACCACTCAAGGCTTCCATCTCAGCATCGTAATGCTAAACGCAGGAAACTTGTACTTCCCGCTGCCATCCCAATCAGACTCCTCGATGCCGACCTCCTGCTTTCCTGCCATGTTGGTGACATCCCACTTCCCGCCAGTGATCGAAAAGACCTTGACAGATCCAGAGCTGGCTTTGACTCCCGAAAGCTCAACCTCTTTCGCGTCGGTGAGATGCATGTTGACCACGACCATGCTCACCGTACCTTCATCACCTACGACCGCCGACACGTCTAGCCAAGGCAAATCGCAAGCGGCCTGCATCCACGCCGGCTCCGTCTCGCCCTCGTACGCATCAGAGCTCACGTGCGTTGCCACATTCGTACCGCGCATGTACTTGCAGAACAGCAAGTACGGCCACCAAGTCGTCTGCTTGATCAGGCCGTCCTGAGTCGTCATGAGTGGCGAGATGACATTCACGCTCTGCGCGATGTTCGCCATGGCGACATGCCTGCTCTGCCGTACGAAGACATTCAGCCAGACCGCTACAGCAAGAGCATCGGAAAGCGTGTATGACTCCTCGGCGCCGTCTTCGCCCTTGGCTCTTAGGGGGTCCCACACGTTCCATTCGTCGAAGCAGATTGTTTGCCTGGGCACTGTGGACGGGACTTTGTTCTGGATTCGTGCAAGATCGATGAGGCCACCACAGATCTCGATTGCTCGCTCGGCCGATCGAGGTGCTATGGCGTTTTTGACTGGGTCGTTCGAAGCTGTGTAGATATGGATGCTGTGCATGTCGATCAAGCCGACTTCTGTGCTACCACCCAGGCCGTGGAGATCCAGCTTGATACACTCCTTCAGGGTGTGAAAGTCCCACTCCGAGTGGCCGGTCTCGCCACAAAGAATGAGCGTGACTGATGGGTCGAGGAGCTTCATGGCTTTTGCCCATTGGTAGGCTTTCTTTGCGTAGTCTTCTTTGGTCAACTGCGGACTGTTAGCTGTGCTTTGACATGGCCTTTGCTAGAGTTCACAGACCATCTCGACTTGCCAGGGTCCCCAAGTCTCGTTGCCGAGGGCCCAGTACTTGACATTGTAGGGCTTGTTACGACCGTGTTTTCGGCGGAGATTCGCGTAGTACGTGTCCCTGGTCGAATTGCAGTACTCAAGCCATGCCAGTGCTATACGCTATCAGTGACTCCACTGCTTCCGATCTGACTGGCCTTGCTTACCCTCGTCCAAAGTGCCTTGATAACGTCAGCGTGGCTCTTCAAGCGATCATCGACGCCGGATACACACCTGTGCCCATGTTCAATGCAAGGTAAGGCTCTGTGCCCACGACCTCGCACCATTTCATGAACTCATCGGTACCAAACTGATTGCTCTCAATCCCAACCCAAGCCAGCTCCGGCCTCTTCGGTCTCGAGTCCCTGGGTCCTACGCCATCGATCCAGTGGTAAGTCGCACAGAAGTTGCCACCGGGATACCGCACCACAGGCACATTGAGCTCCTTGAAGCTGTCGATCACATCTTTCCGAAAGCCGTTCTCGTCAATGAGGTCCTTGTTCGGGTTGTCCGGATCGTAGAGGCCGCCGTAGATACAGCGACCCATGTGCTCTGTGAAGCCGGCATAGATGTTATCATTGACTTTGCTGAGCTTGTGGGATGGGTAGACTGCGATGCTGGCCTGCTCGCCAGCCGCGAGCTTGGTGAAAGTGGTCATCTTGCTTTCTCGCCTCTTCGCGTAGTCAGGGTCCTGTAAGAGAGTTGCTTATGCTTGCACCTGCCATACAATTCCTAAGAAGAACTATGATCATGTAGGCCCGCCTAGACGTCGCCGGCGAGGAGCCATGTGGCCTTGCAAGCATCGCGGAGTGTCGGGCATGAGAGCTATGCTCCACAAGTCATGTGGCCGCTTGCCGTAGGTTACTTGGCCGCGTGACATGAATACAAGCTATGGCGCTGAATGGTGGAAGAACTGAAGCGGCTTAGGGCAGGATTTTGGGAGGTAGTAGGTCGGCAGTCCTACCGAGGCACGTGAGTGTTGTTTCTCTGCCAATGTTGACTTTTGTTCGAGATCACCCAATGTTCGCAAAGAACAAGCAAAGCAGCTTGATGCGTATCCTGACACTAGCACCGATCGCGCTCTTCCAGGCATCTCACTGGTGCCATATTGGTCGACACTAGACGCAGACAACTGCCGACCTCAGCCAAGACACCTTGACCTCGAGCCTCACGAAAAGTCGAAACCCTCGGCTCCGTCCTTCTCCAGTGCGGAGAGTTGGAGTCTTGGAGACGTCCGCAATTCCGCGACGCTAGCCACCTCTAGCCATGTCTACTTTTCCACAGCCCTCACACGCCACGCGAGACGTGCATGGGGATGATGACCTGGAGTGCATCAAGCCTAGCTAGAGATCATCGGCGCTACCGCGGATAGGGCACCATAAGGTAGGGTATATAATGCTCTCGATGCCTTCGTAGGTCACTGCCTTGAACATTCAGGGTGCTGATCAGCAGTCAACTTTTATTTGGCTATCTCACGCGAGGACTACAGGATTACGACGACAAGATGGCATTGCCGCCAAAGTGGTACCAGGCGAGTTCAAGAAGCTCGTTTGCACAGCAAGCAACGATACTGACAAGATTTTGCAGTTCCTGGTCGCCCTGTTCGCTTCCATCGGTTCCGTTCTGTATGGCTATGACCTGGGTGTCATCGCTGGCGCCATCGCCGCGAAGAGCTTCGACAATGAGTTTCATCCCACCAGCGCCGAGCAAGGAGCTGTTGTCTCTGTCTTCACCGGCGGCGCCTTCTTCGGTGCCATGTTCGCTGGTTTCGTGGGAGACTGGCTTGGCCGCAAGAAGACTATCCTGATGGGCTCGGCGATCTTCTGCTTGGGCGGTACGGACGACAGCTGTTTAAGTGTGAAAAAGGATTGAAATGCTGACACGAGTCACAGGTGGTCTACAGACTGGTGCACAAAGTCTTCACTATCTCTACGCTGGGCGTGCCATCGCTGGACTCGGTGTTGGCTTCCTCGTCATGATCATGTAAGTTAGCACTTCTCAGTGAGAACATGGCTGTCTAGCTACAAGTCCTCTCGATCAGTACACCTATGCTGACCCTAGACTTTCAGTCCTCTCTACCAAGCTGAGCTCGCTCATCCTTCGATCCGTGGCAGAGTCACTGCACTACAGCAGTTCATGCTGGGTATCGGTTCGCTAGTCGCAACATGGTGCACGTACGGCACGAACCGGAACATCCCGGCCACCAGCTCGCATCAATGGCGTATCCCTCTCGGGATTCAGATAATTCCGGCCGGCATCCTCGGACTCTTGATCATGTTGTTCCCAGAGTCTCCCAGGTGGCTCATTGACCACGGCAAGCACGAGGAGGGTCTCCGTACACTGGCAAAGCTCCATGCTCATGGTAACACGGACGACACCTGGGTTCAAGCCGAGTACGACCAGATCCGCGATATGATCGCTTTCGAGCACGAGCACGAGGCCAAGTCTTACACTGAGCTCTTCACGAATAAGAGCTCTCTGCGTCGGCTGGTCCTCGCCTGCGCGATTCAAGCTAGTGTGCAGATGACGGGAGTGTCAGCAATCCAGTATTACAGGTGTGTTTGCTCTCGCTTTGAGGTGTGCAAAGGTCTCAGACCTCACTAAGGCTCGACACAGTCCTACTATCTTCGGCCAGATAGGAATCAGCACGGACAACACACTCAAGTATCAGGGCATCTCCTCGGTCTTGGCGCTCTGTGCTCAATTCGCCTGCATCATGCTTATCGATCGCCTTGGTCGCCGCTGGACTATGATCGGTGGCAATCTTACCAACTGCCTGATGTTCGTCACACCGTCAAGTATAAACCCATGATGTCTGAGACGAAGCTGACTTCTACCCATCAATGTAGGTTTATCATTGCCACGATCATGCTGGCTGTCTACCCACCAGGTGTATCTTCCAACGCGTCCGCTGCTTGGGCCTTCATCATCGTCACCTGGCTGTACAACATAAGTTTCTCGGCCACGAACGGACCGCTCTCGTGTAAGTAATCATCCGGATCCAGCACGTATTTTTCCCCGCTAATCAGTAGCAGGGATCGTGCCCGCAGAGATCTTCGACACCCGTACCCGTTCGAAGGGTGTCTCCATCGGCGTCATGGTCTCCTTCGCCTTCAACACCATGATCGGACAGGTCACGCCCATCGCCATGGAGAACATCGGTTGGAAATTCTACATCCTTTTCGTCGTATGCAATTTGACCAACGCTATCTATTTCTGGGCCTTCCAGCCGGAAACTAAGCTGAGGCCTCTGGAGGAGATGAACTACCTGTTCACCAATGCTCCGTATGTCATGCTGCCAGAAGTAGATGAGAACACCAACGCTGACCTGCTTGACAGGCTCTTTGTGCCCACGATGAATATGAAGGACTTCGAAACGCATGACCTGGAGGCTCGTGCTGAGGAGGTGGAGAGGAAGGGTAGCATTGCGAAGCATGAGGAGCTCTGAGTAACGCCTACGAATGAAGCTACGGGTGACATACCAGAAGTTAATACGAACTTGTCACTACCCGGTGTCTGGATTGCCACATTCATTTCGTGCGCTCAGTGTGTTTGTTATGTGCAGAGCGACGGCCACGTGACGCTAGCACGCTTGATCGCGGTCAGGTGCGCCTGCCTTGCCATCAGCTCTAGTGTGGGGAGCTATACCCGCTCCTTCCAACTGATAGGTGACGATCGCCGTTACCTGCAGACCGCCTCAGCATCACCTCCTCAATCTGCCCCCTCTCTTCTACTCACACCTCTACCAGGCACGCGTCATTTCGCACACAGCATCGATGGCGCCGGAGCCCACGGAGAGGGAGCTCCAGTGTCATCTGCTAAGATTGCCGGCAGAGTTGCGCCTCCTCATCTACGAAGAATCTGTGGACGAGCAAGCAGTGCCACTTTCTGGTCGACGATGAAGTACACCAGCCGCAAAAGCGCCGCCGCCCGCCCGACGCTCTAATCCTCCTAACAAACCGATAAATCTCCAGGGAAGCAGCGCCAGTCTTGTACGGCAAGAGCCTCGTCGTCATTCACATGGTGCACGCCGTTTATACACGTCTCCACCGTTTTCCCAGGGGCGCAAGATCTCTCGGCAAGACCAAGAACCAGTCCTGGCTCCTGCGCGTTCGACTTCTAGGCATCTCGGTGGAGGGCTACATATCCACCGGCAAACACAACTCTGCCTGGCGGTTCTTGCGACAGAATCAAGTACTGCTACAGACTCTTGACCAATGGCGGCACGTCAAGAGTTTGACCATTGCCTTTTCCATCAGAACCGCTTTCTCCATCGCAAATGAGCTGGCGTTGCTGCGCGCATACAAGCGGATCTAGTGCGAAGGACAAATTTGGGTCACAAAACGTGAGACGGAGAAGATCTACTTCAAGAGAGACGGACCAAGGAGCGAATATGAGTCTCTGGTTCGAGAGCTGAAAGCGTACGTTGATGCGTGACTGCATTCGTACCACGCTAACGATGAGTGCAGGGTGCAGCTGGGCGGCAAGACCAGAGCGGATCAGAAGGGGCAGGATAGCACCAGAGGGTAGCGATGGGCTGAGCAATGTGTACAAGCTCGGACGTGTTGTCCGGTCGCTCCAAGCGGTGAAGCGGTGCTGCCATCGTATGCAAGCAGTCGCCTGCTGAGGATTTGCGAGGGCGGACTGTCGTCGTTGTAGCTCTGTGTATGCGGTCGGCAATTCTTTCTTTGACTCAAGCAACTTGGTCGGCCGTTGCCTGCTGGCAAATGCGGCGACGGCAAAGCGAGTCATGTTTCTCCGCAGATCCTCACCCTTGTCGCTCTTCCAACGCGGCTCCAACCTGAGTCCAACAATGCGGCGTAGTGTCCCAACTCCCAAGACGCTGCTGCCTGAGCTGTTGTGCGTTCAGATCAAGTATCTTCTACCAGGCCCCATCACACAATATAGAGCCGAAAGATTGATCTTGAGATGCCGTACGAGATGGCCGATGTCCAAGAGCATGCCCACTCACCTTTCCTCAAGCTCCCCCCGGAGCTCCGCATCAGGATCTATGAGTATCTATGGCCTGGCACTGCGAACCTGGAGGTCGTAGTATCTTCAAGCTTTACCAGAATCATTGAGCGATCACGCTCCTACAGAGACAAACCCACGCTGACTTACTACAACGCGCTGGCCACTCTGTCAGTCTCAAAGGCTGTCCGCAGTGAGGCACTGCTGGTATTCTACGAACGAGCGCACTTCCATGTTCGGATATACGAAGGCAATCTCTGGACCACCAGTTCTTTGCAGGAACCTGAAGCAGTCTTGCAGCACCTACGCAGCGTGAAGATATCCATGAGCTTGCCTTCCCACCCTCATTACTACCATGAGGGTGTACATCACCGGCTTCTCGCAGCGCTCCGCACTCTCAGCCATGGGATGGACCGCCGCGCTCAAAGACAGCCTCTTCTGGTATCTGTCGTGTCCTCGAAGCAGGTGACTAGAGAGAATTGCGACATGCTACGGCAAGTGCAATGGAGAGGCGGCGTGGTCCTTGAAGTTGGATCCGAAAGTCGTACGCGGCCTTGGGACGAGATCGAGCTGAAACGCATCACGGAGTCGATGGGTCGCATTGTCAAGAACGAGCTGCAAGGGTAAGCTGTGCGATCAACAAGCAAGCTAGACGCCACCCACTAACGTTGCTCAAGAAGCGTCAAGATCTACGGACCTAATGCCTCATACTGAGGAAGGAGCATCGGCTGTGTGTGTCGCGCCTTCTAATGCTTTGCGGTGTAAGCTCAACTAGGAAGTTGCAATCACACATTTGGCTGGTCGTAGTTCATTGAATCACGACCTGTGAACACTGTGACACAACACATGTGACTTCACGTCCATCGGTCGTGAACACCCTGCCAAGCTCGTCGCATCACTTACCTGGCGCTCAACGCTAATCCGAAGCGAACATTGCCAAACGGATACAACTGCGCGCACGGCTAGTCTGCTTGAGTCCAACAACACTCGCCAACAAGAGCATGGCCGGGGCGCAGACCCAAAATGGCTGCCATCTGCTACGACTGCCTATTGAGCTCCGCCTCACGATCTACGAATACCTATGGCCCGGAAAAGCGTCCGCCGAGGTCTCACTGAGTGACACCTCCTTCCTCGTCCATCGGGATATCAGCGGCCAACCGCACACGCACATGCTCTGTGGCTCGGCAACCCGTCCATATCCGCTGGCCGTCTTGCTCGTCTGCAGAGAGATCCATACTGAGGCTCTGTCAGTATTGTACCAGAAGACACGCTTCAGCTTTGTCGTCTCCGACTACACCGATCGCTGTCGAAGAGTCCACAAGCATCTCCCGTCACGCGCGTGTTTTCTCGAGCACATTCGGCATGCGACTGCGAGGCTTGTTCTCCCGTCTCGGCCAAGCAAAGGCCTGCACAGTCGGATGGACGTGGCATTGGAGAATTTACAAGAGCGACTTTCTGCAGCTTGCAGCCAGGGCGTGCTAAGAGTGCCGTTGTTCTGTGCCGAGCAGCTGACGTGGCACAACTATGTTGTGCTTCTGTCCGCATGGTGGAAGGGGAAAACCGAGATATGCATCGAAACAAGGCTGTTTGACAGGCTTCAGAGGGATATGGATCAGTGTGAAGCTCGCCAGACTCTGGACGCGATGATCGAGTTGGTTGGAGAACAACATGGCGGGTAAGTTTTACGATAGCCGGTTCGCAAGATGCACTGCTGACCGACTTGCCAGCGATGTCACCTTCATTCAAGGCTGATGATTTGGAATACATGACGAATGTCTTTGAGCTCTAGATCTTCGCCTTCTCACTCTTCTGCTTCACATCCGCTCGCCACCCACTCAAAGTACTTCCACCGTCGATCTCAATCGCGTTTCCAGTGACATGCGCAGATCCTTTACTGGACAGGAACAACACCAAACCCGCGAAGTCCTCTGGCTTACCTACCCGTCCGCTCGGCTGACCAGCATTGAGCGCATCCGCGAAATTACCCATACCGAAAGCCGTCATCCGGCTAGGGAAGACACCAGGGCATATAGCATTGACCGTGACGTGCTGTGGCATGAGCTTCGAGGCCTGCATCTTGGAGAGGTGAATACAGGCTGCCTTGGAGGGACCGTACGAGAAGGTACCATGTCCAGGGGCGGCGAGGCCACCTTCAGCGCCTGCTGTGACGTCGACAGTGGTTACGCCGGCCATAGAGGCGATGTTGATCACATGGCTTGGGTTGTCGGCGGTAGCGCCCTTGGTGAGAAGTCCGTGTAGATGTGCTGTCGTGTAGAACATTGCCTTGACGTTCAGAGCGTAGATCTTGTCCCAGCCGCTGTACTGACGATTAGCTTGATCATGATGCACCGTGGGGACTTGACCACTGACCTCTCTGGGAAATCATCGTAAGGTGCTCCCCATGTGGAGCCAGAGTTGTTCAGCAGCACGGTCAGTCGATTCGTCTTCTGCTTCACAGCTTCGCAGAGAGCAAGGCACCCAGCTTTGTTGGCCAGATCTGCGACGACGTATTCGCACTTGCCGGGCCCAAGGGAGTTCAAACGGTTCGCAGTCTTCTCGAGCTCCTCCTTCTTCCGGCTGGCAATGATCACTTTGGCGCCATTTTGCACGAATGCTTGGGCGCCCATCTCACCGAGACCAGTGGCGCCGCCGGTGACCAACACGACATGATTTTTGAAGCTGAAGAGGTTGGAGATGCCGAGGTTGGCTGTTGTTGATGAGTGTGCCATTGTGTTTGTATCGTCAAACAGTCTTTCCAGACGATTAAAGCGGAAGGTGACACAGAAGAGTACGACGTGTTGGCATTCGAAGGATGTAGCGAACCCGCTCGCTGGTGAAGCCGTGGGAGAGTTGCCGAGGTTCGAGGTCGCGCAAAGCTTCAAGAACGCGACAGCACGTAGGTGCGTCTCTATGCCAATCTACAGAACGCCTATATATGTCACGATGCCCTCGAACCACGCGATGTAGCGCAGTGCCGCAGATGGTGCGCAAGAGGACGCTCTCCATTCTCACTCAAGTTGGGAAAGAACCCAACAGGCTGCGATTCATCGAACATCTATGCATGAGGATGACCTGCCATGCTTCGCCCAAATGACGACCCATTCGCATTTGATCTCGATTTTGACAGCATACCCACTGGTGCTTCGTCGACTCGGCTACTCAGCTCTCGAACTCGACTGTTCTCTTCGCATGTGGCAATCCGCACTGGGTGTAGCCCACCTTCGAGACCGTGGCATCCACTCTGCCGAACTGAACAGCATTGTCATTGGTAAGGGCATCCATCGCCGTCTGGCCAATGTTGAGACTTGCGCCGCGTGATCGATCGCCAGTACGTAGATAGTATTGTCATTATACGTGGCGCTGTAGCATTGACAACTCTCGTATGTGATGCAGCTGTAGCTCGTATAGTGAAGCTATTGTCAAATTCTCTTCGTGATCATCAGCGCTGTATGGGAGAGGACGATGTACCGCTAGCTATCGTACAACATCGAAGCAAGTACCTGTCCAAGAACAGGAAGTTGAGGTCTGCGAGAGGAAGCGATGAGGGAAGAAGAGGAGTACATAAATTGTGGCAGCGATTTGGTCGTACCGAACGATGGCGCTATGCCTAGTAGGGCCATACTACAGGCGCCGTGCCGAATGCCGTACCGTACCTTTTCTCTGTACCTTTTCGGCAGGATGCCAATCGCTTACCGATCGGCAAGCAAAAAGACAATGAAGGATTCATGAAAGCTCATTCTACGACGCTGAGATCAGATATATCGTCCTCATGAGCGAATTCACGGTGGTGACCTGACGAGCAACTCTTCGCAACTATTGCTCCCGAACGACATAGGCCGGAACATGCCGTGTTGGTAGCACTGGCCTAATCATTACCTGTCACAGTTGAGGGTGGGAGGCAGACCGCACAGCTCGCCTGTTCCTTTAACCGCCAGCTCAAGCCTTGCCGTGTCACATGAGACCTGACCTCACGTCTCTCCCCATCCGCTCTCCAGGGGCCTGCAAGCAAGCGACGACATCTGTATCCATCCGTATTCCGTAGCTCGCAAGAACCCAATCTTTCTTGCCAAGCTCTGGTAGCTGTCAGACCCAATTCGGCACGTATACCACCGCTGAGTCAATCCCAGTAAGCTTGTCCGGACGACACGTGCATACCCGCAACCATGAGCTGGATCCAGGAACGGCCGGACCTTGCATCGAACCTCCAAGGCGCACCGAGGACTCGGTCGTCGCCCCGCCGGACTCACACAAAGTCCAAGTACGGGTGCCAGGCTTGCAAGCGCAGGCGCATCAAGTGCGATGAGACGGTCCCGGCTTGTGGACAGTGTCGAGATAAGAGCACTACATGTGTCTATACGACTAAGCAGCCACCATCGGATGTGCCTGCGGTGAAGGGTGTGGGTGAGGTGGAGGTGGTGGCGGGTGAGGATGATGGGCAAAGGACTCCGCCGGAGACCGTGTCGTCTGGACCTACGCCTCCGCAGCCTACGCCGCCGCAGCCTAGTCATGGACCGCCGGCAGCGACGATACCTGGATCAGGACCTCCGTCGAACCAGTCGCCTGCCCCAGTGCCTCAGCCCATGCCGACAGAGCTGGCTAAAGCCCGCATCATGATGCACCTGGAGCTGGTCAATATACCCTGCTCTCGCGACTTCACCAATCAGATCTACTCGCGGGCTGACGTCC
>Ga0058704_10001130_pt1 | contig 12621 bp, 9 predicted proteins | sample AgamicMgSfe_FD_71363 | JGI IMG/M metagenome (GOLD analysis project Ga0058704, IMG submission 71363) | Agave microbial communities from Guanajuato, Mexico - Mg.Sf.e | ecosystem: Host-associated > Plants > Phyllosphere > Phylloplane/Leaf | place: Guanajuato, Mexico | collected 2012-05-30
TAGACTCGACTCGAGTCGACCGAGTTGTACTAAAATGGCGGTTGTCTTTCAGTTGAGTTGAGCGGAGTGCAAACGCCAAGACTGCTGCGGCGTGCGCATCTCGAGGGAGGCCCCAGAAATCGTCACCGCTCTAACCCGATCGGGCTCTAACGTCCGAACCTTATCTGTTCGGTCCTCGGCTCCAGTCATGTCTGCTCCACGCTGCTTCGAACTCAAGCTCTATCCGACTGGAAACATTGTAGACGGCTATTAACCTCGCTTTATGTTTCATTGCAGACTGCGAAATAAATCGATCGGATATCCTCATCATGGCTCCTTTGATCTGTGATAACGTGAACCTCAGCACAGTCCACACTTTCCTCAAGCCACATTCAACGACGACGGCATCCGGATCGACGGTCGTCAGCTACTCTCATGATCTAGGGCAAGGTCCCGTTCTATGGATGGTCCATGGATATCCTCAATCAGCGTTCATCTTCAGACATGTAAGCGTTCGTTTCTGTAGTTCCTTGCTTGTTCCCCACAAGTAATCAATCACTCAGCCTAAACTTCTTGCAATCACGCCGAAAAGCAGGGTTTCTCCTTCAAAATTGAGTATAACGAGACACAAGAATAGCTGTATGCTCTTTCATCAGACCGAGCGCAGCATTGTTACAAGTCTGTCGAGGTGATTGCCAAATGCTTGACTTACACCCTTACAGCTTGCGCCACTGTTCAAGGACCAGTGTTCTCTTTTCATCCCCGAGGTAAGTCGGTTTCGTAGATCAGATCTGATGTCCTTGAGACTCACATCCTAAGCTACCCGGCTACGGTCTCAGCACTCAACCAACGAACGCAAGTGGCTTTCGTGCGGTTGGTGGAGCATTGGTAGAAGCTTTCAACAAGATCTTTCCGGGCCGAGATGTGGTCCTGGCAGGACATGATCGCGGAGCTCGACTCTGTCATCGGCTTGCAGTAGACGCTTCTCACTCTTCGTCCACGACTGCGCCCAAATTCAGGTTACTTGGCCTTGTAATGTTGGATATCGTGCCTACGCTCAAGCAGTGGCATGTCTTTGCCAATGCTCAAGCAGCAACAGCTTACTTCCACTGGCCATTGCTCGCATCTCCTCTGGCAGCAGATATGATAGAGGCTTATGGAGGCGACAAATGGGTTCACGCCGCTCTCTCACGTATAGGAGGTGACAGTCCAGAAGCGTTGAAGCGGTTTCAGTCAGACAACGCATGGGAAGTCTATCAAAGCCTTTTTACCAAGCGCGACACAATTGAAGGTTCTTGTGCTGATTACAAGTCTGGTGCTTTCGATGAGCCCAATATGCAGGAAGATGATCAGAAGAATGGAAGGAAGATTGCCGTGCCGACTTTGGTCATGTGGTCTCTCGCACGTCTGGGTAAGATGCACGGTGATCTCAAGCCGATCTGGAATGAATGGATCGAGGACGGTGTAGATTTCCAGGCAGTTGGCTGCGGCGATGGGGTGGGCCATTATCTTCCCGAGGAGGCCACTGACGTGGTAGCTAGTAACATGACCGGCTTCTTGAAGCGTGTCACCAAGTAGACAATATAAGGGGCGTGTCCGCAAACAATCTGATGACATTGTCGTACTTGGACACCTTCTGGGTTGGTCACTGCTTACGAAGGATCGTCGAGAAGTGCGAATCATGTTTTTATCACTACAAGCATATGTCAACCTACTAACAACTGCCTAAATCATGTTGATATCCGATAACATGGATTTTCGTCGACTGGCACCGCATTGTATGCAATTGGGTATGAATAGCCTTAGCAAGTACTCGAATTGTTGGCCTCAAATCCACCACTCTACGTATACTTCCTTGTATGATGATGACTACTGCGACACAGAGTCGATCGTCTCGTATACAGCTCGATCCTGTGTAGACAACATGTAATGCCACGGTCGGATGGTCGATATCTGTACGTGCATGTGTTTGCGACGTTGGAAAGCGGTGGAATGCAATGGCGTGGCGAATGCCTCGTCAGCCAGGCAGCCAGGGCGGCATCACCATATGTCTACATTGTCATCTACACTTCATTCTCGATCCACAAATCCGCATAATCACAGGCACACAGAAATTAATACAAGACATCAATCATCATGGACGTCAGTCTCTACGTCTACGACTTGTCGAAAGGTATGGCAAGGGCCATGTCGAAACAATTCCTCGGGATTCAGATTGATGCCGTCTACCATACCGCCATTGTATTGAATGGCGTGGAATACTTCTTTGGTGCCGGTGTGCAGACTTGCTATCCAGGATCAACACATCACGGCCGACCAATGGAAGTCGTTCCTCTAGGTCAAACACAATTACCCATCGAGGTCATCCTCGAGTATCTGGAATCTCTGAAGCAGATATATACACCCGAGTCCTACGACCTATTTGCACACAATTGCAACAACTTCTCCAATGACTTTTCCATGTTCCTTGTTGGAAAGGGCATACCGGAACATATCACCTCATTGCCGGAGACTGTTCTTCAGACACCCTTTGGTCAGATGATGAAGCCACAGCTTGATGCTCAGATGCGTACTGTAACGCAGGCTCCAGTACCGGCACAGAAAGTTCCCCCTCAGACATCGGCCTCAACTTCGAAGGCCACCAGCACGATCAATCCGGCTCCAGATGGTGCAGCTAAAGTAGCTGCTCACGGCGAAGTTTATAACGTCACCCAAATATCGATTCTTGACAAACATCTCGCAGAAGCACAGAAAACCTGTGCTGTTATCTTCTTCACTTCCTCGACCTGCGCTCCTTGCAAGATTGCGTATCCGACATTTGACTCTCTGGCAGCAGAAAACCCCAAAGCTACATTCATCAAAGTCGATACCAATCAAGCGCAGGATATTGCTATGCGCTACCAAATCCGAGCCACGCCAACATTTATGACATTTCTACACGGCAAGAAGGAGAATGAATGGACTGGAGCGAACCCTCCGCAACTACGTGGCAATGTCGGTCTCCTCATCCAACAAGCCTTGCCAGCACACCCTCACACGACACTCTCGGTACCAACCCTAGACAACGGCAGTCTCAGACCAGTATCATTCACTAAGACCCCACCTCTGGACAAAGTCATTGCCAAGATGGGTTCGTCAGCCAACGACCCAGCAGTTCAAACGATCAAGACGTTCCTCCTCACCCGTCAATCACAAGGTGCGCGCGAAGCCCCTTTACCAAATCTCACACCTTTCGCCAAATTCCTGCAGTCAACACCACAAACACTCTCTCCACCGACTTTGTTCAGCGCATACGACCTCCTCCGTTGTGCCCTCCTCGACGCCCGCGTCGCTGGCTGGTTTGCAGAAGAATCCGGCCCGTCATCTCCAAGCACACTGCTACAGCTACTGCAGCACACCAAGACTCTAATCGACAGCTCGAACTGCCCTTACAACCTCCGCCTCGTCACGGTGCAGCTGGCCACAAACCTCTTCTCCAGCCCCTTGACTCTCGATCTAATCCTCACCAATAAATCAGACCTCGGATCGCTGATAATACACCTCGCCACCACCTCATTGCTAGCGGAACCAGATAAACCCGCCCTTCGCGCCGCGGCCACGAGTCTGGCTTTTAACTTGGCAAGCGCGAATTACCGCGTCCGCAGAGAGGACGAGCGCGAGGCGATGAATGAGGACTTACAAGTCGAGCTCGCGGCGTCGCTGCTCGAGTTCGTGGGGTCCGAAACGACTGGAGGAGAAGGCGACGAGGAAGCCATCAGGGGTGCGATCATGACGTTGGGGTATCTTGTCTACTTTGCGCCCAAGGACGGAGAGGTGTGGGATTTGTGTCAGGCTTTGGGCGCTAGGGCGACGATTGGTGGCGTCAAGGGCAGAGGCGATGCTGTTGCGAAGATAGTCAAGGACGTGTGTACGGTCATGCCCCAGGGTGATTCTGAGTAGAACGACATTGCAAGTCTGTTCGAGGGAAATGAAGTAGATACAGATTAGATCATGATAGCGTTGTAGATTCATTTGCTTAGCGTATAGAGGTTTTATCGGATTCTGTACTGCTATGCCAGATAAAGGCCAGAAACACCCACGGATGCAACCCTTGTGACTCCTCCTTTTTGAAATCGACACCCAGACGATGGTTCCTCCACCGATCTACGCGATCTGGCTGACCTTGCACTTCCATCCAGACTCCTGGCTCAACAATGGCAACCTGTGGAATCATCAGTAAGACAAGACTCGTATCAATCGAGCAGCAAGGCAACTTACGAAGCACCCAAACACCAACCCAACTCATTACCCTTGATCTTCTTGGCAATCTTGACCTCGCGATCAATCGGCATCTCGTACCCAGTGTGCAACAACGCCAACATGAAGTTCAGATCGAGACACCCCTCGGGTCTCTGGAGGAGCTCCTCCATGGCGCCCTCGATACTCTGAAACACATCCCAGGCCTTGTTCTTCGACTGCGGGCCCTGGCAGACGCGCGCCGTCAGGTCCTTGAGCTCCGACAGCTGGAACGACTCGGGCATGCCCAGCGGCGCGGTGCGGTCGTAGAAGTAGCTGAAGAGGTAGATGTCCTCGCGGGCAAACGTCTTGGAAAGGCTGGGCTGGTGCACGCCGTTGAAGGCGCATGGCGCGATCGTGCATTCTTTCTCCTTGAGAAGTGTCTTCTCGGCTAGCGCGCGGCATTGTGCGGCGGATCCGGTGGTAGGACCGGTCATGTTGACTGTGACGCTCGCACCGAGTGGGTGGTCGCTGCCCATTGCCACGTCAATGATGCGGCTCATGCCAGGCACGATGCAGGGGTTTAAGACGGGCTGTTCGAGCCAGTCGCGCGAGGACGGGTGGCTGTCGTACATGTTCTGGATGACGACTTTGTGAAGGTTCTCGCGGGCGGCCATCAAACCGTATCCGAGATAGGAATGTTGGTAGAGAGTGAAGTCACGGCCGCCGAAGCTAAGCGAGTATTTGTGGTCGCCTTCCGAGAGCACTTCTGGCATGCCGCCGTCCTTTACGAGGGGGAATGTTGGCTCGAAGACAATCTGTGTGCTGCCACCGCCAAGATCAAAGACTGCCGCTGTGGGTGTCTTGTCTGGTCCTCCGATCTTGCCAAGGAGATAGTTGGTCGTGATCCAGGCATAGACTCCCTCGTCCTTACCATCCATGACCTCGACACCGCCACGCTCGTCACTGAGGACGGGGAATGGGTAGACAGTCTCCAGTCTGTTGCGGACAGCCTTGAGGATAGCGTTGCTGAGCTCAGGACCGAGCTTGCGCAGACCAGCGGTAGCTTTGACCGCGATAGGTGTGCATCCCTTGAGTTTGTCCGGTACGTTCTTCATGGCGACCTCCAACAACGGATCCAAGCTCTTCGCCGCACCTTCAGCGTCGCTCTTGTATGATGACAGACCTGAACCCCCCTCTTTCTTCGCAGTCATCTCGAACCATTCCCTCTCCAGCTCAGGCGTAGCGCCGCAGTTGTTGAATCGGTAGACGTGAATGCGAGATCCTGTGCTTCCGGCATCGATCATGAGCGCATATTGTATGAGCGGTTTCGAAGATGAATATGATCTTGTACATTTTTGCGTGCCTACTGACGGATCCGAGGCGACATCTCCGCCGGGGAATTTCGGTACACTCGGAGAGTATTTTTGTGGAGCGAGGTAAAAGATGATGAGGAGGACAAAAGCGATAATTCCTCCGGCCTTGAGGTACCGCGATCGCTGGCCTTGATTCATTCGGTAGTCCTGCATGTGTGAGGAATTGGCGGAAGAGCCGTCGTAGCGGTCCGGTTTCTCGTAGGGGTCCACCGAGTGCTGTGTCTTGGGGAGGGAGACGCTGATACGGCGTCGAGGTGTTGACAGACCAAAGTATGACCAAATGCCGTCAGATTGTCGTTTGGAGTCGTTGTTTCTGGACATTCGAAGAAGTCGGGAGAGAAGGAATGTGATTTTGGATTTGGACTAGATGCAAGGAAATTAAAAGTATTAGGTTAGGGGGTGATGGCGGCTTGTACTATCTGGGGAGTACTGTAACCACCTCGTTGGCGCTGAGGCGACAATTGCAGATGCGACTGGCGAAAATCAGTCTCGGTGCAAGAAAGGTCAAAAAGAAGCGAAGGACAATGAAATCTTGTGTAACATGGAGTCTGAATGTTCCAAAGTCGCAAAAGTGTTGCGTGTTCGGTGGTGTCCTCTGTCCCTGAACGAATACGACGATTCTTGGCAACCCCACGCGGCAGCGGCCGTTGCTATCAGATTGAACTCACGGTATAGAGGCTTAACACGCAGCACAAGATACTGTAGCAGCAACCAGCGTTTGTACGCAGAAACAAAGTCATTTCTAATTAAAAATCGCAAGATGAACTAAGGCCCTTTGCTCCACACTATGCAGGTAAAAAGCTCAAGTCCACAGAAGAGAAAACGCAACTATAGCTCAATCTGAAATCGCTCCCGGATGCGTTGACCAAAGTAGAAGAAAAGAATAGGCGCCGGAGCAATGGCCAAGGAAAGGAAGCCAAAGACAGAGATACCCCATCCATAGCCTATCTTGTCAAACATGGGTGGAGCAAGTAACGGCACAACACCTCCAACAAGACTCCTGAAGACGGCACCGGCGGCAATAGCAGAGGCCGCATACTTTTCAAAACTGTCGATGTAGTAGTTCTGAACTGTGTTGAGAATCATGACCTGTCCCATGCCGTAGAAAAAAGTCGAAATGATTGTAGCCAGCCAGTGGACGTGGTACTCAATGGTCCAAGCAAACCAGAACAGACTGATTGGAATAAGAACGGAGCCGATATTGGCAAGAGGAAGACGGAACTCTGGCTTCGCCTTACCGTTATTGCGAGCTGTGAGGCTCTTGTAAACGGTGTCGATACGCGGAACCAGAAACCAGACCGATGTCAGGAAGCCTAGTCCAGGAAACAGATATAGCAGACCGACCTGCTCGGTGCTGAAGCCATATTCACCACCGTAGACCTGCTGCATATTTGTGTAGATGGAGAATGTCGTACCAAAGACAAGAGCCTGGTAGACGGACATGGTGATGACAATGGGCTGAGAGAAGATCTTGACCGGTCGCAACAGTGAGTAGCCGAGCTTCTGGTACAGAGGTCGTTCGTCGACTCCTTCGACACGGTATTTACCTGCATCGCCTTCATCTGACTCCAACTCCTGCTTTCTCTTGTTGAGAATGACAGGTGGGTAAGTTTCGCGTAGGAAAATGAAGCCGGCTAGAGTGTTGATTCCGCAGATGATAGTCATGATCCAGAAGATCCATCTCCAGCCTAGTCGCTGGACGGTCACTCCGCCAAAGAGAGGTCCCAGTGTTGGTCCCAGTAGAGGGCCGAGAAGATACCATCCGAAGATTCCGGCACGCTCCTCTGGCACAAACATATCACTGATGGTTCCACCGCCGTTTGCAATGCCGACACTGCCAAAGAATCCAGAAATCGTCCTCATGGCAATCAGAGTGGCAATGTTCGGTGCAAGAGCAGTCGGTATTTGTAGCAAGGTGAACATTGAAAAGCAGATAATATACAACTTCCTGCGACCAAAAGTTTCACTCAGCGGTGCGAGCAAGAGCGGTCCAAGTCCGAGCATGACTACAAAACCAGTCGTGGTCCCGATTACATCGGTGGTTTCGCAACCTAGATCTTGAGCGATCTGTTCGATACCAGGAGTAAAGGCCGAGCTGGCCAGAGGTGATACAATAGACATCATTGCGATGACAGCGACGTTGATCATCTTGCGCCTTCTGGGCCAGTGACGAGGATTTCTGCTGTCCTCCTCATCGAACTTGAGGACCTCTCTGCTGTCACCACCTTCTCCGGCGTCGACATGACCATTGCGAAGCAAAGGCGTTTGCTCGTTCTCATGATTCTGTTGCTGCTGTCCTTCTTCGTCTGAAGGCATCTTGGTGACAGTGAATTTGTGATGATGGAAATGATGCTCCTTGATGAAAGAAGAGAAGTGGCACGACTGCAACCAATGTCAGACGCAGTACAAACTGTATTTTGCTGCATGCAGGATTTATGCGGCAGGCAGCTGGCGTGACGTAGTTGGATCGGTCCACGAATCTGTGAATTGTGGTGAATCTCTCTCTCCCTGCATCTTCAACGAACTGTGGGGGAGATCTCCATCTAATCCGCTTGCGGTTTAACCAGAAAAAGAACAAGCCTTGAACGGCCCGGGAAGATGTCCGTACGCCGTACGGTATATCAGTAAGCATGGTGAGCTGTACATGCGTCTTTCTACTGCGCACTTTTGTCTGCAACCCTGACCTAGCTTGTCAGAAACTTCTTGAAGCACCAAGAGCATGTCGTTAATCAGTAGTATCATCAATACGAACACATTTCGGCCATCGTAATCGACTGAAAAGATAAGTAAGTAGCTACCCGAAACAGCAGGTACGAAAAGGTAGGCAGTCTCCCCACAGCCTACGGAGCGCGATTTGGAGAAAGCCAGATAATCTTCTGTCATTTCCAACACATCAACACTCACCACCACAATCTCCCAAGCACTTTACATCACCTCTCTCGACCCAGCCAGGGATACAGCAATGCATGATCACCAACCATAGCAATGACCTCACCCTTCCCACCAACAACCACAACCCCCGGCAATGGCACCGTACTGCTCGCCCACATCCCGCCCTCATCCTCCACCCTCCGCGACCTGACCTACCAATACCCACTAAAACTCGTCGCGCCCTCTCCACTACTTTCTCCCGATGACACCTCCACCGCCGTTCAGACTCTCTATCTACTCACCTACGGCGGCGGACTGGTGGCCGGCGACAGCATCACACTATCCGCGCGGCTCGAACACGACACGCGTTTGATACTGCTCACGCAAGGCAGCACCAAGATTTTTCGCTCGCCGGCGCTGGATGTCGTCTCCAGACAGGTCATGCACGTCAATATCGACGAGGGCGCCGCGCTGTGTTACCTTCCGGAGCCGGTGCAGCCGTTCGAGGGCAGTGCATTCGAGCAGCGGCAGAGCTATGAGATTGCTTATTCGCTGGACGAGGGGGGCAAGATCAAGGGCGCGGGGAGTCTGTGTGCGCTGGACTGGGTCAGTGAGGGACGGAGGGCTAGAGGCGAGAAGTGGAAGGTTTGGGGTTATGCGAGTCGGAACGAGGTGTGGGCGAGACAATCGGGCGGCGCGCATCAAGAGCGAGGAAATAAAAAATTGCTGTTGAGGGATAATCTGATGCTTGATTTCCATAAGCAGGGACTAGCTAATGGACTCTCGAATGGGGTTGACTGTCATGGGCATGAACTCCCGGACTTCTCTTCGCGCATGGACGATCTCGGTGTGTTTGGTACGCTCATACTGCATGGACCAATGTTCGCCAAGCTTGGGGCCTACTTCATGGACGAATTCAAATGTCTCCCTCGCATCGGGGGTCGAAAGTGGGATCTTGCCGACGATGAACCCGAAAAAGACGAGAAAGAGCTTAGACGGAAAGCAAGACAACATCGGGAGACTGTCGATGGACTGCTTTGGACCGTGTCTTCGCTGCGCAGTTGCGTTGTGGTCAAGTTCGGGGCGAAAGAAGTGGAGGGTGGGAAAAGGTGGCTTAGCTGGATGCTCGAAGCCGAAGGCAGCGTGCCTCTACACTTTGGAGAGCGAGCCTTACTCTGTCTGCGTTGAGACAGCTCAGTGAGCCTCGCTCCCCGATGATATGGTCGGACGATCGGGGTGTGAGTTCCCGCTCAGCAAAGAGCTGAGACCGTCGAGCATCATGCGTATGCTCAATCACTTTGGAAGGGAATGTGATGTGTCGTTGTCAGATGAATACGCATCTGTTCTGGCGAGTGAATACGTCATACAGTATCCCAGGGCAGTGCATCCCAGTCAATGTTCTCGAAGAAATTCTCAAATTCGATACCAAATGTGGGCATGGCTTCTAGGCTCATTCCACCGATATCGAATGGATCGGCCTGCGGAATCTGGCCCAGATCCTGATCAGGTGCAGGCGGCGGGGCTAGAACGAAATCGAGAATGTGTTTTATCATGCGATGGGCTCGTCGGCAAAGCGTAATGTTACCCGCTGCTGGGTCTATCCATTCAAGCGCGCTGATGAAGACGCTGAGATCGAGAATCGTCTGCGAGCGCTGCGCGCTTGTTGCAAGTGATTGTGAGCTTTTCGATTTCCATAGATCGATACTCAGGGCCGAGGCAGCGGGGATACCGTAACAGCAGACATTCCAGTGCAACTCATCATTGCTACCCGGCAAGCGATCTCGCACGTTGAAGAAACTGTTGATCAGACTCAGCATCTGCTGGGCTACTTCGAGAAACCTGGTCTGGATGCCTCTAGTTTGCTCATATCGAGCAACAAGAAAGTGAGAGTGCAGATGTTTCAGCCTAGTCCCATATATACATGCAATGTCTCTGTGATGGCAGTCGCCACAGGCTTCGCGACTGAGCTCGATGTGGAAACTTGCGGGAAGTGAACGATACGATTCGTCTAGTCTTGCGCGGATGTCGTCGATAACGAGACCAACGTCACCCTGCTGAGGGGGTCCAAGACAAAGTTCCAATATTTCTTGACGGAGGCGTGTGCCCAATACCGAGGCTCTCATGCGTGAAGTTATGGTCATTTTACCGGAAGGGTGCCAGGCATTTGAATCCTTCACGATAGGGATAGAGTCATCGAGAGCTTCTTCGTGCGTTATGTCCCAGGGCAATGGACAAGACACGTATCGCATACTTATTGCCGGCGGTCGACCGCAGAAGGTTGCAAGAAGGGTATCGAGAGTGACCATCAGCGCGACAATGCGCCTCATGTCTTGAACAAAGGCCCGTGGCAGTAGTCGCTCCTCTTCTTCACGATATTCATGCATACCGAATGCAGTCATTGCGGCCAAGGCCGCGCCCTTCCGTATATGCAGAGACAAGGAGGAGTCACCACCGACCATGCTCTGCAGCCAAGTACCGGATATGAACAACGCAACAGTGAGCTTGTTGTTCTGTTTGAGCTCCGTCGTGCACAGACGATAACAAGCATCTGCGGCATCGAGAAGACGGCAGCAGTAGTCTCGACGAGTCTGCGCAACGCCGTGAATCAGTTCTTTGAGAACCTTGTCTCCGTCGTCAAGGTTGAACACAGCAACGGCCATATGCATGATACAGATACCGACGAGCTCCCATCGACTGTTGGAGTCGCAAACCGAGTCCAGCCATTCGTTATTCTTTCGCGGAAACGTCAGGGATTTGAGAGTATTGCTAGATAAGAGATCTGCCAAACCTGCAATCCGAGATTCGTCATGTGGCCGCTGAAACGCAGTGCCAAAAAAGTCCCAGAAACGCTGATTGAAGACTACGAACGTCGGTCCTTGATTGTAGAGATAGAATCCATCCTTGTTCAGGAAGAAGTTCAGTCGTTTAGCATGTCTCTCTTCTGGTAAACACTCCAGAATGGCTACGCCGAGCCGTCGTATCCTCAATTGCGACTCGGACAACGAAGTCTCAGCCCTGCCTTCTGTGCTAGCAAAGCCGTGAAGCCCAGAGTTCAAGTCAGTAAACGAAGCCTCTATTTGCGACCTGTGTTGCAAAAGGTCAGCAGAGTGGCTGATGAAACCCATATGGCCCAGCTCGACATCATCGCGCGTATAGTAGGAATTTCTTGGGGGTAGTGCCAATGGATCGTCGTTTTTCACTGCCAAGTCTGTCTCTGAAGTCGTCGTCGTCGTCGTCGTGATATTTGGACCGATTGCGGAATCATTATTGAGTATTCTATTTGGCGATTGCGAAGCGGACTGCGGCGGCAAGCCTGGCTTCTTGGTCATCGGCGCCTCAGAGTAAACACAGTCTCTGCCACGCCGCACGCATCTCGCGCATGGCTGAACATGGTCGCAGCGTAACTTGGATTTGCGACAGAAATCACAAGATGGTTGCAGCTTGTTCTTGCGAAGGCCTAGCGGCGCTGGTGCCGATGTGAAAGAGCCTTGGAGAGGTTTCGTGTAAGCGGGTTGGGACATTTTCCAGTTGTGTTATGTTTCATGAAGAGCTAGGATTCCAAAAGATCGTCCGTGCTGTCATGTTTACGGGATCGTGTGCAGCGCTGCAACAACCATGATTGCAGGTGGTGCTGCTCAAGTTGGAGGATAAAGATAGACTCAGTATTGCCCAGACTGGCTGCCTGGACCGCAAGAGTCAATTGTGGAGTGCACGTGTCAGATCAGGCCAGGCCAGGTTAGCTTACCCGTGCATCGCACTATAGGGGGAGTTGTGTTGGCATGAAACTTGGCAATGCACTGGCCGTATTGCCCAAACAGGAGCGCGCTATTTCTAGAAAAGGTAGCGACGTGTGACACCCCACACTCCTTCCATTTCCTGCAAGCTCTCAAAAGATCAGCAAATCCTCCGCTTTCTGACATTCGGTGTTTGTGATGACTGCCCAGACAACTTTTCTGACACCGTGTGCTTCACCAAGACTGCCTGTAAGCAGGTCAATGCCCTCATACCAGTGGCTGGAGCTTTGCTAAGCCATTGTTGAGACCTCGTCGAGCCAGTTTGAGCCATTTCGAGCCACTTTGGGCCCGAGACTCCAGTCTCTCTGCTCACTCTCCCATAGGCAGTCGCATTGTATCAGCCCAAAGCAGGAGCTGTGTGACATTGTTAGTTTCCCAAGAATACC
>Ga0058704_10001133_pt1 | contig 12603 bp, 12 predicted proteins | sample AgamicMgSfe_FD_71363 | JGI IMG/M metagenome (GOLD analysis project Ga0058704, IMG submission 71363) | Agave microbial communities from Guanajuato, Mexico - Mg.Sf.e | ecosystem: Host-associated > Plants > Phyllosphere > Phylloplane/Leaf | place: Guanajuato, Mexico | collected 2012-05-30
TAGTTAGGTAATCAGGACTATAATCAGCATCTTTCCTTTTCAAAAAAACAACGCCGGTATACCCAGAATGCAAGCGACAATACGTGTCCCTGCCTTGCTTCGACCCGTGAACGCCGGATTATGTATGTTCATCAATAGATACTGACATCTTCCTTCCCCTTCTCCACGTCCTTTCCCTTTCCCTTGGTCCGATCTTCCAGAGACTCCAACCAAGCCTGCTTTCAATTCATTACGCCTCAACTTTACTCTCCTAGATCTGAATACCCATCCTTCTAGGACCAAAGTACAACAGACCACCGACACCGGTAAAGGTCAGTCCAATCCACCACCAGCGGTCTGGGTTCATGGCCTCGTGAGCGTAGCTTCCCTTCTCCATCTTCCAGTTGATCGGAACACCTTGGTTCAGGCCACGCTTGATTTTGCTGGATGAAGTCGAAGTGGCGGTAGGAGGTCCAGTAGTTGGGTTGAGAGTCGTGGTTGGAAGCATCATCGGTGGGCTGTAGGCGAGATACATTGGGTTAACTGGGCTGCCGTCAAATTGGAAAAGATCGAGGCGTGGAATGTTGTGGTATGGATCAGTGTACACGGAATACCTCTGTAAGTGTGTTAGTTTGCTATGTTTGTCCAACGTTCGTGGGCGCATGGCGTACCAGCATGGTCTCGCTCTGGTTGTAGCGGGTGTAGATTGAGTACTGTAAGTCGCAAGGTGTCGATAAGAGTTGCCTTCCGTCGACTGCGATTGGTGTGAGGATGAGCGACCCGGCCGAGTTCATGTACCACGAGCCGTGTTGCCATTGCATGATTCCGCTAGGGCATTTGGGGTTTTGTGCTAAACCGCAGTCAGTTTGTTAATCTTCATTCTTCTCTTGACGATGCCACATACGATTCGAGATGGCGCGGTAGTATGCCTCCTCATAGTGTCCGTCTGCGGTAAACGAGTAGGAGATTCCAGGATGTGAGGGTTCGATCATGTTCTCGTTAACTGGGTCGTAAAAGCCCTGGATTGTGCATTAGAAACCGTTGCTTTATTCTACGTAATATTCTAATAATATTCCGTCAAAGACGAGTCACATACAGGTCCAGTGAGCGTCTTGTTTGACTTTGTTGACCATGTGCCGACGAGGTCAGCTGGCAATGTACCAGAGCTGGAGCCGGTCGTGGCTTGTGCGTAACCGACTGTCGCAAAGGCCAAAGAGGCCGTCAAGGCGTAAGCGCAAGGTACCTTCATTGTTGGCGGATGGTGAATGAGCGGCGTGTGGTGTTTTGATGATGATATGAAGTTGAAGGAGGAGCGTCGGACATGGGATTAGAAGTCTTGGCGGGAACGGAAACGAGGGAGCGCCAAGCGTTGGGTTGTTGCAGTCGTTCATCTCACAGGCATTGTTGCTCAGCCACTTCGGAAATCTCACCCATACCATCTAGGGCTGCGTCATCTGTCACGGGTTGTCTTGGATTGATACACTCACTGAAAGTACCCCTTCTGAGCCTTTCTGGACGCAGTGATCTTCAGAGGAATATTCGTTCTGCATCCTGGTTGAATGATCAACACGACTTCGCGACATTTTTGATTTTCTGGTCATGATATTGGTTTCTCGAGCTATTGCAAGACATTCGTATCGCATAATTGGCCACGTTCGATATACGAGATCCTTTGCAAGCGTGCACTCAACCTCGCGACTGGGAAATCTCGCGACTACTATGGATTTGCCGCCTCCCGGACAAGCTCTAGACAAGAAGAGTTTGAGGAAGGCAATGTCACAGCATCTCTCCACCTTGTCCAAAGAGGATGTTCAGCAGCAATGTTAGTTCCTAATCAACGTAAGTCAGCTCGTTCGTATGGCTAAATGTCGAAGCTCGTGATGCATTTGGTGCACTCTTACAAAATCCGCAATACAAAAATTGTCGCAGCATAAGTATTTTCATGGCTATGCCCTCCAGCGAGATTCAGACAGATATGGTTGTGAAACATGCATTTGAGACAGGCAAGGAGATCTATGTTCCTTTCATCTACAAGCGTGCAGAGACTGGTGGTGATTTGCCCGCCTCGATTATGGACATGCTGCAGCTGAAGGACCTGGGAGACTATCAATCGCTGACGCCCGACAAATGGGGCATACCGTCCATCGACAGAAGCACCGTTGATTCGCGAAAAAACTGTTTCGGCAGTAATGGTCTTACTCAAGGCAAGGCCCATGCCAGTCAAGAGGCAGGTCTCGACTTGATCATCATGCCTGCGGTTGCATTTGATCATGACATGAATAGACTGGGTCATGGTAAGGGTTATTACGATAATTTTCTGGCAAGGTATATCAAGAGCTTTTCTATTGCCGACACATCAAAGAGAAAACCATATCTGAGTACGCCTTTCCGAGATCATTCGTCGTTGTCGCCATCTAATCTGATTGTAGTTGGCTATGCTCTCAAGGACCAGATTTTGCCTGCTGGATACCAGCTACCTGTCGAGTCGTGGGACTATCCAGTTAACATGCTCATTTGTGGGGGCCATGTCGTTGCGTCTCATGTGGTGTCCTAATTTTCATCCGCTGCATCGACTCGTTTCGAATCGGACTGTCTCCGTACAGAGAGACCTTCAAAGGGTATCTTCGCGTGGACCTCGTGTCTGCGACTTGCGTTCGGCCGGCTTTTTAGGTCGATAGATTCTGAATCAATGATACGTTGTCGCCCTTGAGCAATATCCGACCTGTAGATGATTAGCTTTGTACAACAATCTCTTGCTTGCGGTTTACCTACCCAAGCTTTTCCTTGTCTCATCTGGGTTCGCCCTGGTCGGTTGCTTGACTTCCACTGCGTCTTCAATAACCAAGTTCATGAATTCGTCAAATCCCTGTGCGACTCGTCAATACATGCTCTTTCTGCAGAATGGCGCAGCTCTTGTACCTTGATTGTGCCTTCGATGCGCATGCCCAATTGCTCGTACAGCCAGATCGACACTTTTTGTTGTCTTTGAAGAAGTTGAAATATGGCATTGATAGGAGGGAGCAGAACCTTGCCTCCTCCTCTACCACCGTGTCGTCCACTCATCTTGATAGATAGGCCTGATTGATTCGTACAAGTCTTTGAGAGCGCGTAGCAGGGAGTTCAGGTGCTGTCGCGGATGTCGTCAAGCGTATTGTTTGCCGACCTGAAGTTTGGTAGATGTTGTAGGTATAATGAGTTTCAGCTCTGATTGATCATGTGTCTGTCGCAAAGATGCCTTGAAGCTGGACAATAATTCGCAGGGCAGCCTTCTCCATCTCGGCCAAGCCATGTCCCGCCGTCGCGGTCGACCGCGGAACGTCCCGCCTTCCGCCTCCATCATTGTGCTTGCCTTGAACATCGTTTACAGTCGATATAGGTAGGAATTTGAAAGTTATAATAATTCACGGGCAACGCAGTCTTTGGCAACTTTGCACTAAAACGACACGACAAAAATCCTGATACTAGCTCGCGTCTCTTAAGGACTTGGATGAGATTGTTGTGAACACAGCTTTCGTAGCGACCTTTCACTTCCTGCCCCTTCTGCGTCACTAGCAAGCCATCATGGCTACCGCCAACGGAGCTGATCAGTCCTATGGGCCTGTGCTAGACGCTCTGCGCATGATGTCGAGCAATTTGGATCGCGCGCAGAAGGGTGAGGCTCATCAGTTTCTTGAGCAATTCCAGAAATCGGTCAGTCAATGTCACCTCCTGGATAATTCTGGATTCCTAAACTTACATTCGAAAGGCCGAAGCATGGACTGCGACATTTTCAATGCTACAATCTACGGACACATCGGATGAGGCAAAGCTGTTCGCTGCGACGACGTTAAAGGGCAAGGTACGGCGAGACCTCAGGGTGAAGAAGAGCTGGGACGATAAGATACTGACTGAGAAAGATCATTTACGACTTCCACCAACTTCCACGAGAATCACTACCTCAGCTTCGTGACTCACTCTTGTTGCTCGTCAAGACATACAGCAAAGGACCCAAACCAATCAGGACTCAGCTTTGTGTGTGTTTGGCCAATGTAGCCATACAGATGCTAGAATGGAAGGATGTGTTACAGACAGTGGTAGGGTCTCTCGGTAGCGACGCCGATAGTATCACCTGCCTGCTAGAGTTTGTCCACGTCTTGCCCGAGGAGGTTACCGAAGGACGCAAGATCAATCTCACGGTGCGTCGGGCGCAGTACAAGACACGACGGGAGGGGTGGAGTGGCTGACAAAGTACAGGAGGATGAGCTGTCCGACAGGACAATGGAGCTGCTGTCCAACAACGGTACACAAGTCCTTTCGCTTCTCGTGCAATACGCACAGTCTTCAGGTGTGTATTATCAGGCGACCGCAAATCCACTGTGCTAATACTGGTCGTAGATTCGGCAGCAAAGAATCCTCAGCTAATGGAATGTATAACTTCCTGGATCCGTGAAGTGCCGCTTGCAGATATCATCAACTCGCCCCTTATGGATGTTGTGACCAACGCCCTTCATTCGGATTCTTCTTTCGAGTCTGCTGTCGAATGTTTCACAGCAATTTTTAGGGAGACTCGTGATGTTGACGAGTACCTGGAAGCTATCAAAAATCTCTACCCCAGAATCATCGCCCAAAGATCCCGTCTGGCCCAAGTTTCGGAAGAAGAAGACGCCGAAACCTTCAAAGGACTTACGCGTATGTTCGCTGAAGCCGGAGAGGCCTGGGTTGTTCTCATCGCGCGTTTACCGAACGATTTCCGTGCTTTGGTCGAGACTATACTTGAATGCGCTGCTCGCGACAAGGAAAAGGATGCCATCTCTCTCACCTTCAATTTTTGGTATGAACTTAAGCAGTACATCACACTGGAACGATATGTAGAAGCGCGGGCCCAATTCGCCGACATCTACTCGAAGCTGGTTGACGTAATGGTGAGCCATCTGGAATTTCCAAGACCCGAGGGGTCAGATACAAGCGATCTCTTCGAAGGCGACAGAGATCAAGAAGACAGATTCAGAGAATTCAGACACCAGATGGGAGACGTTCTCAAGGATTGTTGCGAGGTCTTGGGAGTCACAGAATGTTTGAGAAAGACATATGAGCAGATTGAACAATGGGTGGGCAGAAATGGCGCCCAAGTCAGTCAAGGGCAGGTGCCAAATTGGCAACAACTTGAAGCTGCACTTTTCAGTCTGCGCGCGATGGGAAGGATGGTACCACCAGACGAGAACATTATGCTTCCGCGGCTCATCCCTCTGATTGTTGACATTCCGGATCAAGAAAAGGTCCGCTTCCAAGCTGTCATGGCTCTTGGTCGGTACACCGAGTGGACCGCAGGCCATCCAGAAACTCTCGAAAAGCAATTGAACTTTATCATGGCAGCCTTCCAGCATCCGTCCAAAGAAGTGCGAACGGCGGCCGCGTTGTCCTTCAGGTTCTTCTGCAATGACTGCGCTGAGCTACTCAAACCATTCTGCGGGCAACTCCAGCAATTCTACGAAAGTGTTATCAACACACTACCAACTACCAGTCAGGAGGAAATCACAGAAGGCCTAGGTTCGGTTCTGGCGAAATTGCCGGCCGATCAAACTTTCGAAGCCTTCAAGATGTCTTGTGATCCTGTGATCAAACGAATCATGGAAATGGCTCAGAGCGCGACAGACGAATCGAGCAAGGTTGCCATCGCAGGTGAGTGTACGAGACCAAGTCGATGGACTCCATACTAATAATCTCAGATCATCTCCAGCTAGTCACAATCTTCGTGCAATGGATCCAGCCGTATGTGGGCCCATCAGAGCTTAATCCGGCTGTCAAGTATTGCCAGGAGATATTTCCAGTACTCTCCGCTCTTGTGGACAACTTCAGTAACTTCACACCGATACTCGAACGAGTTTGCAGATGTTGGAGGTACATGGTATTATCCTACCGCACAGCAGCAGCGCCGTTGCTTCCTAGCCTTGCTGAAAAATTAGCCTCGGGTTTCGCTTCTTCTCGTCAAGGTTGCTTTCTTTGGGCTACGGACTCAATCGTACGAGAATTCACGCCTGACGCACCTGGTTTGACCAGAGAGACTACAGAAGCAGTGTTCAATTTCTTCCAACAGCAGGCGACCAACTTTCTGCGAGCACTCAACGATCTGCCACCAGAAGAGCTGCCTGATGGTATGTGTCACTCTATGACTGCAGGGTAGAAAAGTATGCTGACCACACATTATAGTCATCGAAGATTTCTTCCGCCTAAGTCTCGATGTTCTGCTCAACTACCCACACGAGTACATATCATCCCCACTCATGCCCACCATTCTTTCAGCTGCAAGCACATCACTCAGCCTCCTCAAAGAAGAGCCTATCATGTCGACCTTGCACTTCTTACGAGACTTCCTCGCATACGGGACCCCAAATATGCCATCAAGCCATTTCGCCGATGACGCTGGTCGGGCAACGTCGAACCCACCAGAAGTTCAAGAAGCAGTAAAACGGCTTACCAGCACAGAGGGTGAAGCGCTGACCCAGCGCGTCATGACAGGCATGATGTACACATTCCCTGCCGATTGCTTCCCAGATGCTAGCGGTGTGCTTCTGGCAATGTTCCAGCTTATGCCGCCGGAAATGGCCCGTTGGGTTGATAACACGGTCAAGCTTCTCCCTCATGGCAGCATTAGCCAACAAGAGCAGGAACGTGTGATCCGCAATATTGACCAGCGCATCCAATCTGGCGAGATCCGCAAAATTCGGGCAGTATTGCAGGACTTTACCAACTCATACAGAAGACGTAACGTTGCTCCAAGAGAAGGTTTAGGTCGTCTTGAGGCCACGAGGTTCAAGTTTTCTGGCTAGACCGTTTACAACTAACCCACGCAGGTCCATAGCACGACTGATCCGATAGCTTGTCGACCACTCAATATTCCCTAGCCCAGGGTGAAGGAAGTGGCATCGATGACCCTCGGGCATACATGACGCAAGAAATATGCGTTTGACACATACCGTACGCTCTCTGCCATGCAGCACTTGTTGTGGTAGCTTTGTGCTAGCCATGCACGACTATGTAACCGTAGAGATCACTCTGGTCAATCTGATCATACTATGCAGCAGCACTCGCCCTATACACTTCGTGACAAGCTTGACGATTTTGAGGAGTGAGGTCAAAAATCATGCTTCAGATAGTCGCATCTCATATATAGCAGAGGTCTTAATAGACGCATCGAAATGAGCACACATAGTGACGGGTCACACATGCAGATGTCGCCGATCATGTGAAGTACAAACTGCCCGCTTGAAAATGCTGCACGCTGTGCAGCGTGCGGACTGCAGACCTTGTCTTCTGCAATGCAGCGCGCGCGCGCCCAATCGGAGGAGTCGGGCTTCTGATACCGCATGCCTGAACGAAGCCTGCATGCCATCAACAACGGACTCGCATAAGATAACGATTAGCAGATGCAATGCTTACTTCTTGGGCACTAGCTTCTCTTGAGTGCGACGAATGGGGTCGGAAGGGCCGTGTTGGTATTACAGGCGAAAGCTTTTCCTGATATTGATGCTGATTCAGCTTGAGATCACGGTCTGCCGACAGGACGAAACAAAAATTCCATTACATGGCTGAGCTGAAGGTGGAGTGTCTTCAGTCGTCGGGTCCGCTCACACGAATGGTGGAGGCTGAGGCGCTACGAGGATCAATAGAAACTCGAGATCGAATGGATGGGGGATGCCTGATGCCTAAACTTTGGTGCCTGGACGCACGGTTGGCTGGGGACGTGACGCCGAGTCAGGGCTCGATTCGCGACGTATCGAAGCTCCAACCTCCATACACCGCGTGTACAAGCCTTCTCTAAAATGATCTATCTGATGCACGCCGCATGCATTCCGTATTCCTTGTTCTGTTGTTTTGATTCTTCTGGAACCCCGCCATCTATCTAGCGAGTTTTTACATGACTCTTGATCCCAGCACGATTACACTGCCTTCCGGCGCAATGTTTGAGCAAAAGAGGGCCCGGTAGAGCAAAGAGACGCAAGGCAAACATTGGATCTTCTGTGTTATGGATAGCTGCATCTCTAGTTACACGACGTGCAACATTGTACAAACATTCTCCAATCGACTTGCAACTCTCCTGTATGACCATTGTCTCACCGACGCATGACTTTCCGCCGGCTTGACAAAAGCATCACCTAGTACCTGTTCGTCAGTAAACGGCATTCGCTGCCACGCCCAAACGCTTCGCATTCGCCAAGCAGAATACACCGATTCCCGACGACATGCCAGACTTGGAAGATATCACGCCTGTTGAAACCACCGACCAAGGCTCAAGGTCACGCAAAGCTCGAGTCCTAGGCAGGCTGAACTCGTTCTCGAAGCTAGGACACTGGAGGAAGAAGGAGGAAGAGTCAAAGCAGATAGACCGGAACCGTATCCAAGAGGATGTCCAGGAAGAGGATGCGCCACGGACCGAGGAGACCGCCCCGGCACAGCAGCCTGTTCGTCAGCTAAGTCAGAGGAGTCGAAGTCTGTCACCACAGGCTCGAAAAGTAGTGCCTGAGCTTCCACGCCAGCTGACCTTTTCACGACAATACTCGGAGCGACGCGAAAGACTTGAGCAGCACGAACCGGATTCGAGAGAAAGAAGGGCTTACAGCGAAGATCGACACATTCCATCCGCTCGCGACGATATCAAGTTTCCGGGTCTCAGTCTTTCATCAGCACAAAACAGCGAAGACGAAGGCACATATCCAGTAGAGAGTAGCACGGTGAATGCAGATGACCAGTCTAATGACCAATTCGAGGCTCGGTCGCCGCCACTGGCTGAAGGATCATCCACAAATCAACCAGATGGGTCCACGACTCTTCTCGAACAGCCTGATCCAGCGTCAAGCGAATCCCAACTTCCGGATCAGGACGAATCAGACGAGGTCGAAAATGGAGCATTTCAAGAAGAATTAGACTCGAGGTGGATTCTAAATCTCAGCATGCACTTTCGAGACAAGTCTGATCGCGAAAAGTTCTTCATCACCTATGCGCAAAAACCCAATCTTTGGCGAAGACTGACGATATCTTGCGACTATCGAAACGCCGAGGTCGATTCCCTCGAGTACGATCTGAAGAGACGGCATACGCAGCGTGACAAAAGCTCCAAAATCTACGAAGCGATTCGCGAATCACTGCCTGATATTCAGTTTCTCGACACTGTTACGAATCTCAAGCTGACGACTGAAGATGGGAGACTGCATGTCCATGTCACTGAAGATCTTAACGAGGTCATCAAATATCCGTCCGTCTCACTGCTGTCGCATGTCATGGAGAGACATCCGATTTACCCTGAGAGTGAGCTAGAGTTCAAACAGCACCTTTCCGGCTTCGTTTACAAAGTTTATACCGGAAGCGAATATCTGATCAAGAAAGAGATACCGGGACCAGAGACCATCGATGAGTTTCTGTACGAAATTGCTGCGCTTGACACCCTGCGCAGTTCAGAATCTGTTATTCGGTTTCGTGGCTTGGTTGTCGATGATGATAAGACCCTCGTCAAGGCTATTCTGATATCTTTTGCGTCGAGGGGTTCACTGATTGACATGATCTACGATGAGCGTGCCAAACTGAAGTGGTCGACTCGTTGTAGGTGGGCTGGACAAATTATCAAGGGTCTTTCTGAAATCCACGAAGCTGGCTTTGTTCAAGGTGATTTTACGCTGAGCAATATTGTCATTGACCATGAGGACGACGCAAAGATTATTGACATTAATCGCCGAGGATGTCCAGTAGGCTGGGAACCTCCGGAGCTACGTCCTTTGATTGGGAGCGGTCAACGTATCGCCATGATGATAGGCGTGAAGACTGATATCTATCAGCTCGGTATGGTTCTGTGGGCTCTTGCCGAACGCATCGACGAGCCGGAGCGAATCGAAAGGCCTCTGTATGAGTACGAAGACCCGGATTTGACGGTACCGGGATGGTACCGAGGAATGATTCAATCATGCCTCAGCGAAATACCCCAACGCCGACTTAATGCAACCGATCTCCTTGCCATTTTTGACAAGCACAGTGACTACCCTCGTCCGTCTCAGAAAGCTTCAAGGGGAGTGGAATTCTTGGACCATTCTGTGATCAGTGTTTCGCCACATCGGTCTGACAAAGAGTACATAGACCCCGACACCGCGGTCGATCTTGAAGATATTGCAGAACACAGTCAAGCGGATAGGAGCGGGACTCCCTTGCAAGAGACTGCTGGGAGGAGTAACTGGGTCGCAACATCATCAACTGCGGAATATCAGTACGATAGTTCTGGAAGTTACGTTGTGACTCGCGGGCGAAGTCTACAATCTACAAGAAGACGCAGCTCTCCGCAGCCTCGATCTTTATCAAGCGCGACTAGCCCGTCTTTGGCGAGTGATGGCGAACCAAAGTGGGAGCATATTGATGCAGACCAGTCGGCTCTGCAGCACACATTTGGACAGGGTCGCGACCGTAATTTCTCGCCGAACCGCGTTCCCCTCAGAAGAGACACTCCTGGAGAGCTTGCCATAACACCACCACATAAATCTGCAGGGCAAAGCTCGCCGAGTCAATGCTACAGGTGCTGTATTGCCGGGTGTCCGAGCGCAGACACGCTATACAACAGCCGCGACAAGTTTAGAGATCACATCCTGCATATTCATCTCGCTAACGACAACACCGAGGCGAACATTCCGGAAGAGGAGATGGAGCGGTGGCTGAATCAGTATGTCACCCACGGATTCTGCGCCCGAAGTCTAGCTACTAACTCTGTTCGCCAGATCTCTCCATGAGCCTACTGCCTCGGAACTAGCGACACCCTACGCTACCCAGAGGAATCCTCAGGCAGGCTCCACAGCAGCGACCGCGACCTTTTCCAATTGTGACACACTTCATTCTGACAACGATCGGACTTTTGGCAATAGCGATCTCGAATTTCTTCGGAGTCCCCCTTTTCACCAGGATTCTGGCTTCGATGAAGAAGTGGTTAGAGACTTGTCTTTTTCCTTTTCTGAACCCTTACTCCGGCACCTACCGACCGAGGAGCGACTCGCTTAGCATTCTTGATGGCATCGGTGTCACCCCCGCTCCTCAGACCAAGCAGACAAGAACAGCCACATTATGACTTGACGACGGAAAGATTTGATGAGGAAAGACGAACTTCTCGGTACTCGCATATGCATTTGTCGTCATTTCTGTGTCCTCTTTCATGGATTACAACAGCACGTCCTCTATGTAGTATACCAATCATTGCATGTTTAGGCGTTCAGCCTTTTCGGTCTCCTCTCACTCGTTTGGGTTCTATATGGGTATCGATGGAAGTGACTTGTAGTTCCGAATTACGTGTATGTCTTTGTCTCATGAGCCCAGTCGTTGCGCCTAGGTCTTGCAATCAAATCATCAAGAGCTGGCGCCGTACTTTCTCCTGTATTCCTCCATGCCCTTGACCTCGCTCTCACTAGCGATACCCTTGACTCCTTCGATCAAGTCCGCAAGAGTCAAGACAGCCAATACAGGCACGCCGGTATCCTTCCTCACAATCTCAACTGTGCTAGGCCTCTCGCTGCCGTCGTCACCCTTGCCCTCCTTTTCGCTCTGGCTGGTTGCCTTCTCTTGTCTGTCAAGCGCGACCACGATGCCCACCAACTCACCACCCTGGCTCTTGATGATACTCACTGCCTCTCTGATGGCCGTGCCTGCAGTCATCACATCATCGATGATGACAACCTTCTTGCCCTTCAAGCTCTCACCGACCAAGAGCCCACCCTCGCCATGGTCCTTGGCTTCTTTGCGGTTGAAGCTGTATCCCACATCGGCGTACTTCTTCTCGTCGATGTCGCCGAGTGCGCAACACGTCGAGGCGGCGATTGGGATGCCTTTGTATGCTGGACCGAAGAGGACGTCGAAGGAGAATGAGGGGTCGGACGAGGCATGGTTGTGCAGTGTTTGGGCGTAGGAGCGCGAGATGGAGCGTGCGAGCTTGCTGGTGCTGAAGAGGCCGCAGTTGAAGAAGTAGGGCGATTGACGGCCTGATTTGAGTGTGTAGGTGCCAAAGGTCAGGATGTTGGATTGCAAGCAGTGGGACAGGAGGTCCTTCTTGAACTGAGGAATTGGTGCTGAGGAAGACATGATGGGTGGTTGATGTGCTCGGCAGTCAATTGGGTATTTGGATGTCACTGTGGATAGAAGTCAAAGGGAATCAGTCAAATATGGGGAGATGAAAGCGAAGATGGCGCACGCGAGTGAACGGGGTAGATGCTTAAATTTTGAGGTTTTAGTCCACTATCAGAGCTACATACAATGACTCCATACCGTGCGTCCAAGCTTTCTAGTGATAGTCGCAGGGGAAGAGAGATGCACGTATTGGACGTTCTGCGTTCTTCCAAGAGCATGGGAATTAATTTTTCGAGACTGGTGATATCTCCGTGACTGCATGTGACAGTGAGCAATAGCAGTGACTAGATAGTCAGCAGTGAGTGAGTCTTCTGCGGTGTCCTTTCGCATCACTTTTCCCTCACCGCCTCGATCATTCCTCGTTGCGGCGCCTGAATCTGGTTGCTTGCGACAGACGAAGGTGACATCACCCAATCACAGGGATCCCAACAACCCCACCATTGAGCAGTTTGGGCCACTTTTGGCCACAGTTTGCACTTTTTCACAAGAATTTGCAGCGGG
>Ga0058704_10001135_pt1 | contig 12575 bp, 14 predicted proteins | sample AgamicMgSfe_FD_71363 | JGI IMG/M metagenome (GOLD analysis project Ga0058704, IMG submission 71363) | Agave microbial communities from Guanajuato, Mexico - Mg.Sf.e | ecosystem: Host-associated > Plants > Phyllosphere > Phylloplane/Leaf | place: Guanajuato, Mexico | collected 2012-05-30
CCACCAACCGCCCTCTCTCCCCACCGCTCAACCCCACCCGACCGCTCGCCGACGTGCCCGCCCACACCCGCAGACTCCCCGCCGCGTCTTCCAACCCGCGCTTCGAAGCGGCGGGGAGCTGACGGTCCGTGGAGACGGCGCGGAGGAGCTTGTAGCCCGCCACGGCCGTGAGGAGGGTGAAGTCCGCGGGGGCGAGATGCAGCGTTGAGAGAGCGTGGTGGACGCGTTGGCGGGCGGCGGCGGCCGGTGCGGAGGGTGCGCAGAGGGAGAGGAGTTTGGCGAGCGTCAGAGCGGTGCGCACGTCCGGGGATTCGGGGACGTGGGTGACGACGTTCATTGTGCCGGCATTGGGGGATACGACGGGGAGGGCGGCCAGCGCCGTTAGGATGTTCGCTTCGCGGTGCGTGTTGCTGAGTACGGCCTTGGCGGCCAGGGCGCGAACGTGCGTGCTGGAGGCCGGAGGCGCGACGGTTACGGCGAGGTTCATGTAGTATTCGGTATCCAGGGTTGAAGGATGCTCGCTCAGGATGTCGATTAGCGTGTCGTCGATGGCCATGTTCGCGTACCACGCGGCGACTGCGTCGAGTGGGGAGTGAACGGCATGGTCTTCGACGACGCTGTCCCTGGCGGCATTGACGGTCACGCCGTAGGCGCTCGGCTTGTTCCACGCCAGGTTCCAAGCGCGCTGGATCATCTCATCACTGAGCACCTCGTCGCAGTCGAGCTCCACCAGACTGGCGAGGTGGTCGGGCAATAAGTCGATCTCGTCGTCTTCTACCGGTCTGCCCTGACCCTTGGCGTGAAGCAACTGCTTTTGAAGCTTCCGAGCGGAGTCCCAGTATATCTTACCGACCTTCTCGGTGAACTGCTTGAACCCGACCATGTTCCCGTACCCAGCGTTCGCGACTTCCCAGAAGAAGATGCGGAAGTGGACAGCCTTCTGCATGAGCCTGGTCGGGCTGTCGGGCAGTGTCCCGGATGCCATCAGAGTCAGCAAAAGGCGGTAGTAGCTCACTTCCGCATCGCCGCCGGCCAGCTGGGCGTCCAGCGCAATGTCCCAGGCCTTGATACGTGCGGCCTCCTCCTCCTTGTTGATGCCACTCACAGCATTGAAGGCTTCCGAGCCGATCAGCCGACGGAAGCTTAGCTGAGCCATCTTCGTGGAGACGGCGAGGACTTCTAACAGGAAGTGCTTCGGAACGTAGACAGTTTGCACGGCGGTGAGCCAGGCTTTGCGTCGTACTTCGACAGGAGATGCGAGGGATGGCACTTGCGGGAGGCGGACCACTTGGCGGGCGTTCTGCTTCCGTCGTGGCGAAAACGTAAGCAGTGGCGGGATCAGGTAAAGCAATACACCAACGGCACAAATGACCTTGAGCAACGGCAAAGCAGCGTGTCTGGCGAGTGCAGCGGATGAGGTTGGCATGGACGTGTCGAGGCCACGCTTGAAAAGGGTCGGAACCGCGAACATCTGGCGAGAGTCGTCTTGCTCGCTGAAGCCCTCCATCACCATGACACCAGCCATGGCGCCCATCATGAGTTTGTTCACCACGCCGCCACCTCGACCGCAGGCGTGATTTGGGTGGTTCTGAGCCTCCGCTGGCGGATTCGGCGGTCTGGCGTAAGCCGGCTGCGCCTGATGCTGCATATATTGCTGCTGTTGCGGTTGCTGCGGCTGGCCGTAGCGCAGGTGCTCCTGCGGTATGCCGAGGAAGCCCGGTGGGCCAGTCTGGGATGACGACGAGGGCTGTCTCGGGCGCGCGGTACCATTGGGTGGGCTGCAGCTCAGACTTGTTTGCCTGTCCCTCGATTTGCCGATCGCGGCTTCGACGGCAGCCAGGCGAGCCTTCAGCTGGTCCATCTCGTCGACCATCGTCTTGTTCCTCCGCTCCAGATGCTTGATGTATTCCGTAGCTTTTGCCATGACCGTGGCCTTGTTCAGTTTATGTGCAGGTGTAAGCCCTCCCAGATCCTCGGAGTCATCTGTTCCATTGGCGCGGCCCATGGCGCGTAAGCTGGGCACGCTGTTTCGCAGTTCCACGATCTTGTCGTTTAGATTGTTCCTGTACCGCTTCTCAATGACGTTGTGCGACGTCTTCTTGATCGGTGGCTCGTCGCCATCCTGCGAATCACCGTTCTCCTCTTGCTGCGGTGGCTCGACTGGGGCCTTACGCTTCCTACCTCCGCGTTTCTTTGGTGGATCGGGTGAGTTGGAGGACACGCTAGCGCCATTTTGCGAGCCTGATGTCGGGCTATGATGCACGCTCGATGATGGCGCAGGCTTTGAGCCAGCAGACGGAAATTGCTGGCCACTGTCATTGGAGAGCGCCGACAAGGTCACGTTCTCCGGTGGTGCATTCGATGGTAAGGGCCACGCGACTGCGTGCGTGTCGATCCTTGGCGGTTCGTTATGGACCTGCGGGAAGGGAGTAGTCGGATTGAAGTCGAAACCTGCAGTTGCGTCGTTGGATGTGCCGAACATGAACGCATCGTCCCCAGGCAGAAGGGATGCGGCAAAGTCGAGCGTGTCCTCCCCAAGGACCATCGGTGGGGCCAAAGGTTCCCCGCCTGCATCCTTGCCGAACAACGGTGTTGATACAGGCAAGACGGAATCTTGCACAGGCGAGTCATTCTTGCTCGAACCCGATCTGAATGTGCCGTCTTCGGGCGACGACGCGTCGGCCGTTGGGTCCCACCGCAGCCAGTCCTCCCAGTCCTCGTTGATCTGGGATGCACCCATTTGAGAGTCCAGAGGAGGCATCGGTGCCGTTAGGGTCTCAGGCCAGGCTGCCGTCGAGTTCATGGGTTGCGATGAGATCAGTCCTGCCTCAGCGGTGATTGCGCGGTTGTTGACATGCACTCTGTCTGTCAACTGAGCGTGGTCGTGGCCAACATCTTCCAGAGGCTTTATATTCAGAGGAAATGGCCGAGGTCGCAAAGGGATGGTGAAGGAGGTGTGGTGAGATATAGATTGAGGGGCAATTTGGCAGAGAAGTAGTGGTGGGGCTCGGACTCGGAGACAGGGACGAGGGAAAGAAACGTCGAACGATGGTGACTTGGCGGTGCACAGCCACAGGTAGAACACTCTGCTCATCTCGCCAAAGACCCTTCGTCCGGTTGGATTGTCTACAAGCCGTGACCGGCTCTTCACCGAACCGAAAGCGTCGTCCCTCCCTCGCTGATCCTAGGCGCTGATCGTACTATGAAGATACATGTATGCAATGCGCATCAGGTACCGAGCGGAGGAGGGCGAACCAACGACGGGTCGGCGTCGCGACGACATGGCTTTCTACGCCATCAACCGATGGAGGACCGGTCGGTATAGCCAGTGGCCAACAAGTTATGATACGCTGGAGGGGACTTGCAGATGCTTGTGTTGGATGTTTTTCATAGCATTGATGCTGTGAAGACACCTTGTCTCACATGCCAGATCTCACGCTTGTACGTCGCTCGAGCATCAGCAAGACTCAGCTTTCTAGCTCCTGGACATGCAATGGCTGTCCAGCTAGTCCACAGTACAACATGCCTGCAAATGCGAGCACTGTTCTTGACAGCGACGCCTCCCAACGTACATCGTCACACATCTTGCAAGCCAACATCCAATGATTTCCTCTGCGCTCACAATATGATAGCCTTATGCTAAATCCACTCCCCGAAAAGCCAACACGAGGAACCATCACGCACATTTCCGCGCAGTGCACATATCTATTTCCTCACCTCAAGACGGTCAGTGCGCGATGCCGGACTCGCCTTTCGACTTCGACAACGACATGGCCTCTCCGTACTGTCCGACACGATTGCAAGCATGCAGTATGAAGAGCTCAAGTCGATAAGTTTTGACGAACGCTTCTTGGCGCGACGCCATCGCATACGTGTCGTCTCGGGTAGATCGTGATCATGCGTGAGTGCACTGCGTGATCGTCTCTGAAGTGGATGATAAGCACATTGAAGAGGTAATTTCACGCTGCGTACGCCGTTGGACGGCGTGCGCGCGGGCTTGGTCGCTGAATCTCTCCGGAGCGCTGTATACGGCTTTGCTGTCGAGGTTCGGCAGGTCGCGCGCGACGTCTACTCCTTGCCAGGGCGCAGCATGCGGTAGCATAGCGTCTGGTCACTCCAGCGAAGCTCGCCTTGGGCCAACGAGCTCCAGTCGTCCCATCATCTCACGTAAGCTCCTCATCATCATCATCACCCGTCACCCACCTGGTGCTTCCCTCGCGCGGAAACCTTGCAAACATGAGTATCACAAACCCCACCACAGCAATAGCCGCATTGCACGCGAACGTCAAATTCGGTCGGCCCAGATCGGCGAAAGCGGAGAACACCATGCCGAATATGCCCGTGCTCGTCAACCGCGCCAGTAGCTCGACCAGGCTGATGGCGCTCAAGGCGTCTTGACGCTGTGAGGCCGGACACATCTGCAGGATGGTGCCCTTGGCCGCCGGGCCCGTCCCTGAAGCCAGCGGGAGGATGACGGCGATGAGGTACATCTGCCACCCTTCGGTCATGAATGTCGCGAGACCGGTCAGCAGGCCGTCGGCGATGAGGCTGTACTTTGTAAAGTGCAGGTCGAAAGCGTATGATTCTTCTTTTGCCAGCTCTGATGGCTCTACGGTCTGTTGCTCGTCGTGGATGGCTTGAGTCGTTGTCGGCACCTCGTTGGTATTGATCGACCCGTCAGGCGTACCGATGTCGTCTTTGGCATGTTTGGGGTGTTTCGGGATTTTGCGCATGGCCAACCATTTTCGTCCGCCAGAGATCATGTAAGGAAATGCTAAAGTGAGGAACAAGCCCCGAATGAGGGAGTTCAAGAAAATCAGCCAGCCGTTCTCCGTCGTCCCGAAGCCGAAGATGTCGATGGAGTACATCTGCAATAGAACGGGAATGTAGCTCGTAGCCAGGACTCCCAAGAAAACGCCGACCCCGAGAAGCAGGACGCCGTACTCCTTCTGCACTCGGCCGTCTCTCAGCCGCCATTTCTGCGGAGCGAACATCTTGATAGGGTCGAAGAAGCCCGACAGCGACTTCGACCCCTTCGCCTCGATCTCTTTGTTATGGATGTCGGGCAAGCAATGCCAGACGTAGATGCAGCACAGGATGAAGAGCAACACCGCCACACGGAAAGGCATGATGATCTCGAATGAGTCCCCCAGTATGCCACCCACCAGGAAGCCTATCGCTGTACCGAACATGGCACATCCTGAAAGGCGACCTAGCACGGCTGTTCGTTCTGCAGGCTCGACGACTTCAGTAGCGAGGGAGTTCAGCGCCAGCAAGTAGCCAACTGGCCCTCCCACTACTGTAATCATCTGCGAGCATTGGACGATGACCATGCCCAGGCCGGCCCCGGTCGTGACGCCGACGTTCTGGATTGCCAACCGAACAGCCGGGAAGAAGACCGTGAGCAGCAGAGCCTTCTTGACCCCGAAAGCTTTCATCGTCCATCCGGTGAAGAAGAGGTTGACGACGCCGAACAGCGTGGTTCCCGCCCCCAACAAGGCGACCTGGCGAGCCGTGCTGGCTTCGATCGAATGGATCTTGCAACGGTCTGAACCCGGTGGCGGCTCCGGATGTGTCCGGTAGTATTCATCGCAGTCCATGACCCCGAACACGTAGATTAGAGGAACCTGGGTCACACCGAAGGAAAGTGACACCAGGAAGCCGGTCAGTAGGACCCGGTAGACGAGAGATTTGCTCCATACGATCGATACTCGGGACGCTTCGCGTTGCAGAAGCGGAGTGTCTTCCGTCGGGTCGACGGTTGTGGCAAAGGAAGCCTTCCGTGAGGTCGGATGTCGTGCCATGGCTGTTGGGAAAGGGTTGAAAGGGTGGAGAAGAAGAAGGAGAAGAGAAAGAAGACCGGGGCGAAGTGCCTCGCGATGTTCCTTTGACCAAGACGGCGAGGATGGCACCGACAGCGGCTGTTATCGATGTGACCTCACGTGCAGACTGCTAGTACTGTACTTGCTGTACATGATGTGCAGCACCCAATTTCCTATTTCCCTTAGTGCCGTCTGCAGGTGAGGGCGGGCGTTGGCGGGTATTCGGCGGTCGGCGAGTTTGGTGAGTTGGATGGCATGTCTCATCAAGCTCGGAGGTGCGACGACTCACGACTGCCTGGCTCGGCCACGCAAGTTGTTTGTTTCGTCCTGAATGGATGGCTGGGTACTTTTTTGCAATCCTGCGGTGCCCGCGATGGCGTATACGTCCAGTCGCTGTTTGTCGAGCATCGCCTCGGCGTAGGAAACAGCCAACACCTTGCCCAGCGTAGCGTACGAGTCATGTGGTCGGCATATGAGATACATGTACATACTTGCGCTGATACGAGACGTACATAAGAGCGCAGCGATGCGCCTGGGCATCGATCCCAGATTAAATCAGAGTACAGGTCAGGCGGCGCAATGGACCCGCCTTCATACAGCGAGTCTTCAGCGACCCTTGTGACAACCGGAACATCTGCACGTCGCTCCATCCAAGACATCCGTACCCTCATCCTGGGCAACGCAACCGTCCTCAAGCCACGGAAGAACACCGAACCGGTCGAGCTCATCGTCGCCAAACGCAAGCTGCCACAGGCCAGCGCCGAAGAAGCGGCGAGGGAATCTCATTATGCGTTCCTCGTGACGAGGAGCGCGACCGACAAGGATATCGAGATCTTGCTGAAGAGCAAGCCGCAAGATACCATCGAGGAAGCTCTCGAGGAGATGCTGGACCGGAGTCAGACGCTTATGGAAGAGGTGTTGCTGAGACATGGTCAGCATTCCACGTCGACGGGGTGCTGCATTGAGTGCACCAGGTTGATGAAGCGTGATTGGTGACGCGTGCTGGGAGTGGAAGCGTAAGGTTACGTGGAGGGATGCGTGGCTCCCCTAAAGTTATATCCACTAGGCGCGAGAAGGCAATGCATCTGTGGACGAACGGCAGCGGAGTTCGTGACTCCTCGGTCTGCTACCTGCGATGACGACGCCACTTCACCTTCGACAGCGACGTTGGGACACTCGATGGCGCTTGACGAGCACTGTGGGCCCACGGTCATGGAGCTCATGCAATCTTCACTTTCACAACACCTTAAATGGCTCAGTGAACTGTCTCAACGCTGCGAGCCGACATCGACTACTCCACAAAGCCTAAGTCCTACCGTGTCAGCCCAGCCGCAAGCACCAGGATGCCGTACCGCTTGCTTCAACTGCTCGCCAGGAACCAAAAGCCACTGTGTACTCATTCGAGACATGATGAGTCCAGAGACTAAGGGTTTTCCGTCTGCTGGGAGAAGGTAACGCTATCCTTGCCTGGGCTGACCTGCATGACGGCGGGATACCTCAATCAACACTTTATCTCCTCTGTCTAGTCGACCTATGGCACGACTGACTTGGACTTCACTCTCGTTTTCCGGTCAAAGGCACATGCGTGAGAGCAGGGTTCCAAGCGACAAGTCTACATAGACACATTCTGCGTCCAGGGATGGCGTCTATTGTGCCGATGGTATAATAGCGGTCCGGTTACGACGCCTACGCATTGTGGGACCCAGCATACCTCCGCGCTTTTGTCATAATGTACATCGCGCGTTCGAGGCCTGACCGAGGACACAACCAGCCCTGTGACGGAGGGAGGCGTCGTACTGGAGCGGAACTCAGGATAGCGTTGTAAAGTCTATCTACAAATACGTCAAGCAAATACTACAAATGAGCAGCTTTGTGACGGGAAAATGCAGCGATTACAGCTTCGAGCCACTCGTGTAATTCTATATACAGCATGTAGCAGCATTACCTCAGTCTCAACATATCCCTTCGCATAACGTCGTGTAAAGTTGTCCGGATCAATACAGACACAACCCACCATCACTATCCTCCACCGTCCACACACTGGACAGACCCTGCACTTCGATCTTCGGCTCGACTTCACTCTTCCGCCGTCCATCATCCCGACCTTTACTCAGCACTCTCCTCGCCCAAGCATCGACCGCCGGCTCACCGGTCTCGTCCCGCGCTTGCCGCAAGAACGGTATCAGCGACGTGCCGCCCGTCCCGCGCAGATTCTTCCGATCCTTCTCTTCGACTTTGTGTCCGGCGGCGCTTTTCGGCCGCATGGGAAGGTCCATCTTCTCCGCCTCCTTCTTCTCCTGCACCTTCTTGGCCTCGTGGCTCTTGATGATGATATATCGACTGACGATCTGGATGTGCTTGTCCCGAAAGGCACTCAGCATCGCCAGACAAGCGTCGAAGGCCACGCTGAGCGAGCGGTCGTATTTGTGCTGGCGGACGAAATCGCGGATGTTCGCGACGCGGCCGACGGCTTCGAGGAAGCGGGCGTGGGGGCCGGGCATGTATTTCCGCATTTCGTGGATGAAGCTCGACTCCGGCGCCGAAGGCTTCTTCCGACCAAACTCCTGATTTGCGTCGTGGGCCTTGGTGCCGGTGGGCCGGTGTTCGACGCTGAGCGCGACGTCAAAGAATTGGATCAGGCTGGACTGGGCGTTGCTGCCGCCGCTGAATTGGACGTAGCGTTGCTTGTTGATGGGTCCGCCGTCGTCGAACACGACGCCGTTTGGGAGACCGGCATCGGCCATGTTCTTGCTACCGGCTAGGAAAGGGCGGAGGCGGTGGTAGAAGACGTGCGGGTCGCAGTTGTCGTACATGCGCGTCAACATTCCGCCTAGCTCGTCGAGTCGCTCGGCGAACGACCGTAGGCTTTGGGTGACGGTGGCACGGTCTCCTCGTCTTGCGGCCTGGATTGCATGAAGCATCAGTGGGATGAGAGGCGCGCCTCGGGCTTCGATCGCAACGCTGATCAGGTAGAACCACTTCTCGTCCAAAGACCCGGTGAAAGTGTCGATCATGTCCAAATTGGCCAAAGAATCGATCCTCTCGTCGTCGAAAATCGGCTTCCAATTCCACAGCACGAGGCCGGCATATGTTGCCACTGGTGGCAGTTGCAGGTGCTTGCACGTCGCCAGGAACGGGACCGTGATGGGAGGCGGCACCCACTCCATCGGTTTCTCACCTCCCCAGATGTACGCATGCGCGATGAAGCCCAGCAGACTGTATGCTCTTCGCCATTCCGGTTCGCCGACCAAGCGATCGGTAGACAGAACGGGCATTCGCTCCACCACCTCGCGCAACCTCCGACTCAGTATCAGACCCTGGAGGTTTTTCACGGTGTGTTCCCATGGCGCGTAGTATGAGCTCGGCAGACTTTCGAGGGGAGGCTCGGCGGATAGGAAGCCATTGGCGGGCGAGACGTCGAAGTCTTCCGGCTTGGGAATGGGATACATCGTGTTGATGCTTCTAGCCAGACGCAGGCTTGCGACGTTGAAGACCTTGGGAGTGGTCTAGGTTGCAAGCCCAGCCGTTTGTCGTTCTTCGAAGGTGTCTGACTTGTTGTGAGACGCCGTCCGCAATGTCGCAGTGGTCTTCAATGGATCCGTCTCCAAGCGGTAGCACTGTTTCAATTTGGCGATTGCAAGGTGGAGAACTCTGATTCGATGCTTTTTTTCAAAAGTCGATTCGTGTTTGTCTTGTCGTTCGGATACTGTATAGAATTGCAGTCGAGAGCGAGAGAGATGTTAATCGAAAAAAAGATCTATGACGAAGGGCAAAGTAGAGTGAATGCTTGTGCCGGGAAGAGCCGAGCGATGTCGTGTGATGAGCAACAACGTGCCTGGTGGTGGTGGCGGATGCAGCTTCTTTCTTGTACCAAGGGCTAGAAGTGGTGAGAAATATGTTCATCACAACCATTCACTTCCGCCGCCTTCCCTCTGCATCGCTCCCCATACGGCATCCCGAATAGAAGGGCGAGCTAGAGGGCTAGACTCGCGGCGATGTCGGCGGTCGGCCGGATGATGTGCGGAGAGGCGGAGTTCAGGCTAAAGACATCCACCTGCAGCTTCAGCCTTCCCTCGTCTCGTCAATCGCTCTTTTTCCACTCGTCAGCGCTTCGGGCCTGAGATTTCTCACATACGCTGAATATGATCTATATCCTGGAAAATTCCTTCATTCGGAGGTGTGGCCGAGTGGTTATGGCGTGTGACTCAAGCAAAATCTTCAGCATTTTCTTACCCGTGCTTTAGATGGGTGGCATTCTCATGGGCTTTGCCCGCGTGAGTTCGAATCTCACCGCCTTCATCATTTGTCTTTTTGCTGTCGTCATGCCCCATCATGAGAGTCAAATGGTATTGCCTGGGTATGGGCGTCAGTTGTTGGGAAGATTGTCGCTCTACACTTTATGCTGAAGTGGTTGTCTCAGTGGTCTTTTTGTTGTCTATTCGCTCATTTAGTATATTGGTCATTGCGCAGGGATACAAGTGTACAGTCTTGCCAGCTCACTAGACATTGATCGAGCACACCCGTTCAGATCATAACAACATCATCAACACTCGCTTCCATGCTCTGGAAGATGCAAGTGGTGACATGCCAAGCCAGCTGCTGTAAGCTGACTGAGGGCATACATTAACTTACCTAGGTGTACGCACCCTGTGCTCTCACATCCTTGTACGGCAGGACAAGAGCGCTCGGCATCAAAGATGACAGCCATGGACCCAAACAACCAGCCTCGCGCCTTGATCTTCGACCTCATGGGAACATGTCTCGACTGGCACTCCTCCATCGTACCCGTTCTTACGCAGACCTTGTACGGCGAGCACACGAGCCCTCCTACAGACGACTCCATCGCGCAACTTGCGCTCGACTGGCGACAGGGCTTCTTCGAGGAGATCCACCGCCGGTTTCGAGCCGGCAGTCCACCGGAGGACATTGACGAAACCCATGAGCGGATTTTGAGGCGAATTCTGCGGCAGTACGATGGACACCGACGTTGGACTGATGCTGAGATTGCGGTGTGCGTCGCGGGGTGGCATCGACAGCTGGGTAACATCTCGAGGAAGATACATAGACTCGGTATTGTGATGATCATTGACAATGGTACATAGCATGGCCGGACGCCTCGGTGGCCCTGCCCAGGCTGCAACGCTCGTTCGATGTGTATGGTACCATACCTTGCGTTATGTGTGATACTGATCACTTGTCTAACAAGTCAAGGGATACCAGATGCGTTCTCGCGAACGGGACTACTCGGCTCCAGGTCGACATCACCAAGTCATCTGGACTGAGATTCGACATGCTCTTCTCGAGCGAACTCCTCGGGATGACTAAAGTGTGTATGCCTTCCATTCTCGGGACGTGCAACCATCCCCCAACTCATACCATCCGACAGCCCGATCCAGCGATCTACCGAAGAGCCATGCAGCTGTTGAGGAAGGAGCCACGAGAGTGCATGATGGTCGCCGCGCACGCCTACGATCTCCGTGCGGCGAAACAGGTGTAATGTAGCCCCAATCCGGCCGTAAATGCAATCGACGCACTGACCCGGGGTTGTAGTGGGATGAGGACCGCGTATGTTCGACGTTGGACCGAGGATCCCGACGAGGACATGAATGCGGTGACGGAAGAGAATGAGATCTTCGTCTCGACGCTGACCGAGTTGGCGGATGTGCTCGGGTGCGAAGGGAGGATGGGTGATGGCGATGTATAGCGGGACTAGCTCACGTGTTGAAGGCGATCTGTGCCCGCGGTCTTGACCGCAACTCGATGCTCATGATGTCTACTAGAGCAAACTGTTGGTGGGTTGAAGATCTCAACAGTGGTTCCGGCCTGAAGAGACGTTTCAACCGACCGCTACCGCTTACGAGGCAGGCAAAAGCTCCGTACCAAATGTCCGCTTGAACTGATGACTGCTAGACTAGACGTTGGACCATAGGTATGCTGTTGACATTTGCGGAGGGGTTCGAAGGCTGTCGTAATAATAGGCCGATTTCGCAATCTGGTAAGCTTGATAACGGTGCCAGTGTTTCACATCCACCGGGTCTTGACTCTCTTGACACTCGGGACGGACATTGCGCCGTCTGGGACCGTTCGGAGAAGGATCAGGACACTACCAGCGGTGAGTGCTGTGTGCTTGGTTCTTGAAGTACTGAACCTACGAACATGCAGAATCCAATCGTCGATCTTGTGTGCTCGTGTGCCAAAAGGCTCGGACGTGGTGCATAAGCGCTCGGCACTATGCAGCTGTGCAGGTAGGCGGCTGTCACGCAACCCAGGCTGGTGTGATGAGAGCACGGTGTGAGGACACCTGATGAGAGCTTGAGAAGACAGGTGAACTAACGATCCCTGTCCGTGTGAAGATGAGGGGAACCCCCTTGAAGTTATGCGGCCATCATCACCCAGTCTCATCCTGGACGAAGCCGCTGGTGACCGAGATGAAAGGGTGAAAGGGTGAAAGGGTTAGTACAGTAGGCGAGCTCGCACGCAAGGTAACCCCGTCCAAAAGATTCTGTTGGATAGGAGAAGGGGAAGTGGCTGAATGAGTGGGTGTGCGACCAACCACACATTGCAGATGTATTGTTGTGAGGACACAGCGTTTCATAGGTCGAGTGTGAACGGTGGTCCGCATGTTGCTGGGGATTTGGCGACGAACCTCCAGACCTCTCTCCTGACTCCTGAAGTCGAGCCGTTCCCGCTAGCCGCAGCCCGTGCCAAGCCTCCAATCGCGTGGCCTGAAAGCCCCCTTCTCTGTCTTTATCC
>Ga0058704_10001136_pt1 | contig 12573 bp, 15 predicted proteins | sample AgamicMgSfe_FD_71363 | JGI IMG/M metagenome (GOLD analysis project Ga0058704, IMG submission 71363) | Agave microbial communities from Guanajuato, Mexico - Mg.Sf.e | ecosystem: Host-associated > Plants > Phyllosphere > Phylloplane/Leaf | place: Guanajuato, Mexico | collected 2012-05-30
GGTTCCTGACACAAATGCGTCGGACCTGGGAAGTACTTCTCTACTTCTCGCGTCTCGATGTCTAAATGTCCAAAGGCGTTATATGGTGGATACCCGCCACCCATCACTGGCGCAATACGTGCGAAGTTCGTCCCGAGCGAAGGGTCCATTAGGTCGAAGAAAGAGTGCTTGTAAAGACCCATGCTGAAGCGGTCGTCTACTCGCGGGAACTCGCAATCCTGTCGCATCAGGATCTCTGGCTCGGGAAGATCAAGCTCATCTGATTGAGGATCGATCGTGAACCTTGTCATATTTGCCGTTATTTGATGAGGATCAGGTGCGTTGCCTTCGGCGTCAGGCCACCAGAAGAACACATTCTTGTCGCTGAGCGCCAAGTCGAAATGGATCTTGCCGTCCGGCGTCTCATATGCGTTGGCGGTGTGACCTGGGAAAGCGTTGGGCGCCCGGAACCATTTGACGTCTGAGCTGCTGGCACCGTGGCGTGGAAGTACGCCAATGTAAAAGGGGACATGTGAATTCCACTGCCAGTGCTCTCCGCCGCCTTTCAAACGCTCGATGTCGCAGGTCTGTGGGATTACTGGGAAGAGGACCTGAGGAACGACTTAGCAACTCCGGCGCTCTTTCGAAGAGGATACGATAGCGAATGTGGATTCATACCCAATTGTCTGTGACTGCAAAATCGTGAATCATAGCCACAACCGGACAGACGCACCAAACTGTCTCTTTGACTTTCATGTCCCCTCCAACAGTGAAGTAGCAGACGTCAGGGGTCCCGTCTCCCTTCGCTTCGTAGCCGAAGCACACGAGCTCGCCCGTCTTTGGATCGAGCTTTGGGTGTGCGGTGAATGCCACACTGGGCAAGGTTCCATTGAAGTCTTCAAGTCCGCTCGTTTCAAGCGTGTACGGGTCCATAGAGTACGGGGGCGAGTCTTCTTTGCAAGCCAGAAGCTTGCCCGCGAAATACACGACGTTGGTGTTCGCGGTACTTCGGACTTTGAAGGTCACTGCGTCAGTGTATTTGTTGCGGTACTTACCTAACGTCGAACGATACCGTCAGAGCCATTCAAGTGGGAGCCACGCCATTGAGCAAACTTACCGATGAGGGCACGCTGTGCCTCACGCTCCCGCATAAACTTCTCGGTCCTCACATACCGCTGTTTAAAATGAACTTTGCCCAAGTGTACGCGGAATGCGCTCACATTACCGTCCCCATTGAACCACTATCGATCGTAGTTAGTATTCACTGGCTATATTCTAGGGTGGCTTGGCTCATGCGACTTACTGGATCATTGTCTATGAACGGCGGAAGCTGAGGGTCTGGCATCACGCGGTAGAATACGCCGTCTATGTCATGTGGAATCGTGCCCTGGACCTCCAGGTTTTGGACTTCGCCCTCAAACCGGCATGGTTTCATGAAGCCAGAGAATTGCGGATGGTCTGGGAAGTGCTGCGAGCCAGCAGTCGCAGGCTTGATGCCATCTTGATTCGCCATCCTAGCAAGGGTGATAGCACGGTTAATTGAATGTAAGATTCTGTAAACAAATCGTAGAACGTCCAGTGTGTCGGAGCTTCTGGGTGTTATGATAATTTAGAGAGCCTGACCCATGCACTGACTCCGCTCGCGTCTTCTCAGACAGCAATGCCTGATGAGTACCCGAAGCCTTTCGTGGTGGCACTTACGATGCAGCCCTATCTCAAGGGAAGAGCGCAGGGCGAGCCCGGGACCACTCATATCTCCGAAAACCCCACACCCATGCGCCGAAAGAGATACATTAGCATTGTCACGATCTCACCATGAGACGCTGTTCAGATATGCTGAAAACAATTGCTAAAATTATCAGCGAGTGGTGGAAACGCCTCGCCGTCCTTGCTGAGCAGGGCTCTCTGAGGGCTTGTACCAAGAGCTTCGTCTTCAATCCTGGGTCTACCATCGTTCCAACCCTTAGAGAAGGGGTAAGCGTGAAGCATTATATCAACTTATGCCTATCTAGACAGCGCAGTCGTCTCTTATCTAGGTACATATACCTGAAGGAGGACGAGCGGCTGTTGTGGATGCTCCGTGCGGCCGAGGTTCGGCCGTTCCACCAGCATCTCAAAGCATGTCTCCAAATTCTCACCAACAACATCTTCTTGATCAACCCTCTTAACCTTGGTGAGAAGTACTTCAGTGGTCTTCGAGCTCAAATGGCATCGTGTCGTTGCGTTTCAGCAGAGTAATAAGATGCGCTGCAGCCCAACGGTTATACCGACCTCTTTTGGGGGCCAAATCTGTCGACCCCGTTCTCGCCCGCCGAAGGATCCTCAGCCGCAGCATTTGAACCCTGGCACTCTGCAGATCGTTGGACGCCTTATTCTTCGCTTCGAGCTGGCCTTGTGTTGATAGGCTTGTTGAAAGGCACCGTTGTTCCATCTGCAGCCTCCATACCACTTTCATCTTGCGCCAAAAACAATACTTGCCGACATCGAGGTAGCGTCCCTCCGATATTTCGCAATCAGTAGGGCACAAGGTTAGTTGACGGTATCTCTGCGAGCTCTGTTATTTCCTCTCTTCATGTCCACTCTCGCGCTCTTTTGAGTCTCTCGCGTTTCCCGTGTGCGGTGATTGGGAGGACGTAGTCCATTGGAAGAACACGAATTTTTCTAGCGAAGATGGTTCGTGGAATCAGTTGGAAAACATGCCGAAGGCTCTTGCCTTGTCTGCTTTGGCTCGCGAACGTGCCGGTCTTTGCCCTCTACACGAACGGGACTTCGAGCAGTCTCTCGCCAACGAGTTTTACTACGTACACCACCGTTTGCACCGAGAACGGAACGACGATATTACATACGCATTCGAAGCCGCTCTCTGGAAACCTTGTGTCGGCCTCCAGTGCAAAAGCTAGCTCTGCCGGCGGGAGTGTTAGCCCGTCGTCTACTTTGACCTCAACGGTGACTGTGACGCCTTCTTCTACCACCACACTCCAGTCCTCCTACAACACGAGCGCCAAAAACACGACAGAGACACTGTTAAGCCAAGTACGGAACAGTACGTCTACAACAGGGCTAGGCGACTACGTGGCAGCGGGCTTAGGTCTTGGCACAACGACCTTGATCTCCACGGTGACGAGAGCCCCATCAACCCTGAGGGTAACATTACCAGTTTCCTCCATCGTCGCGCTCAACTCGACTCCAAGGTACAACTCTACATCGTTTGCTTTGGCAACTGGTCTAAGCACTGCGATACCCACGTCGATCAGCAATTCGAGCAGCTCAAACTTCACCTGGACAGGTGACTGCTGGGACCAATGGAACGAATACTGGTCTGCCAGCGTTTTCGACATGAATTTGTGGTACAGCGAGATGACATACGTAGCGACAACGACCATAGATACACTCAACACCGTGACGTCTACTTACTCCGGCACATATACTGTAACCGAAGCGCAGACGCACACGGAGGTCAGCTATAATGGCGCGTACCCGGTTGCGACATCAATTATCACATCTGTCAACACGGCAACAGGCACAGAGACAGACTCTCCGCTCACGGTCACGTTCAGGGAAGGGGAGGGCAATACGACGTTCTTGACTACAGAGACCATCACAAGCACACGGCGGTTGGGGACGCCGACAGGCGGTGTCATGCAGCCTGGCTGTGTGCTACCCAGTGTTGTGCCGCAATGCCAATCGCAATGGGATGCTTGGCTCAACGGGAGCTACAACGAGGTCCTGCCTTTTACCTGCTCCCAGGCGAATAGCGCCGCATGCGCATCCGCAAGCTCATCATGGGAGAGTGGGATCAATTCCTTCGAAGCAACTATTGACCCAGTGTAAGCATGATTTTCTCCCTAGTCCAAGACACTCGCTGACTTTTCCCCCCTTTACCACAGTATGTATAATAATGGAGCGCCCACTCCTATCTGCACGCAAGCTTCGGTAGCAAATAGCGCTTGCAGTACCTTGGTGTCTTCTTTCCTGGCACCCCCTGAAGCTGCTGGAGGCCTAAATTTCGAACACCGCTCGATAAGCCCGTGGCCGTCAGCTTCAACTCTGGCACCAGGGTGCACGCTGGGATGTCAAACTTGTGCGATCACAGGGAGAGCAGTCCAATTGTTTTACTGGCCACCTGCGACCGCCAATGGGAGCGCTACCCATGCGTCTGGAGTCGTACTAGAGACCGCCGCTAACGGATCTCAGCCTCTAGTCACTGCAGTAACCTCTGGTACGTGCGTCCGCTCACAAAAGCATGAATGTAGTGCTGACCAGTATGTGTAGGCATGACCTTCACCTCTCCAACAGTCTATGTCTCGTACGATCTGCTCTACGCCTCTGACTCTTGCAGTGGCATTGGAAAAACATACAGCGACACCATTCTGCCTTTAAGCAATACCGCTGACCTGTCTAGTCTTTCGTTTTACGCAGGCGATCAAGACTGGCAGCCATACTATTCCACACGCCCGTTCAACCTCAACGATCTCATCGCGCCGATTCCGGAAAGCATTTATGATCAGGACCCCAGATGCCAGGCTTCCAAACAGCTTTGGGCAGATGAGGAGGGCAATCTTAACAAAACCTTTTCATGCCCGCGTACAGCAGCTTATGCTCCAATTATCGCAGTGCCTACCGAGGTAATGAATTTGGATCCCGAATGGAAGTCTTGCACAGCTTGGTATGGTGGACTTTATGATGTGAGTGAAAACAATCACAACCCATGCTCCGACAGATACTAATCTTTGGCTTTTATTTAGCCGCCCAAGGCGCTGCGGCCTGCGACTGCAGCGGTCTCCGTGACAGTACCAGACTCGCAACCGACCACGACTCCGGCGTCTCCGAGCTCTACGCGGACGAGCATTCCAGCGCAAACGACTGTTGCCGTAACTAAGCAAACTTCGGCAGCGCAAGCTTCTGCTGGCAGTGGGGATAGTGCTGCGACGAGCAACGGAGTCGATCAAACCGCATCTACCGAGGGCCAAGGCAACGGTGACAGCACGACAGCCGCAAACGCCGAGAGCAAGACAATTGGCTCTAGCCAGCAGGCTGTCACCACCGCGAGTGCTCCTACAACTTCAGCTAATGGCCAGAGCATTGAGATAGCTTCTACAGCTGACTCAACTTCTGATGGTAGCAACGCACAAACAGGGCTAGCCGCTTCAGAAACATATGCACCAGGTGCAGGTACCAGAAAGGACTCCAGCGTCGCTCAAGCAGCTACCACACAAGCACAATCATCGGATGACCTAGCTGGTCAGATAGCTTCCTTACTGGCAGGGACTTCTGGCTCGTCTGCAGCATCCAGCAACAACCAAGCACAATCTACTGAGGCTCAATCGTCCGCCGACCCGGCAGGGCAGCTGGCTTCTCTGCTTGGTGAAGAAACATCTACTGCGTCACCGGCTGGTGATGGAGGTGCATCAACGGCCGTTACTACAAATGAAGGTACTGTGGCATCTGCGGGAAATACTGCTGAGGGAGCCCAGCCAACACAACAACCCACTACGAGCGGAGATCCTTCTTCTGTGAACGATCCAAGCGATCCAAATCAGGGTGTCGCAGCAGGAACCACGAACGACGCTGGCTCGGGTAGCACAGCAGGCTCAGCACAAGCAAATACAGACCCAAGCGATCCGGCTTCGAGCCAAGTCGTCACGAATGCAGCGCCCACACAGCTGGTCTCGATCGCCAGCCAGACCCTGACCGTTGTCCAGCCTTCTGAAGGCGTAACTAGCGCGGCTGCAGTCGTGAATGGGAACACCATCTTCAGCGGACAGGAAGCCACCACGATATCCGGCATCAAGGTAAGCCCGGGCAACAGTGGAGTAGTGGTTGGCAGTAGCACCATCTTCCACCTTCAGCCTTCGCCTGCATCAGGCGCATCTGACCCGGGCTCAACCATGGGAGTTGCAGCAAGTGAACATACCTTGACCGCCACACAGGCCTCTAGTGGCGCTTTGGTGCTAGGTGGGCAGACGGTATCTGCAGACGGAGTAGCTGTAACGTACCAAGGCGCCACAATCAGTGCGACTAGCAATGGCATTCAGGTGAATGGTGCGGAGGCCTCTACTTTACCGGTCGCCTCTGCCTCGAGAGCAGATGCTGAAACTGTCGTAACGATGAACGGTCAGACTTTGGTAGCCACACGCTTGGCCGGACAAACGGGAAATGTTGTGGCCATCGGTGGTACTACTGTCGCTCAAGGCGGCGCTGGAGCCGTCGTGGATGGGCAGTCGATCAGTGCTGTCAGTAATGGACTCCTGATCGGCGGGACGACCGTTCCGTTGACCACGCCAGCTCCTAGTGCCAGCAATGCAGGTACCCAGCTGATAACAGCGAATGGGCAGGTCTTGACTGTTGTCTCAGTCGCGGGCCAGACAGGTAATGCTATCGCCGTTAATGGCGTTACCCTCTCCAACGGTGGAGTAGCCGCTACCATCGATGGTGCTAGTCTCAGCGCCGTGACCGGAGGTCTTGTGATCGACGGCACGATAACGAAGCTCTCACCGCAGAGCTCGGATGTAGCTTCCGCACAGGAAACCGTGCTCGCGGTGAATGGACACACCCTGACCGCCTCCGTGGTCTCGGGACCGTCGGGCAACGCAGTTGTGGTCAATGGGCAGACGATCTCACAAGGCGGCGCTGTTGGCACGGCGGCAGGTGCAACAGTTAGTGCTGTGAGCAACGGTCTGGTGATCGACGGCACCACTGTATCGTTGTCTGAGCCTACCGCAGTTGCAGCGTCCGTGCAAGAGACTATGCTATCTATAGATGGCCACACTCTAACAGCTTCAGTGGTCTCTCAAGAGTCGGGCAACGCAATCGTTGTTGATGGCCAAGCGATCTCTCAAGGTGGTGCCGCCATTTCTGAGCAAGGTATGGTCGTTAGCGCGGCGAGCGATGGTCTGGTGGTTGGCAGCTCTACCGTATTACTGTCCGAACCTACCGGAAATCTAGCCTCTGCGCAGGAGACTGTTCTCGCCATGGACAGCCACACTCTGACCGCCGTAGTGGTCCCTCAGCAGTCAGGCAACGTAATAATTGTCAACGGGCAAACGGTCTCACAAGGCGGTGCTGCCGTTTCCGAGGGAGGCATAATCGTCAGTGCGGCGACTAATGGTCTAGTGGTCGACGGCTCAACTGTGTTACTATCCGAACCTACCGCAGCCGCAGCTTCTGCGCAGCAAACTCTTCTCACCATTGACGGCCATACTTTGACCGCCTCATCACTTCCGGGACAGTCCGGCCTTGTGGTCATCAATGGCGAGACCATCACAAGTGGCGGCGTTGTTGCGACCTTGGACGGTTTAGCGATCAGTGGAGCAGCAAACGGAGGCCTTGTGATCGATGGCTCAACAACGGACATCTTCCCGGCAAGCACGACCTCGGCACTGGATACGATCGTCACCTTCGATGGTCACACTCTAACCGCGTCGGCCGTCGCTGAGCCGACAGGGAATGCAATTGTCGTGAATGGCATTACATTGTCAAGCGGTGACTCAGCCGCTACGTACGATGGTATGACAGTCAGTGATGGGCAAGGTGGTTTGGTCGTGGTTGCAGGCGGCTCAAAGACGACAATCGCCGTCTCTGCGATAGGCAAGTCTAGTGCCAGTGCAGGCTCCTTCGGCAGCTCACACCATGTGGCATCGGCCGCAGCTACCGGATCATCGTCGAGCTCGGCGACAAGCGCGAGTACCACATGGAAGGCGATGTATGCCGGGCAGTTAATGCTGCTAACCACTGTAGTTTGTTTGCTACTTATGTAATATCCAAGTAGACATGAATATACGATCGTTCAAAAACCGAGTATTCGGCAGGTAGAGTAAGTATCAGAGCTCAGTTCACCTTGATCATCGGCAACGGATTAGATTGATCCAAGTTCACGGTCAGCAGCTGCTCACGGTACCGGGCCAAGTATATCTCCATCGCTTCTGCGTGATTCTCGAAGCCGAGTGACATCCAAGCGAAGAGGATGTTTTCGCCATTGACAGTCTTGCGCTCTTCCCGTGCGCATTTGTCAGCCGCTAACGTTTGTGTCAGATCGATTCGAGCGCTATGTGGGATAGTCCAGGGTATCACGCAGCTGACTGACCTTCACTGGTGTTGAACGAGATGAACTCACTCACGCACTCTACCATACACTCCCTCGCTTCTCGAGAGACAAGAGCATTCTCTGGAAGGGCCATCCTCATGAGATTGGTAATCCGGCCGAACTCGTAGGAGATGCCGTCGTGATCGCTGACAGCTTGTGCAGGTGAGCCCAGGACGTTGTCGCCCTTTCCGACCAACCGTTTCGGGAGGGTCTGCTACCATTGTCGGCGTCGAAGCCGGCGAGACGTCCGCCATAGTGCGCCAGGAATCTACAAGGCAGTTCTGCGTAGCGGCGGGATTTTTGAGATGGACTTTGTATTGAACATACTTGAGAACTGGCCGGTTGCTCCACGTTCCTGCAGCGAACCGCAGATCAGGCGCTTACGCCATCCCACACGTTGTGTAACGTCGTCCACCAACGGCAGAAAGCTGTTGCCGACACCGATACGTGTTCAGCTCCCACTCGCCCATGGCAGCAGGCCGCCCTGGGACAGTGCAGCAGGCCAGTCTCGGGCCAGCATGTTGACGAGAGAGATATGATACAGATTACTGACGCGTGATCAACGAAGTCAAAACAGACCGTTGTCGGCCAAAGATTCGATGCTGCAAGCACGTTTCAGCAGGAACGCAAGGTGTGAACCCTCGAATACCCAGCGTAGATCTCAAGATGTGCGGGCTACTAGTGCACGACAAAGGCTAGTCGCCACCCGTGATGATCTGGAGATATAGCAATGTCGGCACCATTGCTGACCTTGAGAACAGATCTCAATAGATTTCTAGGATAGGTATCGTAGATCTTCAAGTAAGATCTGAGAGCTACTCGAGGTACTGGTAGGTAGTATAATGGCTCATGCCATCGAGTTGGGGCGGGGATATAGCACCACCGGCAAGACTTCGAATTCGCGACAGACCCCTTGCGTGTATATGCTCCATTGCTCTCGTTGAGGCAGACGACGGGGCATTGATGCAGCAAGCGGAATGCGCAGCAGGTGCTGATGCCTCGAAACCGTGGTGTAGCATATCTGGAATGCGCAGTTAAACCAGGCCCTCATTTGCAGGCCGGCCTCTCGATTGGCGTACAAATGTGGAGTACAGCCCATCAGTATACGCTTACGAATTTCGCAGTCATCTGTGGACAACAACATGGCAGCCGTCGTTGTGTGCGAAGACATCGCCTGTCCGACCACACCGCCTGCCGTCCATTAGACCCACACCTACACTGCACTCTTGGTCGTTGCAGGCCTTCTTTACGCGCTCATGTTCACGTGTTGCATCGTCCATTATCGGAAGCAAGCCCGGGCTCGGCATGCCAGAAGGCTGGATGCAGAGCACGGAACGGTGTTGCCTGCATTGGAACTGCTGGAGACCGCAACGATTGAGCGGGGACCGGGCGCCACAGAACCGGCGGCAGTGATGAGCGAGGACCAGGGCCAGGAACGATCTCATGGACCGTCAACCCAAACAATGTCCGTTTGATCAGCAGCTTGTACCAGAAGGCTATGCTGTGGAGCAGCGTAGTTGGACAAGGCTACACCGGACAACATCATCCCTTGCGCAACATCCTACAACGAGCTGCCTCAGGCACACATTTCATGTCGAGGCGCAGCGTAGCACCATGGCCCCTTGTATTGCAGCCGCGACCGCAGTGTATATGATTGAGACAGCACACCCCCAATCTCAGCATCACAGGATCGACGATCACGACGCAATACCAGCGCAACTTCCATAAGAGCTCCCTAGACCTTGACGCCTTTCCTTCAGCATCTCTCCCACAGTCATGCTGACCACGCGCTCGGAGTACACCGATGGCAGCGGCGATGGGCCCAGCTGGACCTTCATTGGCCATATCTTTGCTATAGCAGGAGGCTTACTGGTGCTCGTCGCCATCCTCGAAAGTCTGGCCAAAGCATGTACCAGAAGATCCAAGCCCGCGGCTTCAGAGACGAACCCAGAACCGGAGCAGGAGCAGGAGCAGTCAGCGCTTACGCTGCCAAAGTACAGAGGTGCGCCCATCGGCCTTCGACGACCTGAACCCGTACGCTTAGCCGGATACCACAATCCGGCAACATAGAGAGCTGTGAGCTAACCAAGCTCTGACTCTCAGTCCCAAAGGCAGTCGTCACTTCCTCCTTGCTCCTACATCTTGCTCTCTCGTGTCGTCGATCCAGCCTTCTCTTCGCCAGCGAGTAGATCGCACAACCATCTCTCCGCCTCCTTCCGCATAAGTGCCGAAAACTCATGCCTTCCCTCCGGATCCAGGATGTCTTCGATCCCAATGTCGAGATCCTTGCACCAGCCACTCTGCGGGTCGACGGCCTTCTTCAACCAGGTCACGAAGGGTTTGCCACAGGCGTACGGGACGAGCTTATCCTTGCCGCCGGAAACGCAGAGGACCTTCTTGCCGGCTAGCCTGCTCTCCACGATCGGGCGAAGCTTCTGTTGCTGAGACGCAGATGGTGGCTGCGGCAGGCAATCGCTGTTCGGGGTGCTCGGCCTGTCAAACAAGATGCCGGCCGGATCACGCTCTCCTATAGCAGCAACAAGCGAAGGGGGAAAGTCCTTCGAGCCCAAGAAATCTCGCCCTGGCGGGTCAGTAGCAGTGCAAGTCTCAAGCTTACTTCTCACCGCGCGATCCGTCATGAGTCGTACATAGTCTGGACATCCGATAACTACAATCCCCGCCTTCACTCTCGGCTCACCCAGCAAGATCTGCCACGTTGCGTGCCCACCCAAGCTGACACCCGCACAGATGTGCTCGCTAAGCTTCACATCCAAATATTGCGGCACCTGTGTGATCAACAACGAAAGATCCGAGGCAGTTCCAGAGAAGCAATTGAACATGTCCGGCCCATGATTGGGGTTGCCCTGTTTCCAGCTAACGTTGGCTTTATCGTCGATCATCCGGCTCCCGTGATTCCTCTGATCGAAGCACATACAGATCAAGCTCTTCTGTCCGTCTTTGCGTTTGCCGTTCCAGGCATGAAGGAATGCCGCAGCGGTGTATGCCATGCTGTCTTGCGTATCTCCTCTGCCATGTAGAAGCCACAAACATGTTGTCTCCGAAGTATTGGTAGGTAGTTCTTGCAGGCCATAGACTGTTATGAGTATGCCGGCGATATTCATTCGTTTGTGTGAGACGGGTTTGACATCAGCGAAGGCGGCATGCGTTCCCGGTCGTGGTGATTCGAAGGGCGACAGGGTGGAGTGTAGCTGGAGGGCGTGGGCCCATGTGAAGGTACTGTTGCCAGCCATCCTGTCGGATTATGTATTGCAACGCACGTTGTCGCTTCAACGCTCTGAAGTGCAGGAAAAGGAACACGAGCAACTAGACAACAGACGATGATTACGATATGTATTGCAGCAGCTGATTTCCAATGCCATGCTCTCCGGCATTCGGCATTGGGGACGCCGAGGCACAGCATCACAATGGAACATGAGGACTCCTTGTTCTTTTGCGATTCTCACCACGCAACCACGCGTGCCCGTACACATCTACACAACATTCCTCACGGCGACGATGCGCTCGTCGCGTTGTGTAAGACGTTACGATGAATGACACGCGATCCTCGTCGCTTATCACCGCGGTGTACAGACCGCCCAGAAGTGCCCACTCCAGCATTGCTCGAATGGTAGAAATACCTACCTCCCGCCACCGACTCAGAGATCTAATGGTAGAGGACCATGCCATGGGGATGTCTTCGAGTGATAGTGCGGTACTCATATGCACAGACGGCAGGCTTGCATGTGGCTGAGTAGTTAAGCTTGAGCAACTCAGCCTTGCTAATGATGCACTGCCCGTTCAACATGTACCTGCGACCAAACATTCACTGTGCCAGTTATGCGACCAGATTTCGAGTAAGTTGCGCTTCCTCAGCTATCATCTTTTCCACTCGTGGCTCTTTCACTTTGGCGAAGACTAGAGTCATGGAGGGCGATTCTGGCAAGAGCAGTTGTGGCCAGACGAGTTATACGGGAAGCTGCGACTGCGGACCGAGAGATTCTCCATCCGTCTTCTACGAGTCCTATCAGACCGTGAGACAGATCCTATCCGTTGCAAGCTGATGAGAACGACTCTCGTTGCCAGCCCGCCCTATGAGGCTCTCTCGTATACTTGGGGTGTCAGTTGAGAGCGACAGACATTGCTCGTTAATGGTATCGAAATGCTTGTCAAGGTCAATCTGGAAGAAGCGTTGCGCCATCTTCGTAAAGTGAACAGCGTACGGACTGTGTGGATCGATGCCGTTTGTATCAACCAGCACGATCTGGCAGAGCGGAGTTCGCAGGTTCATGAAATGGGTAACATTTACAGTTTCGCAGAAAGAGTTCTTATATGTCTTGGGCTTCCAAACAGAGAGCATGGTTCAGCTGCGGATGCAATTCAGCGGCTGGCGAACTTTGCACAGTCGATGACTCTCTCACGTCGAGGAAGGATTTGGAAACCGCCAACAAGCTTTTGAGCCACCCATGGTGGAAGCGGGTCTGGGTAGTTCAAGAGGTCTCGAGAGCACGTCG
>Ga0058704_10001137_pt1 | contig 12559 bp, 8 predicted proteins | sample AgamicMgSfe_FD_71363 | JGI IMG/M metagenome (GOLD analysis project Ga0058704, IMG submission 71363) | Agave microbial communities from Guanajuato, Mexico - Mg.Sf.e | ecosystem: Host-associated > Plants > Phyllosphere > Phylloplane/Leaf | place: Guanajuato, Mexico | collected 2012-05-30
ATTTGCGCCTTGTCGCCTTCGTCTGCCAGGGGTCCTCGTGACTTATTGCCTGCCAAACCTTGCCCAGGTCTTCGCATCTTCGGCCTGCTGTGCCGGACCTTGTACACAGTGCCATAATTGCCCTTGCCCAGTTCATCGAGTGTGTCCACCTCGTCCAGACTGATACTGAATGACTTTCCAGAAGTGAACTGTATGCCCTCGCTGTTGACCGTGGCCTTGCCCGCGAACTTCAACGCACCAGTCTTGGGATCAAGGAACTGTGCGTACTTCTCCATCTGCGTCTGCTCTTTCGGTGGCTCTGGCTGTGCGCCGTTCCCATTCGTATCCGCGCCTCCGCCGATATCCGACAGCTTCAGGCCAGGCTTCTTACGAGCGGCTCCCGGTGCCGGCGATGGACCAGGACCGCCTGAAGCTGGTGGCAGTCCACCCGGCATCTTCAGCCCTCGCCTCTCGCTCAGCGACGATCCCTTAGATGCAGGCATAGCGGGTGAGGAGTTGGCCATGTGCGGTTGCGGCCGGCTCATGTGCGGGGGGAGCTTGAAGGCACTGGGCATGCCTCCCGGCTGAGGACCAGGCGACTGCACTGTAGGCGGGCTAAGAGGATTCGCGACGCCAGGGCCGAAAGACGCACCTCCCGGTGGACCACCCGGTCTCGGCGGCGGCTGCGCGCGGGACAAGGAGAACTGCTTCATCTTCTCTGCGATGTTCTGCGGTAACTGAGTGGTTCGGTTGGGAACGGGTCCGGCGGGTCTTCGTGCTGCATTGAGTGTGCCCAGCGGCGTAGAGGAGGCAGTCATGTTGGAAACCGGCGCAGACGAGCCAATGTCGCTCTGCGCGCGAGGCGACATTCGTGAGCCATTTGGACTGGTCGGCGGTGGTAGTGAGATCGGAGCCTCCGATTGCAGCTCCGGTGTGGTGGGAGAGTCCAGAGGGCTGGTGATTTCCTGCTCGTCGGCCATGGTGGGGTCGAAGAAACACTCTCAAATCTATCGTTTCTTCAGGCGGCAGAAGATGCAGGCCCCAGGCGTGAAGTCTGCAGCGAGGTGTACGTCGTGGCTTGGCAAAGTTGGCAGAGCCCCGTGATGCGTGATGGGCGCGTGGAAGGTGGATGCTGCGGTGCGGTGATCGTGATCCGCTGGTGACTGCGAGACGGGCCAAGCTCATCGAGATCGAACATGGGAGGAACGAGGAAGGTGTGGCGGTGCAAGAGCTAAACTTTTTGGACGCGGCCGCGCGGAGACGGACGACACGTGCGATTCCTGTGACTTGCCAACTTCACCTTATCATGGCACGTTTCGTAGTACATGTTCTGCCGTTCTCATTCTACCACGTCAACCAGTATAACCGTGCATACCGACACCCCCCGTTACATCAAGTAGCATCATCTACCTTCAGGGCTGGAGGATCGGATGAACATGGTCTATCGCTGGGCGCGGCATGGTCAAACCAGCGAAGCCAAGACAGTCTGCGATGCATCATCTCTTTGCAGTCAACGTATCTGCTTCTAACAAGCCCATTATCCTACGTGGGTACGCAGACCGTGACCAAGCACACGACCAGGCGCCTTGACCCCAGTTCGCAGGAGGATACCGGTGGAAACGCCAGAGGTCGTGCTTTCGCGGCGCCTCTGGAGTACTATACGCCGACGAGACAGTTGGGTTGATATGTCTGTTAGTAGTATTCATCCTTGACCCGTACATACTGCGAATCATGGGCTGGTGAGTCTCGTACCGTTGACCAAGGATAGCTTCCGAGGTCGTCCGGGAAGCAAGGCAGTACGACGTGGACGACTAGATTGGTGAGTGGATATAAGTCTTGTTTTACACCCTATGACTAATCACTGCTCAGATATGAGTTGGGTGGTCTAGCGGCAAGGACCTCAAATAACAAGCTCTCAAGCTTCAAGTCTCCTCCGCCACTCCTCCAAGTCCCGCGGTTCTGTGTCAGCGGACGAGCTGTTGCATTGCGCTACGCCAGGGTGGAGATGCTCACCAAGGTCTCTACCCTCTTCAGAGGCGGAGCGCGGTGTTCACATGCTGACCTCAGGCGTTGAATGGAGTCAGGCTGATCGGCAGGGTTTGCGAGTCATTCGCTTTTGCCTCTCAGTGTCTCTTTTGCTTTTGCCTCTCATTCACTCGATATATGTATTTTGCCGCACATGCCACGGCTCATGCGGCTTACTAAGCACTTCCAAGACATCCCCAAAAGGTACCACCCTGGCATCTGGGCATGGCACGGCATGGCACGCAGAGTCAGGGGAGCCTAGGCCCTCAATTCGGCTCACTTCACTACTGCCTGGTCGCCAAGCTCCCGAGGGCCCAAAGTCAGCGTCTCCGTGGTACTGAGCAGGTGCGGTGCTACTACTGTACTCGTAGTGGTGTTTGAAGGACGATGGTACCAGTGAGATGCACGTTCTTGGATATTTGACGGAGTGCAGCACCGAATTGTCAATCTCTGCGAGACCCTGGAAGCTCCCACAATACCAATGTGAGAGTCTCCGCGGTAAACTGCAGATGCTATGCTCTTATGATTGTAGTGAGGTCTCGATCCACGAGCGGTTGGCGCCAGTGAGGTGCAGGCCGTGCATCCCTGGGAACGGCGTCGAAGAATGACGTGGCTGCCCGGACCAAGTATCGCATCGAATGCGTTGATAGCCAATTCAAGATCTCACAGCCCAAGTCGCGCGACGACCGACGGCCGACGAGAATGAGGGTGTAGATGTATCGAGCTTATCTCCGCGGTTCTCTGGATATATATCCTACCACAAAGCACTATACTATCGTTGCTTGGTCTTTGCTGACGCATCAACCGCTGAGAGGCATGTATGGCATATCACAACATGTGATCGCTCACCGGCTGGGTCGGCCAGCTATCTTTTCGCAGGGCCTTGCTCTAACGTGGCAGCCTTGTGATGTCTGTCGTAACCAGATACATGGAAGATACAGCTGCTCCAGTAGCTATTTTCATTTGTTGTCGGTCTCGTGCAAACTGCTCTCGATGGTCGAGATCATTCTCGCTCGACTTGACGTGACAGCAGTTGCTCGACGCAGTCGAAAAGCAACGGTGGTGGCGGCGCTGAGCACATAAGTCGTGAACTTATGCTGCAACTGCTGCCACGATTGATCAAGTACCGTACGTAACAGCAGACAATTCGAGGATAGGTGGTTTTTATCGATCCTGTGCTCTGCGAATCTTCAAGTCGTTGCGGGGATCGCTGCTGCGCCCAAAGAAACGCCTTGCGCCACAACTTCCAACAAAGTTGGCTGATCTTCCGCCTCCCGCTGTGACGGCAGGCCTGGCTCGTTCACATCTCGTTTCGTCTCTGCCGCCCAGACCCGGCCAACTCTTCCAAGAAAGCGTACTACCAACATATGCACCGCGCGTAGCCAACCTCCTCGCCATACCTTCCACTATTCACTGCACGCTCGCTACGACACCTTCAGTGTCTCCAATGCAGGCCGCAACCGTCACGACCGCCGCCGTCCAGGCCACAGAAACCTCCGCGCGCTAGCCATCCGTCACTGATAGCTCCAGCAGAAACCCAAAAGCAATCACCTTGTTCCCACTTGGAACTTACCACCAGGGCAGCCGCGACTGGCAGCCAGCGGTATAACACCGCCAGCAACTCATCAAGAGCATTACACTTTCCACGCCACCGCCGACATGCCTTTCTTTGAATCGCCTACTTCCTTCCGCCTGCGCGAGCTGGCAGCCAACGCCGCAGGTTCACTTCTGCAGCGACGCACTCTCGGCGACGAACAAGTGCCTATGACCATGGGTCCCATGAATGTCACGAACAGCACTCTGGCGTTCGTAGCGAACGCGACGTTCGAGATCCTCAAGAAAAATGGCGAGCACCCGCCTCCGCACGCCTCACATCCCGCCTTCCTGCACCTCGCCGGCCTGGTGAGTGAGGCAGTACTGGAGGTCGTCTTCGTGGCGCTGCCGGGCTTCCTCGTAGCGTGGACGGGTATGTTCGACGCGAACAGCCAGAAGTTCGTCGCCGAGCTCAACACCATGGTCTTCACGCCTTGTCTTATCTTTACCAAGCTGGCGTCGCAGCTGAACGCGGACAAGCTTGCGGATCTGGCGGTGATCCCGTTCATCTTTGTCCTGCAGACGCTGGTGTCCTTCCTGTGCGCGCAGGTCATGGCAAGAGTATGGGGATTCGGGCGGAAGAAGATGCAGAAGAACTTCATCCTGGCTATGGGCGTGTTTGGCAACTCGAATTCGCTACCCATTTCGCTGGTGATCAGCTTGAGCAAGACCATTTCGGGACTGCATTGGGATAAGGTGCCGGGCGACAATGACAATGAGGTGGCTGCGCGAGGTATCTTGTACCTGCTGATCTTCCAGCAGTTGGGACAGCTGCTGAGGTGGACATGGGGATACAGCGTGCTGCTCAAGCCCGCCTCTGCATACGAGGAGGATGAGCGCATCGAGGGCGCCGAAGCTGAACGTGAGACGGAGGAAGGGAGATACAGGGACGATCCCGACGACATTCCGCCCATGAACGGCAACGGCAAGAGCAAGCACCCGGACTCTGGTTTCAACTCCGGTTCACCTTCCGCTGGCACTGCTAGCATCACCTCCGCCTCCTCTAATGATGACGATGAGCCGTTCATTGGTGCTACGCCAGCAAATGGCAACATTATCTCGGAGGAGCCGCGCAACCACACCCAGCAGTCCCCTCGCCCAAGCATGACCGACCGCGCCCGCTCGCTAGGCCACATGACCACCTTCCCCAACTTCTCCACAGCCTCTTCGCACAAGTCTGGAGAACCTCCTTCGTCTTGGAAGACGCCCTTGCTCCGCCTTCGCGACGCGATCATCCGAGTCTACCGCAATGTAGCGGATGCCCTTTACCGCACCGGCTCAAGGCTCTTCGCCCGCCTCCCTCACCCAGTGCAAAAGACTCTCAGCACCTTGAACTACTACAACTCCGCCTTCTGGGCCGGCGTCTGGCGCCAGATGAACCCGCCTCTGTGGGCCATGCTCGCCGCGCTCCTCGTCGCATCTATCCCGCAACTCCAACACGTCTTCTTCACCCCTGGAACCCTCGTCAACAACTCCCTCACCCGCGCCGTCTCCCAAACCGGTGGTGTCGCCGTCCCTCTCATCCTCGTAGTCCTCGGCGCCAACCTCGCCCGCTCGACCCTTCCCAAGGACCAGCTGGCCTCTACACCCGAAGCGAAAGCCGAAGAGCGCAAACTTCTCTACGCCTCCCTGCTCTCCCGCATGGTGCTGCCGACGATCATCATGGCGCCGATGCTCGCGCTTGTGGCGAAGTTCGTGCCCGTCAGCATCCTGGACGATCCGATCTTCGTGATCGTGTGTTTCTTGCTGACAGGCGCACCTTCGGCCTTGCAGCTGGCGCAGATCTGCCAGATCAATGGCGTGTTCATGGGCGCTATGAGCAACTTGCTAGTAGCAAGCTACGTGGTGGCGATTTTCCCGAGTACGTTAACGTTGGTCATGTTGGCGCTGGAGGTTGTGGAGTGGGCTGCGATGGGTTAAAAAAAAAGGGAAATACGACCTGGACGTACTTGGCGGTATCGATGAAGTCTCTCTGACTTATCTTGCTTGATTTATGCTGTATGTGATGCATTAGCAAGCGAGGTGTTCGGGCGCGCGCGCTTTCTTGTTGGGTCGGGTTGGGACATCCCTAGGCTGGGAGCTTTTGCATATTGCTATTGGGATAGGAGTGGCTGTATCATACACGTACATACACTACGATTGAAAGTAATTCGTGCAACGCTTGTACGATCAAAGATCTCACGCGTCTAGTCAGTCGCACAGGCACACCACGTGCTCTTCGCCAGGCACCGCGATCCTCGGCTTACTACCTAACGGATGCTGTGCTGCGGTCGATACCTCCGTACTAGTATATCTACCCGCGAAGGCCACCGTGCAGTTACTTTTCAAGAGGTGGTGGGTCCGTCTCCCCCAGATTTCCACCGCACGAGTCGGCTCTTGGTCCAAGGTCTGTTTCCCGCCTGATGGAGCGTTCGCGGCGTGAACCCTCGTTTGGCGGGCAACTTCGTACCTGGATTGTATCTCTGTAGTCTGTACCTATACCTGCACCTGTTCACTGCTGCGAGGTTGTGGGCGTGAGCGTTGGTCAAGCGCATTGGGTGTTGACTGGATAATCGCACGGCTGCTTTAAACTTTGCGCCTGCTGCATCGTCGTTGCGATAAGAGGTTGCACACGTTATCGAGGTGATTTCCGGCGTAAGGAACGAAAGAGAGGTGGGATAGTGGTGTAGGGTACTGCATTGGACTGCCAAGACTTCGGCATCTCGACGAACACGAAGTGGCAGGGAGACGGCGCATGATCGGCGCAGAGTCGACGTCTCACTCTGTTTCTGCGTCGGCGAGCGCTCTGCCATACGACGCCGAAACGCAGTGCGCAAGGCAAGATGGCGGACAATCCAGAATTGCAGGCGCAGCTTGAAGAGTTGGACCATGATTTGGAGGAGGGCGACATCACCCGCAAGGGCTACGAGAAGCGGCGGACCATGATCCTGAGCCAATTCCTCGGACCGCAAGAGGTGGACCGACTGAACACTGGATTGCGGGTACACTCGGTCGACGACAGCAATCACCCCGGTAGCGACAGGCTGCAGAGCTTTGGAAACATCTCCGCAGGCCCGTACGCGAACGCCTACGATCCGGAGCGGGACAACGCGGGTCTTACGAGCTACGACAACGCCGGGAGAGTAGGGTATGACAATGGCGGGGCAGACTGGAACGGCCAGTCGTCATATGACACAGGCCCGCCGAGCCAGGTACAACGCTTCCAGGAGCGGGAGATGGGCATACGACCGCCAATGCAGCAGCGCCAGAGCTCGTACGGGATGCCACAGCGACCTAGCACGCCTGGCAGCAGACCGGAGAGTAGGGGGAGCTACTACGGCTCGGGAGATGGCACGATGGTCGGCAGCGACTATGCCTTCAACCCGGAGAATAAGACGCCGCCGGGCGAGCAGCCGGGCAGCTGGGGATCACCCGGTGGAAATAGTCGGCTCAGCACGATGATGGACTCGCAGGGCTACTTTTCAGATTTCACCGGCCAGCAGACGGGCGACCGACCGAGACACGAAAGCTATGGTGGTCCGCAGCGGTACTCACAGGGCGAGGCCTTCTCGCCGACTGCTGCGATCCCGCCGCCTTTGCTGGACAAGAGCGCGCTCGCTGCTTCGGCACCAATACATCAGCTCCCGCTCGAGCCGCGCGATGTGCCGTTCGCTGTATACGACCCGCATAATGGCAACATGCCCATGTCGAAGTTCGACAACATCGGCGCTGTGCTGCGACATCGTGGGAAGATGCAAGCGCGGCAGCCGGCTTACTGGGTGCTGGACTCAAAGGGCAAGGAGACGGCGTCAATTACTTGGGAGAAGCTCACGCTGCGGGCGGAGAAGGTCGCGCAGGTCATAAGAGACAAGTCGAACCTTTACCGTGGAGATCGCGTGGCGTTGGTGTATCGAGATACGGAGGTGATTGACTTTGCGATTGCGATTCTGGGCTGCTTCATTGCGGGTGTGGTGGCGGTGCCGATCAATAATGTGGACGATTATCAAAAGTTGAGCTTGCTGCTTACGACGACGCAGGCGCATTTGGCGTTGACGACGGATAATAATCTCAAGGCTTTTCATCGGGATATCTCGGCGCAGAGGTTGAAGTGGCCTACAGGCGTGGAGTGGTGGAAGACCAATGAGTTTGGCTCGTATCATCCGAAGAAGAAGGATGAGGGCGCGCCGCTGCAGGTGCCAGATCTGGCCTACATCGAGTTCTCGAGAGCACCGACTGGTGACTTGAGAGGTGTAGTGCTCAGTCATCGGACGATCATGCATCAGATGGCTTGCATATCCGCCATGGTCTCCACCGTACCGCAAGGTGAGACGACGGACACGTTCAATGCTGGTCTGCGAAACCCGGACGGCTCTTTCGTGGCTCCGCGACCGACGCGCGCCGAGAACATCCTCTCATACCTCGATCCACGAGAAGGCTGCGGTCTCATCCTGGGCGTCTTGTTCGGCGTCTACGGCGGTCACACTACCATCTGGATGGAGAGCAAGACTGTGGACACGCCTGGTATGTACGCGCACCTGATCACCAAGTACAAAGCTACCGTGATGGCGGCGGACTACCCTGGCCTAAAGCGTGCAGCATACAACTACCAGCAAGATCCAATGAGCACGCGGAACTTTAAGAAGAACATGGAGCCGAACTTCTCGAGCGTGAAGATCTGTCTCATTGACTGCTTGACGGTGGACTCGGAGTTCCACGAGATCCTTGCAGATCGATGGCTGAGACCGATGCGGAATACCCGCTCCAAGGATCTAGTAGCGCCAATGCTATGTCTGCCGGAGCACGGTGGCATGATCATCTCGATGCGCGATTGGTTGGGCGGTGAGGAGAGGATGGGATGCCAGCTCAATATTGAGGACAGCCAGGACAGCGACGATGATCTGAACAGTCCCACACCGGGCGCCGGCAATGGGTACACCAGCTTACTGGACGGTGCTAACAGTGAGAAGAAGCGCGCCAAGAAGAGAGGTGCGACGGAGCTCAGCGAGGTCTTGCTGGACAAGGAAAGCCTGAAGACGAACGAAGTCGTTGTTTTAGCCATGGGCGATGATGCGCGAAAGCGAGCGAACGAGCCGGGCACCGTGCGCGCAGGCGCGTTTGGGTACCCGCTACCGGATGCGACCATGGCACTCGTGGATCCCGAAACGAATCTACTCTGTCCACCTTTCGCAGTCGGTGAAATCTGGGTCGACTCACCCTCGCTCTCCGGCGGCTTCTGGGCACTGCCCAAGCATACCGAAACCATATTCCACGCACGGCCGTACCGGTTCGTGGAGAACAGTCCTACGCCTGTAATGGTGGAGCCCGAGTTCCTACGGACCGGTCTGTTAGGTTGCATCATCGAGGGCAAGATCTACATTCTGGGACTGTATGAGGACAGGATACGACAGCGCGTGGAGTGGGTCGAGCATGGCGTGCAGGAGCTGGAGCACAGGTACTTCTTCGTGCAGCACTTGGTGACGAGTATCATGAAGACTGTGCCAAGGGTTTATGACTGTTCGGCGTTTGACGCGCATGTTAATGGGGAGTATCTGCCGATTATTTTGATCGAGACGCAGGCTGCGAGCACTGCGCCTACTACGACTGGTGGACCGCCAAGGCAGCTTGATATTCCTTTTCTGGACTCGCTGAGCGAGAGGGTGATGGAGGTGCTGTATCAGGAGCATCATCTGCGGGTGTATTGCGTGATGATGACCGCGCCTAATACTTTGCCGAGGGTGGTGAAGAATGGTAGGCGGGATATTGGGAATATGCTGTGCCGAAAGGAGTTCGACAGCGGTGCGCTACCATGCGTGCACGTCAAGTTTGGAGTCGAGCGTGCCGTGCAGAATCTACCCCTAGGCGATGATCCTGCTGGCGGAATCTGGAGTCCTCTTGCGAGCCAAGTACGGCAAGACATGCTCGTATTACACTCAGACAAGCAGTACTCAGGAGTCGACCACAGAGAAGTCGTGATTGACGACCGGACCAGCACACCGCTGAACCAGTTCAGCAACATTCACGACCTCATGCAATGGCGTGTTTCTCGGCAGGCCGAGGAGCTATCGTACTGCACCATCGACGGCCGAGGGCGCGAGGGCAAGGGTGTGACCTGGAAGAAGTTCGATACCAAAGTCGCTGGCGTGGCCATGTACCTGAAGAATAAGGTCAAGGTGCAGGCCGGTGACCATCTGCTGCTCATGTACACACATTCTGAGGACTTTGTGTTTGCGACGCATGCTTGCATGGCTTTGGGTGCTATTGCCATTCCGATGGCGCCATTGGACTCGAATCGCTTGAGCGAGGATGCGCCAGCGCTGCTGCATATGATGGCGGACTTTAGGATCAAGGCGGTGCTGGTGAATGCTGACGTGGATCAATTGCTGAAGCAGAAGACGGTAAGCCAGCATTTGAAGCAGTCGGCTCTGATATTGAAGGTCAGCATACCACCTACGTACAACACGACAAAGCCGCCGAAACAGAGCCACGGATGTCGAGATCTGGGCTTGACGATTCGGCCCGCGTGGATACAGCCTGGATATCCGGTTGTGATCTGGACGTACTGGACGCCGGATCAGCGGCGCATCGCGGTCCAGTTGGGACATAATACACTAATGGCGCTGTGCAAGGTGCAGAAGGAAACGTGCCAGATGACATCGACACGCCCGGTGCTGGGCTGTGTACGCAGCACGATGGGTCTCGGCTTCCTGCACACCTGCATGATGGGCGTTTTCTTAGCGACACCGACATACCTGGTTTCCCCGGTGGACTTTGCAGGGAATCCGAACCTCTTCTTCCAGACACTGTCACGGTACAAGATCAAGGACACCTACGCGACGGCGCAAATGCTGGATCATGCTATCGCGCACTCTGCCGGTAAGACAACGAGTCTGGTCGAGGTGAAAAACCTGATGATCTCCACGGAGCAGCGACCACGCGCGGATGTATACCAGAAAGTACGCCTCGCCTTCGCCCAATCCGGACTCGACCGCACGGCAATCAACACCATCTACTCCCACGTGCTGAACCCAATGGTCGCCAGCAGGAGCTACATGTGCATAGAACCCATAGAGCTCTACTTGGACCCATCGTCACTGCGCAGAGGTCTGGTAGTACCTGTCGACCCAGACCAAGATCCCTACGCCCTCCGCCTCCAAGACTCCGGCATGGTCCCCGTCTCCACCCAAATCTCCATCGTAAACCCAGAAACCAACCGCCTCTGCCTCGTCGGTGAGTACGGCGAAGTATGGGTCCAATCCGAGGCCAATGCGCACGCTTTCTACGGCTCCAAGGACGCTTTCGACGCAGAGCGGTTCAATGGGAGGACTATTGACGGCGACCCAGAGGTCAGATATGTGCGTACGGGTGATCTCGGTTTCTTGCACAGTGTGTCTAGGCCTATTGGGCCTGGAGGCAATATGGTCGAGATGCAGGTGCTGTTTGTGCTGGGTGGGATTGGCGAGACGTTTGAGGTGAATGGCTTGCAGCATTTCCCGATGGATGTTGAGGCGAGTGTGGAGAAGTGTCATCGGGCGATTGTGAGGGGTGGATGGTAAGTCGTACTCGTTTTCGCGTCGACTGACTGTGTATCGATAGCTAACATGCTCGTAGCGCGATCTTCCAGGCCGGCTCTTTGCTTGTGCTCATCGCCGAAGTCCGCACCCGCGCCTTCCTCGCCTCGCTCGTTCCCGTCATCATCAACTCGGTGCTCAACGAGCACCAGCTCGTCCTTGACATAGTCGCTTTCGTCGCCATGGGAGACTTCCCTCGCTCGAGATTAGGCGAAAAGCAGCGCGGCAAGATCCTCGCCTCATGGGTCAGCAGGAAGATGCGCACAATCGCCCAGTTCAGCATCCGTGATCCAGACGCAGAAGGCTCCGTCGGGACCGTCGTGCCTGAAGAAGCCATGGGCAGGAGAAGCAGCGCCCAGAGCGGTCGTGCAGGCGCTGGTAGCATGAGGCGAGGCTTCGGCACCGGCGCAAGCTCGCTACGGCATGCAGAGAGCTTGTCGCACATGCCTGTAATGGAAGAGCCGCCACACATGCCACAAGACCACCATCTCACGGTGCAGACGGACCAGTACGGCCAAGCAATACACCCACCTAGCAACTACGAAGACTCGAGAAACGACGACACGCCCACGAATGAGACTCCACGACCGCTGCAACTCAACACGACGCTGGAATACTCGCCCGTACCTGTCGAGCTGGACACTCCAGCCAACTTCCCCGGCGGCGGCCAGCACCCACATCACCAGACCGGAGGAGGTGCCGCAGATGACTTGTCGGCTTTCGACTTCCACCCAGGTTTTACGCCCGCGAGCTCGTCGGCGCATTATCAACCACAACAACATCACCAGTCCTACTCGCCTTACGACGATGACTCGCCGTCAGATGTGCCGCGTCCGCTTAACGGAGGTGGTGGGTTGAGGGTGGCGAATAGGGCTAGCGCGAGTAGCGATGAGGATTGGGGCGCGGCGGCGTTGAGGCATATGAAGTTGGGTAGCTAGTGACGGTTGAGTCGGAGGTTCAGGAGTCACCGGTGCATATCTGCATCAAGGTACAGCAGCATTGGATCGGAGTGGGAATGTTCGATAAGATGGCTTCTATGGAGGCCTTGGGAGGGGGGAATGGTCTTGGATGTATAGCGGAGATGACATACGTACCAGACGGGTGCGAAACAAGGCATGGTCAACATATGCTTGTCACCTATCCGTGCCTTCGTTGATTTCACTTCAACCACTTTGGTAGAGTGCTATAGAGACTACTTGGAGGCACGGATATGTTCCGGAAGCGCTGGCGTATATCGCGTGGATGTCGGGCGGGGCAGGTACGCCGAACGACGGCTGGCAAGGGTGGGCCAGGGACGTGGAAAGAATTCGTTGCCGATTTCTAGTCTGACTTGAGTGTTGATAGTAAGGATTTTTAGAAGTACTGTCGAGGTCTCTCTACGATATCTTCGATAGTACGAGCTATAATACTAGGAA
>Ga0058704_10001138_pt1 | contig 12557 bp, 17 predicted proteins | sample AgamicMgSfe_FD_71363 | JGI IMG/M metagenome (GOLD analysis project Ga0058704, IMG submission 71363) | Agave microbial communities from Guanajuato, Mexico - Mg.Sf.e | ecosystem: Host-associated > Plants > Phyllosphere > Phylloplane/Leaf | place: Guanajuato, Mexico | collected 2012-05-30
GCGATCCGCAATGCGTTGAGGGCGGCCAATGCGCAGAAAGCGTTGCCGAAGAGTGTGATCGAGACATTGATGAGGGAGGCACCGACGACGCAGCAGGGGATGCAGCAAGCGTTGATGAAGTCCGGGCATGCTGAGATTGCGAAGAAGGCTGCGAAGGCGCCGGCGGCGAAAGCACAGATCTCGCCCGCGACCCAACAGAATGTTGCGAAAGCTGCGCAGCACGCGGGGCAAGCTATCCAGAGTGCCGCCGCTGCTCGACCGCAGACGGCAAAGAGAGCGCCGAGTGTGGCTTCCAGTATACCTGTGGGAGGCGAAGCGGCGAACCATAGGAGTAAGCCCGCTGCGAATACTCCTGCGGTGGCGGTGGCAGCGGCGCAGAAGACGAAGGAGAGTGCGCAGAAAGCTATGCCGTTGGCGAATATGGAAGCCATGGTTACCAGGCCGATTAGTACATTGGCTATGCAGACCGCTGGGACGAAGTTGAGGAATGCGATGGCGGATAGGGCGAAGGAGAAGGGTGCTGCGTTGCCTGGCCAGCCTGCAAGTCCTGCGCAGGCTAAGGCGAAGGCAGCAGCGGTTAAGCAGCAGGGTAATGGTGCTGCGAAGGCGCCTGCGGCGGGGAAGAGCACGACCTCGCAAGTCGGTGGTGGGAAAAAACCTGCACCATTGACTGCGGCGAATCTGAAGGCGGCGGGGGCGGCGAAACCGCAGAGGACGCCGTTGGGGACGCAGAAGTACGTTGATGGGAAGAAGGTGTGAGGGTCATTGTTCATGAGCGGGAAATGTATACTAGAGTCTGAAGCGTTCTGTATCTGCATAATGCCCGAATGAATGCTGTATATCTAGCAATAGGCGACTGTTTGAGCAGGGCCGAACGTGCCATACAAATATTCTTCGTTGTTGAGGTATCTGGAGCGGGTTACGTGGCGGGCCTTGCGCCTCCGACGCTTCCGCACCTTCCATTGACACTGCACGAGAACAGTCCTTCCTCACCTCATCTTCCTGCCTTTCCTCTTCGATGGCGTTCTCTAGAGCACACGAAGAAAGCTGGGATCACAGCAAACGAGCGGACGGAGCTGCCGTCAGTTGCTCTGTATCAGTCTCAGCGCCGCCGTGATCGTCAGAACATAATGCTGACGGCGGTTCGCCATCAAAGCTGATTTGTGCCGCTCCCGCAGAGCATTGTCTTCATCGATAATACCCACCACGAGCGACACGGCTACATATGGAGAGACCCAGGCCTGCTATAATCTGGCCAGGTCCAGCTCACGCAGGATCAGGTGAATCTGGCGATGCTGACCACCTCCATAGCATGACTTCATGCGAGACAGCAATGCTCTCAATGCCTCTTTTCGTCTCTGAGTGGCTGCGACAAGCGAGACGTAGCCTCGTCGCCTGTGATCTTACTCACATCGCGCTTTGGCCATATCACAGCTCCAGTTGTCGTCCTCAGCTGAGGCTCTTATGGCTGCTTGAGCATGCACTTGTCTTTCATGCCATCTAGCATACATCGCTCTTACCGGTCGACATTTCCGGTAAGCCATCCGTGACATTATAAATGCGCTCATTCGTCGCAATTCTCTTTGTCTGGATTCTTCCACCTCCCCATCTTGAGCTTCGACAATTGTGGCATTCCTGTCAATCTCGTACACCATTTCCTTCGCCTGGCTATCTTGTGCAGACATTATGGCAGCTCCTTTTGCCTCGGACAAGAGCGTAGATGAACGCCTTGCGCTTGTCGCAGAGGGTCTAGCCAAGAACAGTGATCTAAGTACTCAAGAGCTGCCAGGTCTGCAGTCATTGCTAGTCGACTACTTGATTCCGGAGGTGGATCTGAACAGGCGTGACTTCATGCGCCGCCTGCTCGATGTGTTCAGGACTGCTCCGCACCAGACATACCAAGAAGTACTTGGCAAGCACACACCTGACGAGCAACACCGTATCGAGAGCATTGTTCAGGGATCCAACGTCGAGGATGTTGCAGATGGCTTTATTATGAGTCCTAGACTGGGCTGTCGAGAAGAGGTCGCGCATCTCTGCGCAGCGCCTAGAGCCCATATCCCGGCTCACGGCTACCATATTGAGGACCTCAGCGATGAAATCGACCACGAAGAGACTCACGGCTCTCGCAAATTCGCTCATCGCTTCACGGATTTCTTCGCTGACCTCTTCGATGGCAAAGAGCATAGCGTCACCGTGTACAAGAATGCTCTTTTCGAGAACTGGGGCCGTACGGTCAGACATGTGCCACAGTACACTTGTGTCCCGACGAGCACCGCTGCCGTCAAGCGCATCGTCCGCTACGCCAAGATCCACGATACGAGCGTCCGCTGCTCTGGCTACCGGCACTCCTGATCTCCGGTCTTCGGCCGCACTGGGCAGCTTTTGGTCTCTATGCTGCCGATTGATACTGCGTCGAAGCTACCGAATACGGCTTCCTTGGCGCTACCTGAGCCATCGCTAAACGAACTACAAACAATCGATCTAGTCAGGCCTCCGAGCCCAGACGGGAGGCAACTAGTTCATCTGGGATGCGGCGTCACCAACGAGCGCCTGAGGAGGTTCTGTGTCAAACATGGCAAGGTTACGATGCCGATGAACGTAATTGTGGTCGAGATCACTATCTGCGGCAGCAATGCTCCGATATGCCATGGCGTCGGAGCGAAGAACAAGACGCTTGGCGACATTGTCCGCAAAGTTGAGTACGTGGACGCAAACGGCGAGCTGCAGAGTGTCAACGATCCAGCTCATTAAAGGCTGCCAGCGGCTGTTTTGGGCTTGTGGGCGTGGTTACGGACTTAACGCTTGAGCTCGAAGAAAGAAGTAAAATGCGCGAAGAGGGTTTTAACGTGCTATCTACAGCCCTCCACGAGTCCCTTATACTTCCAACAGCAAACGACAAACTACCCCTTACAGACAAGAGCAGCCGTTAGTGTCCCAAAACGCCGGTAATAACTCTACCCATCTTTCTCTCGATCCAATGACCTATGCAGAAATGAGGCCCATTAAACTTCCAGTCATTGAGGCAATACCGCCACCGCCAGGTATGCGTGACCATGAGATCCCGCCTGCTCTTCGTCCGGCCAAACCACTTACTTCTGAGGAGAAGCGACGTGCACAAGCCGCCTTGGAAAACCATGCCAACAACGACTATTACAGCGGGTGGTTCTGGTTCCCATACAGTGATCTTGTCTGGGTCAACTGCTGGAAGAATACGATCGATGCCTCGAATGTGAACCCCTGGCCATCCAATTCCGCCATCTTCCTCGCATTCGTCGAAACCTTCACGATGAATGTCCTGCAGTACGCTCCTGTTTTTGACAAGCTGGTGAACGTCACAGGGATAGCTGAAGCGGCCGTGACGCTCTTCTCCCGCTTCGCGATGCTCAATCTACCCGAAGTCAAGCAAGGCGAGAAACCAATCAAAATGTATCTGCCAGATGCCCTGCACTTCCAGCGCGCGATCCAGAATGTCCGTGTCCTGGACCTGGAGCTTGAGATGCCGTTGCAACCTTCCAAGCAGATTCCGAAGCAGGTGGATTACACGCTCGTGCAGAGGGCGTGGTGGCATACCATTCTCAAGGCGTACCAAAATAGTGTCAGGTGCCCGCAGCGCATGCCGCTCGAGACGCGAGTGATGGGTGGTAGTGAGGTCGTCTTGGTGCCACGTCACTTGCTCGATCGAGGTCCTCACCTTTGAGAATGCTGTAGAGATCTGGGAGCCGTATGCGCAAGAGGTACTGGACGGCTGGATGTCAGTCATGAATGCGGAAGGTGTGAGATTGAAGACGAGGCCACATTGGGCGAAGAAATGGTATGTTCACCTAAATATCTCCTAAATCTCAGAAGTGTCACCTGACTCTCTGATGCAGGTATCCTTACACAGTCGACCGGAAGCCGTGGCTCGAGAAACTGGAAAACGATGACTATAGGGATGACATCGTCGAGTTTAAGCAGACGCTAGCTGCTATTGGCCGAGATCACGGCTGGACGCTCGAAGACTTGAAGACTAGGTTCCCGAATGACTCGTTTGATGACTTGGTCTTTGACGGCGTGGTGGTGACGGGAAATGAGATGCTAGTAACCTTTAGAATCGGTCAGTTAGGTCTGCTAGCCCTTCGAGGGTTCGATTGATGGCCTTACGGCCGCTTCGTGGCTCGACTGGTTGCCTGCAATCGAAGTGATCGTCCAATGTGGTTGACTGCGTGGTCGACGAAAGGTGCGGAGGACATGCCAACACGTACAGTAACATACCTATACGAAGAAGGATGATGTGTTGCACATCACATATCCTTCATTACCCAGCAGAACGTCTTATACAATTTACTATGCACCCTTCAGGACTCGTAAGCTCACACAGTCACTGCGATCTGAGGCACAGATCTAAATCAGTGGCAGGAGTATGTGGAAGAGATGGACTTGCTGATAGAGGAGAAAGGCACAATCGGGACGAGCATGGACTACATTGGTGTGCCACGATGAGAGTACTCATCGATCGTGGAGACTACCAGTGATCTGGGCGCGGAAGCGTGAGATGATCTCCGGAGCTGCCGCTGTACCAGATATGTCGCTGTGTTCCTCCTGGATCGCTCTGGACTATGGCACGAGTGCTGATCTCAGTGTTTTAGTTGATCTTCCAGAGCAGAGCTTGAGGTGATCAGCGGTAAAGCTAATGACGGAAGAACTAACACTGTATTCACGGACTAGGTCTTGACGTACTTCTGGTTCATCAGTTATCGGTCATATAGCATGGTTATTCTCATCGTACAGGATCCCCTTTCACCTCCTTTCGACACTGACATGCCAGCTTTGCGTCATGGAGATACCTTGTCTGTACTCATCAATGTCATTGTCACCACCACCATGCCTAATACGAGCTGAGTGCATGCAATGGCCGGGTCGAAGCACGGGCGCTGGAACATGTCCAGTGAGCGGCACTTCATCCTCCTGCTCCAGTCTGCTGTCTTGCATGCTTCTAACGGTCTCAAGTACCTCGCTCTTCTGGCCGCCCGATGGTTTGCTCGAGTGTGCTGCGCTGAGTTCATAGTAGTGAGCACCTACTCGCAAGAGGTCGTGCTCTTTTGCGTAGTTGAAGAGCCCTGTATGTTGCTTCGATAGTCGTGTCCCAAAGGCTCCGGCGTCGAAGGGTCGGAGAAAGGGTTTGAGGCAAGTGATGGAAGCGAAGATGATGACTGTGCCAGCAATCACTCCACTAATTATGTCGGCAGGGATGTGGTGTTCGTCACCTATCGACGGATAAAGGTAGTATAGGCGGAAGGCGACTGGCACGCCAAGGCTGAGGAAGATATCAGCAGCCACACCTTCGGTAAGTATCGCCGGGCAAACGTACACTAGTCGACAGTTCAATATCGCAGAGACCGCGAGCTTCTTCGAGTTCTTCATCTGTAGATCGTAGACGAAGTACGCTACGATTGCGGCCGTGGTAAGGTCGATAGCAAAGCCTGCGGCTTCGATTGTAATCCAGCGGAGCCACTACGTGTTCGTTAGTATCCAAGCAACGACACAACAATATCGATCCGTCGAACGACTGACCATTGGCTCAGAGCCCTCGTATGTCTCCCATGGTTTCGTGAGGTTGCCTCTCAGCGCAATACCGAAAATCGACGCTACTGTCCAGGCAGCGCAAAATCCCGACGATGTGCGCGCTATCTTCACGCTTCGAGGACCTCGTGCGAGCACGTTCGCTGTGAAGAGGGCAGTCGAGACCTTTGTCGCGCCAACGCACGCGATGTAGAGGATCTGACCGACGTAGAGAGACTATGCGATAGCTTCACGTCAACGGCCGCAAAGGACATCCCATCGGAGACGCCAGTGGTTATACCTTTGTTATCGACAGACGGTCATCGTTAGACAGGTCCTCCCAGGGAGTGCCGTAGCCTCGACGTACTGCGTAGTCCACAACTACAACGCGGGCCAGAGCTGCGCACTGGCAAGTATGTCAGTGAAAACCCAGTCAAAGAGATAATATGAGCGATTGTCTCACAGTAGCAACAGTGATAGCACTATCATCCGCGCTCCAACCGTCACTTTTCCTCAACTTGACGTACAATCGAATACTGTAAGCAATAAGTGCCCACAGGAAGACAAGCACGGTTACTGTAGTCAACACAGGCGCAGTGTTACCTGTACCAGCAACGTCCGGCATCGTACACGTGAAGGCAAAGAGAAGGGTAGCACAGCATTCCAGGATAGACTTCGGCGAGTACCCACCTATTTCATGAAGAACGTGCAAACCGAGTGCTTCTCATCGGTCCTAAAGCACGTTTGAAGGGATCCTGCCGACCATGCTTCCAGACTCTTGTGCCGAAACCCATGGTCTACGCTGCTACGCTGAGCTTCCTGTTGCAAACAGAGGAATACCAAGGTAGACCCGCAGTAATTTGCACAGCGCTGTAAGCGATAGCTAACGATGCTCGCTAGTGCCTTGGCTTCACATACAGCAGCAAGACCAGGATCCAGGGCCTGCTCTGCTTGGCGAAGAGAATGCTCTACTCGAGGCAGAACGCGCTGCGTACCACTGGCGTTGATGGAGTGGCTGATCGGATTAGCCAAACATTGGTCCCCGTAGTAGTTTTTCATACTCGTGTCTTGGGGTGGCTAGCAATGCAAGGTACACCACGTCGGAGACATGACTCCATCCTGCTGTGCCGACCCCATCACATATGTTCTTGCGATCTAGCCTGCGTGTTAGATCTGTTCGGAGCAGTTCGCAGGCACGGCATGGTAGGCAAGCAAAATGACAGGTATTTGTCTCGTGCAGTAGTACGGCGCAGAGTGACCAAGCGAGGTGCGTGGTTGACCGTGAAATAGATTAAGTCGGTCGAGATTTGTTGTGACATTTATCGAAGAGACGGAAGGACTACCTCCGTGATGGAGTCTGGAACGTCCATTGGTGGGTTTCGGGGTCCTTGGCGGCGCCGCATTCCCCGGTGGCGCATCTCTCCGGGGAACGTCCTGCATGGAGCTCATTAGCCGCGATCGCTTACATGCAGGCACGCGGATATGTACCTAGTTACGTACTACGCAGACAAGGACTTCGATTAAGGGCCTCACCATGGAATGATGTTGAAATGGTAGGCTTGCGCGCATATCAGATTTCGTGCTCTAGATACCCCTAGATTCTCTGCTTTAGTCAATGAGCAAGCTGAGTCTAATTTATCCGAAGAGCAGACCGCTCTAAGAAGCTCAATTAGTGATCAAAAGTCATTTCACAATGTTCTATGGCAGCCGTTTGCGATAGGCACGATGTTTTACCACCTGCCCGGTAGGTACAAGCTCCATAATCCCGGTTCATCACCAGATCTTCACCTCGCTCGTCACTAAACCTCTCACTTGATTCTCAATTTCAGCCATTAACCACAACTGGTCCATTTGCGCATTCGAGCTCTCTCTGTGAGCCTCGACGACCTGAATACGAAGACCTCTCTCATTCAGCCAGACGCGCACCGCTCGACTCCCAGAGGGAGCTTTCGTTACCAACATGTCTGGTACTTCCAGCCCTGCCCATGGCCATGGCGAGGCAGTAGAGTTGGCCGACCAGAGTACATCTCGCTATCGTTTAGAGAGCGAGAAGGAAGCCGGAACCACCGTCTACGATGCCGGCAGTGATTCCGTGGACGTGGAAGACCACGACGGTACTATCAAGGCCACACAGTCTACATATGACGATATTCGGGGGATGAGAAGAATGGGCAAGGACCAGCAGCTTGTCCGTACCTTTCGCCAACTATCGATCACATCTTTCGTTGCCCTTGCGACTGCATCATGGGAGATTGGCCTCTTCATAATTAGTCCTGCGTTGGTCGATGGCGGGAGGGCGGGTCTAGTATGGAGTTCGTTGTGGTCCTGGATTGGCTTTGCACCCATCTATCTCAGCATGGCAGAAATGGCATCTATGGCTCCCATTGCAGGTGCACAATACCATTGGGTATCTGAATTCGCGCCGGTACGTAAAGGCATGGGTGGAACCCTTGGCACTGTCTGAGACACCCACTAATCGTTTCACCCTTCGCTTTTAGGATGAACACCAGAAGTTCCTCAGCTACCTAGCCGGGTAAGTTCCACATATCCCGCGAAAAAGAAACGCCAGAATTGTGCTCATTGTGTCCCACAGCTGGATCTCCACGATCGCATGGCAAGCAGGCAACTGCATGGGCATCTTCCTCACCGGCAGCCTGATCCAAACCATGATCCTCATCAACAACGAGAACTACGCATTCCCCGCCTATCAAGGATCGCTCCTCGCTATCGCCGTGCTTGCTATTTGCTACCTCATGAACATCTACGGTGCCAAGGCCCTGCCCTACTGGCAGAACGCCTTCTTTGTCCTCCACATATTGGCGTACTTCGCGTATATCGTCCCGATCTGGGTGAGTGCGCCTACCGCCACTCACTCGGAAGTGTGGGGATCTGCTGGCTTCGCGAACGAGGGTGGTTGGTCGAGCATGGCTCTTGCGGTTCTGGTCGGGCAGTTGACTGGTATTAGTGAGCAAGTCGGCATAGACACCGTGAGTCCTCTTGTCGAGATACTGTTATCGAGAGCACCTGAACTAACGGAATGAACACCAGACAGCGCACATGTCCGAGGAGGTGAAGAACGCATCTAAGACTATCCCGAAGACGATGATGATCATCTACGTCCTTAACTTTGTGCTGCTGTTTCCAGCACTCTTGACGATTTGCTACCATATCCCGGACCTCGATGCTGCCTTAGACGACCCAACGACCTACCCGGCCATCTACGTTATGCGGCAGGCGATGTCTCCCGTCTGGATCACCGTCATCCTAGCTATTATCGCCCTTATCTCGTGCGCTTCCAGCATCGACTACTTCGCAGCGGTTACTCGAGACCTCTTCGCCTTCGCACGAGACCACGGTTTGCCGTTTTCTGACTGGCTCAGCACGATCCATCCCAACAGGCACCTACCCGTGCACGCCAGCCAATTCTCTTGCGTCATTGCCACTCTATTGAGCTTGATCTACATCGGCAGTCCTGTGGCCTTCTATGCCATCACGTCGCTCTCCACCGTCTCACTGCTGATGTGTTACACCCTGTCTATCGGTTCGGTGCTCTGGCGCAGGATCTACAAGCCAGAGACGCTCCCTCCGTCACACTTTTCTCTCGGCCGCAAATGGGGAATCTTTTGCAATGGGTTTTCGGTTATCTTCGGCACCTGGTCATTCTTTTGGAGTTTTTGGCCGCAGACGGTCCCGGTTACAGCTTCTGGGTTCAACTGGGCTTCACCTATCTTCATGGGTGCTGCGATATTCGCCATGGTCTTTTACTTCTGGAAAGCGCGGCATAGGTATGTCGGCCCGGTGAAGGAAGTTGAAGGAAGGAAGTAGATATGGGTGTGGGCAGCAGGTGGCTTTGGTAGCTTGCTCGAAGGCATACGAGTGCATTTAGACTGCCACGTATCTGGCTTCGTCAGTATCTCACGCAAGATCCGATGTACAAGATCAGTGTATGTAGAGTCAGAATCACACATCACATTGCACGGATGTTGACGGCCATAATACTCTCCTATCACATTGGTAGTCACGGTGCCAGATCAAGTCAGAGTCGCAAGCGCACCAACTACTGTGGAAAGAGTGCCATGCACAGACCGAGGCTCTCTTGTGGCAACGAGGCAAATGATGTACCAGCAATGGAAGGCACCGGAAGCTCAGGAACAGTGGGGTTAGACGTATATAGATTCCCAAGCCAAGTAACGTAAGAACATGGTGGCTTGCATGCCACTTAAGAAGTGGCGACGAACTCAGACCGCTACATACGATGTAAATGAGTGTGGTGTATACATAAGAAAGCACACTTGTATGAATCCTCGAATCACCATCCAGCACTCGGGTCCGGACGTGCGTCCAATTGCATGCCCCCCAATACGCACATTGACCAATGCCCATCTCGAACCTTCCCAAGTTTTAACGGAGACTTGTTGCTTGTCTTGCGTAGTGTGCCGTACATTATGCCTGATAACGTTGCACTGTGGTAGCTCGCCAGCAAAAGCTCGTCTACGAGGGTGGGTTTTGCTGTTCGTTGATAAGGTTCCATGCCACGTTCGGCGAGCCGGAGGCGGTTTGGCGGACCCACGAGGCGGTGTTCTTCACAAAGTTCAACGCGTTGACCGCCACGTGTCCGTCGGACGTGTCAAATGGTACGGTGTCGAGGCCTAAGAAGTATGACACCAAGCCTGCGACTTGAGGTGCAGCTAAACAATGGCGTTAGTGGACGTGGAAAGTGGAGACGGTGGAGGAGACGATAAGCAGGCATATCTCGAGGGATATAGGCTTACCGAAGGAAGTACCTTGTGCTACTCTTGAGCCCGTCCCGTTCAGGGCCGAGCAAGTAATTCCCTCGCCCGGTGAAGAAACCGCTAACTGCGGCCCACTTTGCGAAAAACTAGATGCAACGCCGTTGAAGTTGACGCTTCCAACCACGATGATAGGAAAATCGGTTGCGTCGTAGAAGATTTTCGGATACTTGTCGATCTGTTGGGAACGTCTCACGGCATCGTTTCCGGAAGATGTTATTATCGGAACATCCAGATCCTTCATGATGCTCTTCATAAAATCGCTCGCTGTGAGCCAGTATTGTGGTATCACACCACTACGTGGGGGTATGCTACCCCAACTGATGTTGACTACTGCTTTCTTCTGGACTCTCCGAGAAATGATGTCCTGCCTGACCAAGTCAAAGACCACCGCTGTATCCGATATAGTCTGGCTCGTCTTGACTGCGATAATGGTAGCCAATTTGGCCACCCCAAAACGTGCACCTCCCGCTTTGGATGCAGCACAGGTTGAGTGGCCGTTTGGAGAATTGTCTTGCAAGCCGGGCTGTGCTCATGGCGCGACTATGGGGTTCGGATCTACACGCCCTGTGAGATCCTATATAGCGCAGTCAACGACATATACTCTGCTGCCCTCTGATCGAGCTCTGTGTAAGTGGTGAGGAAGACTCACAATTGGCGATGTGTTGATACCATTTTCTACCATATAGATATAGGTACCTGATCCAGGATCATCTTCGAAGACATAGTTTTGCACTCTGGTGATGTCAGGTACGGTCGTTGGCTGCGACATGACGCGAAGTTCGGTAACGGGCTGGGTCTGTGTGGCAAGGACTGGTGCTCGTTCCTCAATTACAGGCGTAGGTGCAGGTGCAGGAGCATCAAGCTCGAAGTTGGGATCTACACCATCCACTTGAACGGAGTCGACTTGTTCAGTGTCAGTCAATAGCAGCAATAACTTGATCAACATCACTAACACCTGCCAAGCCCGCGATATCGCAGGCCTGTTTGTTAGTGATGTTGGTGTACCACAGCACAAGCCCATCAAGCTGGCTAGTGTAGTTGGTTAATGGCGGGCCTTGGTTGTCGAAGTACTGTAGGATCTCATTCTCGGTGTTGTTTGCATCAGCTCCCTTTGCAGGCCAGATGATCATGTCAACAGCATAGCTCGCTGTAGTGTTGATGGGACATCCACCGTTGATATCGCTAAAGACCGTGCCAGTGAGGAGAAAGGTTTGGGCTTGGCATATGCCTAAAAGACAGCCAACGAGAGCAATAGTTGCACGTATGTTGCAAGTTATTGACGAAGTATCTTGTTGGGAACGATCGGTCTGGCTGCCGCTGGCTCTGAGAACATGTGCTGAGAGCAGGGTGAACAGGTTGGTGGCCTGCACTCCTTATATACCCAATGCCTTGTGGCCATGTAGCCTCGGTGCGTCACCGTACTGCTGTGGTATCTATAGGATGTCATTTATAGCGAGGCGGAGCTGTTTCAAGATGCATGCCTCCGCGTTGGCTCTCATATTGGCTCACTTACCAGCTGATACCCTGGTGTTGTGCCAAGGCCACTCCTTCGACTCTCAACCCTGGACAGATGGGTCCGGATATGCCGAAGGCAACAGCACCGCTGCTCTCAGCCGCACCGTGATACTTCTATCGCTCCTCCTTGGTCATTGGGCTCTAGAGCGCGGGACACAAATCTGAGTCTTCGTAGCCGCCGTCTGAAACAAATGGTTGTGGTGCAGCCCAGCGCGAGAGATGTGACCGTAACGACCAAACATGGAAGTAAGTTTCCAGCATTGTTACGCCAGGCTCTCGCCAGCAATCACCAGCCATCGTAAGCAAGTCATCGCAATCCGCAGATCCATGTGTCAAGCCAAGTCCAGGTCTGAAGGTGCACTCCTTCCAACTCAGTCTGTCAACTCGACATGTCAACATGCAGCTGATACAAGTGTGTCTTGCGGGCGTGCCGGAAATCGTATTGATCAGGCGGTTGCCTCACTAAGCTGTTGCATCGTGGGGCACAGATGCGCGTGGCCAAGGGTGGGCTCGCCGCGCTGTGGAAAGATGCTCTCGTCCCGACTGCTCAAGCGCAGCGTGATGACATGAATCTAGCATGTTGGGACCATTTACCGGTGACAGTGAAGATATCCGGCGTCCAAGGAAGGGACTGGGGCGGAACTTTGTTGGTAAGCTTAACGGGCTGAGATCCTCCCTAGAAGCGCCTTTCTTAAAAGGATGATCACA
>Ga0058704_10001143_pt1 | contig 12541 bp, 7 predicted proteins | sample AgamicMgSfe_FD_71363 | JGI IMG/M metagenome (GOLD analysis project Ga0058704, IMG submission 71363) | Agave microbial communities from Guanajuato, Mexico - Mg.Sf.e | ecosystem: Host-associated > Plants > Phyllosphere > Phylloplane/Leaf | place: Guanajuato, Mexico | collected 2012-05-30
CATTATGGCAAAGAAAAGTTTGATTCAGAGGGAGAAGAAGAGGCAAAAATTGGAACAAAAATATCATTTGATTCGCCGATCCTCAAAAAATGAAATAAGCAAGGTTGCGTCGTTGAGTGAGAAATGGGAGTACTTTTTACTGTTATTTATTCTGTTTTTATTAATTCTGTTGTTGTGTTTAAGTCCTCTTCAGTGAGGCAGAGTTGAATCCATTGCTTCCCTACAAGCTTGATTAGAAGTTAGATTGAGGTCGTGGTTGGTGCAATTAATTGAACATCTGAGGTCGCCCAATCTCAATTCAAGGGAATTTGGTCCTTAGTCTTGCATATAATCCAGTACACTCGAGTCCACTGTGACTCTGGCACGCCCGCACTCATAAACCGATCCAAAAGATGTTTGACTCAAAACTTCTACATGCTCGAGCATCATTGACCACAACAACTAATAGGCCAACCCGACTTAGAACTACTTTTTTTTCTTCTAGTCTCATCAGGCACCGCGGGTGAGAGCCCGCACAATGAGCTCTTCCTGTTCTTTTAGCAGCATTATCAGTCTACTCTCGAGGTCCCTTGTTCTCTGGTCCGTCGCGCGGATGCGGTTTTCCACGACGGCAGGGTTCGTGTTCGCCGGGAGCAGGTGTCTCCAACGTCGAGTCTCCGGCGTTCGCGCAGGTCGTTTTCTACGTGCTGTATTTCGTTTACAACTTTAGCGAGTTCCAATTAACCTTCCAAGGCCCCCTTGAGGAGGTCCTGGTTTCCGTGTGGTCATTTCTCCTGGAAAAAGGGTGGGCCCAGGATATAGGGGATCCGTAGTTATTAGTACTCTTATTCGCTTTTTCTCATTCTTCTTTGGCACCCGCGGTAGAGATCGGAGGGCCTTGGTCAATGGCATTGAGTTTATTTTCCAAGGGGGGGGGAGTGGGAGGTGGCCCCCCCACAGCTGGGTTTCGAGAAGGAAGAAATTATAAGAATTGCTCTTTTAGCCGCCTACCGGCTAGGCTTTTTTACAGTTTTTTCACAGTCTGGGAGTTTATATATCCCGGACATAAATGCTCAGTATGGAGGATTCCATCTTGTTTATCTACAGATAAGCAAGTGTGGGCGACGAATCTTGTGCATGAATGGTGTGATTCATACCCGCATACATATAATGGACTTCATGCAGCCGGCTTTCACTCAAATCCTTTTTCAGTTATAAGGTTTTCTACTCCTTTGCCCTTTGACTCTCAACTCAATGCATCACAGACTGACGAGTCTAAGCTTCGTTCTATTAGCTTTTCTAACTTGGCTTACTTCTTTCTTACTGAATGCCGTACTTAACATTCTGAGTTCCCCCGGTCCCGAGAGAAAAAGGAATGTTAGCGATTACTCAGTCCAGGTCCAGCTAGTCTTGCACTTCACTTTCAGACCGGTTCTTCAAACAAAGGCTTAGTAAGCACAGATTCCAACGTCCTCTATTACCCGGAATTTGAATGCTTAGCTAAGACTTAATTTTGCACCTTCTCGTTCATTACATTAGGGTTTAAGATCTAACCAAGCACTCGAAATGCGACATTGACTCTTCTCAAGTCAATAAAAGAAAAAAAGCCAACCCTGTTAGTTCGCTGCCGGTACAGTGCCTATTCCTTATTCTTTCTAGGCCTCTTGACGGCTTTAAGCAAACTGAACCCACGGGACTCCCTTTGCTTTGTCTCGGGATCAAAAAATATGTTACTTTGCCTTTATATGCGTTATCAACACGTCACGTCAGGCTTGAGCTATTCATCAGGCCAGGTTGCCCCTTATATGCTTCTTTATCGTCTCGTCTTTAGCGATAAGCACTAAGGATCAAGAAGTCTTTGATCTCTACTTTAATAGAATAGGCTCAAAGCTTTCCGGGAAACCTCCGGACTTCCCGGCTGTATATGCTTGAAAGATAAAGACTCTTTGACGGGCTACTCTCCAAGCAGCACGACCCCGCTTCCTCCCGAAGCTGCCTAGTTACACAATGCAGTTTTTTCGTTAGACGAGGATGGACCAGGCTTAGCCAGAATAGACCAAGCTAAGCAAAGAGGAACCTATCCCAAGCGGAGCATCCACTATGATAAGATAAACATGTTCCCTATAGCTACGAAGGAAGGTTGTATAGCGATTTACTTGTCAACCCGAAGGGTCTATGAGTTTAGACATGGGGCTGGGTGGCTGAACACCGGTCTTTATTTAGATTCAAGCTTCCGCTACCTGTCATCAGAGGTTTGACGGAGGCTCTTTTGACCGGTCTGAGGCTTTACCTCACCCTATCTCGCTTACTCGTTGTGGTTTACCACGGAATAAACCTGCTTTTCATCGTAAGATGATGAGGCGTCGTGACGATAAGGCTGACCAAACCAAATTGTTAAATTAGACCTGTCCAACTACTCCATATCTAAATGAATTTGAGTGAGGAAAAAACCTCTATCGTCTGGATCTCCCGATAGAGTACTGGGGGAGCTCAGAGACAAGTTTTTTTCGCTTGCTGAAAGGTACGCACCTGTTATGTTCACCATTCCTATGGATATTGGCTTCAGGTGGTTACCTCAATGTCAATGGTCGTCTTCCCCTGTTAGGAGTTTGACTTCTGGCAAGAGTCGCAAGTCTTGGACTCCCCTATACCGCATGGAGTAGGATATATTCTCTCAATGCATGTGGGATCGAGCCATGCTTTTCTTTTAGGCGCGGATGGTCTGACTCAAAAAAAAATGACTTTCTATCTCGCCTTTGGCCATTTAAGCATGAATTACTCGAGTGGGCAGTTAACTTCTTCACTCCACTGTTCGTTTCTTTCTTCTTTCCTCGGATCATCTACCCTCAAAACGGTGAGATGGATCCAGACGATGTAAACTTTCCATGGTCAATGTATATTCAGTTACAAACCTGGAATCCGTTTACTGTCGTGCAGCTGCTGCTCAAGCAGGTAAAAAAAGTTGATTTGGAAATCCTGTAGGAGAGTAGCCAAGGTCAAAGGGTTATCTGATGATCAGTTGTTGAGTCGATTCCCATTGGGAAGACTGGGCTTTAAGGATGAGGGGTCTGATAAGCTAAGGACCTTTGCGATCCCGAACGCATTAAGCAAGCTCTTATGCGTCCGGCCCATGATTGGTGTATGGCTGTTTTAAGGCGTATACCCATTGACGGAACTTTGAACAAAACTCGGCCTCTTCGCCGACTCATAGGTCTTAAAGATTTGTTTTCCTAAAAAGATTTTGTCATTACTACCACATAAAGCACTACATTACATAAACAACCACATATGCCTTGTTACGAGCTTTCTTCGCATTCTGTTATGCTAACTACTAAAATGAATAAAGAAACATAAAGAAGTCTTCGGATAGGCCTTAACAAGTAGAAAGAAGATAAAGGAACTACTTTGTTTTTTCACTTCAATTGCATACTAGGATTCGAAAGATTCATTCTGTCCTTTTCCAACCTGTATGATAAAAGATCCTACCCTACCTTGGGACGTATGCCTTTCTCGAATTCCTCTTTCCGGTGATGCAATTGCTCCCAGTGAATGTGGATTCTGGTCTAGCACCAACCATTTCGGTTGACGCGATTGAATGTGCTTACCGGCTTCCAAGCCTTCATCAAGGGAAGAAAATCATACCACGTCCCACCAAGTCAAAGAATAGATGATTGGCAGTCTTGGTATCCGACGATAGATCCTGTGCCTGCCTGTATAGAATGTCAAAGATGAAAGTCAATATCAATTAGATGGAGATCAAGCATTGCAGGAAAAGGCTGATTATCCACTTCCAGTCGATAGAGCTAAAGGACTCATTCCCACCCTCGACATAAACAGGAAAAGGGCTGATCCAACTAGGGAAGAAACAGAGGGTTTCTTTTAGGGTAGGGAGCTTTAGCGGTAGAAAGGGGTGGCTTTCTCAGCCAATCTAATAAGCAGAGGTCAAGAGCTCTTTGTTTACCCCAACAGGGTTTTTTGCTATGTCCTCGTGCCGGTGCCGTTTCTTGCAAGATCGAAAAGGCTCTGTTCTCTGTCAGAATAAATATATCAACCGGGACAGACAAGCAGGACTTTCTAACGTCACTTAGCTCCTTCTGGAAACCTATCGGGGGGAAAACTTCTTTCATAAGTCCGGTGAGAAAGGATTACGCTACCCTTTCCCCCGGGAATCCTTCTTTCCCCTTTCATTACCATGCCAGTCAGAGAAGGAATCCATTGGAAGCAGCGAGTCCTACGGTTACACCACCTCGATAACTTTTGGAGTTTCCCAAGTTCTTTCGTATATAAGGAAATTATCATTGGAGCTTCTACACTAAGGCCGTCACGCGAAAATCTATACTATGACGCTTAAAAAGTCCTCCTTTAACAAAGAGGATTTCACTTTTGGTATTCAGGACTGGTCAACCATTGGGCTACTATGGCTCTTGGGCGTTGTTCTCTCTAACCCACCATTTTATGGTATGGTTAGCAGCAGACAAGGCTAATCCACATCGTACCAGACCATTTCATCGGTATGCTTTGCTTGGTGATGACATTGTCATTGCCGATAAAGCGGTGGCTGATGAGTATCTTCGCTTATGAAAGAAAATCGGAGTCCAAATCGAATAGGCTAAAAGTTTGGTCTCTAAGACTGGTGCTCTCGAATTTGCTAAGCAGTTCTGGGTAAAACAGGTACAGGTCAATCTGTCACCGGTTTCTGCCCGTGCTGTTTTAGCTGCGAATAACCTCATCGGATACCATACCCTTGCTTTGAAGTCTAATATGTCGCAATCAGTATTATACCGATTTGCGGGGGCAGGGTACCGGACAATGTCTCGTTCCGATTCTAATAAACTGTCCAGACGGTTTAAGCGGATTCGGGCGATGGCGTCTAAACCATCGGCCGGTCAAGGTGATCCGATGAAGCAACCTATAGAGTGGTTTTATGGACGAGGGCTTCCCCTCAGTCTGAACTCTAAAGGCTTCATCCTTCACCAGATCAGGGAGGAATTAAAGCCTCAACAACTTGTCCTTCCTCCTGATGATCTGATGGTTGAAGGGGAGAGGGTAAATATGGAATACACCCTTTATCGCAATTGGATGGAGGGGCAGTATTTGAAAGACCTTCATTGGTACCATAAAGACCTCTTCCTGGAGTACGATCCCTCACTCGAGACCTTATTTGACCCTCTGGTCGTATGTTCTTCTTACAAGAGGAAGTTATAACAAGATTGAACAGTCAAGTTCAAAGCTTTCTCCTTGTATTGGAGGATGTTCGATTGGACGGAAGGAAAAGGTCCAGGGTGGAATCCTGGAATTATTAGAGATAAGGATCCAGATCCAGCATGTCTCCCTTGTGAAAGGGTCTCATGCGGAGGGGCGATTAGTACTCAACATCAAGCTTCTCTGTAAAGTTTCCATACTGAACCAGGTATGGGAACTCTTACAGTTGACCAATGGGTAAGTACTTTTTCTTTTGAATCACCTAGCAAAAAAGCCTAAGCGCCTATTCTTCCATGAAAGCTGTTAGGAAGGGGGATTAGCGAGACCTCATCCCTAGGAAGAAGCAAAGCAGTGGAAAGTACGGAAGCAGAAAGGGAGACTAGGACAGCAAGGAGGTACTAAGTAGTAGCTACAGAGTACGCTTGTGGAAGGGCATTTCCAATAGCATTTCACTTGGGAGGGCAGTTGGCTTGGAATCATCTTATGAAATCGAAAGAAAGACTGCAGACATAAGCATTTCCCAACTTTGAATATCACCATATCCTGGTCAAGGCTCCTTAGCTGGCTGCTTCAGTTACAGAGGAGGAGTACGAGAACTGATAAAGGGACTACAACGAACGAAAGGATTGAACCAAGGGCTATTACTCTAATCCCGGGCTTTAAACTGAATCTTAGGCCCAATGGGCTTTCTTTCAGACTTCCTTCGAACTGACTTCCGGCGGAAGGGCATGCAGAACTAGATGAAATCGTCTCTGTCTATGTAATTTCGACAGTATTCCAACTTTCATTTTATCGGGATTTTTCGTTGATTTATGATATTTTTTGATATAAGGAAAGAAGAGCTTGAAAGGAATGGTTTAAAGAATTCAAGTGTTTTATCAACTCTTCTTTCATTTTATCGGGATTTTTCGTTGTCAAAATCAAAAAGTTAGTTCACTTAGGGTTCGTCGCAGCCTTTTCTTGTTCTTTCTAAGAGGGCATTCCTCGATGCATCCCCGCTTGTTTGCTTATGTTGGCATATTAGAAGGCCATTAGACTCACTTACTTCTTCTTTCTTGCGAATTGTCTTCGATTCTAAGCCCTTATCCTGCTAACTCTTTGAAAGAAAGTAAACCTCTTTCAGACTTTCCTATTAGAGAAAGCATAATTTTATCATCCCAAGGGAAAGATGAATGGGAAGGGGGCGTCTGATCTACCCTTGAGGCTAATTATAAGAAGAGGATTACCTACCTTTACTGTAAGGCTTTGGGGAAGCCTGCTCCGAGTAAACTCGCGATTCTCTTAGGCGGACAATTCTCTACATCGAGGAGGGAATTCTTTCATACTACCACAGCCTCAGCCGCTGCAGCAGTATCATCATCAGATACAGATTCAGATACTACTCTTTGCGGCATATGCGTCAATGACTTTTTCTAACTAGCCTTCGGGTGGAATAAAATTAGCAGTTAAAGGAGCGATAGCCACTCGACTACCAGGAGTGGAGAGGAGCGAAGCATCAAAGGCAATGAAATTTTGTTGCGGTTCCTTTCAGTCGAACTTTTTACTTTCTTCTTTACAGCCGAACGTCAAACTACTGGGAATAGCTCGAGAAGAGAGACATGGGCTAATAAGTCCACTTTGTTACCTCTGAATAGAGGAGAAGAAAAGCCTTGGGTTGACCAAGGATAGGAAATCGACTCTATCTACTGATGCGGGAAAGGCTGTTGAGAAGGGGACATGTGATCAATTTCTTCTCCTTTCTAAGCGATCCATTGCGTGTCACGTCGTCCCAGTCAAAGAAGGTAAGAAGGAGTAGGCTCAATAGAAAGTGAACTCAGACCTTGTCTTTCACGCATGGGGAGGAAGGAGATAACAAGAACCAAGTTGGTGGTATCTGGGGAATGGCTTCAACGGAGAAAGAGGGGTCGGAAAGCGAAAGGGCAGAGCATATGTAGCTCCTGATATAGGATAATTCCAGATAGTGTAGTTATGTCGAGCGACAGAAGGGAGTCTGAAGACTGAAGATAAGAATAGTGAAGCTAAGATGAATGCCGCTTGAACGAGTTTAAGAGGTGAAAGAGTGAAATCAAACTCTTCCTTTTCAGGTCGGGTTAAAGAAGGGTCTCATCGGGGTATTCACCTAGCTCCAACGCTTCCTATATTCCCACTCGAGCGGGATCAGATTCGATGTCAAAGAAATCTCTGCTTTCTTCTCTTGGGGCGTTTGAGTTCGCCAAAAAGTTTGACTGTTGGGGTGGCACTGTTGATTAGAGAGACCCGCCTGCAACTCTAAAGTTGTCCCCTTTCTTTAGCAAGTCATTCAGTCTCAGTTTGGCTGTCATCGATAGTCAATCGTCGATCGAGATGGCAGCCAGGATTGTGAATTCGTCACGATTCAATTCGAATCCAGATAACTAACTGGGCACACATCAGTGGCACATGGCGCGAGATGTAGCCCTCCTCTCGTAATGGCAACACCCCGCTAGCTAAGGCTGACCACCTCACCTGGCCCGCCTACGCTCGTATGGTTCGTGAAAGCCCGCCCTACCCTTCACACACAGAACTTTGATCTTCTCCTTTCTTTTCTTCTTTCCGTTCAAAGGACGTTGGCTGGAGTCTTTGGTATAATAAATATCTGCTGCCTGCGGTGCGGCCTTTTTAGTACAGTCAGGCGAAACCTACGTGCCCCTTGTGATGTGTCGATGTAGTACTTATGGAGAGAAGATGACCTCTCTGAGGCAAATAATTTTCTTCTTTCTGGCGGGCTGAGGCAAGGGGATTTTTTTAGTTAACGCAGCTCTGAGTTCAAGGAGCATGAATGAATGGCAATAAGCTTTAGGTCTTTACGCTCTTTCTTCTATTTGTAGTTCTGTGGGTGATACTGCTTCCCGAAGGGGCTAAAAGATGTTACTATTTCCTCGGTCCTTGATAGGTGATACTTATTTGTTCTAAGAGTGGAGTGATTTGCCCATTGGTTATGGGGAACGACTGAACCCCCGTGTGCGGGGCTGGTTCGGCTTGGATGATTGGGCGTCAGATAGCTTGGCTTTGTTTACGCCTCTTCTATTTTCCGGTATTGGTCCTTGTCTTGAGTAAAGGCATTGGGAAAAGGCCTTACTTCTTTTCGTAGTTAGAAAGACAGGTGATAATCCTAATCTATCTCTCTTAGTTCTCTGGAAAAGGTCCTTCCATCAACAAGAAAATGTGTTCTTTTCGTTGCTCCCCTTCCTTGGCAAGTGGAATAAGATCAGGAAGAAGCGAGTTGTAGCCTTAATCTGTGTATGGAGCTAATCTACTGTACTTCCTTGATCTTACCTTATTTACTTAGTTCAATAAAAGAGAGAACACAGAGGCTATTTACTTTACTTATTAAATTCAAGTAGTTCTGAAAGTCTATCCATAATATGTTTTGGACTAATCCAAGGGTGCTTAATTAGCTCCCGCCCTCCTGCCTTTCGGTTGGGAGCACTGCCTTCTGACGATCACCCTGTCCTTACTCAATCCCTTCTTTCTCTTTTCGCTGTTGTCTTTGTTCTTGGCCAATCCATCCTAAATCAACTGTTCTTGGTCCAGCCAGCTTTGGTGTGGTTCTTATCGGTTTAGGATCCCTAACTCTCGAATCCAATCCCTCTCCGTTGGGGTTTGGGGTTACGGCGCGATGCCGGCCTTAAATAGAATATCCCCCGTCCCTGCCTTTAGTGATTAGTGATTGGGCTCGCCCTGTAAGTAAGTAAAGGATCTGTCTCTGTTCTTCTCTCTCTTCTGGTTGTCTTCTCGCGTCTGAGTGCCCCTTTTTCGGGGTGATATCGTTTCTATCTCCTCACAGGGCAAAGCCATTAGGGGTGTCAATCTATCTGCCATTGGTGGGGTCCTTTTTTTTTATTTTGTTCTCTAAAGGGGTACAATGTTAGTGGGGTACTTTTGCGATGACATTGACTTCAATCATGATAGGTATCATGCTGAATTCAGTGGCCACAAATGCCTTAGTCTAAAGCAGGAATGATAGCAGAAATGAGAGCAGGAGCTACTAAGCTGGACCTCGTTTGGCTAATCCCGGAAGGACAAGGAGAGGACCGAGAGGTTTTTTCCATAGTAAATAAGATGGCATAGACAGAGAATGGGATTGATGGACAAATGCCAAATGCCACATAAGAAGCTGTTATTGACCTGCCAGCCAAATACCTTCGTCACCTGATGACCTTCCTGCTTTACTTTGTCGGCGGGTGGTAGCATGTCCTTTAGCAAGGCTAGGCACCTTCCTTATCCAACAAGCAGGAACCATCCGATCTTTTTGGCAGAAATCCCCGAATCGCGAGTCTGGGGCATATACTCTTTCTTTATCCCCTAGAGAATCCGACAAGAAAGAATAAAATAAAGTACATATGGGCAAGATCCAGATTCCATTTCTAATAGAATGCCATCAGTAGCAAAAGCAAAGGAGGATTGATGGCATGAATCAGCTGCTATTGAATGCAGGCCAAGCCAATAGGATAAGAAGAACAGGCAATATTCTTTTCGGGCTAAGGGAAGGAGGGCAGCCTTTCTACTGTGAAAGCGATTCCTTTGTGGGACTTGGATTAGCGGCATATCCGCTCTTTTCAACAAATGGACAAAGGAAGTCAAATGTCACGCTTTCAATTGGAATTAGGAGCAGTCCCAATGCCCTAGGCTCTTCTCTTGTGAACGAATCTCCTGCTATTTAGAATAGGAAGGAGGACTCTGATGCCACATCTTCACTTGCCTTCAAGCGGAAAGCATCCATTTCTTTGACATCGAATCTGATCCCGGCTCGAGAAGGCACATCTGTGGGCATTAAAAGGACGAGGGGGTCTCTGGCCATTGAAAACCATTTTTCCCTTATAGCCTTTGAAAGCTGTACAATGATAATTCTGTATATGTATATAAAAGGATGAGACTCGGATGCTATCGAAAAGGCATAAGTCCCACATCGGATGATGGTCCATCTGCAGCCTCTTCTAGTCCGAAAGTGCCACATCTGAGAACAACCTATGAATGCGCAGCAGATTCTCCAACAGTAACACAGGGGGGATGCCGCGCCATAAAGCAAGGTCATTTTTGGCAGGCACGCAGAGAAGGCAAGGTAATTTATTGGAGGAGCACTAAGCCCTTATAGAGATGAATGTGCTAGCAAGGAAGCTAGCCTCATGTGCGTGGGTCTATCTTAACTAGGGAAGGAAAGCCTTACTGCTGGAGTTAAGTTAGCACTCATCTTATGCCCACTTCATTGCTTAGCTGGCTAGACTCGTAGCTGGCAGATTGCGTTTTTATGAAGTTGATTTACCCAAAATAACGGTTGGCCCAGACCGGAGAAAGGTTCTATTAGCCCTTAGAGGGATGATATTGAAACCTGACGCTTGGAAGGACCTTCCCCTTTACCAATCCCATATGGCCTTGTTGATAGACTCGCTGCTGGCCTAGGAGCTGCCTTTGATAAGACACATTCTTGGGAAACTGCCTGTGGCGCTTCTGGCCTTTGAAAGCAAGTCTCTTTCCCAACAGGAGGTGGCCTTACCGCTTGCCTGGAATGAGCTTCTTGTTGATGAAGCCCACATAGTCGCCTTACCGAGTGAATGATGCTTTCTTTGAGCCTGCATAGTGGCCTTACTTCCGAAACACTATTTGAACCCGGCAGAGGTGCTCGTGGTTCTGGCGTTGAAGGATAAATTTTCATTGTACTGGCATGCCGTGTGGAAGTCCTGTCTGCTGGGTACTGCACTCTTATACAATTCATCTACTGTCTAAGATGAGTCTCATCCAGCAGCCAACCGATTTTTTGTTTTGAGAAAAAAGCATAGTCGCTTCCGGCTTTAAGTGGTGCAATTCTATCATAACTTGAAAGAGGTGTAAATTACCTCTTATGTTGTGTATATTAGATACGTAATCCTTCAAGGAATTTACTTCTTTTTCAGACTTGAACAAAGTATCGGCCTTAAACTCGTCCGCCAATTCCTTTGCACAATCTGTATAGTTTAATAAAGTGTCCAAATCTAAGCCGGGATATTTATCTTTAACGCATTTCCAGTGAGTGTCGGAGGTGATTTTCGAGGACCGTTTCAAGTCGACTCCAAGAAGCATTCAAAACTTCTCCGCCTTCCTTTAGTCAGGAATCGAGTCAGGCCTAGCCCTTACTTTAGCTTTAGGAAGAAATCCATACTTTGGAGCTCAGCTTAGGGATCAGAGGCGAACCACCTAGTATGGTACACAATCAGTTTACTAAGACAATCGGAGTGACCGGGCTATGAAGTCCACCCAGCTTTTCGGGTTTACCGAGCTTAACTCGTGGAATGGCGATTCGGGGTTAAGTTAACGGGCTTGGCTTGAAGGCGTGACCCCTTTGATTTTATTTATTTGGCGGGGTTACCGCGGTTCCTTCGACTTTCGTTTCGGGATTAACGGTACCCTTATTTACTCAGACTCAGATTGGTAGGCAAAAAACAGTAATAACAACGAGCCACTGACTGCCTCTATCAGATAGTACGCAGGTTTTTATCCCTATTATGGGAAAGAACTCATTTTATAATCGAACCGGTTGTGCAATAAGATGTGCTGCTCCTCCTTCTCTTGAGAGGTCCCTCGGGCAAAGAGCAATCCATCCTTGTACCCATACAAAGACTCACTCTTTAGGGAAAGTAATTTATTCTTCTTGGCGAAGAGAATCAGTAAGACAATCGGGATAGCGGAATGCCTGTCTAAGGGGGTACCGGGAGGATAGGAAAATACTTCCCTCTACCCCCACTAGAAGAGGAAGCAACCTTTGATCCTAAGAAATAGTACAGTTCAAGCATTGATAATAAGAAATAGACTAGTGCTCGCTTTGATTTGATAGGAATTTCTCTGCACTTCGCCCTGCCTGGATTCTGCCCTAACTTCACTCCGCCTTCTTCTTCGGTGCGGTCTTCTTCCTTTACTTCTTCTTCTTCTGCCTGGCAAGCAAGCTTCCCTATTCATAGAAGATATTATCTTGAATTTCTTCCTATTGCCTGAAGTGAGCTACAAGACGGATACGGATACTTGCTTTTGCTTGCAACAGCTTCTTCTCTGACTACGGCTTGCCCGCGAGAACCCTACTGAGCTTCATTAAGCTGTTGGAAAAAAGGAATTCACAGTCAAAGACGGACCGAAGCGAGTAAACTACCTCCTAGGATTGAGATAGATACGAGACTGGCCCTTAACTCCAGCGAACCACTACAGGACCCGAATTGGACTGAACCCCCGCCTAGGCACTCCTACAACGGATAGAGCCTTGACTTCTTTTCTTCGGGTGATGCCTTAAACTAATAATCCCGTACTAGCTTTTCTAAGTAGAGCTGCGCTCTCCCTATAACGCCGCAAATCCCAATAGAACGAAGAACTTACCTTA
>Ga0058704_10001144_pt1 | contig 12519 bp, 14 predicted proteins | sample AgamicMgSfe_FD_71363 | JGI IMG/M metagenome (GOLD analysis project Ga0058704, IMG submission 71363) | Agave microbial communities from Guanajuato, Mexico - Mg.Sf.e | ecosystem: Host-associated > Plants > Phyllosphere > Phylloplane/Leaf | place: Guanajuato, Mexico | collected 2012-05-30
CCGAAAATCCATCATACCGGCCGATCGTCTCTCGCCTTGCACACTAATAGGTTACTGTACATTATTTCCTCCGGCTATGATTGAAGAAAACAATGCGTTGCGACCGAGCAAAGAAACATCCTTCCATTCTTGGCGGACTTCACTCCTTTGAATTCAACCCTTACAATATACTGTGCCTCTAGGCGTGGTCTTGTTTAGCTTTCATAGAGCGGGGCTTGAATGTTCCCTTTGACTGGTACCGTTACACTCTCGCTCAACACTAGTGCCTTGACTCCCCCACCGAGGCCCTCCATCTGCATCTTACCTGGACTGTCTTACAAGATCTATCCGTGACGACTACCGACTGACAACCATCTTCTGCTCCGTTACTGCACGTTGTCGCTTCCTGCACAACCATGGACGCCAACTCTTCCGAGAGTCCTGAGGACATGAACGAAGTCTACGGAGAAGCCGGGTACAATGAGCCAAAGCAGGAACATTCCTCTGACGAGACATCTCCCAATGGCACAGATCCTTCCGGATCATTGAATAGGTCAAATGCACCTATGCAAAAGAGACGTCGTGTCACAAGGGCATGCGACGAGTGTCGGCGCAAGAAGATAAAATGCGATGGCAAGCAGCCGTGTACACACTGTACAGTCTATAGCTATGGTCAGTCCACCGATCTTCTTGCTTCGTATGCAATGGCTAATTCATCTTTAGACTGCACGTATGACCAACCATCAAACCGACGGAGAAATCCTGCGCCTCAATATATCGAAGGTCTGGAGAACAGAGCCGTTCGCGCCGAGTCCTTGCTTCGCATGATCATCCCGAATCTCGATTTGAACGATCCTGCAATTGATGTCGCTGTCGCGCAGGGCTTCATACCTGGTCTGGAAAACAACATGGCCAGCTTTGTGCAATCAAAGAGTCAGCAACAGCAACAACAGCAGCGAGGTACGACGACACAGGCCGAGGGCAAGAACGACACAAACCTAGAGTCAATGGTGCGAGCTGTGGGACAAATTGAACTGGATGAGTCAGGTCGATGGGATTATCACGGGCACTCTTCCGGACTCAGCTTCGTCAGACGGATGCGCGAACAGCTTGGAGATATAATGGGCCCTGAGACGGTTGCGACCCCTTTCATCAAGTCACGTCCGGCCTCGCATGTCGTTGATTCTCCAAAGTCAGTCTATGAATCGCCAATGGAATCTCCTATGACTGGCTCAACCGACCTCCCACCCGAGGATATAGCTCGTAATCTCTGCACATTGTCGATTCAGGAGACCGCCGTTCTATTGCGAGCTGTACATCTGCCGACTTTCTGGCGTTCCTTCAAAAGAATCTACACTATATCTCCCGACAACTATATCGATGAAGACCATCGCTTTTTACCCTTGCTGTACAGCGTCCTGGCTGTTGGTACCGTCTTTGGTACCGACCAAGATGAGGAATATGAGTCAGCTATTGATCATGGGTAAGTTGCGAAATGCAATGTCTACCTCATACAAACTAACCTTTCAAAGCTTCAAGTTTTTCAGAGCTGCCCGCCAGATGATGGATATTGCAGACTGCCGTGATATGGTATCTCTCCAGGCAATTGTCTTCATGATCATCTTCCTTCAATCGTCGGCAAAACTCTCACAGTGCTATGCATACGTTGGAGTGGCACTTCGCTCAGCTCTGCGCATGGGTCTGCATCGCTCGCTTAACAAACATTTCAATCCGCTCGAGCTGGAGATGCGCAAGCGTACTTTCTGGACCATCCGCAAAATGGACATCTATGTGGGTGCAATGCTTGGACTTCCACAAACCTTGAGCGACGAGGACATTGACCAAGAATACCCTATCGAAGTGGACGATGAGTACATTACTGAGAATGGCATTACTCCAATGCCCGAAGGCAGCGTCTCTTTGCTCACAGCCTTCAACGTGCACACCCGTCTCACCATCCTTTTGACTAAGATAGTCCGTGGAGTCTATCCGATAAAACCAAAGACGGGCACTTCGAAGCAGGACAAATCGTACACGGTACCATTTTCAGTCATCAGAGAAATCGAGAACGATTTGGAGAACTGGAAGAACAGTCTGCCAGAAGGTCTCTCGCCATCACATCACAACTCGAAGCTCACAAGGTACGCCGATCATGTTTCAAAACCTCCCAAGCCATTGTCTTTGCATTGCTGACCGATTTACAGAGCACAGAACATGCTGCGTCTTGCTTACGCCTTCGCCCAAGTTCTTCTCTACCGGCCATTCCTTCACTTTGTCGCTACCGACAAACGCTCCCAACAAGTTGACCAGCGAGCTTATACATGTGCGGCATCTTATGTCAATGTTGCTCGCAACATCATCCACCTGTGCACTCAAATGAAGCAAAAGGGCCTTCTGAACGGTGCATTCTGGTTCATAATGTATACCACATTCTTCTCGATCATGTCTCTGGTCTATTTTGCTGCTGAAAACCCAGACAATCCGACTACAGAGGCTTTGATGAAGGATGCACTCGAGGGCAAAGAGGTTCTGGCGTCCATTGCGAAGCGATCCATGGCTGCTGATAGGTGTACGGTTACCTTGAATGTAGGCCGTTTTGTTCTTGTCTAAACGAATCAGCACACTAACCATATACAGTCTGTCTTCAGCAGGTTGCCGCAATGGATGCGCGAAGGTCGACCAAACCCTACTCACAGCAGGAAACGTCGCCAAGGGTCGGAAGCTCAGCCTCTGCACCAAGCCACTAATAGTCATCCCGACATTGGAGTCACTGCCAGGGAGCAGATACAACCTCTCCAGCAACGCGCCAACACGTTCCCTCATCAAAAGGCCAAGTCCATACCGAGAGTCAACACTCAACCCTTCGACCCTAGTGTTACATCGACGTCGCAAGCACAATCCGGTGTTCCCAGTAATGGCCCTTATACACCTGCCAGTGCTTCATACGCCCAACAAGCTTTCGCACATGCTGATACATCTCCCTTGGCGGCATCCATGCAGAATGTCGGTATACCAACCAATGGCATGAATCCTGATCTGCCAGATCTCTCCGCCATGATGTTCCCTTCTGCCGAACCACTGACCTACCCAAACCAGCCGCTGACAACATTCGAGAACAACCGCCTGTCGAGAGGACCGCCGTACTACAACAGCAATATGAATGCATTCAACAATGGATCAACGATGATGCAGGGTCGACCAATTACTCAAACCGAAAGTGACGACATGGAAGCTCAGCTGTTCTCGCTCCCTCCTTATATGATGCAGAATAATCAATGGAACATGGACATGCAGTCCCAGCGATCTCGTCAACCACAATCATCTATCCCTTCAGGCACGGGCCAGCAATCGATGGGAGTTGGCCAGATGGCGCCAAACATGCAGTGGCAGAATCAACAGCAGCAGATTCCACAAGCACAAGGCTTTGATGACATAGATCTGAATGGTATCTTCGGTGGAGGAGAATGGGCGAATACGCTGATGGATCAGTACGGACGATAAAAGAGATGGACAGGAGAGCATCATTGGCAATTCATGACACTTATGTCGATTTACTTGGGCATGTTTGCAAGATTTTGTTCGGCGAACAGGAAAAGAGGCTGTGAAGGAAGTCATGTTTTCAAGGGAGACGTAACAAGATACCCATTATTCATGTTTACTAATAAAACAATGTTTCTGCGTACACGGGACCAAGCAAGTGTCATTTCGTGGGCTTGGCGGATGACTAGAGAAGGTAGGTACGACGTTCACTTGAGGAAGTCGCACCTGGATCATGATTGCAACCTCCGTTGATCCATTTTCTTTTTCTTTTTCTTTTTCTTTCTCCTATCTCTCAAACCAGCCTGTATTTAAAGAGGTCCCTTTCTTAGGATACTGGACAGCTGAGTGGACTGGCTCCTTCTTCAGTGTCTCCGGCCCATGCTACATTACTATCTCTTGTAACCTATACTGATCGGACGTAGTTCACACAATAACCATGGGCCCTCTACAGTACATCGGACCGAACAACGTAAGAACAAGCCAGTCAACGAGATGCACGTTGCTAAGGATAAAAAGGAGCGAAACCGTAGAAGCAAAGCTCGTAGAAAAGAGAAGAAGTCAGTAGTCTCGATCGTCCTACATACGGTCTAGGTTGACAGTCTTGCCAGAGCCAACGCGATCTCACGAGGGCGTCCGAAGGCCACGTACGTTTCGGTCTGCAGACAGACGTATGAACAAGGCTGATCGAGCTGATAGCCAACATAGACCGGTGCCTGCCAGGCAGGCCGATCGAATGTACGTCACTCTTGGTCAGTATCCGTGAGACTTGTCACTTACCACTGTTATAGCTTCGAGGCGGTTCAAGAGAGCAGAGGAGTCGCTGCACTGCAGCAGCAGCAATATCAGCAACAGTTCGCCGGAACGTACGTGCTACGACGCTACTTCATGGTACGATATCTCCGGATAGCTCACGAACGACCTGGTAGTATAAATGCCACTGTCAATGGCGTCACGTAGGACGTGTCAGATCCGGACTTCGAGATATGAACTAAATGACGCATAGACACGACTTGTCGCAGCAGTATGGCATGTAAGTGCTTACAAGATGCCGCTAGGGTCTCGTGTCTCGCAACAGCAGACTGGCACTGGGCCAGTAGCATCACCAACAATTCGGTCGTGTGGGTACCAGTGATCAACTGAGTTGATGGTATAGGCCCATGGTACAAGACTGACCAAGTCTAGGTATGGTAGCGATGTAGAGGCCGCTCCACAGAGAAGGTTAGCAGTTGGATACTGTCTTTATTGATGCTTCGACTGACAGTCCTGTGTGCTACAGCCTCTCTTCGTTAAGTCTCTCAATACTGTATCTTGGTACCGACTAACCAGTATAGTCGTCGTAGCAGTCCGATGTCTGTCGATTTGCCAGTCACTCTACGGTCAGTAATCTCATGTCAAAACGAATGGCGGCCGTGCATGTGCTGATATGCATGAAGTGGTGTTCAGCAGGTTCCTACTACGCAAGCTTCGTCGTAAGTCCTCATGCACATGTTTATGCACGTTGATTAATCGAATGATAGTGGCTGGGGATGGCTGTGAGTATGTCTTCGGCTCTGAAGAGAATTTATTGACCGATGTGATTCAGGCGCTCGGCAGCTGAACGTGTGGTTCGCTTCCTCGATAGCGATACGGTCCGGGAAGGTATAATCCGCATTGCGCAGGGCACAGATATTGTCATGTAAGCATTTGCGGTCATTTATAACGATGAAAACACCAATTGACTCGTCGATAGGCGCGTCTATTCAGAAGCTGTTGAGCAGGAGTAGGGTGATACAGATTGTCTACTACGCACAGATATACTAATGTGTATATAGACGCAAGCGTCAGCGTCAGATCGAAGAGCGGGAGCAGAGACATCGCCGGCAGTAGAGCATGGAAAGAAGTTTACCCATGGCTGGAACACATCGAGAGACTTGAGCATGATTGTGGTGCAGTCAGGGTCATGACAGTCATATCTCATACAGAAGGATCTAAATGTCAAACTCAGCTTCTCCACCCACAGGATCAGAAGTACTGAGCACTATACACATGCTTACTCCTTGAACTTCGAGTCTCGCGCAAAAGTCTGCATCGACAACTCATTCCTTCTTCCAACGGGACTCGATAGCATCTCATCCTCACCAGACGAGTCCTTCAAGCGATCACCAACCGGTGTTCTCGGTCTACTCGTCGGCGCACTCCTGCCGAAGCCAAGACCAGAGAAGCTACTCGACAACTTCTCCGCCGACCCAGCGAACGGATTGTTCGACTCCATGTTAGCAAGCGAGCTGCCATTGACAGCCGGTCCGGCCGCCACATCGTCGTTTTCAATACCAGTGACCACCGGCTCGTCGTCTCGAGGCAGACTAGCCGCCGGCGCAGCCGCAGTGCCGTTCATCTCCTCGTCCGTGCGGCCGAAGACCTCCGGCCACCAGCGGACTTTGCGTGGGTCGGGGAAGATGAGGCGCTCTTTACCGATGACTTTGTCGTCGATTTCCGGATCGTAGGCCTCATTTGTAAACTGCGCTTTGCGTGAGAGGAAATAGTCCCACACACTCCGCGTCCGTTGACTGGCTTTTTGCTCGACGCGCTCGCGTTCGCAGTCGAAGAGGAAGGTGCCGTATTGACATGCGTATAGCTGGTACAACAGACGGCGGAGGAAGCGCTCATTGAACTCGAAGCGCGTTGGATGTTGATGGAGGAGTTGCCATGTCGAGTCCAGAAACTGATGGAAGATTGGACTCGTTTCGCTAGGCTTTGTTGCGAAAGGATCGTGCTTGGACACATGCGAGCGGCTCTGCTGTGGTGAGTTCTCGACACTGTTGGTGCCGTCACCATCGACATCGAGGTTCTCTCGACTGTCGTTCTTCTTGCTGAAGAAGCCTTGTGCTTTCAGGAATGCATTTTCCAAGGCATTGGCGCCTGGTTGACTACCGCTCTGTCCCTCTCGTCCACCTCCTACACGCTCGTTCTCGATCTCGAACCATTTCTCACTTCCTAGCGGTCCGGTACGTCTTCGGAACATGTGGCCGAAAGACAGCCAGTCCTTTTCGACTAGAACGACGAATCCTTCGATGGTGCGATAGTATGGGTCCAAGCATAACTGGCTGAGTGCGCTAATCTGGCTGGTTCGATCCCATCCATCGGAGCAGTGAATCAAGACATGGGAGTGGTTGACACCGATCTGTCGGGCAACAAGTTCTGCACCCTTCAACACGCGGGCATTGTACTGTAGCCATTTGCTTTTCGTCAAAACACCCTGATCAGGCGGTAACTTGGTGTAGTCCGAGTGAGAGATTGCATCGACAACTTTGCCCAAAGAATCCCGCATTACGTGAATGTTGTCGATTCCAAGAAAGTTGATCGTGGCGTCTTTGTAGTAATCCATGTTTTCGGAGCCCATGCCTGCTGCTTGATTAACTCTGGCGTTGATAAAAGGCCGTGCGTCAATAATCAGATTTCGCTGTTGCGCTCCGTAGATTTTGGCAGATCGGATATCAGGTTCACTACGATGATGATTAAGTGCAGGTTCGGACCGTGTTTCCGTCGGATCATTTTGACTATCAAATGCCAATTCTGTCGTTTTTGAACTTTGCATACTCAATCGTGTTTGACCTTCATCCGAATCGACACTTGTGGAGGCCTGCAGAGCTGGCGTATTCATCGCCGGTCTCGAATTTGAGAAAATGGCTGCGACCAGACGCTCGTCCTGTGGGTTCCTCTTGTTCTTCATCAAGCCTACCATTGGTTGCGAGCTCCGAGTGATCGAGCAATTGTTGACAGGATGAAGGTAGGATAATGCAGGTATCCGAACCTTTGACCGATAGGAGCCGCCATGCTTGAGAACATTGTCTGAGACTGAAGAAGGGACAACTATAACGGCAGGATATGTGGGTGAGTACTGTAAAAGTCATCAGTACAAACCGACAAGGCTCCAAGGTGTTGTGTCACCTACCACATAATCATGATTGATCTCAGATAACCTCCACCCTTTCTCTGCCTCTTTTGGACCGATTCCCATTCTCCTGAACTCTTTCCTCGCATCATAAATTTCCCAGCCCTGGACCTTGGCCTCTTCTGGCGGAGGTCGATACGAAAAAGCATGCAACCTGGTCAAATCCGGCGGCAGACATGTCAATGCTTTTATCGTTTCATACGCATCTCTACCTTCACTTTCGTCCTCGAACTGAAAAGCGACAAAGGTGAAATCTCGACAACGTAAACGGATCGAACTTTGCTGTCTCGTGATACTCGGCATAGGACGATATGTACAGTGCGCAATCATCGGGTATGAAACCCATACCTGGCGAGTACGAGGTTTGGAAGCCGAGTCTCCGGGGACTGACATTGAGAAGATGATGTGATGTTCGGCAAGATACAAATCACCAGGGAACTTTTCTCCTCTTCGCATGAATAGAACATCTTTCTTCTCTTTCAGTGAACCGAATTGGCCCGGGATAGGCTTTCCATTCGGAGCCATCTTGAGCCCTTTTATCTTGTCCATAGTGTTGTGAAGTTTGCGCGCATCGAGTCCGGACTCCAGGCAGATCGTGGCGGGAAACTATCTCGGTCTCGATCACAGCTACGGGGTCGATGCGCAGCAACTGAGGTTATAAGTAGTGCATCTTTCAATGGCAATCAACACATTGACATTGCATGTAGATGTAGTGAGCCAAAGCGGCCGTGACCTGTGGCTTTAGCGGACCCGCAGCGTCACCAGGCAGATGAGACCCCGGAAGCTAGCGGCAGCGGCCGCACTAGTGCCCTCGTTAAGCGAGCACGCCGGACCGTAAGAGACATTTTGAAATCCCACGACCACGCCTGACTTCTCGCTGCGCGCACGATATACCAACCTCTATCGACAATCGACTTTTCTACACGGCCCTTTCCATAATCCAAGGACCTTCGACAAAATGGCTGCTGTTCAAGGTGCTGCTATGTACGTCTTCCTCGGATGCTCAAATGCGATGAGCACCATTATATTCAAGAGTTTCCGGCTAACAATTATCGCAGCTCCAAGAGGAGAAAGTTCGTCGCTGGTACGCTCCCACAATTCCTTGACCGATCGAATAACAGATGATTATGGACATCGATTGGAAGAAACATTGAAAAAGAGGGCATGCTGACAGGATACTTTAGACGGTGTTTTCTACGCCGAGTTGAACGAGTTCTTCCAGCGCGAGTTGGCCGAGGAGGGTTACTCTGGTGTCGAGGTCCGCGTCACCCCAACCGTCACCGACATTATCATCCGCGCCACCCACACACAAGAGGTTCTCGGAGAGCAGGGTCGCCGCATCCGTGAGCTCACCTCCCTCATCCAGAAGAGATTCAAGTTCCCAGAGAACTCCGTCTCTCTCTACGCCGCCAAGGTCCAGAACCGTGGTCTTTCCGCTGTCGCTCAGTGCGAGTCCCTCAGATACAAGCTCCTCAACGGTCTTGCCGTCAGAAGGGCATGCTACGGTGTCCTCCGTTTCATCATGGAGTCTGGTGCCAAGGGTTGCGAGGTTGTTGTTTCCGGAAAGTTGCGTGCTGCCCGTGCCAAGTCCATGAAGTTCACTGTATGTTGAAAGTAAGGATGTGGAAGATTGGGACAACAAGACTGACAATTATCCAGGACGGTTTCATGATCCACTCCGGTCAGCCAGCCAAGGACTTCATCGACCACGCCACTCGTCACGTTCTCCTCCGTCAAGGTGTTCTCGGTATCAAGGTCAAGATCATGCGCGGTGCCGACCCAGAGGGCAAGTCTGGCCCACAAAAGTCTCTTCCTGACTCTGTCACCATCATCGAGCCAAAGGAGGAGCCAGCGATCGTCCAGCCAATGTCACAGGACTACGGTGCCAAGGCACTCCAGGCTCAGCAAGCCGCTGATGCTCAGCGTGCCTCGGAGCAGACAGAACAGGCGCCTGGTGAGGAGGCCCCAGCTCAGCAGCAGCAATACTAGGAGTAATGCTAGGCTGAATGCGATTTGACCTTTTTTTACTCGGAGCATGGGCATGAGGATACGCGTTTGCGGACTGATATGGTATTGAAAGTTCGACTTATGGTAGTGGCCAAGAGTCACTGAAAAATGAAACACTCTACCAATTCTATGGCCATCGCGGTCATACACTTATACATCTCCCTTACCTGACTATGTCTTGCGTGGTCAGATACACTGCCGACCCAAAATGACTGATGGTACAACACCCTCCGATTCTGATTCTTATGTGACTTGCGACCAGTAAGAACAATATGTATATGTATATGTCTATGTCCATGCGACAGCCACTGCTTCACACTCCAACTTATCTGTATATTAGTCTGTGCTTGGTTCTCCCCTCGTGACCCGGATGAATGTCTTTTTTTGAATACAAACGCGAGGTAGTCGTGTCCTTCCGCAAGGAATTTCCGCCAAGCAATGACGTGTGTCCCGCTCCATCATCAGCAAGACTTCTTGACACTTCTCCAACAGCGACCACGTCCCTCTTCAACGAACATCACCTACTCATTGCACCTAATTAACCATGGCTACCCGTCGCAAGCCCGCCAATTCGGCGCCAATATCAAGCACAATCACCTCCCCACCAACTTCTCCATCAGCTCAATCGAAAACCGCAACTCCAACCTCATCGCCCTTCCTTCCGACAGCGCTCGAGGCCCTCCTCCTCTCAATCTACCCAATAACTCTCGTCCTCGGCAGTCTATTCAGCACCCTCTCTCCGAGCTCGCGATCATCACCCTACAACCCCGTCTTACAATCCCACGAACCGTCCCTCGCGCCATCCTACTTTGCGAAAAAATCCAATGTCTTCAACGTCTACTTTGTGAAAATCGGCTGGGTGTGGATAACCTCTGCCTTCGTCCTCTTCGTCATCAGCCACTCGTCGCTCGGCCCACCGCTGTCACCAACTCTCACCCCAAGACGCGTAAAAGCCGTACTGCGATACCTGGCCATCACGACGGTATGGACGTTCACGACGCAGTGGTGTTTCGGCCCGCCAATCGTTGATCGCGGATTCACGTTTACGGGCGGTAAATGCGAGATGCTGAAGCGCGAGGGCGTGGATCTGGGCAGCCCCAAGAGTGTCGCTAGTCATGCTGCTTGCAAGGCTATTGGAGGTACGTGGAAGGGTGGTCATGATATCAGTGGACACGTCTTCATTCTCATTCTGGGCTCTGCGATGTTGTGGCTTGAGATCCTGCCTGCGGTATTGAGGGTTGCGGGTCTCAGGGAGGAGAGAGCTGTGCTTGGTCCTGATGGTGCGGTCAGATCTGCGGCTGCGGAGACGGAGGAGGTGGATAGGCGCGGCAAGAGTAATATGGAAGTACCTGAGATGGGAGATCTGGGTATCGGAGTCAAAGTTGCATTGGCTGTCGCTGGGCTCAGTTGGTGGATGCTGCTCATGACCGCGGCATACTTCCACACTTGGTTTGAGAAGTTCACTGGTTTAGCTGTCGCCATGGCCGCTATTTACACCGTCTATTTCTTACCGAGAGCGGTGCCCGGCATGAGAGGTGTAATCGGTATGCCAGGTTTGTAAAGATGGCAGTGGTGCTTGTAATGAGAATTATTATACCCAGAGTAGGTGTCGCTCATAGCATGGAGTGTTATCCCAAGGGATAGCATCATGAGGATATTTTACAGTCAATACAGAATCACAGTATACCAGGTTTTTAATGGTGCAAGTCAAGGATATAATGCACCTTGTCACGATCAAACCGGCTGCAGAACTGAAAATTCGGACCAAAGCCCGTAGATTAAAACGCCATAATGCAGCTCAGCCAACTCTCTCTAGACTGACAGACTAACAGGCGCAACCCTCCTTGGCCCCATTATTCTGTCCAAGATTCTCCAAATTCACCCTCGACTCCTGTCCACCACCAGCAGCAGGCGCACCACCTCTAGCCGCAGCACCACCCCTCGGACCCTTCAGACTGGTCTCGGGTATCGCATTCGCAATGGCCGTAAACACCTCATTAACATTCTGCCCGCTCTTGGCACTCGTCTCGAAAAACAACAAGTTCTCCTCATCCGCATACCCCTTGGCCTCTTTAGTCGCAACCTTCCTGGCATCACCGCTCTCCTCACCCTCGCCTTCCTCCTCAGCGACATCGCCCTCGTCGCTCTCGGCGCACAGATCCGCCTTGTTACCGCACAGCGCGATGACGATGCCCGGCGACGCCTGCCGCTGCAGCTCCGCGACCCAGTGGCGGGCTTTGACGAGCGAAGATGGCTTGGTGAGGTCGTAGACGACGAGCGCGGCCTGCGCGTTGCGGTAGTACATTGGCGCCAGCGAGGCGAAGCGCTCCTGGCCCGCTGTATCCCAAATCTCGAATTTGATGGTGCGGCTGGGGAGAGAGATTTTTTTCGTCAGGAAGGCGGCGCCGATTGTTGGTTCTTTGTTCGGTTGGAAGTCGTTGTTCACGAAGCGGAGTACGAGCGAGGACTAGGGGGGAGGGGTTAGTCTATGGGTCTGCGAGAAGGATGGGATTGATCTACCTTTCCTACGGCGGCTTCGCCTAGCAGAACCAGCTTTACGCTGCTGCTTGGCTTGGCCGCGTTGCCTCCTGCTGCGTCGCTCATCGGGATAGTGGTGTTGGTAGGAAGTGTGGAGAGAGGAAGTGTCGGGGGCTGCCTGTTCGATTTGCCCTCCGAGTATCAGTCGTATGGAGAAGGATTGTTGGCGTTGGCGGACAGTCAAATCGATTGTTTTCACCCGTCTATGTATTATGGTGCAGAGTGAATCAATCGGTGTATCGTCGTATATGGCAGGTCGATGATAAGAGGTCAAATGAACGTCGTCCGCTCCCAACCGTTGCAGAACGTGAGGTGATGACGGAGTCTTGGCGCGCCAAGAGGGAATTGCAGGTGGTTCTGCTCCATGTTTTCGTTGCTTCATGTTTGGCGTCGAATTATACACTTACAAATCGTACACAAGTGCTTGTTCCTTCTCAGCCTCCTGAGCTTGGGCGACTGATGACTATGACCCTGCACAGTGGTGAGGGCAATCTCAGAACACTTCACCAATGACTGACAAACGC
>Ga0058704_10001145_pt1 | contig 12515 bp, 7 predicted proteins | sample AgamicMgSfe_FD_71363 | JGI IMG/M metagenome (GOLD analysis project Ga0058704, IMG submission 71363) | Agave microbial communities from Guanajuato, Mexico - Mg.Sf.e | ecosystem: Host-associated > Plants > Phyllosphere > Phylloplane/Leaf | place: Guanajuato, Mexico | collected 2012-05-30
GGACAATGTGATACATAAGACGGTGTACGGTGCTTCGTAAGCACATCATTGTGCTAAACCCCTGGTCGTCCGGCAAGTGCCTATTCCTCGGGTTGCGTGATGTTGGATGCTTGCGCAAAGCACAGGGTATGGTTATATTGGCATACCGATCGGTGTTGGCAATGGGCTCATTGTTCATGGCCAAGGAAGCAGTCGATGGGAAAGTCTTGAATCCACCAGTTTCGGTCTTCGACCGGAAGATGTATAGTCCAGCGTCCAAGCCATCTCCGCAACGCAACACAACGTGTTCTAAAGTAGGATCAGTTCGGACCTTGACTTTCAGCAGTTCGGAAGCGTCGTACGGCCCGGAGGCACGGCCCTAAATCAGGGCGATGCTTACTCAAGTTTCTGCGCAGCAGACTAACTACCTTACTCGAAGCGGTAAATCATTGTAGCCCAGCCTCAGTAAATTGACTTTTTGCGCATCCGAATCGCTGAAGGTCCGGATAGATCCTTGCCCACGTTATCCAGACAATGAGTTGCAAAAGGGCGGTAAGCTCTCAAAGACGGGCCTCCTCCGGTCCGAGGCGCAAGAAGCGTCATAATTTGCGACTGCGGACCGCACACAGGAACCGTCAATTTGGTCCTCGTGAATGTAATAACAGCTCTATCTCAAAGTCAAAATCGAATTCCTGCGTCTTGTGAGATGCGCCCGGATGATGCCGAAGTCAGACGATCCGAATGGGAGGCTCGAGTTGCAGGAGATTATTAGACGCTTTGATACGCGCGAGACTGCCATTGGCTTGCGCAGCTTGGCATCTCAGGAGAGGAGTTGGTCGGATGGATCCCACTACATCTTCGGTTCATAGCGCCGTCGCCGAGGGAAGGACGTCGTCGGTAGTTGCCCTTGCAAAGGAAAACCGCGGCGCTTTTTAGAGGCTTGGTGCGCGCCTGTTCCACAAGCGATGCAGGGTGAAGATTAATACCCGGTGTGAAGCCGTTCCTGCCTTAACGAAGACATCATAGTCATCGTTGTATCAACATCGGTCATCTGTTATACCTCACGTGCTTTCGCGGTTGATATCACGGAGCACTTCTCCGTTCTGCTGCTGTGTACGGGCGTCTATGGCGTGAACCTTGTAAAAGCTTCTAAAAGCGCCTCGACCCTTGAGGCTTGATTTGCCCTCCTGCGAAACGACGTCATTTGACAGCGCGCTCACCCAATTCTCCAAACACACCACGCCGCACCTGTCAAAAGCTTATTCACCCTGGTGACCTCAGATGCGTGCCTACGATCGCGAGACTGTTGCGCGATTATTTTCGAATGACTGGAAGTGCTTGGAGGGGAGGCAGGAGGGCAAGTTGATTGCGCGATGGAACCTACTTCAAATGACGAAAATGAGCAAGAGGAAACCGAGCCGACACCTACAGAAGCAGGTCCTAGACCGAACTTGACCGAGAAGACGTCGTCGCTCCGACCACATTTGGTACGGTCGCCGCCGGCCAGGCTATCCGAGTTGCAGCAATCGGCGCAAGGCGGGAAAGGAGAGCACACACAAGCGAAAGGGCCGGGAGGGTATGATGGCGAGAGCCCTCTTCTACTTGAGGCCGGAACGGCAAGCAGCGAGCAGTCTGGCCGACCTGAGATATCAAGAGTGGTGTCCGAGACGGAGGAAGAGAAATTGGCCAAGTTGAGGGAAGCCGTGAATGCCAAGCTTGCGATGCAACAGCGCAAGCGCAGCGTTCAAGGCATGAAGCGGGTATCGCCTATCAGGGAAGAAGACAGTGCGACACATTCGCCTTCCATAGATGCCGCCTTTGCTAGTCCCGGCGATCCGACCGCGCGACCGCTATCCACGGTGTCTACACATTCTACGGAATCTACAGGATCTTCACACACAATACGCCCCAGCGCGCCCCCTACTCCTGCGGAAAGCAAACCGCTTCGGACGCCATCATACCCGTTTCCTTACGTTCCAGGAACGCCGCGAACATGGTCGTCACACTTCCATCAGCCGTTCACGAACTTGTCGCCTACCGTGACCGCACAGATTGCTAGCGAGGAAGACACCCCTGGCAAGCTTAGCAGGCACGCCAGCAGTATGATGTCAGGTGATAGCACGCCGGGCGCCACCGCGCAAGACTTCGCGCCGGCTGCAGGAGCATTCCAAGGGTCAGAGGACCCGCGCTTTCCTACCCCTAACTTGTATGATCTGGTTTTGGCGCTGAGTTCTGAACCTGGCTTGGAGCAATGGTGGGCTACAGTGACGAACATAATGCATGACCAATATAAAGCGGAGCGCGTAACACTGGTGTTACCTCTAGATCTGACAGACCTCGAGAACGTGCCATGGGGTCAGAAAGCAACCTTTAGCATGAATGGCCGCGAAGAGTTCGTTTCGCACCACACAGTGCTGGAGCAGACTTCGCGCGCGTCGAGACCTGACTTTGTGTTGAAGGAGCCGTCTAGTGACACGCCAAGGGACTTCCAAATGCAGAAACTGCACCCTGAAAGACTGCGGCCACGGTTGGAGTCGCGACATTCGTACGCTGGACCTGGTCGCGATCCCCAAGCGACGACCGCCGAGATCCCTCTGAGGTCAGCTATGCGGCCTCAAGGGCCTCAGCGTACCGTGACTCACGCGGCTGGCATCCCAGGGGGCGTAGGTCCAGGTCGAAACGTGCCGCAGAGATTTCCATCAACCAGTACCTTTCGACACGCGTCGTCCAGCGATCCCGAATTCAGCAGCATCGCAGGTGGCATTGACGCAGGACCGTATGCTGAAGTCTTTTCGATTCCCAAGCCACTGGATCATGAGGTGCGACCACTTATCGAGCCTGGAGGCGTCAGCATATTGCTTGAGCGCGGCAGGGTCGTCACAGTGACGCGCGACTACGTCTCGGAGAGCTCAGAGTCAAGCAGTAGTCACGATTCGGCGTCAGCGACAGAAGCGACTCCGAAAGAAACTCCTGCCGCTGCTGACGCGCGATTGCTCAGCGACTACCGCAGCGCTTTTGCGTCGGACAATGGACCCCGATGGCCCCGGGACTACGAGGAGTACGAGCAAAATCCCACATCTCCTTGGGCGCAGTCGCCGGCGCCTTCGCCGGCGATACAAGCGGAGGAGGAGGTAAATCCTTTCTTTGCGAGCGAAGAGCAGCAAATGGAGGACTCGTTCAATCCTTCTACATCGACGCCGAAGGACTATACGCAATATGGTCAGGTCGAAGCAATCGGTATTGATCGTGCGAGTACAGTAATACACATTCCACTCGTGCATCCGACTCTCTCACAACCCATGCAGTCTTTGCGGATGCATCAGTCTAGCGATCGAGTAGGTCCGCCTCTAAGGAGTAATACGCTGGACATGGAACGGAAAGCGCCGATTGCTATATTATCCATTTTAAGCCCGACAGTGCCATATCCGCCAAACTTAACGCACTCGCTCAAGCTGCTAGGACCACATCTTGCAACCTCATTCGCAATTGCGCAGCAGTTCTCTCAGTCCCACGCTCAGGCAGTGACCATTCGCCATCGCAGGACAGCTTCCGGGCACAGGATTAGCAATGCGCCGATGACAATAGAGCCAGCGTCGCTTGAGGAAATTATGCACGCGGATCTTGAGGAGCCATATGGATCAGTATCTGGCAGCATCACGAGTCCGTCAGACTACTCTGGTCGGTCCAAACATAGCCCAGCGTCGTCGATAGTCGGTACGCCTGGGTGGGATCCTGCCGCCCACGGATGGACTACTAGTAAATCGCTCGCTAGCACACCTGCAATCAGTGGTACCGAAATTGTCGATAGCTACTTCGAGGCGAAGAAGCGCACCATACAGCGGAGCGGGAGCAACGCGAGTTCTTCGGCTCACGCAACTCCAGCGAAGTCTTCCAGCAAAACGCAAATTCAGGAGAGCCGGCCGAGCGCGCGGAAGCACTCCCCTACTCCTAGCAACGATGAGTTTAGAACTCTGCATAATGAGCAAAAGCTCAAGGCCAGCGTGCCAAGAAAGGAAGAGAAGTCACCTTTGCGCCAGATTGCAGAGAGTCCGAGAAGCCCTACTCTGCATGCAGACACCAAGTCACCACAGAGGCCCGGCATGCGGCACGCCATCTCGCATTTTGCTGATCAGCATGCGGCTAACGCGGCTCGACGCCATTCTCTGTTGCATTCGTACGGAGCTGATTTTGAGTCGTCCTTTGGGGTGCTGCCCGGCGGAATTGGCCTTGATCTTGCAGCATCTGGTCACGGACATGAACGGAAGTCATCATACCCAGAAGACATGCCGCCGCCTTCTGAGCGGCTGTTGCGTACCATCATTGACTCCGTTCCAGTTCAGATCTTCACTGCTAAACCCGACACTGGTCAGCTTTCTTGGGTCAACTCGAAGTTCTTGATCTACAGAGGTCAAGAGCCGCGACAAGTGCTGAGCGACCCGTGGCATGCAATACATCCTGATGACCGGTCTGAGTTTCTAGCGAGCTGGCATAGATCTTTGCGCACGGCTCAGCAGCTGCAGCAGAAGGTCCGCTTGGAGAGATTCGATCGCAGTTTCAGATGGTTCTATGTTCGAGCCGCACCGCTCAAAGACAAGAGGCAGAAGATTGTTCACTGGATTGGAACCATGATGGACTTCCACGAGCAGCACCTGGCGGAGATGAATGCATCGCGACAGCAGGAAACAGCGGCTTCGGAGGCGAAGTACCGTGCCCTTGCCAACTCAAGCCCGCAGATCGTATTTGCGGTCAATAAGATGAAGGGTATTACCTTCTGCAACTCTCAATGGGTGCACTACTCAGGTCAAGCGGAAGCTCAGGCGCTCGGGGTGGGCTTCATGGATTACGTGCATCCGGACGACCTTGTGAAGTGCAGGCTGCCGACATTTGATGAGGAGTCAAAGCAGCCGAACAACGTGCCTACATCTGTCCCGCCTGAGTTCAAACGGATGACGTCTATCTCGGCTACCTCGTCTAGTGGATCCTCGGAGACCGAAAAGGGCGTCAACAGTTCCGATTCTTCACCAATCGCTCAGCAGATGCCGCAGCGCAAGTTATCAGAGTTGGCGAGTACTGGCATCTTGAAGGTAACACATGATGCCGATGGGCGGCCATTTTATTCTACAGAAGTCAGGCTCAAGTCAAAGGACGGAGAGTTCAGATGGCATCTGGTACGGGTACTATTAGCTGAACCCACGTCGAAAAGCGCAAACGAGGAAGAGACTTGGTACGGCACTTGCACGGACATCAATGATCACAAAACGCTTGAGCGTGATTTGAAGGAGACCATGGACGAGAAGTCGCGGTTCTTGAGCAACATGTCTCATGAGATCCGCACCCCGTTGAATGGCATCACCGGTATGGTCAACTTCCTTATTGACAGCAGTCTTAGCTCGGAGCAGATGGAGCATGTCAATATTATCCGAGCGAGCACAGAGGGGTTGCGCGGCCTCATCAACGATATTCTGGACCTGTCAAAAGCCGAGGCTGGCATGATTACGCTCAACATGGACTGGCTATATCCGCGAGCGCTTATTGAGGAGGTCAACGACCTTACGTCGGCGATGGCGATCGACAAGGGTCTTGAGCTGAACTATTTGGTTGAGGAGGATGTACCGACACAGATCAAAGGCGACCGGTTCCGCATGCGACAGGTGCTGCTCAACGTTGTCGGTAATGCTATCAAGTTCACTGAGAAGGGAGAGGTCCTCATTCGCTGCAGTCCTCACCGCAAAGAAGGCGAGACACTAGCCAGGAACGAGATGTTTATCAAGTTCGATGTCATCGATACTGGTCGTGGCTTTAGTGAGAGAGAGGCCGAGTATCTATTCAAGCGCTTCAGCCAAATTGACGGAAGCAGTACTCGACAACACGGCGGCACTGGCCTGGGTCTCGTGATTTCGAGACAACTGGCTCAGCTGCATGGTGGTGATATGAGTGCCAAGGCAGTTCCTGATAAAGGGTCAACATTCACGTTTTACATTAAGACGACGCTGCCATCAAGACACGACCAGCCTCCCGTGCCACCTCCAACACCTGGTGTAGGGCCAGTCCCAGTGTTGCCAGTGTCGCCAGGCCCTGTTCCGGCAGACACGCCAACACCACTGGCAAGGCTCGCAAAGACGTCGTCAGTCCCTTTATCATGGGACAATCAAGGGAGACCATCGCCCAAGTTCTTGGCTGAGACCACGCAGACACCGTCACCTTTCATGTCGCCCGACATTGGACGGGATTCTGCGTCCGTTTCCTCAGCGAGTTCCGGTCGTTCGTCGACTTCCGCCGCGAGGACGAGCAGTCTACGTTCAGAGCGGTCATCTGCATCCTCCTACGTACCGGACATTGCAACGGGTGCTCCTATGAAGCTGGCGTTGCCGGCCGATGTCCGATCTGCCACATCCGGGTCCGGCGAATCTGACACCACCTCCGGTTCAGGGCGCTCGAGCGCTACCGTCAGAGCGGTCGATGGTCGTACGAGCATAGTTTTGACCTCACCGAGTGGTGGCAGTCTTACGCCGCCTCTGTACTCCATTCTGGTGCTATGCCCGCTGAAGTATAGCCGAGAAGCTACGGTGCAACACATCGACAAGACCTTACCGAAGAATATACCGCATCAGATCACAGCACGTGAAACTTTCGCAGAATGTGAAGAGATGCTCTCAGGCGACGAACCTGTCATCTTCTCGCACATTGTGCTGGTGCTTCAAGACGTCGAGGAAATCATCTCCGTCATGGCCCGTGTCTTCTCTAGCCCTGCCCACTCGACGACGTCCATCGTGATCATCACGGATCTTGCGCAGCGGCGAAAAATTATGGAATTGGCGCCTCAGCATAAGTATGAACAACTGGCAGATGACCGAAGACTGCGCTTCATCTTCAAGCCTCTGAAACCGTCACGCTTCGGACTCATTTTCGATCCGCAGAAGGAGCGCGAAATGAGCACCGACCGTAACCAAGACAGCGCGCAACAAGTTGCCTTCACGCAGAAGCAAGTGTTCGAGGAGCTTGCTAAGCGACTTGGGAATAGAGACAAGCGTGTGCTGCTTGTGGAGGACAACCGGGTCAATCAAATGGTGAGTTCCATCCATAGCACTCTCGTTGCATCCACGCTGACAAGATCCTGCAGGTCATTCTCAAATTCCTTGCCAAGGTCTCAATCAAAGTCGAAACCGCACTGGACGGCGTGCAATGCACCGACAAAGTCTTCGCGCAGCCGTACGGATACTACTCCATCATCCTTTGCGATTTGCATATGCCGAACAAGGATGGCTACCAGACGTGCAAAGACATTCGCAAATGGGAGAAGAAGAACAAGCAGCAGCACCTACCTATCATTGCACTCTCGGCCAATGTGCTAGGCGATGTTTATCAGAAGTGCGTGGAAGCCGGGTTCAACAGCTACATGACGAAACCCGTGGACTTCAAGGAGCTGAGCACGATGTTGATGACGTTCATGGATCCCAGTGATCCGACTAAACCTCACGAGCTTATGAAGATGAAGAAGGGGCAGGCTCACGCGCAGCATTAGCGCGTAGATGGGTTCAACAGGCGAAGGGCGATGTGGCGGAAGCAGGAGCTGTAATTGTACATGATTCGGCGTTTTGACGGGGCGGCGGTAATGTGGGTAGCGTGAGTTTCGGCACGGTAATGTAACATCATCAGGCGCAGGCGCAGACGCAGGTCACTCCTTTGATATAGCATTTGGTAGCGAAGGCGTTTTCCATCTTGCGAGGCACAGCGATGGCGGATTTAGAATGCATAGCGGGGCGCAGTGCTTGCTACGGCTGGACTGAAAGCATTATGAGATCGAAGTAACACTGTATAATATGATAGACTCTAGTGCATTTGCTGCATACGTCATTTGTAATCTATCTACCTATACTAATCGTCCTTTTGCTTATATCATGATTCAGCCATGTTCCTGTCTTTCATATACCCATGCTGTGACTGCTAGAAACAAAACGCCGTCCGCTATGCAACCCGAAACGATTTCCTTTTTACGCCATGCAAAATGTCACCCGCTAAACTACACAAGACGCTACCATCAATGCCGCTAAAAGCGCTGAACAAGCCGTCAGTCACCAGACACGAACCCTGCCGCCATCCGAGGATGCCGAAGTCGCCCTAGGCGTGCTGAGACTAACAGCATCAGATTTTGGTAGCAGCACAACTCCGGAGCTCGTCGTAGCCACCTTGTCCGCAGCTGCCTCAGCAACAAGCACTAGGTTGGTCGTTTGGCAGCCCGACGGATAGACGGTTGTTGAAGCACCTTTGTCATCCCAGCCGGTGGAGATGCCGACTGCAACTGTGGCGGTCGTAAGAAAGCCTCGGTTGTTGAAAGAAGTGACGAGGCTATAGCCTGATCCTGAGCAAAAGCCCGCTAGCGAGACTACCGGCGATAAGGTAGACGAGGCGGGTTGGGATGTCGACTGCAGGAACACGTTAGCATGTGGTTCAACTGTATGTGCGCACTGGACTGTGCTTACTCACAGGGGCCGCACTGGGTGGAATGACCTTGCCAGAACCTGACACTGTCCACCCAGATGGAAGGCCGGGGTACTGCGTGTTCGTCACGCTCGCCGAAACCGCTGTCGACATTGTCCAGCTGCCAACACCTGGTGTGGTGCACGATGCCGAACAACTTGCGTGCGTGCCAGAGAAAGGTTCAACATTACCGCCGGAGGTTGTTGTGACGGTTGGCGCGTCGCTGCTATCGACGGGGACCGCGTTGGCGTTACCGTTGACTTTGCCACCTGTCGATTCAATTGACGTCCAGGCACCGGTCTCGTCGCCGTAGGTATACTTGGTGCCAGTAGAGTAATCGGTTGCGGTAACGGAGTTGACGACCATAGTAAACGGTCCATCAGAGTAATCGGTCGTGCCGCCAGCCCAGCTAATGGTGCCCTGTGGGTTCGATGGGTCACCGCCAGCCCAGATGCCGATCTTGAGCTGCATAGGTGTTTGCGGGTATTGACCGTCGGCATTGGATGCACTGAGCGCTCTAACAGTCTTGCCATCAACCTGCCAGACGATCTGGGTCTCGGTCCATTCGACCGTGTACTTGTGCCAGGTTGTCTGACAGCTGGCGGTGTCCACCCAAGCTGCACGGTCGTACGTCGTCGTCTGACCTTTGCCGAAGTAGTTTGTCTGCACCTGCTGGTCTTGGCCACCGATCCATTCCCAGTCGATCTCGTCAAGGTCGTCGGACTGCATGACGACTGAGCTGACAATGCCCGTGCCGGGTGCTGACTTCATGGTGATGTCCACTCTTCCAAACATTATATACCAATCTGAAGTGAGTGTGGGTGCGTCGCCTTCTTTGGCGACTGTGAACGAGGCGCCATTGGAATCGTACGTGGGTGCGCCTGACGTGGTGAACTGGTCGGATTCGCCTTTGGTAAAGTCGATCGAGACGCTCTTGCCTAGCGCTGTGTCGGCGGGACAGTCGGATTCTGATGTTGGGTTCTGCCATCGATTGTCAGTATATGTCACGCATAGAGGGTCTGTAGCTACATACGCAACTGCTGTAGGTCTGCGATACTGCAGGTTGCGCGAGGAGCAAGCCTGTAATCGTAGCGATGGTTGCTAGGCGCAGAGGCGAGCTCATTGCCAAGATGTGCCTGAGCGATAGCATACTGGACGACGTGCGATGCGTGAGAATGTTTGCTCCACCAGTAGTGGTTGTCAGTGTAGCGGAGACGGGTAGAGGTGAAGGGTATGTGCGTTGTGTGATGGAAGAGCGGGAGAAGACAGAGACTAGAGTGCAACTTAGAACTGTTGGTGCCGTTTCCCAGCCAAAGGATATAGCTGATGACGAGGTCCGGGAGACAATTGCGCGTGCGCTGTCTGGTGTGCGTGTTGCGCTGGGCGACGGAGGAGGTTGGGCAAGGCTGGAGATCTGCAAAAGCGCGTCTTTAGCGTGATGGCGATTGACTGGGCCCGTGTGTACGCCTCATACCAGCATGCACCTCCAGACGAGACGTTCAAATTTCTGATGACTCAGGGAGCCGTCAAGAGGCGCCTGTATCAAATTACATCGTAGCGAGACCAGCACGATAATAGGTGCCAAGGGAGAAGATGTCTCTCACGAATGCCTCGCCTGAGCAAGCCGCGCGCTCTGCGAAGATCTCGTCGAGAAGGCTCGCAACCCTACCAACAGAAGCCAGAAACGCGGCGCTTGATGCCATTCACGATGCTTTGGCAGATGCTCGAGATGACATCCTGGCTGCCAATGCTCGAGATATGGAGCTGGCGAAGAATTCGTCTGCCAACGGCGAGCTCAGCCCGAGCATCATGAAGCGTCTTGATCTCTCGCGGAAAGGCAAGTTCGACGACATGCTGCAAGGCATCAAGGATGTGCGAGGGCTAGAAGACCCAGGTAGGTGACGGTCTATCATCTCTTTGCCTTGTGCCTCCGTTTTGTGGGACGAGCTCTACCTGCTGAACACCCTGCTGACTCACGTAGTCGGCAGGGTGGACTTACGCACAGAGCTGGACGATGGCCTCATACTCCGACGCCAGACATGTCCTATAGGCGTGCTCTTGATCATCTTCGAAGCGAGGCCAGAGGTCATCGCGAACATTGCTTCTCTTGCCGTCAAGTCGGCAAATGCAGCCATCCTGAAAGGTGGTAAGGAGTCAACAGAGTCATTCACGGCCATCTCTACTGTCATCTCGAAAGCACTTGAGACTACAGAAGTACCGAATGACTCCATCCAGCTCGTGACGACTCGTGATGCGATCGATGGTCTACTGGAGCTCAGCCAGTATATTGACCTAGTCATCCCACGAGGCTCGAACGAACTGGTACGGCATTGCCAGCGGAAGGCGCATATGCCTGTGCTTGGCCATGCGGATGGACTTTGTACCATCTATGTCCATTCAGACGCCGACGAAGATATGGCTGCCAATGTGGTGGTCGATTCGAAGACGGACTACCCGGCAGCATGCAATGCTGTGGAGACGCTTCTTGTGCATGAAGACGTGCTTGACACGGTACTGCCAGCTGTCGCGTCTGCTCTCATAGGCAAAGGGGTAGCGCTGCATTGTGATCACGCTTCAAAGAGTGCGCTGTCAAAGCATCTTTCACACGATCAGGCAACGTCTTTACAAGACGCAACGGAAGCCGACTTTGCGACAGAGTTCCTAGACCTTATCCTCGCCATCCGCACTATTCCCTCTGATCAGGACCAACCGACATCGGCAGTCGACGCAGCGATAGAGCACATCAACACGCATGGCTCGCACCATACAGACGCTATCATCACTGCCTCAAAGCAATTCGCCGACCGCTTCTGCAACGGCGTGGATTCAGCATGCAAATTCTGGAACTGCAGCACCCGTTTTTGCGACGGCATGCGCTTCGGCTTTGGGACGGAGGTAGGCATCAGCACGAACAAGGTGCATGCAAGAGGTCCAGTGGGACTGGAAGGATTAATGATCCATGAGTATAGGCTTGCTGGCAATGGTCAAGGAGCGGCAATGTATGGTAGTGGTGGAAAGCAGTATAAGCATAGGAAGTTGCCGATTGCCTAAGCAGAACGTCGATACATGGGGAGTGATGTGCTGTCTGGAGAAGCTTCGCCATGACCCGAGTACCTGTACTCTACAGCATTTGCTTGCAAGGGTTTGTGCGGCCTTCCGGACACCGTGGGTGCAATGAGATGGTGGTTTTTTTTTAGCAAACGGGACACGGGCAACCTGTGCGAGCTTCCGACGCTGCCCAGGGTCTTGGATCAGTAGCGTAGCATTCTCAAAGCAGCAATCAGCACCACTGCACACCATCAACATCAAGTGAGGTCCAGTCTTGCGTTTACATTGGCCATGGCCCGTTTCGTCGCACGGCAGCGGTTCGTAGCAAAGCCGTGAAGTTGCGTCAACACCGTGGGTTCACACTTGGTGCTTGACACTTGACAGACGGCAACTGTCCTTCCGTACTCTCACCTTCCCGTGAGTCGGCGCGTAAGCGTAAGCTGTTGCTCGGTGCTGTTGCTGAGGTACGGCGTACTGTTAGCTGTGACTGTGGCTATGCCTATGCCTACTACGCTTCGACCATTGTACGACCATACCGGCTGTGGCGCCTGCACGCCCGGCACGCCGACAAGCGCGCGCGCTGCACTGCAACGTCATGGCCAACATCTTCCTCTCTGGCAACCAACACTGGAAGCCGCCTTTCTGCCAGATCGCGGCACGGTACAATGATGGTATTGTGTGAAGAACGCGCAGCCGGTCGTCGGTCAATGGGGTTGTTGCTCCAATACTAACTCCGCATACCTTGCATCGTGGCCCTGCAGCTGTCTCAAGGAGGATTGCTGAGCATATACCGTATTGGTCAGAGAGCACTGAGTTCGACCCCACCGTCGCAGATCAGGTACAAGTACGTACACTGTTTCATCTCCACGCGCTCTTCACTCGTTGTTCGTCGTCTGCAGCCTTTCTTTCGTCTCTTTCGCAGTCTCTGTGAAGACTAGCAGCACGACCATGCGGACATCATTGATATTTGCGCTGTGCACAGCATGTGTCACGGCACTTTGGCCTATACC
>Ga0058704_10001146_pt1 | contig 12513 bp, 13 predicted proteins | sample AgamicMgSfe_FD_71363 | JGI IMG/M metagenome (GOLD analysis project Ga0058704, IMG submission 71363) | Agave microbial communities from Guanajuato, Mexico - Mg.Sf.e | ecosystem: Host-associated > Plants > Phyllosphere > Phylloplane/Leaf | place: Guanajuato, Mexico | collected 2012-05-30
TTCGGGACTAATATGACCACTTGGTAATGCGAAAGTCGTGAGTTCAAATCTCACCTGGAGCAAGCTTTTTGACGTTTTGGCCTTTTGCCACCTCGTCCATCTACTTTTTGCCGATTTGTTTTAACAGAAAATCCGTTCCTGCGATTGCACAGCCTCGAAATCGGGCAAGTATGTCAAATCCCGCGGATTGGCTCGGAGCGCGGAAGCATCGAAGCGGCTGCAGATCCCCGGATGATTTGGCGCTTCGATTCGACCTCAGATCTTGGCACTCCGAACTTCACTACTACGAGCATTCAAGCCTCAAACACATCTGATAGTACACCGCGGCGTATTGTTACGGACACTATCATGGCGGACTCATCAACAGCACCCGAGACGGACGTCCCGGAGACATTACCAGAGCGCGACGACCAAGCGCAAGCGGATTTCGAAGCTTCTGTGGAAGTCGACTTCAATATGGACGACAACCCTGCGACTTCAGCTACGAACGTGGATGGCGCAAATGATGCACCGCCAGAGACAAAGCTACCAGCACTGGAGACACGCATTCCCGCAAAGAAAGACGCCAGTTTACGCGAATTCCTTAGCAAAATGGATGATTACGCGCCCATCGTACGTATTGTCGCACCGATCACTCCTCACTCAGTGTACTGACGCCCTTCATAGATCCCCGACGCAGTCACAAACTACTACCTCACAGTCGCCGGTCTACCTCCTCCGCCACAGACATCGCCTCACCTAGCACGTCTTCTCGCGCTCGCGACGCAGAAGTTCATCGCCGACATCGCGGCCGACGCCTACCAGTACAGTCGCATCCGTAGCACAAACACGACATCCAACAACCCGCTCACTGGACTCGGTGGTGCTGCAGGTTTTGGTATGATGGGAGGTGCGGGCGCGGATGAGGCAGGCAAGAGTAAGGGCGACAAGGGCAAGGGTGCGCCGCTTGGTGGACCACGACCTGGTTTTGGCGGTGGAGGAACAGGCGGTGGTCAAGGCAGGACTGTGCTTACGATGGAGGACCTCGGTATGGCAGTCGCTGAATATGGCGTAAACGTCAAGCGGGGTGAATTTTATCGCTAGGTGGGTCATGATTTACGGAAATGCATTTGGGGGAGTTCTTGGAATGCTGTCTGGTCGAAAAGAGACCTTATGACTTTAGGTTACTTCTTGGGAGCATGCTCCGCTAGCCACGGCTATGAGCGATGGAACAGGCGTCGTGCCTCTGATCGAGCTAAAATACAAAATGTACATCACGAATTCAAGTCGAGGCTTGTTTACAAGCTTAATCGACCACATTTATATGTGCAGTGCAACAATGACCTGCAGAAAATGTTCGATTCGTAATGGTATAATCATGATAACGCCGCCCAATGCTACCATATGAAGACCACTACCTGTTCTTGGTCGCCTTGTATGTGAACCTCTTCCGTGTCCTAGAAGATGACAGTCAGTGTCTTGCCCCGGATTCCACTCGGATTCTTGTTCACTCACGGTGAAAACTCTCCAAGCTTGTGCCCGACCATATCCTCTGTTATTCTGATATCGTTGTAGATTTTTCCGTTGTGAACCTGGAAGACCAGGCCGACAAAGTTGGGCAGAATGGTTGCACTGCGCGCTTGTGTCTTGATCGGTGGGGCTCTCTCGCCTGGCTTTGGACGAACAATCGGAAGGCTTGAAGAGTGTCAGTAATGTCGCTGTTGATCTGGTCGCTGATGTATAGAGGTCGTTCTTCGAAGGTGATTTCTGGACGGCTGGCACATAGACTTACGGGACGATATGAGGACCTATATTTGTTAGCATGTCCATAATCGAATCTTGAGTAGCCACATACCCTTCCACACGGACCGCGATCCGAAGAGAAACTGTGTTGGCCGCATCTTGCTATACACTTCGAAATGTTGGGGTTCGAAGATTGAAGCCGAGAAGTTGATATAAAATGCACAGACCACCAGAATTTATCGAGCATCTCTACGCGACTAGACGCGCGACCATCTTCACATAAATAATCAGGCAACAATGTGACAATTGTGAAAAGGAAGTTTGGTACCGAACAGATACCATTCAGCGTCTGCTCGCTTTCTTTCTGGTCCAGACGTTTTCTAGGCAGCCTTTCGTTCCTCATTCGCCGCTTGTGCTTTCTACTTGCATTATCGCATACCAGGATTCTAATGCTTGCTGATTGCAGAAATGCCTAGATCAACTGGTACGCTGTTTGTTTGCATTTCCGAGCTATAATTACTGACCACAGCCAGACGCGGACACGATCCGTATCCTCATCTCTACTGATAACCACGTCGGTTACATGGAGCGAGATGCGGTCCGTAGCGATGATGGCTGGAGAACCTTCGACGAGGTCATGCAAATTGCTAAAGATCGAGACGTCGATATGGTGCTCCTAGCAGGCGATCTATTCCATGACAACAAACCTTCTCGCAAGTCCATGTACGAAGTCATGCGGTCGATTCGAATGAACTCTTTGGGCGACAAGCCTTGTGAGCTGGAGATGCTCAGCGATGCCACGGAAGTGTTTGGAGGAGCTCTGAACCACGTCAACTATGAGGACGAGAATCTGAATGTTGCCATTCCTCTTTTCACAATTCATGGAAACCATGACGATCCTTCTGGACAAGGAGACAAAGCAGCTGTCGACCTTCTGCACATTGGAGGTCTTTTGAACTATTACGGCAGAGCTTCCGAGAACGACACCATCCAGATCAAGCCGATCCTCCTACAGAAAGGTCGGACAAAGCTTGCTTTGTATGGTTTGAGCAATGTCAGAGATGAGCGATTGTTCCGGACATTCCGTGACGGCAAAGTGCAGTTCTTCCAGCCAAACACGCAGCAGTCAGAGTGGTTCAGTCTCTTGAGCGTTCACCAGAACCAGTGAGTTTGTATGATATGATGGCACCTCCAGAATTGACACAGTATAGCCACGCTTACACCGAGACGGGATACCTACCAGAAACCTTTCTTCCTTCCTTTATGGATCTCGTCGTATGGGGCCACGAGCACGAATGTCTTATCGATCCAACTTACAATCCGGAAATGACCTTCCATGTCATGCAGCCCGGCTCCTCCATCGCAACATCACTAATGCCTGGTGAGGCTGTTCCAAAGCACGTCGCGATTGTCAGTGTCACAGGCAAAGAGTTCAAATCCGAGAGCATTCGGCTCAAATCAGTCCGCCCGTTCATCATGCGTGAGATTGTCTTGCAAAACGACAAGCGGATGAAGGACATTGCCCTGAAGGAGAACAACCGTTCTGATATCACGCAATACTTGACCAGGATTGTCGACTCCATGATTGACGAAGCGAATCAGAGCTGGCGTGATCTGCACCAGGACGAGGAAGGCTTTGTCGACGAGCCCCCTGTACCTCTAATCCGCCTTCGAGTCGAGTTCACTGCACCTGAAGGCGGTCGCTATGACATCGAAAACCCGCAAAGATTTTCCAACCGCTTTGTCAAGAAGGTCGCAAACGTCAACGATGTTGTTCAGTTCCACCGCAAGAAAAAAGCTCCTCAACGTCATGCCAAGGTCGAGGCGGATCTCCCTGAGCAATCAGTGATGGATCAGCTTTCTCTTGATACTGTCAAGGTCGACAAACTTGTTAAGGAATATCTCGCAGCGCAGAACCTCACCATCCTTCCACAAAACACCTTTAGTGACGCCGTCATTCAGTTCATCGACAAAGATGACAAGCATGCGGTCGACCAGTTTCTCCGCGAGAGTTTGAAGAGTCAGGTGGACCATCTTCTCAAGGCCAATGATGATAGTGAAGATGACATCGCTGATGCCATGGAGCAGCACCGAGCGATGATGGAACAGCTCTTCGAGCAAGACCCAGCAAAGCGTTCCAGCAAGAAGAAGCCTGTGCGTAGGTCCAGGCCTGATGACTGGGACAGTGATGTAGAAGGCGGCCACTGGGAAGAGTCACGTCAAGCTTCCGTAGCTGGCGACGGTACTCCAGCATTGTCTGACATTGATATGGATGATATCGAAACAGTCCAGCCAAGAGCCACAACTAGCAAGGCAAAGGCCAAGAGCAGCGCCTCATCAGCAAAGGCTCTTCGCGCGACTGCTGCTAGCAAAAAGACTCCGGCAGCCAAGGCCACCAGCTCACGTGGCAGGAAGACTGTCTTCGACGAGGACGACGACGATGAAGAAGACGACTTCGTCGTAGTCGACCATGACGACGACGTTCAAGTAGATGAAGAGGAATCACAAGGCCTATTTGTCAGTGCGAAGCCAACAGCCAGTCGAAAGGCTCCACCAAAGCGAGCTGCTTCACCCCCGAAGAGAAAGACCCCTGCTCGCTCTTCTGCTCCAAAATCTACAGGCAAGCAGTCAACGCTCAACTTCTCTCAGTCGCAGCAACCAACACAGACACGCCAAGTAAACAGTGGCCGCACCCGCCGTGTACAGGAACCAGTAAGTACGATCGAGTCCGTTGTCAAGACTTCAAAGCTGACAACCATTCAGAGCGATGACGAGATCGATGATGACGGTGCTTTCGAAACAGCTCCTTCCACGACTCGTGCCTCACGTTCACGGAGATGATTCACGATATGATTTTCCAATTATTCGCAATACTACAGCGGATATTCAGCATAAAGAGCAGGGCGTCACGGCATCAAAGGGTATCTTACTGCATTGCATTGACCGGCGTGCTGGAAGGACTGCGCGCCAGATAGTCTCGGAGGCGGGAGCTATGCCGCCTGTATGAAGGGAAAGAGCATTACATCGACATGGCAATCGACTTTTGTCGAACTCAGCTTGCCTTTTCTTATTCTCTATCTCACGTTTCCTACGTGACCGCTTCGAAGCAAGAGCAATCGATGCCCAAACATAATGTCTTTACTCGACTTCTGCAGATCCTCTTCTTCTTCTCTCGACACCACACATCACCACACACTCATTCAATCACGCTCTTCGCATTCGTCCCATTTGTGCTTCATTGCTCTCTCCAACTTGTGACTTTCGTTCTGAATCGTGTTGCATTCAACTTTTGGATAGGATAATCTCCCGACCGTTTGACCATTGTCATCTCCTCGTGCTGGTGCGAATCGACTCTCTTTCAAGATGTTCACCTGGCTGACAATGCTCTAGTGTGCCGCTTCCACAGTCTTCACCTCACATTCACCCAGCCCTCCGGTATCGCCGTCCGTCCTACCCACCAGGTAGCACTGCGACATGTCGCACTCCGCTGCTCGCCGAACGTATTCGGCAGAGGAGCTACTAGCCCTCCGTCGATCCGCATCTGACGAACCCGCCTTGGCCATCCAAAACAAGACACGTGAGATCAAAGGTATGTTGTTTCTGGTTTCTACACAACAATACGCCGCCAAACCAAGTGTAGTCACACTTGGTTTCTTAGAAATATCTTGGTCACACTTACATCTTTATCCTATCATGAGCCAGACTTGACAAGATACCAATCCACCCGATGTCATCATGGAGTCCCCTGAAACCACCCCTGTCCGCACTCTTTTCCACCACCACAAGGAGTCTGCTCTGAGACTCGTGGATACAACACCTTCTCCTCGCCGAAGACGTCGGAAGTACCCCCTTCAATTGACTATACTGACAGCCTCCTCATCAGATCACGTCGTTCGCGGATCTCGTTCCTTCGGATCTCAGGTCTCGAGCTCCCAGTTTCCTTCTCGCAACCTCCCAGCTCCAACTGCAGCCCGTTCTCTCGGCGTCCCTGTTCTTGGAGAGATTGATCCCAACAACCAGACCATCAGACCAAGATCAACGTACAAAACATCACCCACACCATCTCTGAAGAAACGGAAGGCCGAACAAATTCTCGAGCAGCATGGCTCTCCACCAGATCTTCGAGTCACTGCGGGAGGACGCATCGTTCCGTATAACCAGTCGCCCCTCTGTAGCCCTCGTTACGGTTACAGTGCAATCCAGAAGAATGGTGGTTTGATCAAACTTGCTCCCGGCTACCCTCCACCAAAGACTTTTCAGTCCTTTGCCAAACTGCTCGACAATGGCTTTGTTGCACAAGAACCCAGTGGTAGACTTTGTCAGCTTGTTGACGGTCGATTTCTACCGGTCCACGAGGTCAATGGTATTCCACAACTTTACATTGCTGCTCCGAACCTCAACAATGTCTCTTCGACTAAGCAGAATACCCTTGCCACGATAGGCATTGGCAGATCCAACTCTCAAGACACGACCTCTGCCAATGTCGCCGCCTTCCGAACTCCCTCCGATCCAACAATTCCTGCACAACTCGAAGCTCTTGACAAGCAGTATCACAAACTCGAAGCTGAAAGACGCAGTCTCGACAGAGCAGAGGTCATGCAGAAGATGACTGGCAAGTCATTCAACCAATTGATCCAGCGACGTAGACATCTCGTTGAACAACAAAACGAGATTCGCGTGAGCAAGAAGGCTCTTGAGGATGCTAAAGCAAATGCAGAGGCCCAAACTACCATTCGCACCGCAGCGCCATCTCCAGAAGCTCTGAACAATCCAATGCGCTTCCCAATGCACCATGGGATCCCTCAACTCCCTGTGAATGTGTGGAATACCGATTCCAATGGTACTGAGCCGAATCAGATGGTCTATCAGGGTACACAAATGCCTCCTGACTTTGGCATGTTCGTACCACCACCATTCTACGGAGCTCCAATGCCGCCAATGGATACAGTATCTCCATACTTCCAGGCTCCTGGCATGATGCCTGGTATGTTCCATGGCCATGGCGACTTTCCTGGAACGGGCCAAACAGGTCCCATGCAATATCCAATGCCAGTTGCACCTGAATATCGTTCGCACAACGACATGCTAGCCGCCAACTCTGCGCGTCCTGTCGTGCTTCAGTATGGTTTCAAAAGGGGATCCGAGGGCACTCACAATTCCAGCTCTGAACACCCTTCACGTGGTCAAAAGTCGTCTCTCAATCCAATGAGTGCCCCGTACGAGCCTGGCAGTAAGCTTAACACTCCAGAGAAGAAGCCAGCTTTTCCACAGACTGGCACTCTTGCAGACGTCATCAAAGCCCACAACGACTGGGCGGGAAGCTCAGGCGAAGCGACATCGTCTCTTGGTGCCCAGGAACGATCGGCTGCTGCTCAGCATTCGAGCGAAAGCAGCTACGCTACGGCCGACTTCTTCCCTCAAAACCCGAGAGATCATTCCATGAACAAGCAGTCGTACCCGGTCGGCGAGAAGAGCGAAGCAGAGAACGCGCAAGAATCAGCATCAGTCCATATACCTTCGTCGGACGACGTTCAAACTTCTCCAGAGAAAGAAAGACACAACTCCAACTGGAATCCGACTATCCCGGATCACGCTTTCAAGAACGTTGCTGTAGCCAATGACCAATCAAGGCTTGACCTGAGTCTTACGCACGACGGCAGAGGTCGTACAATGACAGACCCAATTCCCGAGCCTCCAAATGTCGAACTCGGCTCGAAGGGTCGTCTACCTTTTCTGGCCATGCGCAGAACTGATACCGAGATGGCTGTGCAAGGTTCTCCAGGCGTTAGATCTCCAGCACCTGATCTGGGCAGAGATGCATCCAATCCCGGGCCATGGACTGCCAGTGATTCTTGCAAGAATTCTGAAGACTTCGCCCAAGGTTTCAGAGCCGGTCTTGCTCGCGCACCCTTTGGCTCTGACAAGGGTAAAAAGCCTGAAGCCGTCCAAGTCTTCCTTGATGGGTATATCGCAGGCCTTCGTAGGTCGGGCGAGGTCATCAACTTGATGCAAGAAAACGTCAGCCCTATCAGCAAGACGACAAACAGCGAAGCCAACATCTCGCCATCCTCAAGCATTGCCAAACGCATCGAGCGTCGTTCGGAGATTGTGCCTACGGTCAGACCAGCTTTAGAAACCAAGACCGAACCACTGGATACTCTGAAGCAAGCAATGTTTGGACCGACCAATGAAAATGCTGTGCTATCTCCGACCGAAGAAACTCCTCCTCTTTTTGCCATCCCGGACAAAAGCCTTGGATCCTGGTCCAGAAACAGAGAGCCATCTGTGGGAGTGGACAATGTTTTATCTCAGCTCCAGAATGGTCAGGTGAATTTTCCAGAACGAACTTCGTCAATGGTCAATCGCCAGCTTTCGAGTGCAAGCTCTGGAATTGTAAGCCAGAACGCCGTTACCGACGTGGATCAGAAGCAAAGCTCAAGCGGATTCTTGAACACCTCTGCTGATTTGGAGACAACGGCGAAGCGTGACTTTTCGGCGGCCACTCAACCTGCCACCGGGTCTTCCTACCTGCAGCGTGCTTACGGCGGCCATCGCGTCATGAGTTCTCCTGCTCTGGAGTGGAAGGCTGGAAGCTCGATTGCACAAGTCGCTGGATTGGCTACAGGGTACTTTGCACAATTCGACGGTACGCTTACAGATCTTTCGTCTCTGGGAGGCGAGCCTTATGCCAATTGTGTTGTTTCGATGAACACTGCATCCAGATCTACGCAGACTGAGCGAGAGTCCGCAAAGGCGGACCTGTCAGCATCCCCGCGGTTCAAAGAGGCGTCAATGTCGCAGACCGAGTCTCCTCTCACCGCACAAACTTCACCTCAGGTCTCTCCGAGCAAGAGAACTTCCCCGGCCAAGGCCAGATTCGCTCAGATTGCTGGCAGAGCAGGTATCAAAGTCGGAGCTCAACGCCGCGAGCCTAACGAGGCCGATGCAGAGTCGATGAGTCCTCAGGAAAGACGCAAGTGGAGAGATCTCTGGAAGAAGCGTCATGCAGCGGCCGCGGAATGAATGAACAAGCATGCTTTGGGAGTCGACCTTGTACCGACAATCATCCTCATTTCTCATCGGTTTGCCCGTTGGATTATCTCATTCGACTATTCGACATGCAACCCATCATCAACGTTTGCTTTCAATATCTGGTTGACCGGTAATCAGGATACCGCAGCGCATCCTTTGGCTTTCCGTTTGACTTCTTCTTCTGAACATTCTGTGGCAGGATTCCTTGAACACGACACTCTTTTGAAGACAACCAGCAATCGCAAGATAGTGTACAGAGTAGGTATATTCGATCAGGCTATTGTGGTATCTTGCGGCTAGCGAAGGCAGTAATTGTAATGATAGTGGTAGCATGAGATGGCAAGGCATTTGATATATCAAGTCATTGCATTAATGAGGCAGTTTTACTTTCTGATCAACGTAATGACCCTTGAGCTCGTCCTTCCCATGTCTTGTCAGAGTATGGTATGACTGCGGTAATGCTCTTTCACATGTACAGACCAGGCGCAAACAGTGCAAACTTTCGTTTTAGGCTTGGCGTTTCCGTTCGTCACCAGCTGGAGCCTGAGCTTCGGACATCGACTTCGTGAGCTCTGCGCGACAATATCACTCATCAAACACCCACCTCTTCAGATCGCGACCACTTCTCATCTCATCAGCAGCAAGCTCTCGACCGCTCTGAACTAGATCAACAATACTATCAGACGTCACCCAAATAAAGAAAAGCCAACACCCACTTCAATACCCATCTCAAACACAGTCACAATGGTGAGTCCACCACCCCTCCATCAGAGCAATATCTCTAACAATCAAAGTCTCTCCGTATCACCCCCTCAGCTCCTCACCCCTCATACACAACCCCAGAGAACGGCGCACCTTCCGCCCCAGGCGTACACGACACACTTCGCTCGCGCCTGAACCTCCTCTCACCCGCCGCCGTGCCAACCCAAGGCTCACCAAGCGCCCAACTCCAATCAACACACCCCCTCGAAGCACGTCTCGCCAACTGGCGGACCACACAAGACGAGCTGAAGATGCAGCTACTGCGGCGACAATTCGGGCTCGCGGAGCCGGTGCGTCGACAGATGGAACTCGGCATCGTGCGGGGCGGCGAGTGGAGACCTGGCTGCTTGAACGCGGCGCGAGGAGGAGCGGGGAGTATCCATGAGGATATCCTCAGTGGACGCGATGCGGAGATCGCGTGGGAGGATGTTTTTGGTACGAAGGAGGAGGTCGAGGAGAGGGATGTTAGTGTTCATGGGGAGATTGAGAGGAGGGAGCGTATGGGTTGGTAGAGAGGTCGAAGTCTTGATTCGTGGTTGGGGAGAGGAGTGTACTCTATGGAAATATTCGGCCAGGGTAATGGGTTTGTGGCCTGTGGTGAATGGCTGGGACTGTGGTTGTATTTTATAGCAAGCATGGCGTGGCTGGTCAATACTACTTCATGATCAAATATCAGAGTACCCTGGGTCGCATGATGGAGGTCTGGTGATTCGTGGATACAAGACGACTAGGAAATGTCACAGTCTCCTGGGTAGCATTACAGACGCGTGATGGTCAAAGTATACAGGATCACGGCGAAATAATATACCACGCTCGGTCAGGTTACAGGGATCTAAGAGTGCTTGGTGGTATCATCTATTTGGAGCCCGACTCTTACGGTGGCTACATGTCTCGCTCATTGTCGTCATTATTGTACAGTAAATGGCAGTGATCCGGTGCCTGCACCTCGCCCTCCGTTTCTTTCGGCATCTTCCACGAGTCCTCTCTATCCGCCGAGTCATTCCCATGCGCGGGCGTATCTTGTCGCGTTGTAGCCGCTCGCTTGCGGTGTCCGGCTGGTGACAATGGCAATTGCTCGTCCGAGGGACAGTGGGAGCGCTCTTCGTCGTGCGTCGTGTTGTATCGTATATTGAGCCTTCCCTTCCCTTCAGGTCAGGTGGAGAGCTTGCTTTGTTTTTTCGTACACCACGTACGTGATGGAGACGGCCGGGATGACTTTTAGCAGGTTAGGGGTGAGGCCCTTGAAGAGACCTCTCACCCCTTCTCCCTTCAGGGTCTGTCGTGTGACATCGACTATCCCAGTGTACGTGCGAGGGTGGTTGGCAGTTCCCTGGCACTGCAGGCGGGTCCGGAGCAAGTTGATGGGGTAGACAACCGACGCACCGAATGCGCCGCTGAATCCTCCCATAAGAGCCAGACTGAAGCTGTTCGGTAATGCTTCGTCCGGTGTGCAGCCGAATTTTGCCATCTTTCGTGCGACGATGGTCCGCTTGAGGTACTCAAAGGTGCCTAGGTCAATGGCCGCATAGGGGAACATCCCGACCAGTCCCATAGAAAGGCCGCGGTAGAAAGACATCATGCCACCTCTAGCCCACATCTTTTTCGCTGTGTCGATTATAAGAGCGTTGCCGTGTAAGCCGCCCTTGACGGTTTCGTTCTGCATGCGGAATTTCAGGGTGTCGAGTGGATAGACGACCGCCTGAGATATCATTCCGGCAACACCACCAGCAACGAATTGAGAGACAGAATTTATCTTCTTGGTATCGTTGTGACCTTCGAATTGAGCAACGACGCGCTTTGCAGCCTACGGTATGTTAGAGGGGTCGAAAGATTTGCAACAGCCGTCTCCTACCTCGTACGAGCCGAACTTGACCGCAGATTCTGGCATGACTTTGATGATATTGATACCATTGCCTGACATTGTTAGTTTGGACGTGGCGCGCAGTTTTCCGGCAACACTTACCAGCGTACAAACTACGCATGCCGCCTGCAGCCCATAAATCCTTGCAAGCATTGACCAGGGTACTTGCACCTTGCTTGGTCGCCGCGAGTGGTGCTCCGCTCTTGGCAGCAGCAACCGCTTCTGAAGCGGCATCGGTTCTTGCGATGAGATAGACCTTGAGTCTGTCGAGTGGAGCGGTGGTTGTACGTGAAGCAACACCTGAGATTCCGCCAGCCAAAAAATAGCCTGGATCGGGAACAAACTGCGTCAGCAGCGATACAAAGGCATAAAGACCAGACGGAGGAGTTTCAGACTCCACTTCCGGAAAGGGTAAAAGTTCCGACTTCTTATCAACGACCAAATTTGAAAGCAAAGCATCCTTCTCCTTCTGCACCTCTTGGACTGCGGCGGGCAGCGGTTTTGGGGAAATCGCGGCAGTCTCTCGGGGTGCTGTTTGTGAATTTATTCTAGCTAACGCTCCAAAAACATTGCTGGAAAGGAAAGACTTTGTAGTACCTAATGACACCATGGCTTCATCGCTGAGAGAAACATCTCCCTCCGGATTGACCTTGACTGTGGATTGATGATATGACATGACCGCCTTAAGCCCGACTGCCTGAGGAGGCATGAAAAGGAGGAAATCTCTGAACAACGTAATGTGTTAGCATGTATAGGGCGTCGGAGGTCGTGTCGGTCGTACCTCCATTCTGTGAAACTTATAGATCCATCGTTGTTGGCATCTACGTCCTTGAAAAAGCGGTCCAGTTTTCCGTCTGGCACAGCGAGACCGGCTCGTGTGAATGCAGCTCTTAGCTCGCTCTTGTCGAGCTTTCCGTCGTGATCGCGGTCGATGTTCTGAAATAAACCCCAGAGGTGTGTTTCGGTTTTGTGGACAAATTTCTTGAACTCTTAAATTCGTGTTAGCGCGTCAAACGCGACGTTGGTACTCGAGTTGAAGCTGACCGTCATATTGTATGCGACCGTCGTGATTGATGTCTGCGGCTTCGACGACGTCCTCTATGAGGTTGTCGGAATTTTGAAGAGCTGTGTATGTG
>Ga0058704_10001147_pt1 | contig 12508 bp, 15 predicted proteins | sample AgamicMgSfe_FD_71363 | JGI IMG/M metagenome (GOLD analysis project Ga0058704, IMG submission 71363) | Agave microbial communities from Guanajuato, Mexico - Mg.Sf.e | ecosystem: Host-associated > Plants > Phyllosphere > Phylloplane/Leaf | place: Guanajuato, Mexico | collected 2012-05-30
CCACTACCGTTCGCTGACGCCATCTGCTGCTGGAATTGCTGTACTCTAAGGACAGACCATAGGAGACCGCAGGCCATCACTGGTACTGCGATCAAGCCGGCAATGCGAGACTTCGACCTGTTGTTCGTACTGAAATGTGCCTGCCGCCACCACTCCAGTCTCGCGAAGACCCTGGAATCACTGTGATGCTTCTCTAAGCCAAGCCAGAAGATGCGGCCGATGATGAATACCGACAGTGGTATGTACGAGGCCATCTGGAACGTCGTCATCACAGCATCCTCTTCGTTTGTGATCAGTTGCACCCCTGCCGTGCACATGTTTTCAATGGCAGTGAACTGTGCTGGCGTGATGATGCCCGATGGCGAGATTTGACTGGGTCCAAACATGTCGTTCATCTTGCAGTAGAATGGGAAGAAAGCTAACAGCCAGCACAAGACTAGGAGAATGAAACTCCGAGTATCCTTCTGCTGCTGGCAATCTTCCTGCTTGATTTCTTCACTCTGCTGAGCCTTCTCAACGTTCGGCGATTCCAGCTTGGCGTGTTGTGGGACGATGAGCTTGTAGAGAAGTGGCAGCAGGACCAAGACCGAGGCAGCTTCCGTGATGCGTACAGTAGCATCTCCCATACCCGACGTACTGATGCCGAACTCCTCTCGGATTAGGACAACGATCGCGGCGATCTCGACAGAGAAGACGAAGAAGGTTGTGCAGTCGTTGAAAGACTTTAGCGCTCGCTCAGATACGTGACCGAGCCCAGACAACGTGCGTTGGCGAGTGATCATGACGCAGCTAGCAAGGACGAGGCCAACAGTCTGCTCTAGGAAGTATCCCACGATCATCTGTTGCGCTCGGATCAGTCTCAGTGTTTCTTTACGTACGCCGTATAGTCCTTGCTTACACCTATCCCAGAGATGTCGGAGTTGCCTTGACCCCACAGAGCCGTGCACACCTCTGAGCGACATTTAACGAGGCGACTGAGGTCGTTATCCGTTGCGTTGAGTAGCAAGGTGATGTAGGTGTCGAAGTCATGTCTAACCAGGAATGTAGAGCAATCCAATGTTGACTGCATTGTAGATTTTGCCAGTGACGGCGCAATGGATGCTTCGAGCGTTTCTGCACTGCCTCGCTCTTTTGGGAGAATTGAGAAACAGAGACTATCTGTGGTAGCAGGGCGTGGTGTATTTGTTCTTCAATGCACAGCTTTGGTGGCGCTGGAGCTAAAGCTCAGCCTCGCACACTTCCCGCGTGGCTTGCATGAGGTGTGGGACCGGCCAGGTCAAACATCGTATATGGGTTTCCCATTCCTCTCAAAGGCCACGCTGTTTACTCGTTCTCCATATTGTGTACTTAGGTCCTCAACGTAGGTTGTAAGCTTTGTTGCTCCCACGCATTGAGCGACAGGTCAAGGCGTTGTCATTGAGCACTCTAGTGCATATAAGCAGAGCTCAACTCACACCGGCACCTCAGAGCTAATGGCATCTACTGTCCTGACAACACAGGCTTTTACAACATCGACGTTCTCGACAGTGGTAATCACAGCTTACAATGGCACTCTCGGCAAGGTTGGCGCAGCCATCACGAGTGATGGCACGGCATCAACTAACTCAACCACCACTCCCTTGATGACTCCAAGTACCCCCGCGAGTGCTTCGGGTACTGCATCTGTGCCTTCATCAAATCCATCAGAACCTCCTGTACCTGGAGCTGGATCTCCCAATCACTACGGTACTGGTGAGTGATGCGCAACATATCGCCGCAGAATGTATCGACACTGAACAACACTCCCCGCAGGTATGGTGGCGGGAGCTGCGATCGGCAGCATCTGCGGACTTGCACTGCTGTGCGGCATAGTCTGGTGGTGGTCAGTATTGCCGACTCAATGGACGCACTACCCAGCACTGACCTCGGATCCAGGTTGCGACCGAAGTCCAAGAAGAAGCAGCACCAGACAGAGAAGACATCCGAAAAGCCTTCCTCGAACTCCGGACAGCCAAGTGCAACTCAAAGTCATGGGGGCGAGGTCAGCTCGTCAGCGGTCCAACAGGACACTACTCGGATAGATCGAGGGCCTACTACGCGGAACATCAGGCGAGCCGGTACTATGTAAACCATTGTGGCGAAAGGGAGTGCCTGTCTGACACGTCAGTCTGCACTGGAAAGGTTAACATCACCATGCAGCAAACTGTGCTTGGCAGTTGTGTCGTAGAGCAGGAACAGCCTTCGGTCCGGCTGTCCCGCCTTCCAACAAAAGGGAGAGCGGATGTACTCCAAGATCGACGTGGTGGTGGACACCAAACGAGAGGATCCACACCATCTGCAGTCCAGTTGAGGCTACGGTAGTCGACGCTCACTGACGGAGTCGACATGTAGGAAAGATGTAATGTGTGATCCAAGACCAATAGCTACCTCTTTGACATGCACAGCGTACGTACAAGCGAACGGTCTCCGTCTCCCACCAACCGTAACCACAGCCCAGCTCCAGCCGTCGCCTCAGCATCCTCGTCACTCATCAGCACACATTATCAGCTCGTATGTATAGTCCGTTGCTTCCTCAAGCCAACCATGCAGTACCAGCAATGCCATCTTTCTTCCGTAAGCCATAAGAATCATAAGCTCATAGTCTCCATGCAGTCAGAGCTCGTATCTCATTCAAAGCCTCCGTGGTAGCTTCGTCGTGCGGTCATTGCGGTAAAATATGAGTAAGTCAGTGCTCGCTCGGAGGTGGCGATATTGTCGCATCGTCATCCTCAGGCGGAATGGGCTGATTGCTGCTAAAGAATAGCGGGTTCAGCTCCGTGCCTGTCTGGAACGTGTCCATACTGTTCGACATGCCGACATCTGGCTGGCCGAGTCCAGCGAGAAAGTCCCAGCCGTCATGGTGATGGTTGTTGCTGTGATTCTGGGCATGGGGCTGGAACATGTTGTTCTGGGAGCCGAATGGGTTCTGCTGGCCGCCACCGAAGTGCTGCTGAAACGCGGCTAGTGCTGACGTGCCGTTCTGAACTTGCCACGGGCTGTTTTGAAACAAGGTGTGGGTGTTTAGACCACCGAAGCTGGCGAAGCTGGGCAGGTGCTGGGACGTCGGTGCCGACCTCTGCGGAGCACCGAACATCGAGTCGCCGAACGTGAAAGACGGAAGACGCTGGTGGCTGCGGCTGAAGCTGTTCTGTGTGAACGTTGGTTGAGGATGTTGCAGGTGGCTGGCTTGCGTCTGAAACGGGTTGCGGAAGGATGCGGCGAAGTAGCCAGGTGGAGGTTGTGGAGGCGGCTCGTTGAAGGTGATCTCAGGACCAGTGTTGTCACGATGGATGCTCAAGCCAGTGCGCTTCTTCGGCAGCGGCGGACCGTACGTAAGATCGTCGTCCTCTGATGGCTGGCCGTCGAAGTACGGGCCTTTGCGAGGACGCTGCGGCGGATGATGGGAGGATCGACGGCGCAGTACACGCCCAGTGTTGACGTTTTTCTCAATCAGAGCCGGCCGTAGTCTTGGCCGGCGAGTCTGACGCTTCTTCAAAGGCTCTAGATCCGGCGTCGCCTCGCCCGACAGCAGGCCGTCATCGTCTTCAAGATCGGCGTTGCCCGTGATGACACGTTGCTTCCTGAAGTTGCCCTCAACATCGAAGATCATCTCGTTCGGCTCGACGTACTCGCTCGTAGCCATGAGCTGCGCGACGACCGAGTAGTCCTTCTTCTGGTTACGCTTCCGCTTCATCTCTGGTGTCGCCGAATCAAACATCGCCATGCCTGGCCACAGCACGCCCTTCAGCTTGGCGGCATCAGAGGTCGTCTCGTCCATCTCCCACAGATCTTCATTGATCACGGAGTCGTTCGTGTCACTCAGCTTGCGGCGGGTGCTGCGGCGTGGAGGAGGCATGAATGTGGGCTCCGCATCGAGTCCAAAGCTGTCGTCTGAGACCGAGCTACCGATGCTCTCCCGCTTGACAGGCGAGTCAGCGTACGGTGTCGTCGGCCAGCTCTGCACCGCTGGACCGTACGGCCTGTGCATCGAACCGGTGAGAGAGGCGGCAGACAACGGTGTGCCGGAGCGTGACATTGGTGCGGCCCTGTAGTCGCGGTTCAGTCGCGGGTTAAGCACACTGTCGCGCAGCTGGCGCGTTGTCCGGCGGCCGTTCAGCGAGGCGGCCGGCGTGCTGCGGGTGGAAGCTGGAGGTGCTGAACGACGTGCAGTGTCAGCTCTGGTAGATGGCCTCAACGTGGCTCTCCTCGACTGACCTGCGGAGCCCCTGCGTGATACAGTGGTACCGCCACGGCCGCTCCGCTTGTCCTTTTGGCTCATCCGCTCTCTCATCAGATCGTCGAGACTCCACTCCGCATACCACTCGTCGTACTCTCCAACCAGCCTCTGGCACTCATCATCTGCCGAGGCCTTCACCTTCATCCTGTAGTAGCTGCTGAGATGGCCTTTGCTCGCTATATGCGTAAGTAAATGGCTGACATCGGAAAAGTCTGGCTTCTTGCTGCAGATATTGCATGTTAACGGTATCGTAGCTGATCCAGACATTATGTTCATCGTGGGTAGTATGGCTGCTGGAAATCGTGGTGCAAGGGAGTGTGCTGGTGTTTGCAGTGGTGGTTACAGGCCTCAGTGGGTGGTGATGCTGGAATCGGTTGCCTGGGTTGACTGTTAACATTAAGGTGTGGAAGCAACAATTGGCGGCTCAATGCTGCCGTGGCTCGAAGTCAGCCGAAGAATCCAAAAGGAGTGACGAAGGTGTTAAGCCAAGAAGAAGGAAGAAGGACGAGCAGGTGGTTGATGCTGAAGGAGAGAAGTGCAGAGGAGGGAAGCAGGTCAAGGTCGAAGATCGAGCCTTGACCTTCCGTCCAATAGCCGGATGATTGGAAGCAGGTGCTGGTGACCCTGTGGTGGTGGTTGTTGCTGTGTCGAAGGTCTTTCAGCCGTTTTGGTGCGAGTTGAGGAAGTTGCAACTCGAAGTTGTCAAGGTGCAGTGACGTTGAAAAGAGCTTTTCCTCAGCAAGAGCGCTCGAGCCTAGCGCCAAGCCCATTTCGCGTCGACCCACGCGATCACATGCACAAACAACAAAGTCATTGAGATGAGAAGGTATCAGTAAAGGCGAGATTGGAGTTACTTCCATCTCTATATGGGCGCAGTTGTTGGGAACTACGACCATTTGCGTGATAAAAAGGATGTCATGAGCTACGGCATCCCCAGCGCAGCTTTCACAGAACGCTCAGGATATCAGTCCTGTAAGCTCAAAGACTTCGCTCTCCTCTTGCATTGTAGCCCAGTCTCATGGCTGCAGCTCAACTTGGGTTATTAGATTGCAAGAGATGTGACGTGAAGCATAACGTGGCCAGCTACCTACCTTTCTGCCGGGCCTCGATGCGTGCAGCTGCAGGTACGCCTGCTTGAAGGCTTCGCAATCATCTGATGGCCGCATTAAACCCATACGTCGTGATAGTTTAGCCTCACGATCGCTGCTAATCGAGAGATGCACGACTGATTCTTCGCCTGCCGTCGACGATCAGTATAGCCGTGGAGGCCATGTGGGGGGACCGTGGCATAATGCGTGAAGCGAAGCTTTGGTGCTGCGCTTACAGTGCAACATCCAATATGCATTGCCGGTATCTCATCGTCGCTTGAGTACCTTGTCGATGATGTGCTTAGGCATGCAACTGTAACGCTGTCAACAAACACCGCACCTAATGAAACGAAATATTTCAGGGGTAAAGCTTACTAAGCAGCATCCACCTCCAAAACGCCGGGATGCCCCACCAAACTCAAACCCGCAGTAGCGAAGACGGTATGAAACACGTCGACCATATCGCCAGGTCTGTCCGCAAACCCGCCCTGCTCCGGATCTTGACACTGCAAGATGAAAGTCGTCAATTTGGCCTTGTCGATCCAGTGCAATCGGTCGATCATGGCGAGACTGCAGCCAACCCACCAGCTGTAACAGGAGTCGACCAGCTTCTCCGGCCGACCGTTGAGTCCACCACTGGCTAGCTGTCGCTCGCTGAGCCATGCGCCGAGCCGGTCCTTGCCTTCTTCGCCGAGATACGAGTCGAGCTCGCCGGTCATGCTGAGCGCGCCGATGCAGGTGAAGACTTGGCCGGAGTGCGATTCCGTGCCTGGCGCTAAGCCGAAGCCGCCGTCCGAGTTACGGCAGGCTTTGACGTAGGCTGTGGCTGCTGAAACGTCGATCAGAGGTGTCTGGTGTGGCTGCTGGTCCGGTAGGAGACCGAGTAAAGAGAGCGCATTCAGCGCACCGTATAGGAACCGCGTGTCCGTCTCACCCCATTCATCGCCTGCGAATGTCCCATTCGGCTGTTGTAGCCCAGCAATGAATTTTGCGACCTTCATCTTCCCATCCGGTACCCTTTCTTCCAACTCTCCGAAGCCATCACTCATTGCCAGTATCTGCACCGCCGAGACTGTATACAGCATATGCGCATCATGACCAGGCGCAGCGCCAAACCCTCCATTCTCGCGCAAGCAACTGAAGACGAAGTCGAGCACGTCATCGCGAGGAAGTGCATCTGGATGGCCAAAAAGATGGAGTGCTGTCAGACCCCAGTAGATGCCGCTGATGCGCAGATGTTCGGTGAGGTGGTACTCGAGCTCATCTCTACGCTACTGTCAGCGTCAGTGTCAGCTTCTGCGACCAGTCTGGTAGGTAAGTAAGGCGTACTGTGTCCAGGCTCTGAATATAGGCTACGTGCTTATCCACAACCAGCTTCAATTCATCCGGCAGCTGCTTCTCCGCACCGCCTCCTCGTCCAGGTCCTGCGGCAAGCGACATGATTGGAATCTTTACTCCGTTATGGCGGCCTCGATGATGGACTCTGAGGCTTTAGGCGACCGTATAGAGCTTCCCTACGACTCGCGATCCTGCAGTCTTCACTCAATGAAGCTGTCTGCAGCAAGCCAGCGCGTGCTCCAATGCCGAAAAGACGAGATGTAGTCCAAATTGGGTACAAATGGCGCTGCTGATGTGTGGATACCTTGATGACCGATGCGATGCTAAAAGAAGGGTGTTGCTAGGGCTTTGGCTGACTTTGGCTCATGATGATGCTGAAGGGCAGAGATCGTGGGACATCCGCGGTGTCAGGTAGACCTTCTGCGCCGGCTCGCTGCTGTAGAGAGGTGGAAGGACTTCCAGGCACACTCTTGAGTCTTTAGGCGATGATACACACTACGCAATGCTCGGACTCGATCATGTGAAGCTCTCGTTCGGCCAGATTGCTCCGATATGCAATCGTAGCCAGCCACGACTTGTGGTTGTTGGCGCTTTGAGTGGATCCGGAATCCCATGCTGCGCGTCCCGTGCGCGCCCGTTCCTGACAAGGGGTTTCAATATGTCTTGCATGCACGAGGGACCCGCTCGAACATCGCTGCCAATCGCAGAGCACATCGAGTAGTTTGTACTCCAGTCCTTTCGACCTCACCTCAATAGAAACACCACTGGCTCCGCCGTCGACGTTGAGCAGCGACACTGAAGCGGGAACCCGACACCTTCGCTCGTCTTGGGTCCGCCTATCATCAGGCGCACAAGGAGGACAACAACAGCGTCTCAGCTGACGTCGCTTCCGAGGCCACGCAGTCGCCCTATACCAATCTTCTGTTTTGGAGTGTATCTCGCTCGCTACAACCCGACCGCGCGGCCGAAACGATTCAGCGCGGACGCGCCCGATACCGCCGACGGCCTACTAGGACCGACGGCCATACCGTCTCGACTAAGCATAAGAACTTTTGAACGAAGATACCACGCCGGAATCTTGAACAACACTCGAGAGTACCAGCACGCCGCACAATCAACAGACGGAAGCAGTTGGAGCCGAAGGAGCGCAAAGCCAGGTACGCTTTCTTTGTTCCCCAAGCCTGCACCACATTGTTCGGCGTCAACCCGCAATCTCCCGGCAGATTAGCTCGTTTGGTGTTGCAACACAGCTAACGCCTGAGTCCGGGTAGAGGGAGCCTCATCTCATGTGCTACTGACACTGTCGTTGTCTCTCGACTGGGCCAGGCGGGCCAGCTGCCGCGCGCGGTAGCTCATGCAAGGCGCAATCTCCGTCTCCACGCACACAAGAACCATGCCGCGACCTACGAAACCGTCCGACCTGACCATAAACCTCAAATCTGCTGTCGAAACGTCTAAGACAGCACACGCCCCGAACGAGAGCCCGATCAACGTCGATCTGTCTTCCTTTGGCGGAGACTTTGGCGGCATCAGTACCGTGCCCTCCCTACCTCCTCTGCCTTCTTCACCGCCTACCTCGCCTGGGCATCGACGTGACCCTTCGAAGAACTTCCTGAGCCAATTCAAGAACCGGATATCACCGGAGCAAGAGCAGCAGCGAGGGCAGATACGGCAGGTCAGGGATGATGCAGATTATCAGCCTGGAAACAGCAGTATGTCGAAGATATACCATCTACGGAACAATCCGGGCAGCACACCGGAGCTGAGTCTGGTCGGGAGCGCGGAGAGCGTCAGCAAGAACGGAGATGGTAAGTGAAAGTGAGCTTTCATATTCCGAGGAGGGACACGTGCTCGCCATGACCGGCAACGTGACGTATCAGGCGGCAACCACCTCGTGACCTGCGAGCTGGCAAACCTCACATGGGTATTGTTCACTCGCCAAACGAAGCTCAACCTCTCACCTACAACCTCCGCCAACAACGACCAGCAATCATCACAACCATCGCTGGATCTGGACCCGGACCTGGACCCGGACCTGGAACGCGCTACTGCTCGTGCCGCATTACACTAACCGCATCGCCATTGAAATCAGCTTGCTGACAGTAAGGTGTAGCAGACAGTATAGTAGCTTCCTCACGACCGCAGCCCTCACCGCACCACAGTGAAGACAGTATCACATCGAAACGAAAAGACAAGCCTTTCCGCAATCCTCTCATCCGACAGAAATCATTACGAAGAGACTCCGCTTCGAAGCCGAAACACGAGAACAAGCCATCCGTCGAGCGTCCACCGAAGACCGCACCCTTTCAGTCACAAGATTGGCCCAATTCAGACATGGGCATGCTAAGAGCGAAAGGCAAAGAGAGGCGTGGCAAGTCAGCCGAGCGGGCAGTGATTAGTGAGAGCGACGACAACGCTGTCGAAGCGAGACCGCACCACTCGCGAGAGAAGGAGAAGGAGAAGAGTGGTTTCATGACAGGCAGCAGGAACGTGGTTTCGAAGGCTACGAAGGGAGGCGGGAGTCTGTTCACCAGGCTCGGCAAGATTGGCAGAAGCAGTAGCAACAGTGAGAAGGAGGTGCCTGACAGCGAGTATGTGGTCAAGGTGATCAACCTGCCGTTGGTGGAGCAGGCACGCATCACAAGAATCAGCAAAGACCTGAACAGCTGCAGGGACAAGACAGAATATTGGATGCCGAGTCTGCCGTGGAGATGCATCGAGTAAATCTAACCTCACTTCGCGCGTGGCGGGGTACAATCGCTAACGTGCCACAGCTATCTGAACCTCAACTGCGAGTCAGAAGGCTTGTACCGTGTTCCAGGCAGTGGTCCGCAGGTCAAGCGCTGGCAGAGACGCTTCGACACTGAGCTGGACGTCGATCTGCTCGATGAGCAAGACCTCTATGACCCAAACAACATCGGCAGCATGCTCAAGTCATGGCTGCGCGACCTACCTTCGGAGATCATGCCGGCCAGCATCCAGGCGTCTCTGGCTGTGGACTTGGAGAAGGAGAACCCTGACTACACCAAGATGGGCCAGTCGGCACCACAGAAGCTGCGCGATGCTCTCTCCGAGCTGCCACCCTTCAACTACTACCTACTCTTCGCCATCACGTGCCATCTCAGCTTGCTCCTGTCCCACAAGGAGAAGAACAAGATGGACCTCAACAACCTCAGCATCTGCATCGGCCCGTGCCTGAGGCTTGATCGCTGGCTCTTCAACTACCTAGTGGGTGATTGGAGGCACTGCTGGCAAGGCTGCTTCACGGAGAAGCAGTATCTCGAGTCGGAGAAGGCGCATGAGCAGGGTCTCAACTACCAGGCATCAACTAGCCGCGATGGGGCGATCTCGCGTAACAACAGCATGCAAAACCTCGCCGTTGACGAGCGTGCGATTCACAGCAGCGGTAGTGGTAGCAACGCGAGCAAGGCCGGCAGTCACTACGAAGACGCACAACCAATGCAGGAGGACTTCGAGCAACGCACCCAGGAGAACTTGAGGCCAAACACGTACAGGCCGGTCGGTGTGAGGGAGCACAGCAATGCCAGCATTCCCACCCCGAAGCGCAGTCCGCCACCACCGCTGATGGACTTCAAGCGGCCGTCGACTGCCGAAGACATGAAGAGTATGGAGAGTAGCAGCAGGACCGCAACGCCGAGAAGAATCTCACACGGTCGCAGCAAGAGCGACATCCCAACCACACCGGTCAAGGTCAGCCACTCCAGCGCCGACTACCCGTTCCCAATGCCGCAGAGGCCTTGAGCATGGACGGCAGATTACCACAGAACATTGAACGCTTCGAACCGTCATTGAGACTGAGACGCAGCATACTTGCGCAGCAATAGCAGCGCACCATCTTTCACGCTAATTTTGACGAACCTTTCTACGGATACCCATTGAATGCGCCGGCGTTAAGTGCGAAAGGATACGAGTCAAGGAGGGTTATGCAGTTGATGGGCATGGCGCTGGGCGCGAGATTAGGCATGCAACTTTTCACACGGTTGTGTGCGAGGGCATGCTCGCTGGAAGTCATGCTTGGAACGGGTTGGGCAGGGCATGAAGTTGAGCGGTTAGCGAGCAGTTAAGAGACGATGTTCTAACACGTGTACTACTAGAACCTTTTATTGAGATGTGATGATCCATGGGTGCGGTTATGTGTGCAAATGCCTTCGCGATCTTCTCTCAGAAGAAAGCCGGTAAGTACCATACACGCTCGTAGCGAAGCGAGTCGTCCACGTCGCCGAGAGTGGCCTATATGCACGCACGCGGTAATATCTTCGTGATAATGCTTATCTCCTTGCAACACACGGTCACTAATTATGCACAGCTCCCTGTCCAAGATACCAAGCACTCGCTTTCCTTCTTGAGACAATCCATCTTGGCTCGTTGCAAGGCACGAGCGCTCCTGCCTTTTCTTCCCTACACAGCATCTTCGTTTTGCAGATTCCCGGTTTCGCAGTCCTCCATCAACCGATAGACAACACCTGCTACGATTCATGGACGACGACTACGAAGAGCCGAAGCATGTTGCTCTATGCTACTAGCATTGCTGGCCATCTCCATCAGCGCCAACTGTTTGGTATGCTTACCGTTTCCGTTAGCTGAACTTGTACCTGTCAACAACCTCTATTGCCAAATTCTGCGACGAATTCTCCGGCAGATCTCTCTCGACCTATGGCGATTATCTCTTGACCTGCGGCGATCATATGACAGTACGGACCACCGATGCTTCTAGGAAACTCGGTGTCGACCTTACTATCAGAAACTACGAATACACGTCCGCGTATCTTGTCTCCCCAATGGAGTGTTATACCAGCTTCTTCGCGATGGTTGACGCCGAGTGCGATAATATTCTAGCTGGAACTACGAAGGGCGGTATGCTGTGGCTACGGCCGAAGAGCGGCCTTTACTACGAGTTTTGGCAAGTCTGAGACAAGCCTGTCCTGCTCTAGCTGCGGTACCAACATCTCGACCGAAGTCTCATATGGCGCAATCAGTTCCTGCTGCGACCGAGACCACAGAACTCCTCAATACAACCCACTTGTCTTTTGAGATCCCAGGCCTGCTTGGCGACGTCTGTCTACTTCTCCGTTATCAACTACTGCTGCGCAAATGCTAGTACTGTCGGCGGAGATTGCACTCTGCGTGACTATTGCGAAGGCACTGATCTGGGATCATGGTCGCCGATATCGTAGCTTCGGATCGACTCGCCTCTGTGGAGATGGTTCAAGCAACTATGAATGTTGATACCAGCGTTTGGACTACTATGTGCGTGGGTTACTGCGTTCGACCGCCAGATATAGTTCTCGCCCGCTCGCTCACAACCTAACTCTGCTTACGGCAATCTAGCGTGTTGTCCGTCGCTTCGCCACTGGACCTTTCTCCATTCTGTGCGCAAGCTTCCAATCGTGTCAAGCATTCGCCCTCTGTTGAGCCGCACGAGCACAAGGAGCAGCCGCCGGCGGTGCCGAGGAGGCATAGTATGAGATGGTGGCGATGAGATGGTGGCGATGATACAGTGGAAGGACTGCGAGAGTCAGAGCGAAGGCGGGATAGGGAATGGCAGCTGCTGTAAGCATGAGAGCGGATTAGCATAGCTATTGTTGCTCGTCGCGTACTGTTTACTACCTACCATGGCCACGTTCGTCCTTCGGACTTCCTTCATGAAATATCATGCAAGCTCTCAATGTAACAATGTCTCCGTGTACAGCAATTGGGCTGCGGGAGGCCCTTGCGGTACCACAACGATTTAGGAAACCATATTGATCAGCATTCACCATAGGTCTGTAGAAGCCCCAAGAGCAGCAGTCTCACACAGCTTCGCCAT